>FWPU01000581.1_pt1 | contig 90076 bp, 71 predicted proteins | sample 2228361 | NCBI WGS metagenome assembly FWPU01 (sample SAMEA103939777, study PRJEB20133) | metagenome
TTGAACATCACACGGTTGCTTTCAGCCTCAATCGACGCTGCAACGACATTCGTGAGATTTGGCAGGGAGGGCAACTATGATCCCCAAAGAATGCAAACGGCTGGCCGAGGTGGATTTCCCTATTGCGGTAGTATCCAAACATTCAGCCCGTGAGAAGTCCATCCGGCACGGGCATCCGTCCACGCTGCACCTGTGGTGGGCACGGCGGCCGCTAGCTTCCTGCCGGGCGATGCTCTTGGGACTCTTGCTGCCCGACCCGTGCGATCCGCACTGCCCGGCAGAGTTCAAGGCTAAGGCTGCAAAAACCTTGCTCGATGTGCCCGGATGGAACAACAAGCGGAGACAGGAGCAGGTTAAATCAGACGCGGGGTTGCAGCAGGCGCTTTTGGACTTCATCGGCGACGTGGCCGACTGGGACGTGGCCAACGACATGCAATGGATCAGCGTGGCGCGTGAACTGGTCAAAGCCGCGCATCCGGAAGAAACTCCCCTGGTGGTAGACCCGTTCGCCGGCGGCGGCTCGATACCGCTCGAAGCCCTGCGGCTCGGATGCGAGACGTTCGCAAGCGATCTCAATCCGGTAGCATGTCTGATTCTGAAGGTCATGCTCGAGGACATTCCCCGATGGGGAAGGCAAAAGGTAAAAGTAAAAAGGCAAAATGGAGACGAGGTAGAGTGCGAAGGCCTTGCTGAGGCCCTGAGAATCGTCGGCAAAGAAATAAAAGAAAAGGCAGAGAAGGAACTGGCCGAGTTCTACCCCAAGGACCCGGACGGTGCGACGCCCATTGCCTACCTCTGGGCGCGGACCGTGCGGTGCGAGGCGCCAAACTGCGGGGCAGAGATACCCCTCGCGCGGTCGTTCTGGCTGTGCAAGAAGGCCACTCGCAAGCGGGCGCTGCGGTACAAGGTCGTGAAGGGCCACCCGCCACGCGTGGAGTTCGAGATCTTCGATCCGAGGAGTGAGAAAGAAGTACCGGACGGGACGGTTTCTCGCGCCAAGGCAACGTGCCTCTGCTGTGGAACGGTGCTGCCGCCCGAACGCGTGCGGGCACAACTGGCCGCCCAGCGCGGCGGGGCTGATGCGGTCTTCGACAAACAGGGCAACCGCATCGGCGGTGCGACGATGCTGGCTGTGGTTACGCTCAATTCGGGTATGCAGGGGCGCAACTATCGTCTGCCCACCGAGCGAGACTACCAGGCCGTCTGGAAGGCGCAGAAGCGGCTCAAGGTGATTCTTGACGATTGGGAGCGCGGTGGAAAGAAGGGACTTTGCCCGGTGCCGGATGAGCCGTTGCCGGTCAGGAACACGCTCGGTCTTCGTGTGCCTAACTATGGTGTCAGGACATGGGCCGACATGTTCTCTCCGCGGCAGAAAGCCGCCCTGTTTTCACTGTCGTCATCTGTGCGTTCAATCGATTCTGACGAGGTAGGTGCCTCCGTTCGACGTGCTTTGGCGTTGGCCGTGAGCAGAACAGCGGACTATTGCTCGGCGAACTGCTCATTGCACGTCGGGCGAGACGTAGTGCGCAACACATGGGCGCGCAATGCCCTGCCTATCGTATGGGACTTCTATGAGAGCAACCCGTTCGGCGACGGATCGGGCAACTTCGATGGTGCGATAGACTGGATTCAGCGGGTTGTCGCAAACGGGGCTGTTTTCAAGGGGAACAAAGGGAGTGTCGAACAGGCTGACGCTGCCGAGTCGCCTCTGTCGGATCAATCTGTCGGTATCTGGTTCACTGATCCACCTTACTACAACGCCATCGGGTACTCTGAGTCTTCCGATTTCTTCTATGTCTGGCTGAAACGAGCACTTGGAGGCAAGGAATTCTGCACGAATCCCTTCGAACCTAACAGCCCTATTGCACCGAAAGCACGTGAAGCCATTCAGGATGACACCTGCGTAGCCGTTTATGGGGTCAAGAAGGACGCCTCGTTCTTCGAGAACAAGATGGCAAGCGCATTTAGGGATGGCAAGCGCGTGACACGTGATGATGGTATTGGGTCGATTGTTTTTGCGCACAAGACGACCGAGGGCTGGGAGGCTCTGCTTGCAGGCATTCTTCAGACCGGATGGACGGTGACCGGGTCATGGCCAATTCAAACGGAAATGGAGAACAAGGTCAGCGGAAGCCAGGCGGGTGAAAAGAAAGCCATGCTCCTGGCGAGTATCCACCTCGTCTGCCGTCCCCGCCCCGACGATGCACCGGTGGGTGACTGGGGTGAAGTCCTGCGCGAACTGCCCAAGCGGGTGGGGGATTGGATGGAGCGGCTTCAGGGCGAGGGCATTCGCGGGGCGGACCTGGTGTTCGCCTGCATTGGCCCGGCGCTGGAGGTGTTCAGCCGCTACCGCAAGGTCGAGACCGCCGACGGCCGGGACGTGAAACTGGCCGAGTACCTCGAAAAGGTCTGGGAGGTCGTTGGCCGCACGGCGCTCGAGCAGGTGCTCGGCACGGCCGAAGCCAGGGCGCGCAACGGCGCGGCCGGCGCGCTTGAGGAAGACGCCCGGCTGACGGCCCTTTTCCTCTGGACGCTCCAATCCACCAATGGCCAGAACGGCCCAGGCGGGAAGGCGGACGAAGAGGCCGACGACGAGTCCGGCGGCGACGAGGATGAAGAGGAAACCGCCCCAAGGGGCAAGGCAAAGGGCTACAGCCTCGTCTTTGACGTGGTGCGCCGCTTCGCTCAGCCCCTGGGCATCGACCTTCCCAAGTGGGAGGGCCGCGTCATCGAGACGAAGAAGGGCGTGGTGCGGCTCATGGCCGTGTCCGAACGCGCCAAGCAACTTTTTGGCGAGGACGGGGCCGACGCGCTGGCCGACTGGATCATGGAAGCCCCGCAGAAGAACCTCCAGCAGGTGCTTTTCCCGGAACTGGAAGAGGGGCGCGCCCCGAAGATTCGCGGCCGGGGCCGACGCCTGGCTGCGTCGCGCACGCGACAGGCAGGCCGCAAGGCGGTGATGGACGCCGGTGATATCGAACTTCAGGGCGAACGCGAGGCAACCACGCTGGACCGCGTGCACGCGGCCATGCTCCTTCAGGCGGGCGGGCAGGCCAACGCCCTGCGCGAACTCATCAAAGCCGAACAGCAGCGCGGGCCTTACTTTCTGCGTCTGGCCAACGCCCTGTCGGCACTGTACCCCAAGGACAGCGAAGAGAAGCGGCTGCTGGACGCCATGTTGCTCGCGGTTCCGCGATAAGGAAAAAGTAAAAAAGAAAAAGGCAAAAATAAGATATATGGAGAAGCCGAGAGATATTAAAGCACGAACATTTCAGTTTGCTTTGGAGATTATCCGGCTGTGCCGGCGCATGGATAATCAAACCGGTGTTTGGCGGGTGCTTGGTAAGCAATTGCTAAGATCAGGCACGTCCATCGGCGCAAATGTGGAAGAGGCACAAGCGGCACAGAGTAAAGCGGACTTTACCAGCAAATACTCCATTGCGCTCAAAGAAACCAGGGAGACGATTTATTGGCTTCGCTTACTCAATGAATCGGGCTGTGTGAAGGACATTATGATCGCATCACTCATTCAAGAAGCCGATGAACTATCTCGTGTCATCGGCTCGATTATCGTAACCACAAGAAGATGCAAACAAACCTGATTCCCAAATCCTTTTACCTTTTTACTTTTGCCTTTTGACTTATGATGACGCTTCGAACATTTTCAGTAAGACCCGAGCTGATTCCCGCGAGCACCTCATGGTACCTGGCCGATCTGGCCGAGGCACGCGGACGACAGGAACTTTTTACCAAACAGTCGCCCCAGAGGCTCAAAGTCTTACGCGAACATGCGCTCATCGAAAGCGCTGTGTCTTCGAACAGAATCGAAGGCGTGACGGTGGAGCAAGCCCGCATAAAGCCGATCATTCTGGGGCGTGTCCCCTTGCGTGATCGGGACGAAGAAGAAGTCCGCGGCTATCGGGATGCGCTCAGGCTCATTCATGAGAAAGGACCGAAGTTGCCTGTTTCGGAAAGAACGATCAAAGACCTGCACCGCATGACGCGCGGCGAGATATGGGACGCCGGAAAGTACAAGGATAAAGATGTGGATATCATCGAGAAATGTCCGGATGGAAGGACGCGTGTAAAATTCACACCTGTTTCTGCGGTGGATACGCCTCGGGCGATCAACGAATTGGTGGGGCTATGGGAACAGCATCTCCGTGACAGGCCGGTCCATCCGCTGATCGCTCTGGCCGCGTTCAACTTGGATTTCCTCTGCATACATCCTTTTCGTGATGGGAACGGGAGGGTGTCTCGTCTTATGCTGCTGCTCCAGTGTTATCATTTGGGATTTGAAGTCGGAAGGTATATCAGCCTCGAACGGATCATTGAACAGAACAAGGAACGGTATTACGAAACGCTTGAGCAAAGCTCATTGGGTTGGCACGAAGGAAAGCATGATCCTTGGCCGTATATCAATTATGTGCTTTCCGTGCTCAAAATGGCCTACCGAGAGTTCGAAGAGCGGGTAGGTCAGATCAAGAGTCCGGCCGGGGCAAAAACGGAATTGATCCTGTCAGCCGTGAATTCGTACAAAGAAGAGTTCACGGTCAGCGACCTTGAACGCGTCTGCCCCGGCATTAGCCGTGACATGATACGGCGAGTGTTACGGGATCTTCACAAAGCCGGCAAAGTGGAATGCCTTGGGCGAGGCCCGGGCGCTCCCTGGAAGAAAAAGGGTACTACCCTTAAAAGAGGGTAATAAAAAGGGTAACAAGGAGATTCCGATGGAACCCTGGTACAAAGTAACCACTCCGCGTAAAGAAGTCCGAGAGGGTCGATCCTTCAATCCGGACGAGTTTGCCATCCACCTGGAACAGGTCATTGGCGGAACCGCACCGGAGGACTATCGTGAGCCGAAGCAGTTCTTTGCGCGCACCTGCTTCACGCGGGCGCTGCGCGAGCATGCAGGAATGGTGCTGCGACGGCTCTCAGGTGAGACGGTGAACACCGCACCGGTGATGACGCTCATCACCCAATTCGGCGGCGGCAAGACGCACACGCTCACCACGCTCTACCATCTTGTAACGTCCGGAGCAAAGGCAGCGGAGTACTCAGGCGTAGGCGACCTTCTCAAGGAGGCGGGTATCAAGGCCGTGCCGAAGGCGCGAGTGGGCGTGTTCGTCGGCAACGCCTGGGATCCTCAGGAGGGTCGCGAGACGCCGTGGATTGACATCGCGCGGCAACTTGCCGGCGAGGAAGGGGTGAAGAAACTCGGGAACGCGGCCAAGACTACGCCGACGGGGACCGAAGCGCTCACCCGCGTCTTCCAGGCGGCGAACGCACCGGTGCTGATTCTATTCGACGAGGTGCTGAACTTCCTCAACCGACACCGCGGCATGGCTGACCAGTTCCACGCCTTCATCCAGAACTTGACGGTGGCTGTCACAGGCATAACGCATGGCGTTGCCCTTATCAGTTTGCCCCGTAGCCAGGTCGAGATGACCGATTGGGACATGCAATGGCAGGACAGGATCACCAAGGTCGTCCGCCGGGTGGCCAAAGATTTAATTGCCAACGATGAGACAGAGATCAGCGAGGTCGTCCGGCGGCGGCTCTTCGAGGATATCGGCAGTGACCGCATCCGCAAGAGCGTCGCCAAGGCCTACGCCGACTGGTGCTTCGAGCGTCGGGCGCAACTGCCGCCCGAGTGGACGGCCGTGGACAGCGCCGCGACAGAGGCCAAGGCCAGGGAGTACCTGCGCGAACGGTTCGAGGTCTGTTATCCGTTTCATCCGGCCACTCTTTCGGTGTTTCAGCGCAAGTGGCAGGCTCTCCCGCAGTACCAGCAGACGCGCGGAACGCTGGCCATGCTCGCGCAGTGGATTTCCTGGGCCTACCGCACCAGCTTCACCGAGGCCCGGCGCGAGCCGCTCATTACCCTCGGCTCCGCACCCCTGGAGGTTCCTGAGTTCCGCAGCATTGTTCTCGGGCAACTGGGTGAATCTCGGCTCGTGGCCGCAATCGATGCCGACATATCTGGAGCACAGTCCCATGCTCGAGCGCTAGACGCGGACACCAAGGGAGCACTACGGAACATCCATCGTCGCGTAGGAACGACTATACTTTTTGAGTCATCGGGTGGACAAGTGGACAAGGTAGCGCACCTGCCAGAGCTAAGATTTGCACTCGGCGAGCCTGAGGTGGATACGACCTCAGTGGATAACGCCGCGTTTGCGTTGGAGAGCAAATCGTATTTCATTCGTCGCGTAGGATCGGATGGATTCAAGATCAGTCACCAGCCAACAATGAAGAAGGTCGTGAACGATCGCCGGGCCTCGCTCGACGAGGACTCAGAAATCAAGCCCACCATGCGGGCGCTCGTCAAGAAGGAGTTCGATCAGGGAGCAAGCATACCGATCGTTTATTTTCCGGAAGATGGGACTGCCGCACAGGACACGCCGAAGCTCAAGCTTGTGGTCGTCGCGCCGGATTCCGAATGGGCTGCGGATAGCACCCTGCGACAGCAGATAGTGGAATGGACCAAATACCGGGGGAACTCCCCCAGGCTTTATCCCGCCTCGCTTGTGTGGTGTTTGAAAAAGCCGGGACGTGAGCTGCGAGAGAAGGTGGAACTGTGGCTGGCCTGGAAACGGGTCGCGAAGGAGGTGGCCGAAGGCATCCTTGGCGGAGATTTCGACCGCACTGACAAGGCAGAGCTTCAATCGAAGGTAAGCGATGCGGAAGAGGCTGCCAAGGAAGAAGTATGGGGTAGTTACCGCTTTGTGGTCATCTCTGACAGCCAGGAAGCGGACGGATTGAAAACCATCGACCTTGGTGCGGGACACTCCAGCGGTGGAGAGACGCTCTGCGGCAGGGTCATCACCGCGCTCAAGTCCCAGGCGCTCTTGAACGAATCGGTCGGTGCAGGATACATCGAGCGGAACTGGCCACCAGCCCTGAAGGCGTCAGGTGCATGGCCGCTTTCCAGCCTGCGACAGAGCTTCCTGAACGGCTCTCTCACACGGCTCCTGGACCCTGACGAGACCTTGCGCAGTAAGATCGTCGAGTTCGTGGGCAGAGGCGATTTCGGGCTTGCCTACGGCCAGAGGCCTGACGGCGGTTATGAGCGGGTCTTTTTCGAGGAGTCCATCGATCCCGCCGATGTCTCCTTTGAGTCAGGCGTGGTCCTGCTCTTGAAAAGCAAGGCAAGAACCTTGAAATCCGCACCGGAGGACGTGCCTGACGTTAGGCCGGTGCAAGAAGCTAAAGAACCTAAGCCGAAACCGATACCTGATCGCGAGCCTGAACCGATACTTCAACATGAGCCATTGCCGGGCACCACAACGAGGACGCTCAGAATTCGGGGCGATGTGCCGCCCGAAGTTTGGAACCGGCTAGGCACGAAGATGTTGCCGAAATTGCGGAACGGTACGAACCTTAAGCTCGGCATCGACTGTTGCGTTACTGTGGAAGACGGCATGGCATCGAGCTTCAAAAACGATCTCACACAGATTCTCCACGATCTTGGGCTTGCAGACCGTATCCACGTTGAAGAAGATGACCAAGACATGAGATGATTTTACTGGATGCCCCTTTCACGGTGGCTGAGGTCTTTGCTTCATAGCCTGGGTGGGTGACGCAAGCTTGGACATCGCGCCCAAGCCACGTAGGATACGCAAAGCAACAGAAGGCTCGAGAGCTTCAGCTGATGCGGACGTGCCTGACCCGACGATGCCTCCTATGGACTCCTCGCCCTCGTAGCTCGTGGTGAGCATGGGCCTCGGCAAGCAGAACGATACACAATAGGGGTAGGGTGCACATGCCAAGTGACCCTGCTGCCGTCAAGAAAATGGAGACACCCTGATGAGTCCAGAGGACCTCAGAGCCCTTGAGCAGGCTGTTGCACTCCTCGAGCACCCTAGCCTTGCTGCACGACTTTCCAATCTCGTCGGAAGACCTATTGACTGGTCGATACAGCAACTCCCGGAGCGTGCGAGAAAAGCCATTGCAACAGCAAGCCATACTGCAATCTTCAAGGCCCTTGAAGCAGCTGTTGCGACCATGCGGCCAGTTGCCTCCAAGGATCCTTTACTCATGGTGCATCGGGCTGCAGCTCTCGCTACAGGTGCTGCAGGCGGATTCTTCGGCCTTGCTGGCCTTGCAGTCGAACTACCCATCTCAACGGTCATCATGCTTTGCTCGATCGCAGACATAGCGCGCTCTCAGGGAGAAGACCTCTCTTCTCCAGGAGGCCAGCTCGCCTGCATCGAGGTATTTGCCCTGGGTGGCAGCCTGCCCGAAGACGATGCCTCAGAGAGCGGCTACTATGCATCCAGGCTTGCCCTTGCCACAGCCCTGACCGAGGCTGCTGAATGGATCGCTGAGAGAGGTCTTTCCACAGACGGCGCCCCTGCCATTGTCAGGGCCGTTGGAGCTGTGGCCTCTCGCTTTGGCATCGTTGTTTCCCATAAGACCGCTGCCCAGATGATCCCAGCTGTTGGCGCACTCGGTGGTGCAGCGATCAACTACCTGTTCATCCAACACTTCCAGTCAATGGCACAAGGCCACTTCACTGTCCGAAGGCTCGAACGCATCTATGGGAGCGATGAGGTACGCAAGGAGTACGAGCGCTGCGCCAAAAAGAGATGCGCAAAGCCCCTCCTCCCTACTCTCAAAGCCCCTTCTGATGGAGCCTGATCCGGCGCATGCGTTGCCCTGGTTGCACCGAAAGTAGAAAAAGGATCTTTTCGACCTACTGCGGGCATTTTGGACTGCCTAGGCTCAATGACAGGCGCTGGTAGGAATTTGTGCCATCATACGCTATTGTGTACGGCATGGACGGACAGTCCCCTCTCTTTTTCGATCCTCGAGGAGTCTAGAAATGGAGACATGCTGCACAAAACGAATATGTTTGTTCTCGGTTGCCGTTACCCTCCTCGGTATCGCCTTTGGGTGTGCTGGCGGTGAGGGTGATAATGCAGCCCATGGACAGCAGGAAGCAGTATGCAACAAGGAGCTTCGTCCAATCGTCTTTGCGCACGGATTCATCGAGGTAGGCGATGCCTTTGCAGCCCAATCCATGCGTTTTGCATCCAACGGCTATTGCCCTGAGAGGATCTTTGCATTTGACTGGAATACGCTCGGGAATATTTCAAACGAACTTCAGCGCTTCGGTACCTTTGTCGATTACGTGTTGGCTGAAACCGGCTCTGATCAGATCGATCTTGTTGGCCATTCCATGGGTACATTTCTCTCGATGCAGTATCTTTCCAATCCACTCAACGCTGCAAAGGTTGCCCATTATGCCGGCATAGCAGGAGCTGGGGCCCCTGCACCACCTGGCAATGTACCGACTATCGTCATCTCCTCTGATGGCGACTATGTGGCAGGCACCTCCAGTATACCGGGTGCGGTCAATGTCCAGCTTAACGGGCTCGACCACCTCCAGGTCGCGACCGCAGCAGAAACCTTTGCCCACCTGTACCGTTTTTTCAACGACGGCAAAGAGCCTGCCACGACAAGCATTGTGCCGAGCTCTACTATCGTGCTTTCAGGCCGTCTGCTCACCTTTGCGGAAAACCAACCTGCTCGAGACGTTGTCATGCACGTCTACCCTGTGGATCCTACCACTGGTGCAAGGCTCGATCGTGATCCTGTAGCGACCTTTATCCCTGACGAGCTAGGTTTCTGGGGGCCGTTTCGTGCAGCAGCCGGCTGCCACTACGAGTATGAAATCATGAGCACTGATGGTTCCTTACGACCGATCCACTATTATCGGGAGCCACTCGTGCGCTCATGCCCCTTGGTGTATTTTCGCGTCTTTCCTCCTGCCTCTACGCTAGCTGGTTTTATCCTAAGCCGCCTTCCCTATAACGACGACTATGCACTGCTTGCCACCTTGAACATCAATCAGGCAGTGTGCGCAGGAAGAGACACCCTCTATGTCGACGGGTACGAACTTACAACCCCTGAGACAACCCCTGTCGAGCAAACCGTGATAGCAATCTTCTATTTCGATGCCAACCGGAACGGCTCCACTGATGGACCTGTCCAGGGAGGTATCATAAGGGCTGGTTCGTTCTTTCAGATATTCGATCTGCGAATCGACACCACACAGGAACGCAATGTACCGGTTGAGTTCAACGGCCGCATGAATGCAGTCAGAAACTGGAAATCAGACTCTCAGGGCGTCACGATCGCTGTATTCGAGTGAGTCGAGCTAGCCTGGCTAGGTGCCTTCCTCGGCAGGATAGCTGTTAAAGAAGAAATTCTTTTCCAAGGGATTTCGTGTCCTTTGGCCACACGATATCTTCTGGTGGCGCTCTTCCAGTGTCGAAAGATCACCCTTGTAGCCCACAGCTATCATGACAAGGATGGTATACGCCTCAGGTATCCCAAATTCCTGACGTAGTACCTCGGGTTTGAAACCTGCCATGGGCCGGGCGACAAGACCGTGCTCGGTCGCCTGCAGGATAATATTTTGCGTAGCCATACCGAGGTCAAAGAGGTAGTATTCCCTGCCGTCAGGGAGAAGGCAGTCGAGATCCTTTTTTGAGAATCCGACAATAAGCACCGGAGCTGTTTTTGCCCAATAGTTGCCTTCCACAAGGGCCTTTCGACCCTTTTCAAGTGCCTCAGGCTCGTCCAGCACAAGGTAGCGCCAGGACTGATTGTTGAAACAGGATGCAGAAAGCTGGGCAGCATCGAGAAGCGAAATGAGCTTTTCCTTTTCGACCTTCTGTGGCGAGATCGCCCGATAGGCAGACCGTTCTTTAAGAAGCTTGAGAAGAAACGTTTCCATGAGTAGTCCCTTTATGTTCGTTGTGAATGGGTCTCTGTGAACGGGTCTCTAAGGGTGCATGAGGCGTGCCCTGTGCTGTTGTCTTGTTCTTATTAGAATAGAGCTCGAAGAGAAAATCAATGTCCACGTAGAAGGCATATTCCAATGTAGTCCCACCTGTATGCACGTGCTTATGTGCCTGATCTCTACTGCCATCACATGAGCAGATAGAGAACGTAAGATCCACACCGGGATCGCGAATTCTTCGTTATAGTGGTAAGACGTGCTGGCCGCTAGTCTACCATCTCTAGCCTTATGAGCGGGCTGCAATAAGGTACAAAAGGCCTACAGCCTTCATGACTGCAGTAAGGAGCAGTGTCGCCGCACTACCGATCAACGGCACCAAAAGGGGCCCAACCATGACTGCGCCCAGACATGCACCAGCCAGATCGAGACCATAGAGCGTACCAGCAAGCCTGCTTGGACCTGAGCCATGAAAGAGACACGCCTTGTAGGCGAGCGGAAACTCAGCACCAACTGCCATACCAGTAAGCACTGCACTTGCTACAAAGACAGACTGCATGATGCCTGAGGATACAAGTGCATCAAGCCACCTGATCGGCACAATGGCTGAGGAGAAAAGCCCTACCATTGAAATAAGTATGGCACACAAGACAACCTCTACCACTACAAAGGCACGGTAGCCACTCGTGGTTTTGTGCGCATTGCTTCTTGTAGATAGATAGGCACCCATAGCCAGGCCAGCCATAAAGGAGGCAACCAATATACCGACCCATTGGTACACATATCCGTACAGGCACTGAAAGCAGAAGATGAGAAGGGTCTCTACGGTCATCCCTGCGCAGCCGGTCGTAAAGATGGAAAGGGACAATGCCCTTACCCTGTGCATCCTGCCAGAGAGAAGCAGTACCACAAAAGGGACGTTCAGCACGAGAAGCGCTACAAAGACATGTCGCCAGGTCACCCGCTCCAGCAGTTCAAAAAGGGCTCGACTCGTAGGGTGGAGTTGGACAAGGTGATGGCTCAATTTATAGAACACAAGTGAAGGCCATAGGTCCCTGTTTCTCTTTACCGAGCCGACTTCGTCGAGCGATCGCTCGATCCAGTCTCTTTTGCGAGGGTCGAGTTTAAATGAAATATACTCCGGACTGACCATGGCGGCCTGTAGACGCCTCTCCAAAAGGCGGTCTGCCAAAAGGGCTGGCGTAAGCTCAGCCACAGAGATATCTCTTGAGGCAATGATAAGATTGCTTTCGCCAGGGATGGTTCGTACGTGTGGAAACACGTGCCTGAGCGTGGAAATGAGACCTTTGTTCAGCAAGAGGAGCTCTTGCCCTAGGTACGAAGAAGAGCCTGTGACGCTCACACACAGGAGCCCTCCTGGCCTGAGGTGCCTTTGGACCATGGCAAAAAATTCTTCAGTACACATACGATTGAGCAGGAGCGAAGAAGGGTTCACGTTACTTATGAGGACCACATCAAAGGCAAGGTTCGTTGTCAAAAGAAACTTCCTGGCATCTTCGAAGTGAATATGCACCCGTGGGTCTCCAAGCTCCCTGAGCGTAAGGGGGGTCGAGAATTCTTCGACCATCCTTATGACAAGAGGATCGATCTCAGTGTAGTACAGGTCATGGATGGGATGTTTGAGAAGTTCGGTCAGAGGACCGCCGAGTCCACCTCCTACACACAAGGCAGTCTTTGGCAAGGGATGAGATAGAAGACTCAGATGGGCGAATTCCTCTGCAGTGGCGACGTCAGGGACTGGGCTTGTGAGGGCAGGGATACCGTTGTGAAAAAAGCTTACCTGGTCGCCTGTCTTGTACACAGAGACATTTCCGTATACAGAGTCAGCGCTCTTGGTAAGCACAAGGTCCTTGAGCCGCAGCCGTGCAGTTGCATGCTCGATACCAGCAGCCCATGGTGAAGCCCACAAACCTATTGCACCCACAAGGAGGGCAACGCACACGACAACATGTGACAAAAACATGATGCGAGGATAGCGTGTACACTCGACAAGATTCGACGTCCCTACCGATGCTCGGTCCTTGGCTGATTGCCTATAGAGACCACGCACGAGCAGGGCACAGGCTGCATTTAGGACAACGAGCAGGAGCATGGTGTGCACCGAATCGACCCTTCCAGCCAAAAGATACGTAAAAAGGACGCCTCCACCTACAGATCCACATGCTTCGAGGTAGTAGACGATGCCTGCAGGCCGTTCATACGTGTCGCAACTTAAGGTGAACAGGCGGCAACAGACCGTAAATTGAAGGCCAAGGCAAAGGGCCAGGGGTGCGAGTGCTGTAAACGATCCAATCCAGACACGCACTGGTCCCACCATCTGCCAGTGCGGTACTGCAACAAGATCTCGATTCATCCGTATGGCTACAAGTGTTGCAGGAAGCAGAAGGGCGATAAGCTCCTGGAGGCTTGCCAGCAGGTCCATCGGCCGCACTGAACGATCGGCGATCCTTCCCAGTACAGCGCTACCAATGGCCTCGAGCAACAACCAGTTGCCAAGGATGATGCCTATATAGAGTTCATTGCCCTGCACTACGACGAGAAACTCCCTGAGGGCCACTACCTGGGCAATAACAAAGGTCATTCCCATCACGAGTACCGCACACCTCAAGGAAACTATCATCAGGCAACACCCCCTGGTTTCTGCGCACCGTATCTGCATATTAGTATATTCACGGCCTGATCACACCTGTGGCTTTGCTTGCAGTCGTACCAGTACAGGAAAGGGACGAAGTCCCTAACGCCACAGAAAGGGTCTTGCATTGACAGCACGCATCATGGCATCCTATGCTAAAGTCTAGCAATACGATAGATATATGCCGAGCTGCTAGGCCGCAACCTTAGAAAGGCTCGAGCACCTATGCGCTTGTCTACCAGGACTCGGTATGGTACGCGTGCTGTACTCGATATTGCACTCCATGCCCATCAAGGGCCTGTCACCCTCAACGACATAGCACGTCGCCAGAACCTTTCCAAGAAGTACTTGGGTCAGATCGTCACCCGGCTCCTTGCAGCAGGGATCCTGGTGAGCATGCGCGGCCCGCAAGGCGGGTATGTCCTTGCCAAAGACCCTCGTTCGATTCGGTTGGGGGAGATCCTTCGCGCCCTTGAAGGGTCTGCCTCACCGGTTCGATGCCTCGAACAACCTAGTACCTGCCGCCGCACCAAGAAGTGCGCTACACGCACGGTCTGGGCAACCCTCAAAGAAGGCATTGAATCAACAATGGACAGCATCTCCGTTGCAGACCTTGTCGAGCGTCATAAGGACTTCCATCGATGAGCCGCAATGAGCCTTTGACACCAATGGTAAGGAGCGTACATACGGTGCTCTATTCTAAGGCATGGGAGCAATGTGTTGCATTCTATAGGGACGTGCTCGAGTTCCCAGTGGTGTATACAAACCCTGTGTTCGTCGAGTTCGAGCCAGTCGAGGGAGCACGCATCGGCCTACTCAATGCAGCACGGTCTACGCATATCGCCGGAGCCCACACAGACTACCTGCTCTCCTTCTGTGTTCAAGAGGTGGAAAAGGTGCACGCACTCCTCCAGGAGCGGTGTCCAGTGGTCTCCCCGATAAGGGACCATGCCTGGGGTGCACGCCTCTTTGAGCTTGAAGACCCTGAAGGACGACGCCTCGAGTTCTGGTCCCCTTGTCCATAGCCGTACCGCATGACCATCTGGTGCCTTCATCTCGCAACCAATAGCCCATACGGGGCTCGTCATCTTAACTTGTTTCGGCAGGAGGGGACGGTCTGGAGCACCTCGGTAGCATGGGCTCACGTGTTCTTTACGCAGCCACGGCAGTCATGTGCGCGACTACTATAGGGAGAGGCTCACTGCGGTGGCCTTCACCTAGAGTTAAAAACATGCACCAAGTCGTAACATACCTGCGAAGACATTCTCGTTTGCACTATCGCCAAGCGGATCGATGACATACTGCAGGTGAGAGCTCACCGAGAAGTGGTCACCAAATGCGAGCTTGTAGTATGCCTCGAGATGGACTTCGGTGCCATGTTCCTCTAGGTCTTCATGTGCCTTGAGCCCTGCGACACCAAAACCTACGCGGTCCCCGCTCCTTGATGGAACAAGGCCCTTGATCTCAGTGCCTGCAGACCAGAACCAAGGCACGCCGTAGACATGTTTGTTCTGATATCCTGCCCTGGCAAACAGCCCGACCTGTGGGTGAACGAGTTGATCGAAGCTCACGCCGATACCCCATCCCTTTTCGGTCCCGTCACCGAATATCTTCTGATGAGGGTAGGTCTGGGTCCATCCGTAGATACGGTAGTTTCCCTGAAGATCTTCAAACGAAGGCGAGTAGGTAAGCTCGCCAGCGAAAAACGGCTTGTCAAATATGCGATCAAAACCACTCTTACCGTTCTCTGGATCGGCATTCGGCCATGAGGAAGACTGATAGACAAGAGAGAGCGACCACCCTTCTGCCGGTACAGCGCTCAGCGCTACAAGCGGTCCATACTCGTCTTCAGTGTCGAAGACAGGATTGTTGACGAATGGCTTTCCCACGAACTGCGTACATTCGTCATTTGCGAAGGCATTTTCATCGATAAAAAGGAATGGCTCTGTCTTTCCAATAGAGAGACGAACCTTTTCCTCGAAGAAACTCTGCGTATAGAAGACCTCGAGCACGCGCAGCCCATCGCCGTCAGGATTGTCATCTGCCAATGGGTTTACGTTTGCGAACACATTGAGCGACCGATCTGCACCTGTGCCTTCACCTGCGTGGATCCTGGCAAATACTGAACCATCCTTTACTGGCGAGAATGCAATCTGGAGGTCTGCAGTAAAGCCTGCCCCGTTTTCACTGCGCGCACGCTCATCCCGAATCTTCACACTATTTCGCCCCTGGTAGTAGCCTATGACCCCCCCATGGAGGCTCAACGTACCAATGCGCTCTTCAAGCATCTCGGTGACGATGGATCGCTCCCTTCCATGCAGGGGAGCTTCTTGTCCAGCCGTGAGCGAAAGGGAGTGGCCTGCGTGCACCTCAGCCTGCTGTTCGCTGTACATATCGTTGCGATCTTGTGCCTCAGGGACCTGCGCCATAGTGTACGTGCCTACCAGAAGAACTCCCACACAACGTGCCAGCATCCATGTCACGAGCTTCGCCTTCATAGCCACTCTCCTTCAAAGCGTTCCCTCCTGATCATAATACGAATAGAAAATTTGTGTTACTATACTCGCATCCTGCCTCCCTGTCAATGCCACCTGCAGAAATGGACCAGGCGCGGCTTTTTCTTAAGCGTGAGTGCGTGAGCTCAGGCACTTCCTGCACGATCCTCAGGTGAGGTGCGATCAGCAAGGGGCATTTCTATGCCCCTCGTGCAAGGGAGACGAGGTAGAGCATATCGTGTGCCAGCGTTGCAGCGGCAAGGGCAGTGATCTGGCCACTTCCATCGTACGGCGGACAGACCTCCACCACATCGCCACCCACGATCGAGAGTCCAGCCAGTCCCCTCAGAATACGGCGCGCCGTGTACGTACTGGGCCCGCCGATCACTGGAGTGCCTGTGCCTGGCGCGTAAGCAGGATCGAGAAAATCCACATCAAAGGTGAGGTAGGCGCGGCGGTCGGAAACGATCTCCCGTATCTGCCGTACCGTATCATCCGCTCCATGCTCCAGTACCTGGTCAGCCTTAATGATGTGAAATCCTTGCGTATCAGGGTTTGGAGTCCGGATCCCGATCTGGACCGAACAAGCTGGATCGACAATCCCCTCCTGAGCAGCCAGGAAGAACATGGTGCCGTGATTGAGTTCATCCCCCATGTTCCAGGAATCAGAGTGTGCATCGAAGTGAATCAGACAAAGGGGGCCGTATCGTTTGGCATGGGCCTTCAGTAGTGGATATGTGATCATATGGTCGCCACCGAGTGCTAGGACAGAAACCCCTGCACCAAGGATTGTTTCTATATGCTCGTTGACTGCGGAAAGCATGTGGCGATAGTCTCCGGGGAAAAACACAATGTCGCTATAGTCGATCACGTTGTGGCGCTCGAACACATTGAACTCCCACGGCCACAAACCCCAAGGAAACATTCCGCTCACCGAGGACTGCTCACGTATAGCACGAGGGCCAAAGCGCGTCCCTGGTCGATTCGAGGTACTGAGGTCAAAGGGGATGCCTACAATGGCAATATCTACCCCCTCGAGATCGCGTGTGTAACGGCGTCGGGCAAAGGAAAGTTCCCCTGCATACATGGCATCGTAGACGATTGATTGACTCAAATCATGTCCAAGTGGCATACCGCAGTCCTCCTGTGCATCGGGATACGAACTACAAGGTACGTACCTGGGCAGTGCAAGGCAGGAGCGTATATGTGAGCACGTACTCCGGGCCCCACACTCACCATACAGCTACAACGACCTGGTCGCTGCCCTTATGAGACGTGACTACAAGCTTACCTACAGGGCTGATCACGGACAATACCAGCACATCCTGGTCGACTGGTCGAGGTGCTCCTTGATTTTCAGGTCTTGTTTTGGGAGACTTCTTGTGCCGTTACACAACGGCTTTGTTCATTGGAGCTATCCAGTGTGTTGCACAATTCACAACACCTAGCCTAATGGACAAGAAAGGCTACCCCAAGGCCTCGTGCAAGGGCCAAAAGACAAAGGAGGCCTTCATGCAGAAATGCAAAAAAATCCTCGCCCCTGTCGACCTTGCAGATTTCTCCCTTGAGATCGTACCTTTTGTAAAGATAGCAGTAGAAAAGCTGCAGGCAGAACTCCATTTTCTTCATGTAGTGCCTCCACTACGAGAGTACACAGGGGCCCAGGTGCCCAATATCCAGATTACGCACACATTCCAGACAGAGGCACTCCAGGAAGCACACAAGGAACTCATGAACCTTGTCCAACAGCACTTTCCTGAGTGCCCATCACCAACGGTAAAGGTTGTAGAAGGACATCCAGCTGATGAAATACTACGGTACGTCGCATCAGAAGGTATCGATATGATCATCATGAGTACTCACGGAAGGAAGGGTATAGACCGTCTCATCTTTGGAAGCGTTGCCGAGCAAGTCCTCAAAAGCTCTACCGTTCCTGTTCTTGCCTTTAAGCCCTCACGTACACCAAAGACCAAGACACTATTCGATCTCTCTTTCTCAGGTGATGAAGAACTCGAGGCCGAACTAGAACAGTACAAGTCGTGAAAAGGGTTGAAGGCATCCATACCTTCTATTTGGCAGCCTGTGGATAGTTCCAAACGTGAGAAATCCCTATGAGTCTTCCAATCGATATTGGACTTGGTGTCATTGCACTCGACATCTACGCTATTGCACGAGCAGTCACCCGAGGACATGGCGTCGAGGGGACCATCGCATGGATTTGCGCAATCATTGCCTTTCCCGGCCTTGGCGCCATAGCATACCTCCTCGTCGCAAATCCGAGCATCAAGCCTGCAACAAAGAGAAAGCGCCTCAGCAACGCAGCAGTGCGTACAGCACTGGTGCAGCGCATGGAGGCCTCGCCATTAGGAGAGCAAGGTTCAATCCTGCGTTTATCTACCACCCTGACAGGATTGCTTCCGACTCAGGGCAATCGTGTGGAGCTACTTACCGAAAACGAATACGCCTTTGAGAAAATCGAGGAAGCCATCCAGAGAGCGACCCGTTCCATATGGGCCGAATACTATATCATCAGCAATGACGAAACAGGCAGACACTTTCTCGAACTACTCGCTGCAAAGGCACGGCAAGGTATCGAGGTACTGCTGCTCTACGATGCAATAGGATCGTTACGGATCGATGCGCATCGCCTTTCTGCGATAAGGACATTCGGAGGACGGGCTGAGGCATTCCTGCCAGTGAATCCTTTGCGCCGTAGATGGGCTGTTCACTTGCGCAATCATCGCAAAATGGTCGTGGTGGACGGAACGGTCGGCTTTACCGGCGGGATGAATGTGGGCAATGAGTATTCAGGTCGGATGCGCCGTAAAAAAGGCGTGGCACTTTTTCGTGACACGCACCTCATGATAGAAGGCCCTGCAGTAGCCGATCTTGCCTACACCTTTGCAGAAGACTGGGCCTTTGCAACGGGAGAACGACTTGTGTGCCCTTCACCTCCTGATCCTGCTCAAGGGGGCACCTGCGTAGTAGCAGTGATACCCAGCGGTCCTGACCAAGAGCACAATGCCAGCAGTTACGTGTACTTTGCCCTGATCGCCTCTGCTCGAAGACGGTGTTACCTTTCTACGCCCTATTTTGTACCCGATGAGGCTACTATACGCGCACTTGTAAGTGCAGCTGGTCGGGGAGTGGATGTGCGAGTACTCATTCCGGGAAAGAGCGATGTTGCCATTGTCGCCCCTGCGGCACGGTCTTACGTTCCTGCCTTTGTGACTGCAGGGGTGAGGATATTCGAGTATACAGCCACGATGCTTCATGCCAAGTCGCTCGTGGTAGATGGCACATGGGGGCTCGTGGGCTCGGCAAATGCAGATATCCGGAGCTTTCGACTCAATTTCGAACTAGGCGCCCTGATCGCGGATGCATCATTTGCCAAGTTACTCGAGCAACGCTTCTTCAAAGATTTGGCTTACAGTAGGGAGATCAGGGCAGAGGATGTAGCGCATACGAGTCTACCACAGCGGCTCGTGCAAGGGACGTGTCGTTTGCTTTCGCCCTTGCTGTAAGTACTTGCACATGAGGACGTAAGCCCCTATAGTCTTATGGAACGACACCTTTTGTGGTGTATCTGCTAGGCATGATGGCATTGCTGTTGCAGTGGTAGTGGAAAAGAGACTGAAATCGTTCGAACCATAGAAAAGGAGATGCGTATGCCAGTAAAACCGAGTGAACGAGAAGAAGAGTATATTGCGAGAATGGAATTCGAACGGAGAAAAAAGATAGAGGAGGAAAAGCACAAGAAGCTTCTGGCTGAGGAAAAAGAAAAACTGAAACAACTCCACTACATGCGGTGCCCCAAGTGTGGGATGGAGCTCATAGAGATAGATTACAAAGGGATCAAGGTCGATAAGTGCTCGGAGTGCGAAGGTGTCTGGCTCGATGCTGGTGAGCTTCAAACGATATCAACATTAGAAACATCAGGTCTCCAAAAGCTCTTTAGCGTATTCAAACGCTAATGACAGTGCACCCTGTCTGCTCAAGGACTGGTACTAGGTAGTTCCAACGTGCCTGACAGTGCCGTGCCGATATGAGAGGGCACTACAGCAGGCCAAGGATCTCGTCGTACGACACTTAGGTTTTTGTACGGGGCGTTACTTTTTGTACTGTTCGTCACGACCGGACAGGACAACTGTGTGAACAAGCCCGCCACCCCGGTTGGAAACCAAGGCCTTTGTCTCTTTGAAAAAGGATATAGCAAAGGCTACTGCGGTGAGTGGCGCCACAACAAAAAGTAGGACGAACTCGTACTGGTGCAGGACCCTGGATGTGACCGCACTGAGGGCCAGATACCCAATGTATGCGCTATAGTACAGCAGAAAGATCGCTCCTTCCCAGCGTGACACCTTGCTCTCTGTATAGCATACGAGTGCACTTGCGACAGCAAGGAAAAACATGAAAGGTATATCGATCCTTAGCAGCTCCGAGGCTACCGGCAGGCCTGGTGTCGGTGCCAGCAGTGCTGTACAACCCAAGACCGCCATAATGTTGAAGATGTTGCTGCCGACCACATTTCCGACAGCAATGTCTCGTTCTTTCCGTATGGCAGCTACAATCGAGGTTGCCAGTTCAGGCAATGATGTGCCAACTGCAACGACTGTCAGCCCCACGACCCGCTCGTCAACCCCCAACAAAAGCGAAAGGTCAACAGCACCCTGAACAAACCAACGTGAGCCGTATGTGAGCATGAGCAGTCCAACTGCTCCCAGGCACAGGCATGCGATAGGATGATCACCTATCCTTGATCTGCGTGGTAGAGGAAGTGGGGCTATGGGGATCTCGACAGCCAGGGGTTTGCCTCTTCTGGCCATGAGAACCTGAAAGGCAATATAGCCGAGAAGCCCTAAAACCAAAACAAGTCCTTCCCACCGGTGTACAACCCCATTGAGGCTCATGAGCCACAGGACTGCCGAAGCCCCTATCATGATGGGCACCTCGATCCGAACTATTTGCCGATGCACCGCAAAAGGCGAAACTACGGACACCAACCCGAGAATTGCGGCAATATTGGCTACGTTGCTTCCCACTACATTCCCTATAGCAATGGCGGCCTGGCCCTTGTAGGCAGAGACAACGCTCACAGCTAGTTCCGGCGAACTCGTACCAAAGGCAACTACTGTCAGCCCTACTATGAGAGAAGAGATACCCAAGGAAGTTGCCAGACGTGCCGCACTGCTGACCAGGAGCTCAGCCCCTGCAATCAGTACTATCAATCCACCGACTAGATACGCAGTAATCATCCACGCCATATGGGTACTGTACCTTGCCCACTGAATGGCTAGGGCCAACGTCAACTCATCTCAGGACGCCGGCCAGAAGCTTGTGTCCAGATACCTTCAGAACGTACAGAAACCTTACAGAAACCTAAAGTATATCCATGGGCTCGATGCTCGTCCAGTAAAGGCGAGCCTCAGCCTCGGAGACGTCTGCTCCATCAGCGAAAAAAAGGATTGTAGCGCCGCTCTTGACCGACGGTCGTCACTGGTCCATGTCCAGGATACACCCGTGTACTATCGCCAAGTGGGAAGATCTTCTTACGAACACCGTCAATGAGGCTATGATAGTCGCCACCAGGAAGATCAGTCCTACCGATAGAGCCGGCAAACAACGTATCTCCTGTAAAGACTACGCCAGGACCTGAAAAACACACACCCCCTGGTGTGTGGCCGGGCGTGTGAAGCACCGTAAGCGTCCAGGTGCCAAACGTAATGGTATCGCCTTCTTCTAGAAGTCCTCCTGGAACATGTGTCAGCCCATCAGCATCAGCCCTGTGGATCAAGACCGGTGCCTTGGTAATGGAGACAAGCTCCTGGTTTGCACCTGTATGATCCCAATGGCCGTGCGTATTGAGAATATAGCGTACAACAAGCTTCCTTTTTGCCAGTTCTGAAGCGATCTTTGGCGCATCGCCACCTGGGTCAATCACTACAGCCTCTCCTGTCTCTTTGCAGCCTACAATATAACAATTGGCCTGTAGCATACCGACCACACATCGTACGACCATACGTCATCTGCTCCTTTCCTTTCTCAGTTTCCCCATACCGTGATACCATAAGCATCCTAAGCGTCTTACACACCATCTATACTAGGATGCCTGATCAATTCATTGTCGTCCAACAAGGGCACGGCCGCACATGTCGAGCGAACACACGATAGGGCACAAGCTGCACAAGAGAGCACTTCTACTCTCTTACTTCACCGTGGGTTACAACATCCTCGAGGGTATCGTATCCGTGGCTTTTGGCCAGTATGGCCGAAGCATTGCCCTGGTAGGATTTGGCCTTGACAGCTTTATTGAATCTCTTTCAGGCATCGTCATGATTTGGAGGTTCAGACATCCAAGGACAGCATCCCCTGAACAAGAGGAGCGCATCGAAAGAAAAGCCCTACGATTGGTTGCCACTACCATGTTCGTCCTGGGTGCTTACGTGTTGTATGAATCGACCAAAAGGCTCCTGTTTCACGAACCGCCCGAACCAGGCATCGCTGGTATCATTATTGCCCTGATATCCCTCATTGTGATGCCGGTACTTTTTTTCTTGAAGCGCACCACTGCTGTCTCGCTCGGCAGCATAAGTCTTACGGCAGATGCAAAGCAGACCCCTGCGTGCGTCTTTATGTCATTTTCACTCCTGATCGGCGTCTCTCTCACCTATCTTTTTGGGCTATGGTACGCTGACCCGCTTGTCGGACTCCTCATCGCAATGTTTCTGGCAAGAGAGGGATATGAAGCGCTCAAAGAAAAAAGGCTCTGCACTTGCTGATAACGAGCAGCTCGCACGTCCAATGGGTCCCTCCCTGGGCGTACCCCCAAGGACTGCAGCGGGAGACACTCAAGCCTTGTCCGTCATCGACACACGCTGCTGCTCAGTAAGGCCACTTCCAGTTACGGATCTCTGGCATGTCTTCGCCGTAGGTCATGATGTAGTGTCGATGCTCGATGCGCTTGTCTCTTAGCCATTGTTTGACGTATGCAGCGCTATAGCCGAGTGTTGGAACCCGGTCAATCACGTCCGAGGCCAGGTGAAACCGGTCGAGGTCGTTCATCACCGTCATATCAAACGGTGTGGTTGTCGTACCCTCTTCCTTGTAGCCCCTTACATGAAGATTCGGGTGATTGGTCCGTCGATAGGTCAACCGGTGTATGAGCCATGGGTATCCGTGATAGGCAAAAATGATGGGCTTGTCCGTGGTGAAGATCGTATCGAACTCCTTGTCCGAAAGCCCATGGGGATGTTCGCTCTTGGGTTGTAGCGTCATAAGATCAACCACATTGACCACCCGAATGCGCAGCTTCGGAAAGTGTTGTCGCAAGATATCTACAGCGGCAAGCGTCTCTAGTGTCGGAATATCGCCGGCACAGGCCATGACCACATCTGGCTCGTAGCCGTTGTCGTTGCTGGCCCATTCCCATATGCCGATACCTGCAGTACAGTGCTTTATTGCAGCGTCCATATCGAGATACTGCAGTGCGGGTTGTTTGCCTGCCACGATCACGTTGACATAGTTTCGACTCTGGAGGCAATGATCTGCGACTGAAAGCAGTGTATTGGTATCCGGTGGGAGATACACACGCACGATGTCTGCCTTTTTGTTCACCACATGATCGATAAACCCTGGATCCTGGTGACTGAAACCATTGTGATCCTGTCGCCACACATGGGAGGTCAAAAGGTAGTTCAAGGACGCAATCGGTCTGCGCCATGGTATCTCCCGGGACACCTTGAGCCATTTTGCATGTTGATTGAACATTGAATCCACTATATGGATGAAGGCTTCATAGCACGAGAACAATCCATGCCTGCCAGTGAGCAGATATCCTTCCAACCAGCCCTGACACGTATGCTCGCTCAAGATTTCCATGACCCTGCCATCAGACGAAAGATGCTCATCAACAGCTAAGCGCTCAGCAAGCCATCGCTTGTCCGTAGCTTGAAACACAGCATCCAGACGGTTTGACGCTGTTTCGTCAGGACCAAAGATACGAAAATTTCGGTGGTCCGCGTTCGCCTTGAGCACGTCACGCAAATACTGCCCCAATACCCGTGTCGCTTCGAATACCACAACCCCTGGCTTGGGGACAGGGATTGCGTAGGATCGAAAGTCAGGAAGGCGAAGATCCCTGAGCAGGAGTCCACCGTTTGCATGGGGATTTGCACCCATGCGGCGCTCCCCACGAGGGGCGATCTGTCGAATCTCATCTCGTATCCTGCCTTGTGCATCGAAGAGCTCCTTTGGCCGGTAGCTCTTGAGCCACGTTTCCAACAACTTGATGTACTTGGGATGTGCGCCCACGTCGGAAAAAGGAACCTGATGAGAACGCCACGTACCCTCACACGGTTTTCCGTCAACGGTCTTTGGTCCTGTCCATCCCTTGGGCGTACGCAAGATAACCATAGGCCACGGCCTTCTGCTCAAGTCACCGTGGATGCGTGCCGTTCGTTGAATGGCTGCAATTTCGTCGAATACACAGTCGAGGGTTGCTGCCATGAGTTGATGCATGGCCATTGGATCATCTCCTTCGACCCAATATGGCGTATACCCGTAGCCTATAAAGAGGGACTCGAGTTCTTTACGGCTTATACGGGCCAAGACCGTGGGGTTGGCAATCTTGTAGCCATTCAAGTGCAGGATCGGCAGCACAGCACCGTCAGTCACGGGGTTGAGAAACTTGTTCGAGTGCCAGCTCGCACTCAGCGGTCCGGTTTCAGCTTCGCCATCACCCACCACACAGCAGGCAATAAGATCCGGGTTGTCGAACACAGCACCAAATGCATGAGATAGGGCGTATCCCAGCTCTCCCCCTTCGTGAATGGATCCAGGCGTTTCAGGGGCAGCATGGCTCGGAATGCCTCCCGGAAACGAGAACTGTCGGAATAGTTTGCGAAGTCCATCCTCGTCCTGGGTGATGTGGGGGTATAGCTCACTGTAGGTACCTTCCAGGTAGGTATTGGCGACAACAGCCGGACCGCCGTGCCCTGGCCCTGCGATAAAGATCATGTTGAGGTCTCGCTCACGGATCATACGATTGAGATGCACATAGATGAAATTGAGACCTGGTGTTGTCCCCCAGTGGCCAAGGAGCCGTGGCTTTACGTGCGAGAGCTTCAGTGGCTTTTTGAGCAACGGATTGTCGTAAAGGTAGATCTGACCGACCGAAAGGTAGTTTGCAGCACGCCAGTATGCATCTATCGTACGTAATTGCTCCTCACTAAGTGGTTTTTTGTTCTGGAAAGACTCGCCTTTAGTCATCTTTGTTCTCTTTTTCGGCATATGGCATCCTCCTTCATGGACAAGCACGTGGAGCATACCTGATGGTGTTACGGTAGCAACCATCTCGTTACATGTGTCCGTTATGATAGATCATTTGCTGCTCTGGATCTATCAGAAATACGGTCGCGTGCAACGATTCAATGCTGAGCAAGGACCGGGCCTTGGGTACACGTCGTTTTTATCGTGGGAGAGAACGGCTGCACATGGAAAGGAATCGTGACCAGAAAAGAAATAGTATCAGTGGGTTGGCGAGTAAGCACTGTAGCTAGCGCGGCTTTCAATAGAGGCCATCCAGGAACCAGTGGCTAAGCTATGTGTATGAATCTCCTGAAGGTGAGCCACTGGTCCTGGAAGCTAGTATCCGTTTCAAGGATAGTTACTTTTCTGTGTGCGTTGTGGTACTGTGCGCTTTTTCGAGTACTATCCCTTTTGCCTCCATTTCCTCTACGTACTTTTCAGGATCTGCAAGAAACGCCTTTGGACAAGAAGCGCAGCAGAAATATACTCGCTTGCCGTGATAATCGACAAACACGGATTTGTTTATCTTCCCTCCTGTAATGGGGCAGATGCTTTGCGGTTCTCCTTGAGCTGCCTTTTCTGCTGGTGAGTCATAAGGGGTGTGCCCCATTGTGGTGGAATCGTGCTGATGAGATGCCCCGGTTCCCATGCATGCAAAGGCCCATCCAGCTAGACCCAATGTAACGAGTGGGATCATACACAGCCCTGAAATCCACCTTAGATAGTGCGTTCTCATGTTCATTCCCTCCTATGGTATATGAGAGTGGCATATATGCCCTCTTCTTAACCTCCCTTGTAAGATGCAGTCAGGAGGCCTCGAGATTCCTTTTAAAAGGAGTATTTCTCAAGGTTTCATGTCCAATCCAAAGAAGGACACAGCAAGGCTTGTGGGGGCTTTTTGGAAACAAGATATGCGCAAGGGAGACCAAGCTATCTAGTAGCAGGACAAGGCCTTACAGGTTGGTGATTATTATAATGAAATGAAGGGAGGGGTAGTTCGTGCTGCTGGTTCGTCAGTTAAATTTTCCAAATGTGTAAAATCCGTCGGACAGTGGTTTCTCTCCACGCAAAAATCTCCTCACAACACCGTAGATGATCAGATTCCAGAGGGTACGAACCCTTCCATCAGCTTCGAGCCGGCGTACCGATGTGGTCACACACGCTCCTTTTAGCACACGGAACCTGCCCTGCCGAGCTGCCTTTTTTACAAAGGCAGTGTCTTCAAAATGGATAGTTTCGTCAAAGCCGCCCACCGCATCAAAGAGCTCTCTGGTGACCGCGATACATGCGCCTGTAACGATGGGAAAGAAGAACTGGAGCAGACGCATTCCAGGGTCAAGCAATAGGCGATAAAAAAAGAGATCGAACATACGGCGTGACAGCGGTTTGGTTCGTGCTGAAGCAACCTGGAGCCCTTTTTTGCGCATCTCCCACACGAGCGTAGCTAGGAAGTCCTTGTCGACAATACCCTCTGCATCCATGAACACGAGATCCTGATACGAAGCGGCACGAGCCCCTACATTTCGTGCCCGCGCAAGGCCTCTTTCTTTTTCGATGATGAGCCTGAGAGAGGGCAGTCTTGTCCGATACGACTCAACTATAGCAGCCGTACCGTCGTGCGAGTCACCGTCAACCACTATAAGCTCAAAATTCCTATATGTCTGGGTACTGAGGCTTTCCAGCAAGGCGCCAACGTAGCCTGCCTCGTTCAGTGTGGGAACTACAATACTAAGGCTGACAGGCCTTTGCTGCATCCTTCGTTGTCCCCTGAATACCTTTAGCCAACGCCTCACAAGCGAAGGGTAGTGGGTGACATTGAGCAGTAGGCTCGGCAGGAAGCAGTCGATCTCATGGGTACAAAAGCATGCAGCACGACTCTTGTTCCTGCGAAGTTCCGTGCGGTACGGAAACCAGAGTTTCCTAAGGTCATAGCCGTGCTCCCTGAGATTACCCAGACTTTGGCGAAGCTCACATGGAAACACAGAGCCATCGGGGAAGAGCACACCGCTGCTCAGCCCTGCATAGCATTTAATTCGTGGACGGCACGTGGTGTACGTCGCGTACACGAGATTCATCATGTGGAGATCGGCAACAGTCGATAAGGCAAAGCGATCGAATGGAAAGCGATTTCGTATTCTCCCTGCATATGTATCTTTTTCGATCATACGGACCAGCTTGAGGTACACGTTCGGATCGACGCCACTTACCGAGGGGTCGAGCGGGTCTTGCCGTACGAGGTTTATCGAGATCCTGTCAGGAGAAAGCTCATCCCTGAGGTAGGCATATAGGTCAAAGATGTGATGTTCATTTGGCCGCATCAAGACCGTGCAGGTCTGCACACCTAGACGAGGCTCATTGCGTGAGCGTTCTTTAAGCGCGGCAAAGCTAGCAACCGCCCTGTCAAAGGCCCCGTGCTTTTGTCTGATCTCATCATGAAGTGAACCTATCCCGTCAATGCTCACTCCCACGATAAGGAGGCCCTCAGGACACTCGACAAGGATTCTGTCTGCTGAGGAGGTCACGCGATCGGTCAACTGACCATCGGTGAGGATCGTAATGAGCTTTACACGGGTATGGTCATAAAATAACTTCACTATCTCTGTGAGATCCTTCCTCAGGAACGGCTCACCTCCTGACAGCACTAGGCTAAACAGCGGGCCCATGCGCTCCACTATCTGCCGAATCTCATCGAGGGAAAGTTCAGAAGGGTCCTGGGATTCGAGTTCCTCCCAGAAAAAACAGTGTTTGCAACGAAGGTCGCACCGTCTGGTGACAAGAAAATTGAGTGCAGGAGGCGTGAAGGGGCGGCGGCTCACCGTATTCCAACCGAGTCTCGCCGCCCACCTGAGAAGCCAGGACAGGTCAGACAACACCGTAGCATCCATAGAGATGTTCTTATGTCGTGCTGGCACTACCTCAGTGCCCTAGGAAACCAGATTCCTCCCTTTCCAGAGGACCTTTTTGTTGCAGGTATAGGCATAGATTGAATGCAGTGCAATCCACTGCACCATAATACCGCCAAGCGGACATGTAAAAAAATGGCTTGGATACTCCTTGAGTCGCCACCGTACAATCAATGTGGTAACGAAGATGATAGCCCAGGTATAAAGAGAAATAGTGAATATAGTCCTTACTACAGGTACATCCAGGCCAGCTACAAGCAGGAGCCCGGTGATAGGCAGACTAAGGTACGGGAGCGTGCCAAATATGAACAATAGAGAAGTGTCTATAAGGGCAATCGGTACGCTGTTTCCCATGCCTGGATAGAATGATCTGCTCCAGCCCCTCCACATTTCAGAGAACCGCGTGTACATGCGTGTGTGGAGCAAGTCGATGCCGTAGAGAAAATGCAACCTGTATCCTGCCTTTTTTACCCGCTTTGCAAGCTCGACATCTTCAGTTACGAGACTCCGGATTGCCGCATGGCCTCCCACGGCCTCATAGGTATCCTTTCGTATGAGGATGAATTGACCTATGGCCATATAGAAGATACGCCAGATCTTTGCGGTGCTGTTGACCAACCATAGCGGTGCAGCAAAAAGGATAATCCTTCCTACTGCTGGCTGAACCACCTTCTCCCAGAAGCTCTCGCAGACAAAGTGAGGATAGAGAGAGAGCATATCGACCTTGTGGGTAAGGCAATGATGCATACAAGAGCTTATGCTGTGTGGATGGTGCCATGTGTCTGCATCCACAAAAAGAAACCAGGAGCCTTGTGCCACCAGTACTCCCTGGTGGAGGGCGTGGCTCTTTCCCAACCAGGTCCCAGTCGGCCGCTTGCCCTTAACCAGACGTATCCTCGGCTCTTCAGCAGCCATCTGCAGGACAATAGCTGCCGTGTTATCTGTCGAGCGATCGTCCACCACGATAATCTCGTAATCCGGATAATCCTGGTCCACGAGCGATCTGAGACATGATCTGATGTTCTTTTCTTCATTGCGCGCAGGCACGATTACCGAGACCATAGGCGGTCGCTCTGGAAGGTGCGAGGCATCTTTGGGAGAGACCCGAGGCAGGTAGATAGCATCTAGAATGCTAAGAATACAAAGCACCGTAACCGTCGCTGCAACGACGTACATGACATGGACACACGCGCTCGCAACAAATGACTCCATCCAGGCTATTCCTCAGCTCCTCCGTCACAAGCCAGCGCTCACACACAGCAGGCTATGGGGAGGCCGCTCTCCAGGTCTTTTCTCCCAAATATGCTCGCTCCATGATGACACACCAGCGGTCGTCACTATACTAAACACCCGAATGAGAGGCTGTAGCACACGAGCGTTAGAAAAGCGAACATGGCAGCAGCGCTTCTGTTGCACGTTCATGCAGTAGCTGATGCAGACATCCGGTTGTGTAGCACATAGCTGCCCGTAGTCCGCACGAGCAATTGACAAAGGCATCATCGAGCACATACCATTTATTCGCCGCTTTTCTCGTAGACCTTGACCGATCCGATAGGAACCCCATAGACACTCACAGGAAAGGTAGCAACTTCGTCGAAGCCTTCTGGCACCGTGAAGCGTACCGGCGCCTCGGGAGATACAATAATAAAATCAGAATCCTCGGGCCGTGCGGTCATAAGACCCTCGTTGAAATGCCAAAGCGCGGTGGAACTCAGGCAAAAGACGAGCGCATTGTCAGATGCCTTTTGTCGTACGAGACGGACAGCTTCGTAACTGGCATTTGCTGTGGCTCGTTCGCTGGCAGCCCACGAAAAGCTAAAGAACCATAAGAGAACGAGCAGTACAACGAAGCATGTCTTGCTCACTCGTCCACGCATGGTTCCCCATGAGTTCCCTACGACGTAGGCCACGGACGGCACAAACGGCGTAGCATAATGTACGAGCAAGTAGCCCCCTTTGAGCGCCAACGCACACATGTACACTACTGAAAACAGAAAGAGGAGATAGGCAGCTTTGCTCCCGTGCCAGGCATCCTCAAAGAGCGCAACGAGCACCACTAAGCCCATCCATTGACTTGCAAGGAGGATGACCGGAAGCAACGACCGTAGTAGTGGAACCATGGTGAGGATCTTGCCCAATCCACCTTGGATACTGGCAACGTTGACAGGGGACCACAGTATAAGGGGTGTGAGTGCAAGGAGGCCGAGTGCCACAGGTTTTCTCTTCCACACAATGCTATAACGGGAGATGATCCACGGCGCAAACGGGATGGCAAAGATACCCATGAAGTTTACGCACCAGAGCACATTATGGATTTGAAGCCCGAATTTGTGGTGTGCAGGTGCAACGCTCGTGGTGGGAACGAGAAAGGACCCATACTGCGTGTAGAAATACATGGCCAACGGCACAAAGGCAAGCCAGGGGACCAGTACAAGCACGAGGTCGCCAACATCAAGCGCCCTCCGATACCGAATGCTGCTATATAGGAGGTAAAGGCCGACAACACATGGAAGGATCATCCCGAACTGTCTAGTGTAGATAGCCATTGTCGAGAAAACCACCGCTGCGCAGCCTGTGGTCTTTGTATGGTCCTCAAGGTAGCGTCTATAGAAAAGCAGTGACAGGAGGCAAAACGCAAGAAAACCCGTATCTCCGGTGAAGACGTGGGTGTAGCGGTAAAACAAAGGATTGAGGCCGATAAAGGCGCTTGCAATGGCTGCCTTTTCCAATGAAGGCTCGCACGCAGCCTCCTTGTATACTAGTAAAAAGAATGCTATCAAACCAACAAGGGAAAGAACGACCGTCAGGGCACGAATAGAGCCAAGTGAACCTTCCCCTGCCCAATAGAATGGCACGGCAAGCACCAGGACCGGCAAGGTGGGAGTTGTGAGTTTTTCGAACAGTACGTCGAACCGTTTACTGACAAGATGCGAGAGGGCCAAAAGGTACCCTCCCTCGTCTTTGTGAAAGCTCTGTGGCGTTGGAACGGCAAGGATGCTCACCACGACCAGGAGCATGAGTAGCCAGTACGCCAGCTGATACGTAAAGAGAGGATGTCTTGTGGAACCACGAGAAAAGGTATCGATTTCGTTCTTTTTTCCTGCATACAACGAAGAAAAAACCATTGAACCGCTCGTTCGCGCTGCTCAAGAAGTGTTAAACGAGATATCTGACGACTACGAGATCATCATTGTCGACGACGGTAGTACTGACCGCACCGGGGCCATTGCTGATCACCTGGCGAGCACTGATGAACGTATACGAGTCGTCCATCATCCACGGAATCAAGGATACGGGATAGCACTGCGCTCTGGATTCCGTACCGCCACAAAGGATCTTGTCTTCTACACAGATGGCGACTTTCAGTTCGACGTCCGAGAACTCAAGAAGCTCCTCCCGTTGATCAAGGAAGCAGATATTGTCTCTGGATACAAGATCAAGAGAGCTGACAAGGCATATCGAGATACATTTTCGTGGGTCTTCAATACCCTGTGCCGAACATTGTTCAACCTCAAGGTCAAAGACATCAACTGCGCCTTCAAGCTCTACCGAAGGGAAATCTTTGACCACATGGAGCTCAAGTCGGTCCGTGGTCTTATCGACGCAGAGATCCTCATCAAAGCACAACGAGCCGGCTACCGGATAGCCCAAATCGGGGTCTCTCACTTTCCACGAACAGCGGGCCGAAGCAAGAAGCGACTTCAGGAGATCGTCTCTACTATCCTGCAGATGATTCAACTCAGGAGAGAACTCCGTTCGTAGGAAACCCGGCTTCTCAAGGCTTCCCCTCATACGGAAGAAAACAGCCTTCCATTGGTCTTTATGTAGACCCACCGTTTGGCTATGGGGGGGAGATTCCGTATGTTGAAGAAAAGGTTGGTATTGAGAAAACACTCGTGGGTACAAAAACACTTTGACTCCTTGATGTATCGCTTGATGGCCTTGGCCTTGTCCGAGAGCCAAATCGCCCTCAAATCATATCCACTCTCTCTCAGATTACCAAACGGCAGATCGAGCAGCTCGCAAGGGTATACATCTCCGTTGTTGAAGATATTGCCACTGACGACCCCAGCAAAACAGGGGATCTGATATCGTCGTTCACGTGCCGTTCGAGCAACGATCTCGCGGCTGTACAAGTTCTTTGCATTCATCCAGCTCGAAAAAGGGAACCCAAAGTATCCCTTTGCTGCTCCCTCTCGCAGATCCCTCTTCACGCGCTCGTTGAGTGCTTCAAAGCGATCCAGGTCGACCTGACTAGCCTCAGGGTCACGAGGTCTGCCCCGTGTGAGCACGGTAAACACATTTTGTGCATCACACATCGTTCTGAGAAATTCATAGGTCTCTATCAGTGTGTCTTGGTTGTATTTGGATACCGTTATTTCGAAGTTGAGACCGAAGTTATCGTACTTCTTTTGAAGCTCTTTGAGGACTCGGTAGCTCTCCATGACCCGTTCGAACAGCCCTGGGAAGTTCCGGTTGCGGTCGTGGGCTTCGCCAATAGCATCCACAGAAAGCGTAATACTATAGTGAAGGTCAGGACAGGTTTTAACGATAGTCTCTGCCTGCTTCCTCATATTCTCGGTGCAAGAGCCATTCGACGGCGTCTGCATCTTTTGGACCTTATTGTTCTTGTGAAAGATCTGAGCGATCTCAGCAAAGTCCTCGCGCAGAAACGGCTCGCCTCCAGAAAGAAACATGAATACGAGGTTCGGCATCTTGGAAGATATCATCCGGTACTCGTCAATGGTGAGGTCATTGACCTCTTCTGCGGATCGCTTCCAATTGAAACAGTGGGCACAGCGGGCATTGCACCGTGACGTTACAAAAAAGATGAGATAAAAAGGCATGATGTTGCGTTTGTAGAATAGGTAAGGGCCATATTTAAAGTATTCGAGATAGTTCTGCTTCATGATCGTGCTCCTATTCGCTCCCCTAAGAGAAATGCTACTACCCCCCTTGAAGCCCCCACCAGGCAGAAAAAAAGATCCAGTACAAGGAGCGGATAGCATATACAGCCGAAAAGAACGCCCTTGTGGGACGCAATGAACGAAAAAAAAGACCTAAGTACCCACGCAGTGCCGACAAGACCTGCCAACGACAGGTACAAGGCCTGCGGCCAGACACACGCAGCTGGAACTCCTGCTGCAGTCAGTGCAACAAGCACCGATGCATCTTTAAAAGAACGTGGTATATGCTCCTTAAAGTCCCAGCGTTTCAGTAACCGCGCTTCTAACGTCATAAGCATTATGTTCCTGGACCGCTGCATCTCCATGCCGATGAATTCCTTGAAATGGTAGGTGCGGTGGTGACGAACCTGAATGTTGTTATCGAAGACAATCCGATAACCATTAGCAGTGAGGGCAAGGCCAAAGAGCCGATCCTCGTTTGGAACGACATCTGGGAATCCACCTACCTGTCTAAAGGCTTCGGCCCTGACCGCAGTGAGACTGGTATAGACCACAGTAAGAACGGGGCCACTATCCTTAAAAGAAAAGTGTGTGTAGAGATTCTTGTACGCACTCAAGAGGTTTTCAAAATCGCCGGTGGGAGTAAGGTTCCCAACCACAGCTGCACAACCAGGATCTAAAGAGAAATGCCTCACAATACGATCGATGGTGTCTGGCAGGAACTCAATATCAGCATCGGTAAAAATAAAGATCTCTCCCGAGGCCTCCTCTGCCCCGCGGTTTCGGGCAACTGACGGACCTCTGTTACCTTCGAGTCCAATGACCTTGCATCCGAAGGAGGTGGCGATCACGGCCGAGCCATCAGTGCTGCCGTCATCGACAACGATGATCTCCATCTCGTGTCCATCAGGCACGTGCAAGGAGGCAAGGGTCGTACCGAGTGTCTTCTCGGCATTGTACACCGGGATAATAGTAGAAAGCCGCATCCTGCACCAGTACGTCGCTGCTCATAGTCTTTATGTACCATTTTAAGGGAACCAACCTCAGGCTTGCAAGGCTGTCTAAAGTGCGGTTCCGTCTCAGACAGGCTTTCTCCATCGCCGGTACGTGCTCACTTGTTATGGGGGACTACCACCTTTCGCTTGAAGGGAATCCATTGGAGCCATATCTGTCTTGACCATTCTTATTTTAGATCGTTACAATATTTTTATAGCTCGATCTGCTTTGCTCGCGCCCTTCAAACAGCACCCGCGTACTAGTACCAGTTGTCTGTAGCCGCGAGGAATGAAAAGCTCTCGCACATAGACGTCGTGGTCCCTACACCCTGTTGCCTTGAAGGCAACAGGGGATGCGTAGAGGAGCTCAGATGAGCATCGACGAACTCCTCCACTACTACCGGCAGATGGTCCTCATTCGCGAGTTCGAGCTTGCAGTCCTCTCCTTTTTTGAAGTAAAAGACAACACCAAAATCTTTGGAACCACCCACCTCTACATTGGCCAGGAAGCAGTAGCAGTAGGTGCATGTGCCTCGCTCCACACGGACGACTACATCACCAGCACCCACCGAGGTCATGGCCACTTCCTTGCAAAGGGCGGAGACCCGAAACGTATTATGGCTGAACTGTTCGGCAAAGAGACAGGATACAGCAGAGGAAAAGGTGGGACACAGCATATGGGAGATATACACATCGGTCATCTTGGCTCCAACGGGATCACAGGAGGAGGGATCCCCATTGCTACAGGGGCCGGGTTCTCCATAAAGTACCGAGCAACCAAGCAGGTAGCTGTATGCTTTTTCGGAGACGGTGCAGTCAATGAGGGAGTGTTTCACGAGTGCCTCAATATGGCTGCTATATGGCGGCTTCCGGTCATATACGTATGCGAAAACAACCTCTATGCCATGTCAACCCCAGTGACCGCTTCATTTCCTTTGACCAACATTGCAGAAAGGGCCAAGGCCTACAGTATCGAAGGAGTGATTTCGGACGGCATGGATGTGCTCGACGTAAAAGAAAAGGTTGCTTGTGCCGTACAAAAGGCTCGAGAGGGTTATGGTCCTACACTCATCGAATGTAAGACGTATCGATTTGTAGGACACTCAAAGAGCGATAGATGCCTGTACCGGACAAGAGAGGAGGAAGCCCGGTGGAAGGCAAGGGATCCGATAAAGCTCTTGAGGAACAGGTTGATCGAACAACATCAGTGTGCAGCCAACCTCTGCACAGATATAGAAGATGAGGTAAAAAAGATCATCAAGGATGCGATCCTGTATGCCGAAGAAAGTGCATTTCCTTCGGCCGAAGACCTATATACGGATCTTTACGCAAAGTAAGAGAGGCTATGCGGAGAGATGAGGACAACGTACTACATAAAAGCCATCCAAGAAGCCCTTATGGATGCCATGGTAGCGGACGACCGCGTATTTCTCATGGGAGAGGATATCGGCATTTATGGAGGATGCTTCGGCGTGACCAGAGGATTTCTTAAACGGTTTGGCCCCAAGCGGGTGGTAGAAACACCCATGTCAGAGGCAAGCCTCGCCGGAGTTGCGATAGGATCTGCCATGACAGGACTACGGCCCGTGCTCGAAATCATGTTCATCGATTTTATCACCTTGTGCATGGATCAAATCGTGAACCACGCCTCAAAAATGCGTTACATCTATGGTGGAAGCGTCAGTGTACCGATGGTGATTCGAACTGCAGCAGGCGCTGGCAAGCGCTATGGATCCTCTCATTCGCAAAGCCTCGAAGCAATGTTCCTCAATGTACCGGGACTCAAGATCGCAACCCCTTCTACGCCCTACGACGCAAAGGGACTTCTCACAACCGCTATCCTCGATGACAACCCTGTGTTGTTCGTAGAACACAAGCTCTTGTATTGGACCAAAGGGCCTGTACCCAAGGAGTCGTATGCTATCCCGTTTGGAAAGGCGCTTACTAGGAGAGAGGGCAACGATGTGACGATCGTTGCCTACTCGAGGATGGTACACACCGCTCTGTCAGCAGCCGAATCACTCAGTCACGCAGGGATCCAGGCTGAAGTGATCGATCTGCGTACCCTGTCGCCGCTCGACACAGACACAGTGGTGACCTCTGTTGAAAAGACCGGAAGACTGGTCACGGTGGAGGAAGGGTATGTCTGCAATGGCGTGGGAGCTGAGATAGGTGCCCGGGTCGCCGAACGAGCGTTCTTTTCTCTTACCGCACCGATTGTCCGAGTTGGCAGTGCCAATGTTCCCATTCCGTACAGTCCGCCTCTCGAGGACGCTGCCGTGCCTCACGCACAAGATGTGGTAGCAGCGGTCCTGAAACTCATGAACTTGCCCTTCTCGAACAAGCCTGCAAAGGGACGAGTGATCCTGCCATGAGGATGTGTATGCCCCCACAACCTTATTCACGACACGAGACATACACGGAGTCATGACCTCTATGAGCCAGCCAGATGGCCTACTGAACGAGGAATTCCTAAAGGTTCTCAAAGACGATAGACAATCGTTTGCACAGCTGTCCTCAGCTTCCAAGGTGTGGTTGTATCGTTCAAACGGGGCAGCAATTGGCACGAACGTGGAGATATCGACTGGTTCCTTGATCCTGAGTCCTTTTATCGAACTTGGAGACAATGTACGTATCGGGAAAGACGTATGTATAGAATGCGACTCAGTCGTGATAGGCAGGCTCTCCTACATTGGCGACGGATCCAGTATTCGTGCACGCCGAGTGACGCTGGGCGAAAACGTGTTTCTGTACCGCAACGTTGAGATTGGCGGTGGAGGAGCCAGGGATCCAGAGGCCGAGATTTTCATCGATAGTCATTGTCATATTGGCCAAGATGTCCACCTCAACTGCTGTCGCGCCATCACCATAGGAGAGGAATCCACCATTACGATGGGTACAGCCATCATGACGCACGCATTTGCTAACTCCATTCTCGAAGGGTACCAGGCAGTATTTGCACCAGTGCACATAGGACGGAGGGTCCAGCTGGGTATTCGTTGTGTAGTGTTCCCCGGTGTCACCATTGGTGACGGAGCCGTGGTGGGCAACAATTCGAGCGTATTAAGTGACGTGCCGTCAGGCTATTATGTCGTTGGTGTTCCTGCACGCCGTATCGGGAAGGCCGCGCGCACACTTGACGCGGACCGACGCGCTGCGCTTGCACGTGAGATGCTGCACGAGTTCCTCCGTCACCTTTCTCTCCACGGCGTACCGATCGAGGAGATCCCTGCCACCTCGTTCGCTATGGCACACCGCGTACGACACAGATCGGGTTCAGCAATTCTGTTGTTTTCAGAACAGGCACGACCCGAAGATATCGAGCATCTTTGCCATGCTAAGGCAGAAGAGGAGATTGTGTGCACCTTCCTCGAGTGGCAAGCTGAGACAGAACGGCTCCTACATCCGCAGGTGACGTTGATCGACCTCATAGGTAAGCGACTCAAGGGTCCAGGCGGCCCTCTGACCGAGACCCTGCGGGAATTCCTCAGGAAAAGGGGAATCCGTCTCAGACCACGTACATGGACGTATCGCGGAGGCATTGTATGAGCAAAGAGTTCAGTATCGAACGGTATCGAGAGATAGTGCTTCGTGCACGAGAGCATAACTATTGGCTTCCTAAGGTGTCAGAAGTAGGCATACCTCCACTTCCAGAACGAAGGTTTTTGCTGATACGACACGACGTGGATCTGAGCATAGACGCGGCCTATGAAATGGCGGCACTCGAATCGGACCTAGGCGTCAGTACATCGTACTACATTCGACTCCATTGCCCGTTCTACAATGTCTTCGAACAAGATGTATTGAAAAAAATCCTCGAGATTCAGTCACTGGGTCATGAAATCGGGTTTCACTACGAGGCCACATTCTATGAACAGCTCGGCATGGACCCATTGAACGGTATCCTTACGGATATCGAGATATTCGAAAAAATCCTGGGCAGAAACATCGTGAGCATAAGTCAACACCTTCCCTCGATGTGCCGAGTATTCCCCGAGCTCTGGGAGAAGTACATAGATGCCTATCAACCTATGTTGGTGAGAGACATTCCATACTTCGGAGATTCAGGACGTAGATGGCGCGAGGGATGCATTATTCACAAGATTGGAAAACTCGAAAAGATGCACGTCCTTATCCATCCTGCCTATTGGACCAGGTGGCATGAAGCGTGGGAAGAAAATCTCAGGGCGCATGGTGAGTCATGCAAGGCAAAGATTGAAGCACATATATCTGCACTCATCACCCAAACAAGAACATATCTCCAGCAGCGGGCCGAACTGGACAAAAAGAGAATGCAGGAATATTGCACACTGCCCACCCGTGCCTGATACCTCTCACTACACTGGAAAAAATGGAATGGGCATCCTCCACCGCGTACGCAGCAGGGTACCTCGTCCGTCTGCTTGAGAATGGACCTCTGGTCGATCGACACTTAGGGAAAAACGCTCCACAATGCCTTAATGGCTCGGCTTAGGTCCTTTTTGCTGCCCCCGGATGGGAAGCTTCTTTGTCCCACACCAGATATGCCATGCCTCCTTTGGTGTGCCATCGTTTCTTCGCAGGCCTGCAAAGGCATTGCCGGGTCTTGCAAGAAGGCCTGAGCCCTCAGGACGTATATCGTGGAGCAGGGTCCACACAACAAACTCGACGTCAAGGTCTCGAATCTCTTCAAGAAACCATACAAGAAACGCTGCCTGTTCCTTTTCTGCATCTTTTTCCTTTGGATCGGTCTTCCATCCAAGTTCACTAAACGCAATACGCCTGCCTGGAAACGCAGCCGCGAGCTGGTGGTAGTATCCGTTTGGGATATCTGCCGCATGGGTAAAAAGCGATGACGGGTAGCTCGTAATTGCAATGAGGTCGAGTTCTGGAAGAAATTTTTCTATAAGAAACCAGGCCGGCCCTTTCTCTTTTCGTACCAATGGATTGAGCAGTATGCCGTAATGGAACGTGGGGAACACCATGGTATTCGGGCAGACCTGCTTAATCGCACCATAGGTCTCCTTGTAGAGGCTGACAAACGAATCAAAGTCCTCAGGCCTGAATTCATAGTAACTGTTGACCTCTATGCCTACTGCGCAATAAGGGGGACGATACAGTGACGCAATCCTGACCGCTTCCTCCTTGAATGCTGTTCTGAATGTAGGTTCAGAGCACCCTGGAGAGCCCTTTTCTGAGAGCCCCTTAGGAAAGATTGGGATCATGGTGTTCTTCTTCATCTTCCAGAAGCTCATCTGCGGCAGGAGCACGAGCTCATGCTTCATGGCATCTCCTACAACCGATGAGATCGCCCTTGACAATCCTTTCCCCTTCCAACCGTTCCATGGGCCATTGTACGAGAGTATTTCGCCGGCCTGACGGGCCAATTGATACATCTCGGCAACATCCTCAGGAGAGCCCTTTGGAAAATGACGACTGTGAGGTCCAACACCCATCTTGAAGCTTCGTTCGGACACAGGCAGAGGGCGTTCCGCGCAGGATGTTGACAGGGGCTGATCCTGTGTGTGGTCTGTTGCGTCTACCTCCCTGGCTTCCCTGCAGCCAGTCGATATCAAGAGAGCAAAGAAGCACGCCACCATCAAAAAGATACATTGGATCATATGCTGCACAGACAGCCCCCTATAAGGGATTGCGACATATACGACACGCATAACGTATTCCTCTCTTTGTGCTGGGCTCAGGATGATGGGACGTTCCCCTTGGCGCCGGAGCGGCCCCAACGACGAACAGCATCCTCATAGAGACGGCCGATTGCCTCGACCATCGATTTCTCGGTAAAGCACGTGGCTACACGCTCCTTACCCCTCTGTCCGTAGAGATCCCGTAGTTGCTTATCGTACGCTAAGGTAATGATCGCACGTGCCAGTGCTACAGGATCACCACACGGCGCCAGTAGGCCGTGTTCTTGATGCTGTATCATCTCCGGTATCCCGCCTTTGTCACACGAGACCACTGGTGTGCCTGCAGCCATTGCTTCCAGAAGCACCAAGGGGAGTATCTCCTGGGGTGCAATCGAGACAAACACGAACACATCGATGCCTCTATAAAACACCTCCTTATTTTCAAAAAACCCAAGGAAGCACACCTTGTCAGCAAGCTGCATCTGGCAGGCCTTTTTCTCGAGCAGTGTCCTTGCCGGGCCTGTTCCAGCAATGAGCAGACGCGCCTCAGGAACCTCCTGTACGACAACCTTCAGGGCGTCGAGCAAGTGGTGCTGACCTTTTTCAGGGCTCAAACGACTCAGGTGGCCGATCAAGAATGCAGTGTCCGGAAACCCGGTCACACGAAGCAACGCTTCTCGTGCAGCACGAGCATCGATATCTTCTGCTGCCGTCGGATCGGTACCCTGAAGAACCACATGAATCGCACTTCTAGGAACACCGCTGCGTACGAGATCTGCCTTCATGGCGTGGGAACCAACCAATACGGTCTTGGCGTATCGCAGGGAATACTGATGCACCGCATCCCACACCTTGTGCGTTCTGGTGATCTTTGTGAATCCATGTGCAGATGAGATCACAGGAATCCCGCACAACAGGGCAACCGCTCTGGCTATGAGATCTGCTTTTGGATCGTGGGTATGAATGACGTCGATCTTCAGTCGCTTTATGAGCCAATAGAGTTTGATAAGCGTTAGTGGACTCAGGTTGAAATAGGTGTCGATTGTCGTGATCTCCATACCCAGGTTCCGGGCATGGCTGATAAACTCTTCTGCCTTGCGTTTACGATCGCGAAAGGTACAGGCATACACCTTGAATCGTTTCGGATCGAGATGCCGACCTATGGAGAAAATGAGTACTTCTGGTCCACCTACCCCAACGCTACGTCGTAGTTCCAGCACAGAAAGTCTTCTCATTGTGTCCTTGGTGTCGGTATGTGTAGTACACTGGTTCGAAAGCTCACTATATAAGAAACCGAAGGCCGTATTGTCAAACCATAAGATAACAGGTAGGTTATTGGGTGGGTGGTACTGCGGGTTCTTCACGGTCAAATGGGCTACCATGCTGAACGATTAGGAGCTAGTCACAGGATGAGGAGCGGTCGTGCACTATCGCAGTCTGTGACACCAACCACGAAGGATTGTTGACCACAAAGGGTGAATAGCAATGCTTTGTAAAAAATGCATATCGTCAAGTATTGACTACCCCACCGTCTTCCTAGACGAAAACGGCGTCTGCAACCTGTGTACCTTTTACGATCGGTACCGGGAAAGGCTTGCAGATTTCGTCTCCCTACGAAACGCATTCGACCGAAGGATCGAAGACATAAGAAAACAGGGTGCGTCTAACGAATACGATTGTATTGTTGCCTTTAGCGGTGGCAAGGACAGCACGTACATACTCTATCACATGAAGCAGCAGTACCATCTGAGGATACTGGCAGTGATATGCGACAATTACTTCATGCACCCAGCTAACCTCGCCAAAGCACTGGAGATCCTCTCAGCGCTGGGTGTGGACTATATGTACATCCAGCCCCAGCACGAAGGCCTCAGACGATTCTATGCCGCTGCCTTTACCCGTACTGGAAGTATATGCCTTGGTTGTGTGGCCTTTATCTGGGCGAGCGTACTGGGCATAGCCTGCGAAAGGCGGATCCCTGGTGTGATTATCGGAGAATCCCGCGACCAGATGTTTCGCGGTAGCTACTACCACATGCTCAAGGCAGCCTCACCACATGACCTTACCAATCTCCTCAATCTTGGCTGCAAGGGCTTTTACTGGGAAAAGTACTATCTACCCACATTCGATCTGGTACGCACGCACATCAATATGTACCTGCCGGGTGACACACTGGTGGAAACTACGCTGACCCTTTCCAGAGATCGCACCCACACGGGACACGTCCCGGATATCGTACCGTTTTTCTTTTTTCATCCACACGATGAATTTGAAATCGTGCGTACATTAGAGACGAACCTCGGATGGAAAGACCTTTCCGGAGGCAAGCCTCTGTCCCATCCTGATTGTGTGTTCCATGCGATCGCGTATCCTTCAGAGGTGCAAAACCTCATTGGTCATTGCGTACGAGAAGGAGTTATGAGCCGCACCAGTGCCCTTGCAGACATTCGTTCGAAGATAGAGGAATGGATTTCTATGGACGACAGGACGATCATAGCCGACGTCTGCAAGGTGCTAGGGCTCAACATGAACGACATAGAGAAGCAAAGGTGGTACAACGCTAGGGCACGGCTCAGACGTGCACTGATCGAGGTACAACGGCAACAGGAGCTACACAGGCCCCACGTGGACGCTGCCGGGACGCTATCGGATGCTATGTTTGGTGCCCTTAAGATGAGAGCCGCTCGTACCGTACGTGAACTGCTCTATGAGGCAAAAAGCGGCCTCGACAGGGTGCCGCGGGCAAAAGCATTTTTGAAAGGCATACTTCCCTCTCGTCTTCAGTCCTATGGCAGAAGGGAAAGCAATGAACGGCTCGTGCAGCGTTATAAAGAGCTTCTATCCGAACACTATCTCTGAAACGTCTTTTGCCTTGTCTTTGAGTTTCTGCCGGAGACGATCGAGGATCTCCTTATCGGTACGATCCAGGACGCGGAACAGAACCAGCAGGATGCCCCATGCAACGAACACGACAAGGACCGCAGCTGCCAGTGCAGCAAGGTGCGTTGAAAAAAAACCTGCTACGTGCCACATCCCTCCGTACAGCAGCGCTCCTGCGCCAAGCGTTCTCGCCAATCTGGATGAGAGGGGATGGACGTGGTGATAGTACAGGAGCTGCCCCATACCCAAGAGCCCTTGAAGGACCAGCGCTCCTGAGACCGCAACAGCAACCCCGCTCAGACCGAGCCGAGGAATCAATAGACAACCTAGGATTACATTCAGCACAAACGCACACGCTGCATTGAAAAACAGGATCCGAGTACGTCCAGCAGCATCGAGGGCCTTACCTTCAGGTCCACAGAGCGCGTTCACCAAAAAGCCGAGTGCAAGCAGCTGAAGAGCTGACTCACCCCCTGTGAACTTCTCGGTGAAAAAAACCGTCAACACATGGCGGCCGAACGCGGCAAAGATCACGAACAAGGGTACATTAAGACAGAGTATCCACTTCGTAATACGCCGGTAGATCTCTTTGACTTCATCCCATTGCCCTCGTGCGACAAGCTCTGCAAGTACGGGTTTGCCGATAAGGGCAAAAGAAAACATGACCAAGGCCAACGGTTGAACAGTCAACTGTGCGACCTTGTACACGCCTACATCTGCAGAACCGAGAAAGTATCCCAACAAGAGGATGTCGATACAGCCATTGAGGAGAAATACCAAGAGCCTATTGCCCAAGAGAGGGTATGCATAGCTAACGATCTCTCTCCGGTCGCATGGTCGACTACCTGCTGGCAACATCGGTACAAGATGTCGCCACAGGTAGTAAATCGCCAGCAGTGCTGTACAGAAGGTCGAGATACAATAGGCACCTACGAGCCCATAGAGTCTAAACCCCAGTCCGAAAAAAATAACAAGTACCACCAATTGCCCGAGGGGGAGCGCAATGCGGTTCAGGTAGACCGCGTATCGCATGTCCTTATATCCCATAAAGACGTGTCCGACCTGAAAGCTCACCATGAGCAATGGCACTGAGAGGCTAAAAAGCCGCAGGACTCCTTCCAGTTCCTCCTTGTGAAACACATGGTGTGCCAAAGACCCAGCACACGCGAACATGAGCCCTACCAGGACAATGCTCGCACTGAGTGAACCGAAGAGACATACCTTTATGAGGTCGCGAATGCTGTCCTGACGGCCTTGTGCATGGTACCAGGGAATGAAGCGTACAAGGGCGTCGTTGAGGCTCAACGTGCCGATCATCATCACGAGACCTGTAATAGTCAGGCCAAGGCTGTAGATGCCGTAGTGTGCAGGTGTTACGAATCGTGTGATGAGAACGACATTAGCGTACCCTATGATCAGGCCAGCTATCGTGCCTACATAGGTCGTGCCTGTCTCTCTTACGATCTTGAGGTATATCTTTTGACGTTTTCTCTGTGCAACTGTATCCAATGTCGTAGCGTCGTCGGTGTGCGTTACAAGCTGCCACCATGCCTCATGCGGCCAAGGGAGTATGCATTGATGGTCTATTCCCTAGCTGTAGATGTACTGGTATATATGAGCTAGTGTTGGATATTATGGAAAAAAGTGCAAGCCCACGGAGTGGTCACCTTCAGTGATGTTGCGCCGTACGTGCATCGAATAGCAGTGAGGCCTTCACCACAGAGATACGATCGGCATTTGAGCTCAGGTCTCCACATCTGGTCCGATCCGATCGCCGAGAGGCATGACAGGAGAGAGGTACTACACGGGTGGTTCACACTTGTACTGCCCCGTTGTACCAGAGAGCCATGACGACCCATTGTGCTCAGTATACCGCGCTCGTACAGCAGCTCGGCACTACCCGTGTCCGGCGTAACCAGCCATTAGCCCCCTTTACCACCTTCAAGATAGGCGGCCCTGCTGATCTGTTCTATGAGGCAACAACGGTCAACGACCTTGTTGGAGCGGTCCTGGCAGCCCGATCCAACGACGTGCCATATTTCGTGCTTGGAATGGGAGCAAATGTCCTCATTGGCGACAAGGGCTTTAGAGGCCTTGTCATACGTAACCTGACGAGGAAGATCAGGGTCTACAGGAAATCGTGCAAGGTGTATGCTGAAAGCGGCGTCCTCATATTCCCTGATCTTATCGAATGCTGCCTCCGCCATGGCCTATCAGGCCTGGAACACTTTGCAGGCATACCCTCTACCGTAGGGGGTGCACTGCGACAAAACTTGCACTTCCTCTCACCGCCGCCTGATAGGGAACGCACTGTGTACATCGAAGAAGTGGTCCACGACGTAGAACTCCTCACCGAGGCTGGTGTGCGCATCACAGTAGATCCTGGCTACTTAGAGTTCGGCTACGACGATTCGATACTCCACCGCAAAAATGACGTTGTCTTGGGTGCGACATTCGCACTGACCCCCTCACCCCAAGAAGAGATACAGGAGGTGATTGAAGCAAATCTGGCCTGGCGAAGAGAACATCATCCCCCACTGGAGACCCAACCAAGCGCAGGCTCTGTGTTCAAGAAGATCCAGGGAATAGGTGCAGGCCGCCTTATCGAGGCCTGTGGACTCAAAGGGATGCGAGTGGGCGATGCAGAGATCTCTCCCCTCCATGCCAATATCATCGTGAACAGAGGGCATGCCACAGCCAAGGATGTAAAGGCACTCATTGCCTTGGTGCAGGAGGTGGTCGAACGAGATACAGGATATCACTTGGAGCCAGAGATCGGGTTTATCGGCGAATTCTAGGAGGCAGTTTCTTTGATCGCACTCGCCTCAGGTGAGGTCTTGCTGCGATTCAATAAGAGGCATGAGCACCGGAGCGAGCGATTTGAGAAGTTGGACTGGCAGCGAACTGGTAAATGTACATTGGTCTGCAACCGGGCCCTCGACGTAGGCAGTTATAGTGCCGAACCATCGGTCGCCTATCATGAACACAAAGGCAGCCGTCCTGTTGACTGCCTTCGAACTTAGTAACCGACCACCAGGACCATAGACCTCGAACCGGTTGTCCCCAGTACCGGTTTTTCCACCGATCGGGATCGGTCTTCCCTCGGACGTCTTGAATGCATTTCTGATACGTACTGCAGTGCCCTGTTCCACCACTCCGATTAGTGCATCCCGCACGACCTTTGCTATTGTAGGATCAAGGACCTGCTCTCCAGTCTGATCGTATCTCGGCCGCACAATCGTCTCGTAGGGTGTCTTAGCCCCAAAATGCATTTCTTCGATTCGAATGGTGGGATACTTGATCCCATTGTTCATGATAATGCCGACAAGTTCAGCCAAGGCCGTGGGCCGGTCACCTGAACTTCCAATGGCTGTTGCATAAGAAGCCACCAATGACCCAAATGGATACCCCAAGCGCTTCCAGGCCTGGTGTATCTCCTGGAACGCCTCCACCTCCATCATGGTCCGAAGCCGTACATCTTGCGCATTCTTGTGATGAGTCTTGAACAACCAGGTGTAGACCTCTTGCCGCTCCTTCGTACTTGCCTCGATAACGTCAGCCCTGGATGCACCAGGATGATGTCGCAGATACCATACGACCCATAGCTCCAAAGGATGAAGGTTTGCCAGGTATCCTTTATCGGCAAGGCTAAATGCCGACGGTGCATAAGTGTTGTAGAGCCTCCTCAGTGTGGCTTGATCAGGCACAGCACCTGCCAGCCGCGAGCTCATGAATGCGCAAAACGTTGCAAAGTCTGCATCGGGCTCAACGGTTCTGTAGACAATGGCGAGTCGTTTCGCACTGGGATGTTGTCCCAACAGCACGTCAAGTGCTTCTTCAGGATCTTTTCCTTGGTACTTGTTGTAAAAACGGTTGAGGAACTGCCGACCCTCCCTGTCTGCAAACCGCTCCAAATATATCTTTCTCTGAGGATCCTTGGCGTCGTTGAGGATCTTCGCAGTGGATCCTGGGATCTGAAACATGTAATACCGTACAATATCCCTCATGAGGCGAATGAAGACGAGGTTTACCGAACGATGAAATGCCTGCCGGACAGAAAGAATGCGGCCGTCATCTTCAGGTTCGTAATTTGCAAAACTGTGAAGCCCGCCTCCTGTGAAAAAGCTCTCTGCAGGACTTGCTGAATAGCGACGTTCCATGGCCGCCTCGAGCATGGCAGCCAGGCTCTTGTCAGGTGCAGAAGCCAGATACTCCACGGCCCACTGGCTCAGACGATCACCAGGAGGGAGCTCAATCTGCCGTAACGCTGCAGGTGCTAGCTGTGCGTAACGATCGTGGAGGGCCTTGATGATTTCCAAGTAGGTGACCAAGGTCCGCAGTTTGGCGGTCGACCCCAGCTCGAGCTTCACACCCTCGTTTATGTTCAACGGTTGATCGAGGTTGTCTGCCTGGACTCTCACTACGTTAGCACCTTCAACCCGCTCGTAAAGGGTAAGACTGTACCTCACATGAGGCACATGCTGAGGTTCCAGCAACCGGAACCCTATCAGGCCTGCTTGAGCTGCCTTGGCTGGAGTGCGCAACTGATGCAACTCGTCTACTATCGCACTCTGGATTTCATTATCCAGCGTCGTAGTGACCGTAAGGTCCATTCGGTCAAGATCATAGAGGTTCGATATACCGAGCAGGTCCAGGAGTGAGCTCCGTACCATGAGGGCACCCTTTCGCTTCCGAAAAGGGATGTCAGCTTGCGGAGGAACAACTTTGTTGAAGGTAAGGTCCACCTCCATCCCCAGGTCTCTCATTTCTGGGGTGATGATACCTGCCTCTGTCAATAGGTTGAGGTAGGTCTTGACCTTGGCCCGAAGGGCGTCCTGATTCTCAAGGAGATAGTACGTAGGTCTTCTATGGGCGAGAAACAATCCCAGCACCTGTACAAAGGCACAGGCCTTGGCACGAACAAAGGCATGCGATCCTTCTTGGCTTCGATCATCCAATAGTCGGTTTATGTTCTCGAAATCAGCTCCGTACCATATCCACAGACCATCTCCCAGGCCATTGACCTCGCCATAGCCAGGAAATGCGGCCAAGGGGACACTGTTAATGTAGTCGAGTACGATCTGTTGACGCGTCTTGAGGGTCTCCGGACCGTCCAGGTATGCCCGAAAGGATGCAGAGGCCATCTGCCTGAATTTTTCCACTACGGACGTGGTTCTTCCTTCAGGAGAATGCCGATACTTTTCGATCTGTGTCGCAAGGGTGCTGCCCCCTTCGCCCTCGTGCTCCTTATCGACTATTTGTATCAGTCTGTCGAGAGCTGCTTTGGCAAACCGATTCCATTCAACAGCAGGATTGCGCAAAGGATAGTGGGGATCGAGCAGGTCCCTGTTTTCGATAAACAGCAGTGTAGCGACGATACGTGGAGGAATCGATTCGAACGAAGGGTAGACACGCTCCGGATAGCGGGCAGAGAAGATGATCCTCCCTTGCCGGTCTCGCACCTCGAGGCCGGCTTGTGTTTTCTCATGATAAATGGGAAACAGCCCAGCATCAATGAGGGCAACCATCGTAGATGAAAGCCGGGCCTGCGCTGCGATAAAGTAGCCTTTGTTGGTGAGTCGTTCTAGGATCCTGGATAACGACGCATAGCCAAGACGCTCGTCATAAGGTCCTGTTGTGGGAAACCTGATGGAAGTGCTTTCACCTGGCTCCAGTGTATAGGTGAGCTTCTTGGAGATAGCTGCAAAATGCCGTGCCTGATATGAGGAGGTCTTGAGTTCAGGTCGTACGAACAGAATGACCGCACCTATGACGGTTATGGCGATCACACACACGGTAAGTTGAACAAACGATAGGCGACGCCGAGCACTGCCAGCCTTCTCCGTCTCGGCAATGCGGGGTGAAGGAGGACGTGCATCATTCCCGGGATCGAACGATGTAGCTGTCCTAGACATTGTTCATGTAAGGGTTGTGTGGTTGAGAGCGCTGACCAGTATCCACCTTATATCGACACCTCACTCTGAAACTTGGTTCAGGTACGGCCGTGCCAGGCGATCGGTACACAAGGCTACCTCCGTCAAGTCTGTGCTCAGGGAAGCTACATGGGCCTATTCATGGTGCCTCACTCCCTTTACGGTTCCTTGTGTACATACCTTTAGGATCAACGATCTCCCTGAGGACTCGCAGCTCCTCAAGGGAGGGCTCTGGCAGGGCATCGCAGCATGAGGCAACCTTGAGCTGCCACTGAACCTGTTGTGCAATGTACTCCGGACTGATGCCTGCCCTGGTCCCCGAAAGCACCATTTCTCCCTGCTCGTCGAACGTAAACATTCCCAAGGTGGTCACCACACAGCTCGGTCCAGTACCTTGCCTAAGACCAGTCTCGTATCTGGAGGAGCCACCACGTACAAAACCCGGTGAGGTAATGAAGTCCACCTGCGGTGGAAACCGCTGCTTGTCGTGCTCTACAATGATCATTGTTTTCTTAGCGAGACAGGCGAAATCGCACGCACCGCCACTTCCGCCAAATCTCAGCTCCGGGCTCAGGTAAGACCCAGTACAGGTTGTATTGATGTTGCCAAAGCGATCAATAGAGGCTGCGGTAAGCAGTGCACGATCTGCCCTGCCCGCATGCAGTACTGCACCAAGGATGTCAATGCTGTCTCCCTGAAATACCGATGATGACCCCACAACAGGATCGGCTGTCCACAGCGGTATCCTTGCAGGCATACCTTCGAGTACCACACCCCCTTCGAAGCAGATCACCGCAGTGGCCGCATGGGTCTTGCGAGCCAGTAGGGAGACTACGATCGGCCACTGCGTGCCAACAAGAAGGACCTCGCCATCGCGTATCTGTCGTGAGGCTTGTATGATCATCCACTCGATCGGCGTGTAGTCCTGCTGGACCGTCTCGCTGTTTTCTCTCATTGATCCTTTGCCCATGCATGATCGGGAAACAAGCCATACGATACAGATCCTGAGTCCCAGCGCTGGCCACGGAGGGCATGCATCCTTTCTTGACCGATCTTTTCCATATAAGCCCTTCGATCAGCAGTGTCAAAGACCCATTCCTTCAGAAACCGCAAAAATCCTTCCACAGTCCTTGTTTCCCGCTCATAGTAATGAAAGAACTGCCAATCGACGTCGTAGTACCCCATGGTATAGGAAGGATGGGCACCCCAGGGCACTTCCACCACTGCAGTTGTTCGAAAGGATGGAACGATAGTACGGTCAGGGTCCCTTTGTACCACCTCTGTTGGAACGACTTCCTCGGCACACACGATAATCTTTCGACAGCTGAGTATGCCGTACTTGCTCTCGCCCCTAAACCCCCACGCCTGTGCATTGCCACACGGATCTGACCGCTGTACCTGAATGATACCTACATCGTGAGTGAGCGGTGGTATGATGCAACACGGTTCCCCGGTCCCTGGCGAAGGCGAAATGAGGAGTTCCTTGCCCCCCAGCCGGGCCTGAGGCCGTACCATATCTGACCCGAGCAGGGTGTTGGTAGGGATAAACGGCAAACCTAGTGCACCAGCAAGATAGGCAAGGTTCAAGGTCAGGAGGGAGACCTCCTCGAGCTCGATGGGTCGTGGTATGCCCTCGCGGATGGCCCGTACAAATGCATGCGCAGGTCTGGGGATCGGATTCCACACGTAGGAGGTTATGACTTTTCTTATACATCCTGCACCAATAAGCATGTCGATCGAGAGCAAACCTGCTGCCTTTGAAATCGTCAGATCTCTCATGCCTTGCCGTATAATCTCGTGAATCGCTGCACAGGGATCCTGTTGAATGAATCCGCCCACGTACACGGTGTCACCATCGTGTACAAAGCGTCTGATGGCTTCCGTCAAGTCCATTCGTTTGTCAGGCATTGTACCGTCGTGCATAGCTCCTCTCGAGCACTGGCTTCAAGTACTGTCCTGTATAGGAGTCCTGGCATGCGGCAATATGCTCTGGGGTACCTTCTGCTACGACATGGCCTCCTGCCTCACCACCTTCAGGACCCAAATCGATCACATAGTCTGCAACCTTGACAACTTCAAGATTATGCTCAATCACCACAACCGTATTGCCCTTCTCAGTAAGCCGCAGGAGGACCTGTACGAGCTTTTCAATATCAGCAAAGTGCAGGCCGGTCGTCGGCTCATCCAGTATGTAGAGCGTACGGCCAGAGGCCTGCTTGCCCAACTCCCGGGCCAGCTTTATCCGTTGGGCCTCTCCTCCTGAGAGGCGTGTGGCTGGCTGACCAAGTTGGATATAGCCGAGACCAACCTCAGTGAGAATCGACAGCCAGTGCTGGATACGCGGCACTGGCTCGAGAAACTCTTTGGCCTCGTCCACGGTCATCTCCAAGATATCGGCAATGCTCTTGCCTCGGTAGCGCACCTCAAGGGTCTGACGTGTGTATCGCTTTCCCTTGCAGACATCGCATACAACATGTACATCAGGCAAGAAGTGCATCTCGATGCGACGGACACCTTCACCTTTACATACCTCGCACCTGCCACCTTCCATGTTGAAACTGAACTGAGAGGCACCATATCCTCTGAGACGTGCTTCAGGAAGTTGCGCAAAAAGATCCCTGAGCAAGGTAAATAGTCCAGTATAGGTCGCTGCATTCGACCTCGGTGTCCTGCCGAGCGGAGTCTGGTCTATTTCCACCACCCTATCAAAGTGTTCCAATCCACGTATGGACTGGAACCGACCGGGTGTTACCCGTACATGGTGAAGCCGTCGTGCCACAGCCTTGTACAGGGTATCGATCACCAGTGAACTCTTACCTGACCCAGAAACCCCTGTCACACAGGTGAACAGTCCAACAGGGATCCTGACGGTGATGTTCTTTAGGTTGTTATGACAGGCCCCTCGTATGGTGAGGAAGCCTTTGGTCCCACGCCTCCTCACAGGCGGTACAGGTATTGTCTTTCTGCATGAAAGGTACTGACCAGTGAGAGACACCTCTGAGTCCTTGAGCTGTTCCGGAGGACCGCAGAAGACAACTTCTCCACCTCGTACGCCAGCACCGGGGCCCATATCAATCACATAATCCGACCCTTGTATGCAGGCTTCATCGTGCTCGACAACGATCACCGTGTTGCCTGCGTCTCTGAGCCTGCGCAAGATGGCCATGAGTCTTTGACTGTCCCTGGCATGGAGTCCTATGGTCGGCTCGTCGAGTATGTACATGACACCTACAAGCCCAGACCCGATGTGCGTCGCCAGCTGAACCCGTTGGGCCTCCCCTCCAGACAGGGTGTACATCTCACGATCGATACTCAGATACTCCACACCAAGGGCCTCGAGCAAGGCCAGACGCTGGACGATTTCCTCTCTGATCCTTCCGACCACAGACTCATGAGAGGGCGAGAAGGCACATGTGGAAAAAAACGCTAGTGCCTGACAAACGTTCATAGAGGCCACCTGACCCACATGCGCTCCATTGATTCGTACATGGAGGGCCTCTGGCCTCAGTCTGGTACCCCCACATGAAGGACACGGGACCTCACTCATGTATGAGGTCGCCTGAATGCGCATATCCTCAGAGGCACCCTCTCGAGAAAGCCGCTCAAGGTAGGGTATGACCCCTTCGTACGGCCTTAGAAGACCATCGCTCCGTGCACTCGACCCGAACTGAAACAAGATTGGCTCACCACCCGAGCCATACAGCACGATGTGCTGTATCTTGGACGGAAGCCGTGCAAAAGGAGTGTCAGCATCGAATCCATAATGAGCTGCAAGGGCGTCCACTACCTGAAGAGGCAAAGCGCCTGGGATATCCCTCCAGGGATGGATTGCACCCTGACGCAAAGAACGACTCGGATCAGGAACAACCTTCTCCTCATCAACGATCATCTTCTTGCCTAGGCCATCACAGTCCGGGCACGCACCGTAGGGACTGTTGAACGAGAACAACCGCGGCGAGATCTCAGGGAACACATAGCCACACTCCCCACAGGCAGATCGTTCGCCAAACAACCACTCCTGTTGCTGTGCCGGCTCCTCACTATGATCGATCACTGCCCTCACCACGCCTTCTGAGAGATGAGAGGCAACTCGGATGGAATCAGCCAGACGAGACCGAATGCCCGGTCTGATCACGATGCGGTCAACCACAACCTCTATCTTAAAGGGTCCTGGCCCTTTGATGGGAATGTCCTCCTCGAGATTCCAGACAGTGGCTTCATACCGCACCCTCAAAAACCCCTCACGTTGGAGCCGTGCGATCTGCTGCTTGAAGGCTTGGATGTTCGAGGCGATCAACGGAGAAAGGATCATCACATGGCTGCCTTCTGGAAGCGACAATAACCTATCAAGGCTTTCATCCAACGCCTGAACGCGGATCTCTCTGCCGCATCGCACACAGTGCGGTGTGCCCACTTTGGCGAACAGGAGCCTGAGAAAATCATAAATCTCGGTTGCAGTTCCTACTGTAGAACGTGGTGTTTTGACGTGAGGTTTCTGCTCGATCGAGATGGCAGGAGAAAGTCCCTCGATCATATCCACATCAGGCCGTTCCATCTGCTGAAGGAATTGACGGGCATGGGTACTGAGCGTCTCGATATAGCGTCGTTGACCCTCTGCATAGAGGGTATCCATAGCGAGGGAGGATTTGCCAGAACCGCTAACGCCTGTCACTACAACGAGTTTGTTTCTTGGAAGGGTCACCTCGATGTTCTTGAGGTTGTGCTGTCTGGCGCCCCTGATATGAATGTAGCCGGTGGACTGTCCTGTGGGAAATTCGTTCTGCTGTGTATGCATTGAGTGGAAGTATCGCCGTTACAATAGTACTTCTATGAATGCATTCTTTCTCAAATCCCTTATCCAATCCTGGAAAAACCGCTCGCTCTGGTCTTCGTACAAGCGAAGTCGTATCTCCTCCTTGACCTTTTCAAACGGACGGACCTCTCCTGTAGTTCGTTCCTCGACTTTGACCAGGTGTATGCCTTGCGGTGTCCTGATCGGCTCGCTCACCTCTCCCTCCCCAAGGTCCGCCACTACTGCCCTGAATTCAGGGATCAAATCCTCTATCCTGAAAAACCCCAACAACCCTCCCTGTGCTGCTGTTGTCTCGTCTTGAGAGTAGTGTCGTGCGACTTCCTCAAACGGTCGTCCCTGTAGAAGTTCGTCTCTGATAGATCTGGCTCGTCGCTCGGTCTCTTGCAGGACTCTATCGCTGGGATCCTTAGGAAGCCGAAGCATAATATGCCGCAGCACAACCCCCTGTTCGGCCTTAAATTCCTCCTGGTGATTCAGATAGTATTCCCTTACCGTATCATCTGAAACATTCACACGAGACCTCACCTCCCGATGTATGAGCTTTGCCTTGACGATCTGATCCCTTATCTGGGCCCTGTACTCATCGAAGGAAAGCCCGTCCTGAGCCAGGGCCGCAAGAAGCTTCTCCTTGGTGAGATTGTTACGAGCCATGACGTCCTGGATTGCCTTATCCACCTCGTCATCCGATGCCTGAATGCCGGACTTGACTGCAAATGCCTCGACGAGTTTCTTGTTGATCAACTCATCGAGCAGACGGCGCTGAAGGGCCTGTTGTTCTTGGGCAGAAATCGGTGGCGCCCCTGATGGGACCCCCTTGTGCATATACAGCGCCACTGATTCCTCAAGTTCACTCAACGTTATGACTTCGTTGTTCACCGTTGCAATGACACGGTCAATTATTTCTGCATAGGCACGCAGGCCTTTGCCCAATGGAAGCGATCCTATCCCTATGATAATCACGAGGCATGCCGCCATTGAGCTAGCGTGCACGAACGTGCTTCCTATCTTATTCGCAGCCGAGTAGATTTCAGAGCTGATGTTCATAGGTAGCCCCCTCCTCCCTCATTCAAGCACCAGGTGTGCATACGTGAACCTCCTCAGACGAGACCCCTCTGAGCACCTCCAGTATGGAACATCCTTCCTTGACCAAGTCCTCTCTGGGCAGCGTTCCCCCGGGGTATGTCACCCACAAACGGTGGTCGGGAAAGAGCCTGAGCCGATCAGGATCTTTGGCAATCCACGCCAGGAGACGATCGACATCGATAGGGGAATGTTCATCGAGCCACAAAAGGAGCCCTTCATCTGAAAAACGCGCCTCCTTGATGCGCAGCGCTCGTAGTTCGACCTTGAACTCCATGACTTGGAAAAGCCTTCTCACCACCTCGGGAAAAGGACCATACCGGTCGGTCATCTCAGCCCTTAGATCGTCTATCTCCTGCCTATCGCTTGCAGAAGAGAGGCGTTTGTATAGCATAAGTCGCTGCGTTTGGTCTTGTATGTACGTTTCCGGCACATATGCGGGCATATCGAGGTGGATCTCAGGATCGAGCTCTTCTACTACCTCTTCACCTTGTAGACTGCGTATCGCCTTTTCCACCAATTCCATATAGAGGTCATAGCCCACAGCCTTGATATGACCTGACTGTGAAGGACCGAGCAGATTCCCTGCACCCCTTATCTCAAGGTCATACCGAGCAACTCGAAACCCAGAGCCAATATCTCTGAATTCCTCGAGTACTTCGATCCTTCTACGCGCGTCGCTGCTTAGTCGGTCCTCCTCTGGTACGATGAGATAGGCATAGGCCTGCTGATGAGCACGACCCACACGGCCCCGTATCTGGTACAACTGCGCGAGGCCGAATCGGTCTGCCCTATGGATAATAATGGTATTGGCATTGGGGATATCCAGGCCATTCTCGATGATGGTCGTACAGACGAGCACATCGTAGGCCTTGTCCACGAAATCTACCATGATCCGCTCGAGCTGCCGCTCGGGCATCTGACCATGCGCCACTGCGATACGAACTTCTGGGACGATTTCCCGGAGACGGGCTGCGACCGATTCGATATTGTATACCTGATTATGGAGGAAGAACACCTGTCCCCCTCTGGATACCTCCCTGAGCACAGCCGCCCTTATGATGTCTGGTGAAAACGGGACGATATAGGTCTCTACAGATCGTCGCCCCTGTGGTGGGGTGCTAATGACACTCAGGTCCCTGATGTTCAATAACGCCATTTGCAGGGTCCTCGGTATGGGAGTTGCTGTGAGCGTCAGCACATCGATCTGTGTACGATACTGCTTCAGACGTTCCTTTTGCTTGACCCCGAACCGCTGTTCCTCGTCAACGATGAGTAGTCCAAGGTCCTTAAATACCACATCACGTTGGAGCAACCGGTGGGTGCCTATGACAATATCCAGTTTTCCCTTTGCAAGATCATCCAGTATACGCTTTTGGTCTGCACGCGACCTGAATCTGCTCAACATCTCGATCGTAACAGGGTACTGTTCGAACCGTTTCTTGAAATTGACATAGTGCTGTTGCGCAAGCACCGTTGTAGGGACGAGTACCGCTGTCTGTTTGCCATCCATAACTGCTTTGAAGGCAGCTCGGATGGCGACCTCGGTCTTGCCAAATCCCACATCACCACATACAAGCCGATCCATGGGCCGATCACGTTCCATATCTTCGAGGACATCCTGAATGGCCTGTTTCTGATCAGGGGTTTCTTCGAACGGGAATAGCCGTTCGAACTCTTCATACAAGGCATCTGGCTTGGAAAATGAAAACCCTTTCTTCACCATACGTGTGACGTAAAGCGAGACCAACTCCTCGGCCATCTCCATAATAGAGGCCTTGACGCGCTGTTTGGTACGAATCCATGTGGTGCCGCCGAGCTTATCCAGAGGAGGAGGTGTATCTTCGGTGCTCACGTACCGTTGGATCCTGCTGGTGCGATCGACAGGCAGATAGAGCTTATCACCTCCAGCATATTCCAGATGGAGATAATCGTTGACATACCCGCGTATATCCAATGTCTCTAGCCCCTTATAGAGGCCAATGCCAAAATCTCTGTGCACCACGTAGTCGCCAGGCCGCAAGTCCCGCACGTCAAGGGCCTTAAACGGCCTGGACCGCACGCGCTCTTTCGGCCGGTGTAGTTTTGGACCGAACAAGTCTTCCTCAGTAAGGACTACCATCCCCAGAGGCGGAAACAGAAACCCTGCACCGATCCTGCCTTGGAGTACATACAAGCCTCCTGAGGCATCCTCGATCTTGACCGGACCTTGAGGCTCTTCATACGAAAGCCCATATTCGATCAGCAACCTTCCAAGCCGCTCACAGTCCATGGCTGTACTGCAGACAAGGAACACCTTTTCCCCTTGTTCGATCCACTGCCTCATCACACCGAACTCAGAAGCAAGACTATGAGGTCGTGGACTGGGTCCACCCCTTATGCGGTCAACTGCCTTTGGAACCGATAGGCTGATATCGGTGTCCAGCTTGAAGTCTCCGCACGTATCCCCAGATATCTGATAAAGGCACGTCCCAGGGACTTCGTGAAACGTGACAGTGGCGATCGGCTCTATGAGCTGCCGTACCTCATCTGGCGAACAATAAAGCTCTTGGGCCGTTGGGATGATATATCCCTTGCATGCAGCATCTTCCACTGACTGTGCATGCTCCTTCCATGATGAGTCGAGCCCTTCCCTGAGGGTGATGGGGTCTGCTGCCAGGATCACAATGTCCTCGGGCAGGTAATCGAAGATCGTCGCACGTTCGGAGGATAGATACGGTAGAAAGAGAGCCTGGTCCTGATAGAGTTGTCCACTCCTCAGTCTTTCAACAAGATGCCGAAGCCTCTGAGGCGGGGCATCGACCTCAAAGGCCCTTCCCCTGATCTTTTCTTCAGTCGTTTCTTCCTTGTATGCATCCGACGGCACCATAACCACCTGACATATATGTGCCTCGGGAACCCGTTTGATGGACCGTTGCGTCTCTGGGTCGAACATACGTATGGTGTCTATGAGGTCACCGATAAACTCGACCCGAAATGGGTAAGGCGCGGTAAGTGGGTAGACGTCGATGAGCCCACCGCGTACTGCAAACTCTCCTATGTTCTCTACTAACGGAGAAGATCTATACCCCAGCCGTATAAGCAGTTGCACAAGTCCTTCTCTGTCCTGTACTGCTCCTTCTTTCAATTCATGTAGGTGCTCGCGTAGGACCTTTGGCGAAATTACACGTTCAAGTACGGAAGAGAGTGAAGCAATGACTACGACAGGTCGAGGCAATTGACAGAGCGTAAGCAACCCTTGGAGTCTCTCCATGCAAGCCTGAGTAGGAACCCGCTGACCAGCAATGAGCCGGGGAAGTGCCCGCGGGAGCACGAGAACCTCTTTTGCGTAGCTTTGTTCTCCTTTATGAGGAAAAGAGACGTGCGTGCAAAAAAATTCAACCTCCTCAGCCCATACATCACAGATCGCTTCGTCCGAAGCAATACACAGGATCGACCTGGGGTCGTTCTGAGCGAGGATCGCCGTCATAAGTGAGCGGGCAGATCCACTCACACCCCGGACGTGCATATTCCCTTTGAGTCCGGAAAAAGAGGATATCAAATCAGTGGAGAAGTTCTTTACCATCCCTGATAAAGGCGGTGTGCAAGCTCCTTGGGAAGCCCTGCAGCGAGGATCTTCTGAGCGCATGTCGCTACATCGTACGCAGTTCTGAACAATTCAATCTTCTGTGCATCGCTGTCATAGATAGCAAATGCTGCCCGAGGATCTTGATCCCTCGGTTGGCCCACACTACCTGGGTTGACGAGCGCACATTCGCCTTCCTTTAGGTACAGCACGCGCTCTGCTACTGTGCTCCAGACCCCATCGGGTCTCATCGTAAAGGCCTCTTGACAGTGCGTGTGGCCAAAAAAAAGTACGTGGATCGGCGGATTGGCAGCAGACATCAGTGAAAAATTCTGCTCGACATCCCAGTCAGAAAGGATGTAGTGGTCTCTGTTGAGCAGAGAGCCGTGTACCAGTTCTATCCCTGGTGCAAGCCTTCGTCGTTCAGGTTGTTCCCTGAGATACTGCTTGTGTTCATCATTGAGGACCGTCCTTGTCCACACAACGGCCTTTCTTGCAATTGGATTGAAATCGATAGGATCTTCGAGGCCTGCAGCTACCGCATCGTGATTTCCCATCAACGATGGAATAGTACGCTCCATAAGTAGGTCAATACACTCGTTCGGGTTAGGATTGTATCCAACAACATCTCCTAAAGAGACAATACTATCCACACCGACCCGATCGATTTCCTTTAGTACGGCCTCAAAGGCCTCAAGATTGGCATGGACATCCGATATGATGGCAACACGCACAAGGTCGTCCTTACGACAATAAGAAGGTTGCAGTAGATTGCGAACAATAGATTATACGCTTACTGGCCTAGGAAACAAAGAACACGGGGATGGCTGGGAGGAGCCACGTCGTCCCCTGATAGAGCAACGACCCAGGTCTCTGGGAGGGTATGGGAGGCGGTCTCTCCGCAGACACGATCGGGTCGTACGGTAAGCATCCGTACACCTTGGCAATGAGCCCTTTCGGGTGAGCGCCCTTTCTTGCCGGCCATTAAAAGAGCGACTATAATGCCTTGCGCATTCAACAAAGAGTGAGGGAGGAGGAAAGCGCTCGTATGAAGATTATCTACCACCCACGGTACTGCGAGATCTACTCGCTGGATCCTGCATCAGAGCCAGGAAGGATAGAGAGTATAAGGGATGCCCTCGCTGGCTCTTTTGAATTTGTAGAGCCTACTCCTGCCTCGGAGCAGGATCTCCTGCTCGCTCATAGCCCAGCACACATTGCCTCGATCAAGAAAGACCGACACCTTTTTGAAATAGCTACCCTCGCTGTTGGAGGTGCGATATGTGCTGCAACTCTTGCCTTTGAGGATGAACCATCGTTTGGGCTTATCAGGCCACCTGGGCACCATGCAAGCCCTGACTCCTGCTGGGGCTTCTGCTATTTCAACAACCTTGCTATCTCTGTGCTCAAGCTCATGAACGAGAAAGCGATTCGACGCGCGGCACTACTCGATATTGACCTGCACTTCGGTGATGGAACAGAAAACATCTTTTGCCGCACCAAAGACGTTGTATACCTACACCCTGAGGAATTCACTCCACAGGCTTTTCTTAGGCGAACCAAAGACCTCTTAGAAGAAGCTGGCCCTCGGGATATACTGGCGGTCTCGGCAGGCTTTGATCGTGGAAAGGCAGACTGCGGCGACCTCGTCGATGAAGCAGATTACCGGACGCTTGGCCAGATTGCTGCAGCATATGCGGTCCGGTATACCAATGGACGCCGGTATGCGGTGTTGGAAGGCGGGTACAACCATGCGGTATTGGGAAGGCACGCACGGGCATTCGTCGAAGGATTTGAAGGGAAGGGAATAGAGCCGTGAATATTAGAAAGGAATGGCTGGCGCCCTGTGGGCTGTATTGCGGCGTCTGCGGCGTGCTCATCGCACACCGAGACAACAATCAGGAATTCAAAGAGCGGCTAAGCACTGTCCACGGTACGCAGCCAGAGGACATACAATGCAACGGTTGCCTCTCGGACACACCTTTTCTGTACTGCAGGGTATGTCCGATCAAGTCCTGCACCCAGGAAAAGCAACTTGAGGGGTGCCATCAATGCAATTCCTTTCCTTGTGCACATATAGAGAACTTTCCATTGCCAGTAGGGAAAAAGGTCATGCTGCGGGCAATTCCGCAATGGAGGGCGTGGGGAACTGAGAAATGGATAGAAGAAGAGGAAAAACGTTATCACTGCCCTCACTGCGACTATACTCTTTTCAGAGGTGCCAAACGTTGCAGGAGTTGTGGCCAACCCGTTGATCAGGACTGAAGGGCACCATGGCCTACGGTCTGGCGCCTCCATGACCTTTCAATCAGATTCATGCCAGGAGCTGTGCTACATTTCCGAAATAGACAACACGCTATGACCTACAACGTTCGACGTGGATACTACAGGCCTGCTACCACCACATCCCGGAGCATCAGCAAGAAGCTACGCTATACCAGATGCTGCTGTAAGCAATAGAAGCCATTGACCGATGCCACCTGACCTCTCACGCGGATCTGCCGTACCGTGCGCTACAGGAACCCACCATGTCGTTGGGCTTGGGCAATGTTCGATTGACTACCTTTGCACGGTAGATGCATATCCGCTGGTGGATACCAAGTGTGAATTTCAAGACTTCAGTATCCAAGGTGGTGGACCTGTAGCAACTGCACTCGTTGTCCTGGCCCGATGGGGGTTTACTGCAGACTTTATCGGCCTGATCTCTGACGATTTATTCGGTACAGCAATCCGAGAAAGCCTCGAACGCGAGGGAGTCACTACCTCAGCTACTGTGGTACATAGAGGAGGCCGCTCTCAGTTCGCGTTTATATGCATCGAAAGGGGCACGGCAAAACGAACGGTATTTTGGTCCAGACCAGATTGCGGAACTATACGACCCGAAGAGGTCCCCCTGTCGCGTATAGCTCAAGCTGACGTCCTCCATTTGGATGGGCTCTTTGTAGAAGCATCGATCGCCGCTGCCCACTAAGCCCGAGAACGTGGAATCCCGGTGGTCCTGGATGCCGGGAGCCTTCGTCCTGGAATGCTCGACGTGGTACGGCTCACAGACCACCTCATCGCAGCCCAGCGATTTGCCGATGAATACGGACAAGGGTCCCCGTATGATGTGACACTTATGCGGCTAAAGGAACTCGGTCCAAGGATAGTTGTCGTGACACTCGGGGAGATGGGCAGTATCGGCCTTTGGGATGACGTGGTTTTCCATTTTCCTGCCCTGCGCGTCCAGGCACGAGATACTACCGGCGCAGGAGACGTCTTCCATGGCGCATACATCTATGGCCTCATGCAGGGATGGGACATCCCGCACTGTCTTCGGCTCGCAACGGTCGCAGCAGGGCTTTCGTGCCAGGCCATTGGTGGAAGGCCTGGGATACCTTCTCTTCAAGAGGCATTGCTGCATGTTGAGGCCCTACCACCATCCCTCCCATGGGAAATTGCAAAAGAACACCTTGGGGCCACCGGGAAGGAGAGAGGATGAACAATACGAGCGATGTCCCATCATTGGCAATCTCGAGTATATGGAGATCTTCGAATCTCCGAGACGGACCTAGCCTGCTGAGCGCACTGGAGCAAACTGGTCTTGGTGCGATCGAGCTGGAATACCGAATCACAGAGGAGACCTTTTACCAGATGCTCCCCATGTTGAAAAAAGGCAGGCTCCAGGTCCGGAGCATGCACAACTATTGCCCCCTTCCGGATATCCTTCCCATCGACAAGGCAAGTGGAGATGCATTCCCACTGAGTTCGCCTGACCCTGACGTGAGAAGACTGGCCCTGCGATACACGATGAAGACCATAGAACATGCCGCTGAACTTGGTGCCAGGGCAGTAGTGCTGCACCTGGGCAGGGTAGAGATAGAAGAACCCATGGAGGCACTCAAACGGATGTATCGAGAAGGGCAACAGTCATCTGAGGAATATCACGACCTGCTTAGCTCTTTTTTTAAAGAAAGACGTCAATGCCGGCAGATCTATCTGGATATGGTAAAGAAGAACCTCGATGCCCTGCTTCGCCGGGCAGACCAACTCGGTGTGTACCTTGGGCTGGAAAATCGGTACTATGTGCGCGAAATCCCTACCCTGGAAGAGATGAACCTTCTCCTTGTTGAATTCTCAGGAGCTCCAATCGGCCATTGGCATGACGTAGGCCACGCAGCCGTACAGGAGAACCTCGGGATCCAGACGCAACAAGCGTGGCTCGATGCGTATGGAGGCTCCCTGATAGGAATTCACCTCCACGACGCTATCGGATACGATGATCATCTTGCCCCGCTACAGGGTGAGGTATGCTTTGATCCGATCCTCAGGATCCTCGATGACTCGACGATCATGACATTGGAACTCAAACCAGAGGTGCCACTCGAGGCGATCCACAAAGGAGTCGAATACCTGACTAGCAAACTAAAGACCACGTGATCGCTCCATGGTGATCACCTATTCCTCGGGCAGGGCTCATGAACACACTACCCATCATGCTATCTCTGAAAGGAAGTAAAGGAGGGACATCGCTATGGCCGTTGCAAGAGTAACAGAAGTTATTGGAATATCACCACTTGGCTGGAAGGAGGCATTGGACGAAGCCCTCAACAGAGCTAACAGAACCTTGCGGAACATAACCCGTGTAGAGGTCCTTCGACAAGAGGCCACTATCGAGAATGGAAAGATAAAAGACTACCTGGTGACCTGCAATATAACCTTTATCCTCGAGAAGTGATCAGACAAGAAAGGGATGAGCACATGATCGCTGCAACAAGATTCGGCCCACGAAAGGATGTGGCAGCCGTCATACTGGCTGCGGGAAAGGGTACCCGCATGCGGTCAGACCTTGTCAAAGTGCTGCATCCGCTCGCAGGAAGGCCCATGCTGGCCTATGTGCTCGACCTTGCTCACTCTTTTCGGCCACAGCGGCTCGCCGTTGTCATAGGGCATCAGGCTGAGGCGGTCAGGGACGCATTCCAGAACAACGCTCCCACGTGGACATGGGTGGTCCAAAAGGAGCAAAAAGGCACAGCCCATGCCGTATCCACTGCTGGGAGGGCCTTCAAAGGCTTCAAGGGCACGCTCCTTATCCTCTATGGTGATGTCCCTCTGCTCAGGCGTGCTACTGTTAAAAACCTCCTCAATACGCATTGGAGGACACAGGCGCTTATTAGTATCCTTACAGCGACTGTGAAGGATCCTACTGGCTACGGCAGGATCGTGCGGGGACCGGACAATGGAATCAGAGGCATTGTCGAAGAAACCGATGCCTCTCCTTCGGAGCGTTCCATTTGCGAGATCAACACCGGGATTTACTGTATGGAGCTACCGTTTCTTTTTCAGGTGCTTCCCAAGATCCGTCCCGACAATGCACAAGGTGAATACTACCTTACCGATGTAGTTGCCTACTGTGCAGACAAAGGTGTTCGGATTGGCTGGCACGAGACACAGGAGCCTGAACGAGCACTTGGAATCAACACGAGAAAAGATCTCGCGTTCGCAGAAGCAACCCTTCGAGCTGATATCTGTGAACGATGGATGCTCGCCGGGGTGACGATTGTCGACCCATCCTGTACTTCTATAGACTTTAGCGTGCGCATCGGCAAGGACACTCGGATTGGGCCTTGCTGTCAAATCCTTGGTAGGACGTCGATCGGCCGTGCATGTAGCATCGCACCTCACTGCTGCCTCATTGACGCAACCGTCGGCGATCGCGTCACAGTGGGCGCATCCTCGGTGTTAGAGCGGACTCACATAGGAGCAGGGGCAGTCATTGAACCGTTGACCTACGTGGTTAGCGATGCACGTCGAGCACGGCTCAAGGGATAGGGCCTTTAGAGCTGGTATCAAACACAATATCCCCTCAAAGGAGATACGCACGTGTGCGGCATTGTAGGCTACATCGGAAAACGAGCGACCGCCAAACTACTGCTCGCAGGATTGCAAAAACTCGAATACCGAGGATATGACTCAGCAGGTATTGCCGTGATCGAAGAGGACGGTTCTGTGCAGATTCGACGAAGCGAGGGAAAACTCTCCAAGCTCATCGCAGAACTGGAAGCGCACCCCTGTGATGGCACCATAGGGATCGGACACACTCGGTGGGCCACCCACGGAAGACCCTCTGAGATCAATGCCCACCCTCACAGGGCTGGAAGGGCGGTGGTCGTGCATAATGGAATCATCGAAAATTACCTTGAGCTTCGCGACCGCCTTCAGGCTATGGGAAGGCAGTTCCTTTCAGACACCGATACCGAGATCATCGCGCACCTTGTGGACATACACCTTGAAGCAGGCATGTCCTTTGAAGAAGCGGTACGAAAGGCCCTTCGGGAAGTCAAAGGTTCTTATGCAGTCGCCGTCTTGTGCGAGAGCGAACCGAGGATGCTCATCGGTGCAAGAAAGTCGAGCCCCCTTGTCGTTGGGATCGGCGAATCAGAATTCTTTCTTGCCTCTGACATCCCTGCGCTTCTGGACCACACACGCCAGATGGTGTTTCTCGAAGACGAAGAACTGGTGGTCCTCACCGAAGCTGCCTACACAATCAAGAGCCTTTCAGGATCCACCGTCCAGAGGGAGCCCAGGTACATTCCTTGGACAGCCATTATGGCGGAAAAGGGTGGCTACAAACATTTCATGCTCAAGGAAATCCACGAACAACCCCGCGTGATCACCGATACGATACGAGGGAGACTCCTGGGCCGCAAGAACGAAATCTACATGGGAGATATCAAGATTCCGGAAGAGGCCTTAAAAAAGATAAAAAAAGTGTTCTTCGTGGCCTGTGGTACATCATGGCATGCTGCCCTCGTAGGAAAATTCATGGTGGAGAGTCTCTGCCGCATCCCTGCTGAAGTGGATCTTGGATCTGAGTTTCGATATCGGGATCCGCTTATCAATAAACAGTGCCTGTTCGTAGCGATATCCCAATCAGGAGAGACCGCTGATACGCTCGCAGGCCTGGAGGAGGCAACAAGAAAAGGTGCCCTTACACTTGGCATATGTAATGTAGTGGATTCCTCTGTTGCCAGAAAGTCCCAGGGCGTTCTGTACACTCATGCAGGTCCTGAGATCAGTGTTGCTTCAACCAAGGCACTCACTACCCAGATCACCGCCCTCTACCTGATGACCCTCTTTCTTGCCCGACTCCACAAACGGATCGGGACCAGTGAGATGGAAGCCCACCTGACCGAACTCCGCAGGCTTCCCCATCTTGCTGAAGATGTCCTGGCACGAGAGTCGTCAGTAGAAAGAATTGCCAGGAAGTATGCACACCATCACGATTTTCTCTACATGGGCAGAGGTATCAACTATCCTATTGCACTGGAGGGTGCCCTCAAGCTCAAAGAAATCTCCTATATCCATGCAGAGGGATATCCAGCAGGAGAGATGAAGCACGGCCCCATAGCCCTCATAGACGAGCACGTTCCCTCGGTATTTCTCCTGCCTAAAGAGACGCTTTACGAAAAAGTGCTCAATAACATGGAGGAAGTAAAGGCGAGGGACGGCAAGATCATTGCGGTGGTAAACTACGGAGACACCGAAGCAGAAAAGCTGGCCGATGATCTGATCTATATCCCTGAGACCAACAGATACCTGACGACCGTGCTTCTTGCTATTCCGCTCCAGCTGCTTGCGTACCACATCGCAGTCCTCAAGGGCACCGATGTCGATCAACCACGCAACCTTGCAAAAAGTGTGACTGTCGAATGAGCTGAAGACCTTCCCCATGGACCTTCTCAAAGACCTCAACGAGCAACAACGACGTGCAGTGCTGCACACTGAGGGGCCGCTCCTGGTTATCGCAGGTGCAGGCAGTGGAAAGACCAGGGTGTTGATGTACCGTATCGCCTATCTTGTACGGCACAAGGGGATCGATCCTGGTAATATCCTTGCTGTTACCTTCACGAACAAGGCAGCAGACGAAATGAGGAGCCGGGCATCCCAGCTATTGGGAAACGAGTGCAAGGGCATGTGGATCAGTACCTTCCATGCGGGCTGTGCTCGGATACTACGTACACATGGGGAGGCAGCAGGTTACAAAAAACATTTCGTCATCTTTGACGAAACTGATCAACTGTCGCTGATCAAGACATGCTTGAAAGAGCTTGACGCATCGAGGTTCGGGATCACTCCCTATGCAGTCAGGGCTCTAATTGAGAAGGCAAAAAACAATGCCTGCTCCTATGAGCAGGTCCTGCCTCGGTCTTCTCCGGCCGCTGAGATTATGAAGATGGTAGTTGAACGTTACGAAGCTACGCTCAGGGCGTCCAATGCGTTCGATTTTGGAGATCTCATAAATGCTGCCAGACTCCTGCTGGAAACGTACCCCGACATATTGCACATCTATAGGAGGACGTTCCGGTACGTAATGGTCGACGAATACCAGGATACGAACAGGGCGCAGCACCTCTTTCTCAAGGCATTGATTCCTCAGGGAGGAAATGTGTGTGTGGTAGGCGACGATGATCAGTCTATCTACCGGTGGCGTGGTGCGCATGTAGCAAATCTTCTCGATTTCGAGAAAGACTTTCCTGGCACCACCGTCATTACGCTCGAACAAAATTACCGTTCAACCAAGACCATCCTCGAGGCAGCCCAACATGTGGCAATGGGAAATCGCCTTCGAAGACCAAAGCGTCTCTGGACAGAGAATGAGCGCGGCGAAAAGATTACCTACGCAGCCTGCGACGATCCCCTTGGCGAGGCCCGATATGTAGCAGAGCAAGTGCTTCGTCTTGTCCGGTCAGGTCGATTCATGTTCAAAGATATCGGCGTGTTCTTCAGAACCAATGCCCAGTCTCGACCATTCGAGGAAGTGTTTCTCAACAGCCGCATCCCTTACGTCCTGATCGGCACACTGAGGTTTTTCGAGCGGACCGAAATAAAAGACGTAATCGCCTATCTAAGAATCCTTCACAATCCTGACGATTCCATAAGCCTCTCAAGGATCCTCAACAAGCCTCCCCGAGGCATCGGGGACGCCACAGTAAAGGAACTCAATGACCTAGCTCGTACACAGCATCTCTCACTCTGGGGTGCACTTCACCTGAGTGTGGAGAAACAGACGGTTTCGCGAACTGCCCTGCACCGTATCGATGCATTCTGTGCTACCATACGCTCGCTCCGCGCCCTTCTGGACACCAGGATCAGCCTACACGAACTGTTGCGGCGCGTAGTTGACGCCACAGGTTACCGGGACTACCTCCAATCGCACGAGGCAGAAGAGGCCCAGCGACGGCTCGAAAACATTGCCGAGCTGGCACGAACCGTACACGAGTTCGATGTCTCCTTTTCAGCCGAGACGACGTCATCTGCACTAGAAGCGTTCCTGGAACGTGTTGCGCTCATATCAGATGCAGATACGTACAATGAAAAGGCCGACTGCGTAGCACTCATGACGCTTCACTGTGCCAAGGGTCTCGAGTTCCCCGTGGTCTTTCTCGTTGGATTTGAAGAAGGGATCATACCGCACGAACGATCGTGTGTCTCACAGGAAGAACTCGCAGAGGAGCGAAGACTTTGCTATGTAGGCATGACCAGGGCAATGAAAAAGCTCTACCTCACCAGCGTTGCAGAACGTACCTACTTCGGCAGCCCTCGTCAGATGGTAGTATCACCGTTTCTCGATGACATACCCGAACGCCTTATCAAATCCGAAAATTACCGCTTTCCTCACAGGTGTACCGGAATCGAGCAGATCCATAGCCACTGCGAGCCATTCGCCATGGGAGTCAGGCTGCAACCCCACAAAAAGGGAAAAGGCCTGGTCCGAGAAACCTCACAGTTCAAGGTAGGCGATCGAATACAGCATAGGGAGCTCGGTCAGGGTGTAGTAAGAAAGGTAGAAGGACAGGGCGACAGAGAAAAAATCACTGTGCAGTTTGTCTATGCTGGCATACGCAAGCTCATGGTCTCTCATGCACCCATTACCAAGCTCTCCTAGGGCAGGCTGCGTACCCATTTGCCCTCGAGCACGCCGACTCGCTCCATCCACATAACATTGACCACACCCCACAAGACCGCCCACAGCGCTCCGCCTACAACGTCGCTTGCCCAGTGGACCCCCAGTGCAACCCTGGAGATCCCGATCCACACCATGATAGCGCTCGTAACTGTCAGAGCCCATCCAGTAGCACACCATCTCACGCCCATACGCCGCAGCAGCCAAAGGGCCATGCCATAAAAAAACACCCCGTTGAAGGCGTGTCCACTCGGAAAGGCATAGTTGGGTACTGTCAGCGAAACCACGAAACCATCGGGCCGTGGTCGTGCACACAGGGCCTTGAGCATCCAGGTGAGCCATATGCCTACCCAAAGGGAGCTAAACAGCCAGAGCGCTGCAGCAGGCCTCCGTTTGATGATGATGAGATAGAGTCCAAGCACCCCACAAAGAACACACAACCACCGGTCGTCCCCGAGCAGGGTTACTCGATGCATCCAGGCGATCCATGCCTCTGAGGATGCACCCCAGGCAGCTATTTCGTAGCAATAGCGGTCAAGGCGTCCTATCGGCTCCCAGTGGAATACCAAGACCGTCCATAGGGTAAAGGACACCCACGCCAGTACGAACAATCCCCATAGCCTATCGACGTAGGTGCCTGCTCTGGTCAACATTGAGGCCAATTCCTACCTGCAGCTCAAAGCCAACATATGCTACCTAGTATGGTCAAACCACACGCGGTAGGAGCTCTGACGCGCACGGCGCTGACGAGGAAGAAGGCGGATCAAAAAGGCGCCTGCAACAAACCCGGCCACATGTGCCCACCATGCCACACCACCCTGGGCAGGCCCCACACCTAAGGAAAGTACGCCGTTGAAAAACTGCAACACGAACCACATGAAGAGTACAAAGAAGGCAGGGACAGCCACGATGTCGATGAAAAAGAAAAACACGATGAGCAGGTCTACACGGGCCCTGGGAAAGCACAGGAAATAACCCCCAAGGACGCCTGCAACAGCACCGCTCGCTCCTATAGTAGGAATTTTTGCATAGGGATCTACCATATATTGGAACAAGCCCGCAACCACACCCGACGCGAGGTAGAAAAGCAAAAATCGTAGGTGACCAAGCCTATCCTCCACGTTATCTCCGAAAATCCACAAGTACCACATATTACCGATCACATGGAGCCATCCGCCATGCAAGAACATATGGGTAACAAAGCTCCGTCCCACATCGAAAAACGTGACATTGGGAAGCTTGTAAAAATAGGTCACCAGATAGGGGACCATACCGTAATGGTAGATAAATCGCTCGAGCTCGCGGCCAAGACTCACCTCATATAGAAATACGAGACTGTTAACTGCTATGAGAGAAATGGTCACGAAGGGGAAGGTTCCGGAAGGATTGTGGTCTCTGATAGGAAACACGATCTCGCTGGTTTCCTCAAAACGGCCATAGTCCTGCCAGGGTACGTTCTGCTGTCCTAGCAAGTAATGACGGCATAGTACCGAGGTAAAGGAGTACTATCGCTGCACATGCAACAGCACATTGGAGGCCGAATGGTCTTGTGGTCGCCAATGGTTGCATCGATACAGTCGATCCTTCTTGTGCTTCTTCCATGTACATACGAACGAGCACCCTCAGATAAAAGAAAGCTGATACAGCGCTCATGACCACTCCTATCACCGCAAGCCATAGGTACCCAGCCTTTACTGCCGCACTGAACACATAGAATTTGCCCACAAAGCCGGCTGTGGGTGGCACGCCGGTGAGTGAAAACATAAACACAGCCATTGCAGCAGCATAGAGGGGGTGGGTGGTCGATCGTCCTCTGTAGTCATCGAGCTCGACACCAGTATCACCTGCCCCTCCCAACGCGATCACAACAGCAAATGCCCCCATATTCATAATAAGGTAGATACACAAGTACATGAGGGCTGCCTGTATGCCGAGCATCGTTCCAGGAGTCAACGCCACAAGCACATACCCAGCGTGGGCTATACTCGAATAGGCCAGCATTCGTTTAATGTTATGCTGGACGAGCGCAACGATGTTGCCCACGATCATCGTAAGCACAGCAAGCATCCAGAATATAGGTGCCCACTCTATGGAAAGTCTGTGCATGGACACAACGACCACCCGGATGAGAATGGCAAACCCAGCTGCCTTGATACCTGCGGACATAAATGCTGTGACCGGTGTAGGCGCCCCTTCGTACACATCAGGCGTCCACATGTGGAACGGCACAACCGAGATCTTAAACCCGATGCCCACCATCACAAGGCCGAGTCCTGCCAATACCACAGGATGATCAACAAGGCGGCCTGTTTGCAGGTGTGTAGAGATCACGCCCAAACTCGTGGAACGGGCCCCGTAGTATACGAGTGCGATACCATAGAGCAGCATCGCTGAAGCAAAGGCACCCAGCAAGAGGTACTTTATCGCAGACTCGGTACTCTTGGGGTTCCTTTTCATCATGCACGCCATGATGTAGACGGGAATGGACATCAGTTCCAAGCCAAGAAACACCATGAGGAGATTGTATGCAGCGGCCATACACATCATTCCTGAAAGAGAGATGAGGAGTATCGTGCAGTACTCGCCGACCGCCATACGCTCTCTGCGGACAAAATCTGCCGACAGTGCCAACGTCATGATCCCTGCCACAAGAAAGATCACATAAAAAAACACAGCAAAGTTATCCACACGGACCAACTGGCCAAAGGCGAAGTGTTCGCTTCCCCACAGTCGTACCGATAGCCACAACGCAACACCACATCCTGCCAGTGAGATGAGCCAGCACGCTGCGTCCCTCTTGCTCCGCAAAAACAAGTCCGCTGCAGTACAGAGAATTGCAGCGCCGACGAGCATTATCTGGGGAGAAATGACACCCAGTGCACCGAGGATATCCTCGCCACCGATCATCCTATCTCCTTTCGACGCGACTCAGCTTTTCAAGATCGAATTGCACTGCTGCAGGCTGGGAAACAGCATCAGCCTGGAGTGCCACAACAGCTCTTGCATTCCGCGTGCGTGCGAGGAATGCATCCACAGAGGTATCCATCTTCCTCAAAAAGGTCTGAGGATATATGCCTATCCAGACGATGAGGACAACGATCGGCACCAGAATTGCCACCTCGCGCGCAGTGAGATCGTCCCCTTTAAGGGCTTCATTGGCACTCTTGTCTACTGGGCCGAACATCACTCTTTTGAACATCCACAACATGTACACCGCAGCAAATATGACCCCCGAAGCTGCACAGGCTGCCATCAGGGGATGGTGCTTGAAGGTGCCCGCCAATATGAGAAACTCGCCAACAAACCCGTTGAGGCCTGGCAGACCAATAGAAGAAAGGGTTACGATCATAAAAAACGTAGCGAATACTGGCATTACTCGGGAAAGCCCGCCAAAATCTGCGATCATGCGGGTATGTCGTCGTTCGTAGATCATGCCCACAATGAGGAACAATGCACCGGTGGAGAGGCCGTGGTTGACCATCTGGAGGACACTGCCTTCAACCCCCTGTACCGTACGTACTGCAAGTCCGAGCATGACAAAGCCTAAATGGCTAACCGAAGAGAACGCAACCAGCTTCTTGAGGTCTGGTTGCACCATTGAGACAAGGGCACCATAGATGATCCCAATCAAGGCCAGCACAGCGACAAGCGGGAAAAACACTTCATGTGCAGCGGGAAACAGAGGTATGGAGAATCTCAAAAATCCATAGGTGCCCATCTTCAGCAATACCCCTGCCAGTATCACGCTTCCTGCAGTAGGCGCCTCGACATGGGCATCTGGCAACCATGTGTGGAACGGAAACATGGGCACCTTGATGGCAAAAGAAAGCCCAAATGCAAGGTAGAGCAGCTTTTCTGCTCCTAGCCCCACATGCACACGGTAGAGATCAAAGAGGTCGAACGAATAAAACCCGAACTGCTGGTGGTGCTCGAAGTAAATATAGAGAATGGCAACAAGCATCAGCAGGCTTCCCACCAGCGTGTAGAGAAAGAATTTCACTGCTGCGTAGATCCTTCTTGGACCGCCCCAGATGCCAATGATGAAATACATGGGGATAAGCATCGCTTCCCAGAAAATGTAAAAGAGAAAGAGGTTCAGCGCGACAAAGGCCCCTAACATAGCTGTTTGAAGGAGCAGCATCGCGATGTGAAATTCCTTCACCTTCTTGTCGATCGAACGCCAAGAACACGCAATCCCGATAGGGCCCAGAAACGTAGTGAGCATGAACAGGAGCAGGCTCATACCGTCCACGCCAACCTTGTACTCGATGCCATATTCAGGAAGCCAGGCAGCCTGCTCGATGAGCTGCATAGTCTGGTTAGTGCGAGGATCATATCGATTGAACACCACCAGCGATACAAGAAACGTCAAGGTCATAAAGAAAAGCGTGATCCAGCGGATGGCCTTCTCAGCGTTCCTCGTACAAAAGACAAGTACGACGAAAGCGCCTACCAGAGGGAGCAGGACGGTGGTAGAAAGTATGTAACTACCGAGTAATTCCATCGCGCGTGTTCTTTCCCTAACGTAGCAAAATGTATCCGATTATAGCCAGGATGCCCAAGGTCATGGCAAAGGCGTACCCCTGGAGGTCCCCTGTGTGCATCCGCCTCAGGATGCCGCCCGCTGCAGCTATCACTCGCGCAGAACCATTTACAAGGCCGTCGTCAATAACGAACACATCCACGACCTTCCAAAGAATGCGTTCAGAAGCCCGACGAATCGGCCTTACAAAGAGCAGGTCATATAGTTCGTCAACATAGTATTTGTTGAGTACGATCCGATAGAGCCTTGGAAGCCTCTTTGCAATCCTTACTGGAAGGTCCCTTCTGGCGCTATAGAGGACAAAGGCACCAAGTAATCCTAGCCCAGCAACACCAATAGAGAGCCCCATCAGTAGGAACTCCAGGGCATGTGCATGTACAGCTGCTTCTGTACCACCATGACCTCCTACCACGGGTTCAAGGAATCTCTCGAACAGATTGTGTCCTAGTCCCCAGCTCTCTGGTACTCCCAAGAAGCCCGCAATTGCAGCGCCAACTGCCAGAAGGATCAAAGGAATGGTCATTACCCGTGGAGACTCGTGGGCGTGCGCTGCGAGGTGCTCATCCCTGGCCTTGCCAAAGAAAGTAAGGAATACCAGCCTGAACATGTAAAACGAGGTAACAGCAGCCCCGATCCAGAGGGTGAGCCAGAGCCACAGTGAACCGACCGAGGAACTGAATGCCTTCCAAAGTATCTCGTCTTTGGAAAAAAAGCCTGAAAGCGGTGGGATACCGCAAATTGCCAGGGTGGCGATCATAAACGTCCAAAAAGTCGCTGGCATCTTCTTGCGAAGACCACCCATCTTCTGGATGTCGGTCTCTCCACCCATTGCATGCATAACGCTGCCTGCACCCAAGAAGAGTAAGGCCTTAAAAAACGCATGGGTCATAAGGTGGAAGATCCCTGCTGCATAGGCGCCTACTCCCACGCCGACGAACATGTAGCCAAGCTGGCTTACCGTAGAATAGGCAAGGACCTTTTTAATATCGTTCTGGCAAATGCCAATTGTGGCTGCCATAAGTGCAGTAAAGGCCCCGAACCACGCGACCCAGTGCATGGCAAAGCTCGACGCTGAAAAAAGGAAATTCATCCGAGCTACCATGTACACGCCGGCAGTGACCATGGTGGCCGCATGAATCAACGCAGAAACCGGCGTAGGTCCTGCCATGGCGTCAGGCAGCCACACATACAGGGGGAATTGCGCCGACTTACCCATTGCACCCATAAAAAGCAAAAGGCATACGGCTGTTATGACTCCTGGACTGAGGAGATGGACATGGCGAGCAATATCAGTAAAGTCGATGGTCCATACACCTTGCTGACCAAGGCTCCAAAAAAGCAGGAGCAGACCGATCAAAAATCCAAAATCGCCGATACGATTCACGACAAAGGCCTTGATCCCTGCATATGCCTTTTCCGGATCTTCATACCAGAACCCAATGAGCAAATACGAACAGAGTCCCACGCCCTCCCATCCGAGGAACAGCAGTAGCAAATTGTCGCCAGTCACCAGCACGAGCATCATGGCCATAAAGAGATTGAGATAGGCGAAATAGCGGCCATATCCTCTATCACCGTGCATATAGCCTATCGAATAGACGTGGATGAGGAATCCAACCCCTGTGACGACCAAGGTCATGACACTCGAAAGAGGATCGATGGAAAAGGATAGTTGCGCCGTGAAGTCGCCCGATGCGATCCATGTGGTCACGGTATCCTTTAGCAAACGTAGCTCTGGCGGAAGATCAAGGAGCCGTTTGAGTGCGACAAGCGAAATAAGGAAGGATCCAAATGGTGCCAGACACGCCACATAGTGGATGCGTCTATGCGTAGTAGCCGAATGGTTGAGGCCCCCTCCTAACCCGTTGATGAGAAACCCGATCAGGGGTAGCGCCGGGATCCATCGAATGTAGGGGAAAAGGACCGCATCTTCCATGTAGAACACTCCTGCCGGCCGTTATCCTTTCATGAGAGCTATGGTATCGACGTTTATCTTACGCTGGGTCCTGAACATCAGCACAATGATGGCGAGCCCTACTGCCGCTTCAGCAGCTGCGACAGTCATCACCATGAATGCATATATGTGACCCGTCATATCGAGGTACTGGCGCGAGATCGCAATAAAGGCCATATTGCAGGCATTAAGCATGAGCTCTATAGACATCAGCAACACGAGTAGGTTACGTCGGACGAGAAATCCTACCATGCCGATACCGAACAGGATCGCACTGAGCATGAGGCTATGAGCGACAATATTCACTAGTCCCTTTCCCTCCTCGAAATGACGACCGCACCAATAATGGCTGCGAGAAGCAGTACTGAAACAATCTCGAATGGAAGCACATAATCGGTAAACAACACCCTTCCCACGCCCTCTATCGATCCAAACCAGGGGCCGACACCTCGTTTCACCTGTAGTATCGATGCTGCAAGGCTTCCTGTCACCAACGCAACAAACGTAGCAACAGCAAAGGTTGCAGCAACTTTACGGATATTGAACACCGGACGCCCCAACTCCTCTGGGGAAAGATTGAGGAGCATAATCACAAACAAAATGAGCACCATAATGGCGCCCGCATATACAAGAATCTGCAAGATGGCAAGCAGGTGAGCCGACAGGAGCACATAGATGCCTGCCACAGCAAAAAGACATACCACGAGCGATATGGCGCTATAGATGGGATTTCTGGCGACGACCACCCCTAACGCACAAATGACACTTGTCACAGCAAAGACATAAAAAATGGCCTCCTCGATCATGAGGCTCTCTCCTGCATGCCTAACAGAAAGTCCCTATCGTATACGACCCGTGCCCTGTCCGCCATCTCGCACACATCGGTCATTTCAATGGCATCCTTGGGGCAGGCCTCAACACAGTACCCACAAAAGATGCATCGTGTGATATCGATCTCGTACCTCTTTGGGTAGTTGCCTTTGCTCGGATCAGGATACGCATCAGGTTCGATAGTGATGCAATGGGACGGACAGTTGGCAACACACAGCTTGCAGGCAACACATCGCATCGAACCGTCTGGATTTCTCTTGAGCCGATGCCGTCCGCGAAACCGTGGCGAGTAGGAACGGCGCTCCTCTGGATATTGGATGGTCACCACCGTCTGCCGAGCAGTACGGTACGTAATGAGGTTTCGGACCATGTGACTGATGGTCAGTCCCAACCCCTTGAGGATCTCGACCAGATAAATCCGCTCAGACGGCCGGTAGGTTCTCTCTGGCGTTACATGCTTTACCCTGATCATACCTAGAAGACTCCGAGTAGGAACGGCACGATAGCCGTAATGCAAATGTTTGCCAATGCAAGAGGAAGCATCACTCGCCAGCCAAGCCTCATGAGCTGATCGTACCGAAATCGAGGCAAGGTCCATCTCAGCCAAATAAAAACCCACATGAGGAACCAAAGCTTCAGTACGAACACTGTTACCTGTACAAGGGCGGTCAGAATGGGGCCAAGGTAGGCAGTCAGAGTGTGCGTGGGGAGCCAAGGAATCTGCCACCCTCCCAAGAAAAGGCACACAATCACCCCAGAGGCAACGAGCATGTTGACATATTCAGCCATGAAAAACATGGAAAATTTGAAACTCGAGTACTCAAGGTGATATCCAGCAACGATATCTGCCTCAGCCTCTGGGAGGTCAAACGGTATCCTGTTGGTTTCAGCTAGGCTGGCGATAAAAAACAAGAGAAATCCCAAGGGCTGGACTACAATGCCCCACTTTGGAATAACACCCCAAAGAAGCGCCCCCTGCATCCGGACAATGTCATTGAGCCTTACCGACTCAAAGACAATGAGAATGCCGATGATCGACAGTCCCATAGAAATTTCATAGCTTATCATCTGGGCTGAAGAGCGCAGCCCACCAAGCAATGAATACTTGTTGTTCGAGGCCCACCCCCCGAGCACAATCCCGTAAACCCCTAGGGAGGCAATGGCAAATATGAACAGTATCCCGACATTAAGATCAGCAACCTGGAGACGTATGGCATATGACCCTATAACAACCGTATCGCCAAACGGTATCACTGCAAAGGTCAGCAGCGGTGGCAGCATCGAAATGATTGGTGCGAGAAAGTAAAGAAATCTGTCAGCGCGGGCTGGAAGAAAATCTTCCTTGACGAGAAGCTTGAGCGCATCTGCGACAGGCTGTAGTATTCCGGCATTCCTCAGGCCGAACAGAGGGATCCGGTTCGGGCCGACCCTGTCTTGAATGAATGCAGCACCCCTGCGCTCGATCCAGGTTGCAATCGGCACCCCGGTCAGGAGCACCACAGGAATGAGCAATGGAAATGCAATATTTTGAACGAGCCATATGGCTATATCGATACTCATCGCATGCTACCTGTCGAGTTCTCCAGCAATGATATTGAGGCTCCCAATGATGGCAATAAGGTCAGGCACCAAGCTGCCGCGCGTCAGCTGCGGAAGGGCCTGATAGACGGCAAAACAAGGGGGACGCACCTTTATCCTATAAGGATGCTTTGTGCCGTCGCTCACAATATAAAAGCCAAGCATACCATTGGCTGCCTCGGTAACAGCGTACACCTCGCCTTTCGGTGGGATGATCCCGTCCAAAATGATCTTTATATGACGCACCAAGGAACCAAACTGGGTATACACCTTCTCCTTCTCAGGCAAACTGATCCATTTGTCCTTGACCTGCACAGGTCCTTCGGGAAGGCCGTCGAGTGCCTGCTCGAGGATACGAAGACTTTGGCGCATCTCCTCCATGCGCACCAGGTATCGGTCGTACGTATCCCCATTCCTGCCTACTGGTATGTCGAAATCAAAGCGATCGTACCCGTAGTAGGGCTCTGCCTTGCGCAGATCGAACGGAACACCGCTCGCCCTCAGGCAAGGACCCGTAAACCCCCAGCTCAAGGCGTCCTCTGCTGATATGGCACCCACACCCTGAGTCCGATCGATAAATATCCTGTTGCGTGTCAGGAGTTTTTCTGTATCGTCGATGCCTCGAGGGATGTCTTCCCGTATCACCTTACGGCATTGCCGTACCCAGTCAGCTGGAAGGTCATGAGCAAGACCGCCGATACGTGTGTAACTTGTCGTCAACCGGGCGCCACAGAGTGCCTCAAGCAGTTCGTAGACGTGTTCGCGTTCCCTGAAACAGTACCAGAATGGCGTCAGTGCGCCAATGTCGACGACATTGGCGCCAATGCATACGAAGTGATCGATAATCCTGGATAACTCGCTCACGATCACCCTGATGTATTGCGCCCGCGGTGGTATCTCTATCCCCAGGAGCTTTTCCACCGCCATGCAGTAGCCTACGTTGTTCATCATAGCGGAGCAGTAATTGAGGCGATCGGTCAGAGGGATCACTTGTTGGTAGGTCAGATGCTCAGATGTTTTCTCGAACCCTCTATGGAGATACCCAATCTCCGGATATGCCTCAAGGATCGTTTCTCCATCGAGTTTGACCAGAATCCTCAGCGTCCCGTGCATAGTGGGATGGGCAGGTCCGATATTGAGCACCATCCACTCATCACCACCCATATCCTCAGTCACTTTGTTGCGTTCGCTCCACTCCTTTTCTCGCTCAGCCTCCCACCCAAAGTTCGATGGCTGTGTGAGCTTTTGCCGACCCTTAAGTGGATAGTCCTTGCGCAACGGATGGCCCACGAACTCTTCGTGGTTCAAAATCCTTCGCAGATTCGGATGGCCCTCGAACCGTATGCCGAACTGGTCGAATGCCTCTCGTTCGAACCAATTCGCCGTCTTCCAGAGTCCGGTCGCTGAAGGGACCGTAGGATCAGCCTCATCAAGGGGAACCTTGAGCCGAATATGCTGTTTGCCCCTTACCGAGTAAAGGTGGTACACCACCTCGAAGCGCTTGTCTCTACCTTGATAATCGACCCCGCAGACATCTTCGAGGATCTGAAACTTGTACTGGGGATAGGTGCTGAGATAGGAGAGCACTTCGAGCACACGTTCCTTTGCAAGGATCACAAACGCCTCTTCATCCCGAAAGACAGGAAGCGCTTCCACCACGTTTGGAAATCTTTCTGTAAGCGCCTGTGCTACAGCTGATGCCACGTTTTCAGCCCCCGTTCCTAAGCACCCCGATACTTAGGATCCCGTATGGATTCACCTTCGATGATCTTCTGTATCTTAATAAGGCCGTCGAGCAGGGCCTCTGGTGTCGGCGGGCATCCAGGAACGTAGACATCAACAGGTATAATTGTATCAATACCCTGCACCGTACAATAATTGTCATAGATCCCGCCGGAACAGGCGCACGCACCGTGGGCAATCACCCATTTGGGCTCGCATATCTGGTCATAAATCTTTCTCAGTATAGGAGCCATCTTTTCACTGATGGTCCCGGATACAATGAGCAGATCTGCCTGACGTGGGGAAAATCGGATGACCTCAGCCCCGAACCTGGAGATGTCGTAGTGGCTTGCAGCAACTGCCATGAATTCGATTGCACAGCACGCCGTACCGAACGCATAGGGCCAAAGTGAATATTCCCTGCACCAATTGATAATCGCATCAACCACGTTAGCTACACGAGGAGCATGGAGGATACGAGACGACTCTAATCCCAATTCAGTGCTCCTTTCTTCCACACGTAGACAAATGCAACAACAAGGACAAAAATAAATGTCATCATCTCCACCAGGCCTAACAGACCGAGCTTACGCAGCACTACAGCCCAGGGATACATAAACACAACCTCGATATCGAACAGGAGGAACAATACGGCGGTGACGTAAAACTTTATGGAAAACCGAGTCCTTGCATCTCCTATCAATGGCTCAATACCGCATTCATACGGGGAATTCTTCGACGGATTCGGCTTTTTGGGGCCGAACAGGTAGGATACGACAACAAAGGTCACTGCAAGGAACAAGGCCCACAGTATGCCGACACCCACGGGGAAATATTGGGACAACATACGGTATCCCGTTTTTTTATCTCTGGCGCAGTTACCTACGACACGCTATACAGAGTAGCGTCGTCCTAAAAGACATGCATGCTCACCCTGAACATCGAAGGATGTCTATATAGCACAGACACTTTTCAAAAACAATCCAAAAGCCTGGATAAGCCTGGATCATTGCCGTTCTACGGCAGCCTGACAACACACATTGGACGCCCGCCTTCGGGTGATGCTATATTCGTGCGAGTGGCAATTGCCACTATGGTCGCTATGTGAAGGGCCTTTCAGACGGAGAGGAAGACTACTATGAAGGAGCACGTTTTCACCATTCGCAGCCTCAAGGACATCGAGGACATAGAAAAAGTGCCACTTGCCGACAGGATCACCGCACAAAACACGTACGACCTTTTGTGCGAAGGGAGCGAACTACTTCCTGAAAAGATCGCCTTAAGCTTTATTCCTTCAGGGGATCTCTATGACAAGCCGATACAGGTTACCTATCGTGAGCTCATACAGAACATTCGTAGGACAGCAAACCTCCTGTATGATCTGGGCGTCGGCCCTGGGGAGGTGGTAACCTATTTGCTACCAAATCTTCCTCAAACTCATTATGTCCTGTGGGCGGCAGAGGCCGTGGGTATTGTAAATCCTATAAACCCACTGCTCGAACCAGGAACGATTCGCGACATATGCCGTGCAGCCAAGACAAAGGTACTGGTTGCGCTCGGAAGTACCCCCGGAACCACTATATGGGAAAAGGTAGAAGCGATTCGACGGGATATCCCTACGCTCAAGGCAGTGGTACGCGTGATGGGACCGTCAGATGAAAAAGAGGGCGTCGTAGGCTTTGAAGAAAAGGTGGCCTCATATCCTGGCGACAGACTCGTCTTTCAACGCGCTATTGGCCCGGATGAAATATCTTCTCTCTATCATACAGGAGGTACCACGGGTACCCCTAAACTAGCTCGAAGGACCCACTTCAACGAGGTCTACATGGCCTGGGCGATCCTGGCCATGGCAGGGCTCACCCATGCCGACACGATGCTCTGTGGGCTTCCTCTTTTCCACGTCAATGGCACCACTGTCACAGGCCTGGCACCTTTCTCCTGTGGGGCGCACGTCGTCCTACTCTCTCCTGTTGGATATCGTGATCCCTCTGTCATGAAACACTTCTTCAACATCGTCGAAAAATTCCGCGCGACTACCTTCTCCTGTGTACCAACGGTGTTATCTGTGCTGCTCGATGTGCCAAAGGGTGATGCGGACATTTCTTCGCTCCGCTATGTGGTGTGCGGGGCCGCCCCATTGAGTGTGGAATTATTCAAACGGTTCGAGGCCCACTCTGGGATGAAGATCTTGGAGGGCTACGGTCTTACCGAGGGAGCATGTGCGTCAGTTATCAATCCCAAGGATGGAGAACGTAAGATCGGTAGTATCGGGATCCGTATGCCGTACCAGCAGGTCAAGATAGTGATCCTGGACGAGCACGGCCAGTACATCCGGGACGCTGCGCCAGGAGAAATAGGCGTCGTGGCAATCAAGGGGCCCAACGTGTTTAAGGGCTATGTGGAAGAAGCGCACAACAAGGGCATCTGGATACAGGGCGAATGGCTCAACACGGGAGATCTCGGACGAAGCGACGAAGACGGCTATCTGTGGCTTACAGGCAGAAAAAAGGACTTGATCATCCGTGGTGGACACAACATCGATCCAGCGTCTATCGAGGAGCCGCTCTACAAGATGGACGCCCTCAGCGTTGTGGCTGCTGTGGGCCGGCCTGATCCACACGCAGGAGAAGTACCAGTGGTCTATGTGCAGCTCAAGGAAGGGGCTTCAGCCAACCCCGAGGAGATCTTGGAGTATGCAAAAACACACATTGGGGAAAAGGCAGCTATCCCCAAGGAGGTTATCATACTCGACAAGGTTCCCCTCACCCCTGTAGGGAAAATATTCAAGCCTGCGTTGCGGTGGGACGCAGTACGTCGAGCATATGCAAAAGAGCTTGAAGCGCTACAGGACAACATTACCTCACTGGATATATCGGTTACTGAACATAGCACCTACGGTACACTCGCCTCGATTACTATCGCTCCTGCCCATGGGATTGACCCTGAAGAACTACGTCAACGTGTCTCGCAGCTTCTGGCGAGGTACACTATCCACTACGAACTCACCATAGCCTGAGGTGCACTCATTGCCATTATCCTCCTGCCGTCTGTGGAAAGGCAGTATTCGCATACAGATACTCGACCTTTTCTTTATGGCGAAGTTCTTCGGTGGCCATAGCCTCAAGAAGAGACCGTACCGCGCCTTCAGGGTGGACCTTAGCCAGTGCTCGATAGAATTCATACGACGCCTTCTCGCGTTGTGCCGCAAGGAGATAGGCAGCCTCTGGTCGTAGTGTCTCAGAAGGCAGTGGCACTTCTTCGAGATGCTCGATGATTTTATAGTCTATGACCTCAGTGAGACCAAGACTTCCCTGAGGAGCAGCCCCTCGAAGATAGTCCTCGAGAAATGATTTGTGTCGCTCCTCTTCTGCAGCAAGGTACAGAAGCGTATCTTTGGTTGCAGGGTCTGCTACCCTTGCTACCAAATCAATATAGAACGCACGTGCAGTTGCTTCTTTGTCAATTGCCCGACGCAAGACTTCCTCAAACGAAAGGTGTACTTTTTCCATCCCTAACGACCTCGTGCTATAACATGCTAAGACGCTTCGTCCAGCCAATGCTGGAACACACTGTGCTCGTACCGGACCATTTGTTCCGTACCTCGTTCCACCTCACAACCCTCTAATCGTTTCTCAGCAGCCGGCCACACTCCGGCAGTACACCAAACTGCGTCCTTCTTCCAACGGGACCTTCTTGCCTCCTGTCACGACTACAGATATCTTGTTTTGTATTGCAACGTCAAGCTCATATGCTTTTTGCTGCCAACAGCCATACTGTAACAGTTCAGGAGGTATGCCTTTGCTTATGAGTTCTTCAGTTGTCTTTTGAGCATCTTGCCTTATACAACCATGAACACCACGTACCCTGACGATAACGTGTGGCGATTGTCAGTACGTTACCTCATCCCGCAGTTCCACAAGGATCCTTGCAACAGGGGACTGCTCAGATTACTCGGTCGACGGTAGTGTTGTGCTGCCCAAAGGAGTGACATACAAAGATGAGTGCTCAACTGTTTGTTGGTATTGACATCGGATCGACTACTGGCAAAGGCGTCATATTGAATCACAAAGGCAGTATCCTCGCTTCAACGATACGTGAGGCGACCCCACGGCCCGAAGAAACAGCTCGTCTCTGCCTGGATGATCTGTTCACGTCAGCCCGTGTCTCGGGGAACGATGTTGCCTACATGGTGGGAACCGGGTACGGTCGGATCAGGATCTCGCGTGCTGACGAGAACATTTCGGAAATTACCTGTCATGCGACTGGTGCCATCTGGCTGTGTCCATCTGTTCGCACTGTACTCGATATAGGAGGACAGGATTGCAAGGCAATTGGTGTCAGGGACGATGGCAAGGTGAGGGAATTCGCCATGAATGACAAATGTGCCGCAGGAACGGGTCGCTTCCTCGAAGGGATGGCACGAGTCCTGAGAGTGTCGCTAGATGACCTCTCCAGCCTTTCTACCGCTGCACAGACACCAGCGCTTATTTCTTCCCAGTGTAGTGTATTTGCAGAATCCGAGGTCATCACCCAGCTCAACGAGGGCACAGCTATCGAAAATATCGTGGCCGGTATCCATATAGCCATTGCGAGCCGACTTGTCACGCTGCTCAAACGAGTGGGCATCGAAAGAGATCTTACGGTGAGCGGAGGATGTGCCAAGAACAAAGGCCTCCTAGCCGCACTCGAGGACAAGATTGGGGTCACGGTAGTTCCACTCAAAGAAGATCCTCAACTTGTAGGTGCCATCGGCGCAGCGCTGCTGGCCAGGGAAAAATGGCAGAAGGGGAAGGGCAAGCGCAGAACGTAGGGTTGCACTCCACAGGCAGGTGCTATCCTGTGGCGAGCGGCTCGCCAACCTTTCGTGCCATGGCCCAACAGGTGCAACTGTTTCCCCGTGTAGTATTTATGTGAAAGGCCCCTTGATCAATGCGCAACGGCTCAGAAAAAGGCTCCTATATCCTCATATCCTTGACGAAGCAACAGCATCTAACCTATCGTAAGAACCATACCGAGTAGCTCGAGCTCGATCTGGTACAGCCGGTTTCGATGCCCAATTCACATACCTATGAGGGTGACAACAGGTGAAGTCCTCCAACGATGACATCGTATTGAAGATAAGCGGTGTCTCAAAATACTTCGGCACGCTTCGTGCGTTGGACAACATCAGTCTATCGATATATCGGGGGGAGATCTTCGCTCTGCTCGGTCCAAATGGCGCAGGCAAGACCACGCTTATCTCCATCATTGCCGGGCTAGTTCGAAAGACATCGGGTACCGTGACGGTCCTGGGGTTTGACCTCGACAGGCATCCCCTAAACGTCAGGGCTTCGTTGGGGCTCGTTCCACAGGAATTGAATTACGATCCTTTTTTCAACGTGAACGAGGTGGTCCGGTTCACAATGGGCTATTTCGGTAAACGACCTGATCAGCGCCGCATCGACGAGATACTCCAGACCTTTGACCTTATGGACAAGAAATTCACCAACACACGAGAGCTTTCTGGGGGTATGAAGAGAAGACTCCTCGTTGCAAAGGCCCTGGTCCATGATCCGCCATTGCTGTTTCTGGATGAGCCGACTGCAGGAGTAGACGTAGAACTTCGCGAGGAGCTCTGGCAGTACATATACGGCCTCAAAGAGAAAGGCACAACCATTGTCTTGACCACACACTACCTTCATGAAGCAGAACGGCTTGCAGACCGGATCGGCATCCTTGACAAAGGCAGACTCCTGCGTGTCGGGACCAAGGAAGAGTTGCTCCGTGAATTCGGCGAGCAGGTACTTATCTTTGAGGTAGACCGGCCGCCTGATCCCTTACCGACATCTCTGAAGGTACTCGGAGTGAACAAAGATAACGGCAGCACCCGTCTTGTGTACCGCTACCAGGAAGGCAACGGCAACCTGAACGAGGTGATCGATTCTATAAGGTCTGCCGGGATCTATGTACGTCATATCGAGGATCGCCATACCAACCTTGAGGACGTATTTCTCAAGCTGTTGGGAAGGGAGAGTGGGTGGTTTCAATGAATTGGATTGGCTTCGAAACGCTTATCTGGAAAGAGATAAAGCGGTTTCTCAAGGTATTCGGCCAGACAATCCTCTCCCCGGTCATCAACACCTTGCTCTATCTCGTCGTGTTCGGCCTTTCCCTTGGTGCCCACATGCCGCGTGTAGGAGACGTCCGGTACCTCGATTTTCTTGTCCCGGGTCTCGTAATGCTCGTCATTATCAACAACTCATTCATGAACACCACTTCTTCGCTCTTTATTTCCAAGCTGCAGGGCACCATCGTGGATTTGCTAGTCGCCCCCATCTCCAACGGGGCTGTGATAGCTGCATACGTACTCGCAGGAGTAGTTCGAGCCTTGCTCTGTGGAGCTGCGGTACTGCTTGCAGCCTGGCTGGTCACTGACATCCAGATCCGTTACCCATGGCAGGTATTCTTGTATTCGGTATTGGTGGCTGCAGAATTCGCCCTACTCGGTGTCGGGGTTGCGATCGTTGCCGATAAATTTGAACAGCTCAACATCGTACTTACCTTTTTCATCACCCCTCTTACATTCCTCGGAGGGGTCTTCTACTCCATCAACGTGCTTCCAGAACCTTGGCAGTCTATTTCTAAGCTCAATCCGATCCTGTATATGGTAGATGGCTTGCGGCACGGATTCGTAGGCATAAGCGATGTATCTCATATCCACGGTCTCGCCATTGTCGGCCTCTCTTCCGCAGGGCTGACAGCATGGAACTATTGGCTTCTTACCTACAGCAAGAAGCTAAGGCCATAAGTGTCTTCCTCGTACACCATCTGAACCATGTGCACAGGAACTCCACGCAAGGAATCTTCTCAAAGAGAAGGTTGCCCTCGTACCGCGCCGTTTCTTGACTATTCAACAGGGGGTGTACTAGATTTGAAAGAGGTGTGGGTGTTCAGGAGCGTTTCCTGGCACCGTGGTAGTGACCAAGGGAGGTGGCTCAATCTCTTAATCGATTGAGTGACGAGATGACGCCGAGAAAGACCTATCTCAATAGACTTAAATTTTACGGCTATCGTAAGGGCATCAAACTGTACGAACAGCTCGTGTACCGAACGTTGCACTACTTCCCCCCATTGCCGTTTATCGTAAACGTGGAACTGACAAATCATTGCAATGCACGATGCACAATGTGCGATCGGCCCACCATGACCAGACCAACAGGGTATATCGACTGGGCCCTTTACACCCAGATTATCGATCAGGTTGCTTCCTTACGGATCCGCCGTGTGAATCTCAACCGTTTCGGCGAACCGCTCCTTCACCCTGAGGTCGCTCCAATGGTCCGATATGCAAAGGACAAAGGGATCAAGGAAGTGAGCTTTGTAACCAATGGGATGCTTCTAGACGAACAGAAGGCCTCTGCGATACTCGACGCAGGACTGGACAAGATCACCATATCGATCGATGGAGCCACTGCAGACACCTTTGAACGAATACGAGTCGGTTGTAAGTACGCCAAGGTAGCAGAAAACATAGAACGACTCCTTAGGCTGCGCCGCCAAAGGGGCTTGACCAAACCATACGTGCAGATCTCGACATTGCTCATGCAGGATACGCTGCCGGAGTTGGAACAGGTGATCCAACGATGGAAGCCCCTTGTTGACGAGATACGTCTCGGTCCAGCCCTCCAGTACGGCAACATTACGTTGAACCCGCTACTTCCACGAGCGGGACTTACCAGAGTGCCTTACCCCTGCTCAGAGTTGTTTTGGAGGCTCATCATCTTTTGGAACGGCGATACCACTGTCTGCTGCGAGGATATCAATGGAGCACTTGTGATCGGCAATGTCCGCCAAACGTCCATAAAAGAGCTATGGAACAGCCACGAAATCAATAGAATACGACGTCTGCACCTAGAAAAGCATTTTGCAGCACTCCCTGTATGCGAGGCCTGCGATCTCTCCAATAAGAACATGGTGGATTTTCTGGACAGACAGACCTCGTACTATTCCAAAAAATATAAACTCCACCTCAATGTCCAGTAAGCCGCTTGGCCAAGCGGCGCATCGCATTTCAACAGATGAGCGCCACAAAAGGAATCACATGGTGATCTCAGCACATGGCATGCTGCATCGACCCTGGTGGCTACTCGTGTGCATGACGGGCCTTTTCTTTTGTGCTTGCTCAGATGAAAAAGAAGCCTTTCACGAGGACCACGAGCATACCCGCCAGTTCAAAGAAATCCGAGGGATTGTGCACGCCCATTCGATCTACTCCCACGATGCCTGCGACAACATGCCAGAAGGTAACACAGCGTGTCTCATGGAGATGAGAGATGCCCTTTGCACCACTGGTCAGGACTATCTCATGCTCACAGACCATGCCTCGACATACGCTGATCATGAATTTCCGGATGTACTCCTCTACCTTCCTGAACAAGGTGACGAACTCGTCATGGATGAAAACAACCGTCCGTATGCCAACCGTATGAGGTGTGCTAACGGGACGGTCGTCACACTTATGGCCGGGACAGAAAACAGCATTATGTCTGTCCACCTCCACCAACATCCACCAGGCTCAATAGCTGATCGCAAGGCCCTGTACGGCAGGAAAGACCACGAGGTGATACCGTTACTGCATGAGCTGGGTGCATCTGTCATAGCCTCCCACCCAGAGGGATGGGGCATCGATGCCCTTATTGAACTCGCCCCGGATGGCATCGAGGTATTCAACCTCCATGCTGCAATCGCACCCAACCTTCGGCCACATCTCGGTGTTGACCCTTTTGGGTTTATTGGCCCGCTCATACGTTTCCTTCTGGATCCACAGCTACCTGATCCTGACCTTGTCATCATGACGTTTTTCCCACCTACCACAGCATGGACCCAACGATGGGACAGCTTGCTTGCAGTCAAGCGCTGCTATGGTGTCGCTGCGACCGACTGCCACCGCAACGCCCTACCTTTTCCGCTGTCCGACGGTGACCGTGGTGACAGCTACCGACGCATGATGCAATTCTTCACCAATTGGCTGCTCGTCGATGCTGATACACCAAGGGCAGTTGAACGAGCCTTAGATACGGGCCGTGGGTATGTCGTTTTTGAGTTCCTCGGCATGCCCCATGGGTTCCACATGTACGCAACTGACGGTACAACAACCTACGAACTAGGCGATGAGATCGTAGGACACAATCCCCATCTTGCCATACATGTGTCGAGACCTAGCATTTCCAACATTGCTCCTTCAGAACCAGAGCCTGCGATCCGTATCCAACTGGTACATGTGGACCAACAAGGCAGCACCATCGTTGCCCAAGGTGAAGAGGATATTGAGTATATGGACCCAATGCCCGGTGTCTATCGTGCAGAGGTGTGGATCGTTCCTTATCATCTTAGGTCTCGCCTTGGAGGCCAGGCAGATACCCTCATGCACGAGTATCCTTGGATCTATTCGAATCCCATATATGTGCGCTGAGGCTGGTCCAACCAATCCAACGAGACAGGTTGGCGTGGACTCGTGTGCTTACGAACAGTCCTCTGCAGCTGCCGCTACTACCCGGTCGGCACGGGAGGTACGCCTTCTCCCCCAGACACACCATAGGAGTGCTACCGAAGCCGAACACACAGAGATAGCTGCACCCGTCACAAGACCGCGCGGCACAAAAGAGAACGTGATCATGTGGCTTCCCGGCTCAAGATAAATTCCTCGAAAGACATAATTTACCGTTTCTATGGGCGTCTCCTTGCCGTCCACCGTACATCGCCACCCAGGGTAGTTCGCTTCTGAGACCACGAGAAGGCCTGCACACGCAAGCTCTGCCTGGATGACCATGCCTCTGCTGTCCTGATGGAGGAGTACTGCCCGTTCCTCTTTGTAGGGACACTCGGCCAACCAAATATCACGTTGTGGCCCGAACATCACTGCTGCCTTCCTGGGTTCAAAAGAGGGATCTCTTAGAAGTTCCAGTGCAGCCGTCTCGTCGTGAACGGTCATTACCTCGTGCACGATGTAGGCGCGAGGAAGCGCATTGGGATTTCGGTAGACTACCTCTGACGGTGTCCTCAGTATCTCCTCATATTGACGGTCACCAAGGTTGGCACCAGGTGGGGCTATGAGATACCGCACATTGAGCATATCCGCTGTCTTACTGTCTTTGAGCGTGTAGTTCTCGAATGTGTACCATGGGTCTCCCAGGGCAAACTCCATATACCGTCGATCGGTCAAAGAGAAAAGCCCGCCTACATTGGCTATCCCGTACACCATGCCCCGATTGATGTACGACTGGTTGTAACGGTTGATATGGCGATACGTGGTTATAGCAGAGCCAGGAAGTGGTACTGATTCGACCGGCATCCATGACTCGACCCTGGACGGTTCAGGATCAGAGGTGAGCAGGGAGACGACCCGAGGATCCCATTCAAGGTACCTCAATGGATAGCGAATGATGAACTGCGACTCGTACGACCATAGGTCGAGAAATAAGCATGCGAGCGTCAGAAATCCAAGCAGGTACCTCCTGTGCGGAATAAAGACCCACAGATACAGCAGCATACCGCACAGCGGGAAAAGAAGCGTTGGTCGAAGCAGACTCCTCCTTGCAGTATCCAATGCCTCCATAACAAATGCTGCAGTAAAGACGTCTTTTGGCACAAGCTGAGGTCCGAGCTCTACAAAGTCACGCCACAGTGACGATCGGCCGAGATTGAGCCAGGGAATAACTGCATACGACAGCCCTAGCGCGCATCCTCCAACAATCGCCAGCCGAGCAATCCATGGAATGGTCCGCCTGATGGAATCAGGCGTGTCCTTACTACACGTATTCGAGCGCGTTGTCTCGAAGAGTGCCGCTAGACCAATACCAGCTATTACCGCACTACCAAAACTTGCAACAGAGATCCATCGCGATATAAACCTAAACAGCTTAAAGCCAGGAACATACTTGTACACATAGACAAAGCCTGGGACATAACGGCCCATTGCAAGGAGCATGGTGCATACTACCAGGATCACAAAAAACAAGGTAAGTGCCGGGCGTCTTCGCACACCACATATTGCTATTGCACCGAGCAGTAAGGTGAAGATCCCCACATACACCATATGCATCGCCATGATCCCATCACCCCAGTACGGCCTGGTCAATTCATTACCAAAAAACTCCGGTGCCACGAACGTAATGAGTTGATCCGGGGGGAATGGGCCGAGTTGCTGGAACAGATGCCCTCCACCTCCAGTACGTATCGAAATGGCCTTAAGGTGGGCAAGAGGAAAAAGCATAACGCAGGCGATACCTATGCCCAACACCATGCTGAGGCAGAACCGCACAAAAAACGCGAGCCGTTCCCTCCAGTTGGCTTCCGGGTCAGCAGGAACACACGCCCTGAAGACACCATAGAACCCGACAGCAAGGAGATTGTAAAAAGAAAACTGGAGATGACCGCTAAGAAACTGGAGTCCAACTGTCAACGAAAGAAGGGCTGCATACCCTGATTTTGGTTTTCTCACAAGCCACTCGGTCACACAAAAGAGGCATGGCAGCCATGCCATCGTACACAGCTGGGGGATGCTACCAAGATAAATTCTGCCCCCTTGGAAGCCGCAGAACCCAAACACAATAGCAGCAGCCA
>FWPU01000963.1_pt1 | contig 90045 bp, 71 predicted proteins | sample 2228361 | NCBI WGS metagenome assembly FWPU01 (sample SAMEA103939777, study PRJEB20133) | metagenome
TCCTGCTGGCCGCCGAGGCCACTCATCGCTGAGGAGTTCCCATGACCCGGAGCACCCTCAACCACCCTTTCAACAGAATCGCTGGACAGTGCCACTTGCGCTCCCAAGCATCCTGTCGGTGCGCCGCACCGTGTCTGCGGATCAACGGCCCTGGAAATGCAAACGGACGCAGGTGGTGCATTGTCAGGAGCTGCGGCGAAAAATCATGCGGAACGGGTAGGCGAACTGGGCGAACCAGGTATTCAGCACGCTGCGCGGCGCGTACTCGGAGGGAAACTCTTCGTCAGCAATGCCGGTCTCCGGGTATTCGTCGTAGTTCTTGTGAAGCGTTCCGAAGACACGGTCCCAGATGGTCAGCAGCGCTCCAAAGTTCTTATCGGCGTGTTCCGGCAGGATCGAGTGGTGGATGCGATGCGACTGGGGCGTGACCATAAGGTGTTTCAGGAAACCGTAGTTGGTGCGGATGTTGGCGTGATAGACCCGCGCGTACCACATCAGCAAAAACGCGATCAGGGCGTGATTGCTGGGGTGGATCATAAACAAATTGAAGGGAATCACCAGAAATGTAGTCATTACGATGCGATCCACCGGATGCAGCCGCGCATCGGTAAATAAATTCATCTCGCGCTGCGAATGATGCACGGCATGAAAATGCCACAGCAGGCGCACCTTATGCCGCACCCAGTGGTGCAGCCAGTGGAGGAATTCGAAGATCACGAGCGATAACGCAATGCGTACGCCCAGCGGCCAATCGGCCCCGACCGGAATCGTCAGGAACGCCAGATGCTGCTGAAAGACGCTGTGCAGGAATTGTGCGTAAAGCGATAGCAAGCCGATCTGAATGACACCGTCAGCACAGAACCAGGTCAGGTCCTGCAAAAAGCCCGTTGAAAAAAATCTCTGCTTTGTTTTGGCGGGTAGGGAGCGTTCCAGGACGAATACTACCAGAATGGCCAGGTAAAATGACGGATTCAAGAAATTATCGAGCACGAATTGCAAATAGGGATTGACCGCCTCCCGGAGCGGTGCGGGCACCAACTCCCGGTACTCTGTTCGCAGCTGCTGAAGCACGTTGTTGACGGTCGCGGGGTCGAATAAGCTGTAGCCGGCCGCGCCGGCGGCAAGCAGGATGGCAGCCCCGCTCACGACACCGAACAGCAACTTCCTGCTGCGCTGCCCAGTCGCCGCACGTACGACGTCAGACCGCTGTGCAAGGGAGACGCCCGCAGGCGCCCATCGCTTTAGGGTTGCCAAGATGGTGTCGTCCTGAGAATTCATTCCGCTTGTCGAATCGAAAATCTCCGCCTCCTATAAGCAATTCGGACACCATCGCGGATGGATTGTCGGAAATTATGCGGAATCTGGTGGTGCAATGCCTTGATTGGAAAACAAATGTGCACGCACCAGAACCCGCTATAGGTAGCTTTTCCACAAGGTGTCTGGCGGCTTTGCGTGTGGCGGAATCGGCCTACACAAAAGCGGCAAATTATTTCGCGCTGGACCCTGTGTCTGGCAGTTTTTGGGGGACGGTCGGGTTTGTGAGACTATTCAGCGGAGACGCTGGCGGGCGCGGCCGGGGGATCCGATGGCGAACAGGTGCTTCAATCCGCGCACGTAGATAACGCCTTCCGAAATGGCCGGCGTGGCCATCAGGACTTCGCCCATGGGATTCGTGGACAGCAGTTCGTATTCGGCGCCAGCTTTGACCACAAAAATCTCACCATCTTCGCTCGAGAAATAAAGCTTCCCGTCGGCGGCAACTGGTGAGGCGCTGTAGGCACCGCCGCGCCCGGCCAGGCGAGTTTCATAAATGCGTTCGCCTGTCTTGGCGTTGAACACGCGCAGCACGCCGTTGTTGGTGAGGATGTGCAGGTAGTCGCCCACGATCACCGGTGTAGGTGTGTAGGGCCCGCCACGACGCGTGCTCCAGGCGACGAATTGGTTTGAGGATTGCCCCTCTTCGAGGGAGATGTCACCTTCCCCGCCGGGCCGGATGGCGTAGATGGGCTGGATGCCGCGGTAGCCGTTGGTAACAAACACCAGGCCGTGCGCGACAATGGGGGTCGGCGTAGTGATCTCAGAATTGCCCGACAGCCGCCACAGCTCTTTGCCGCTGCTCGGGTCGTAACCACGGATGAAGTTTGTGGCGTGGGTGACCAGTTCATCGCGCGGCGGGCCGCTGTAAATCGTCGGCGTGCCCCAGGAAGGCAGTTCGTCACGCGGCGTGCGCCACATCGGTTCGCCCGTCTCGAGCTGAAACGCAGCGACGAAAGAATTCTCCTGCACGTCGCACTGCACGATAACCAGGTCTTTGTAAATAATCGGCGAGCTGCCCACGCCCCACTCGTAGTCCGGATCGTAGAACCAGCCGGCGCTGAGCACGCCGAGGTCGCGCTTCCACAGCAGCTTGCCGTCGTCGAAGCGATAGGCGTAGAGACCTTCGGAGCCGAAAAATGCGACGACGATCTTGCCGTTGGTCACCGGTGTTGGTGTGGCATGCGTAGACTTCGGGTGGCGCTTCGTGCGCGGGACGCCTTCGTGTGCGGTCTGCTCCCAGATGATTTTGCCGGTGCGCTTGTCCAGTGCGAACACCTTCCAGGTGTGCTTCGATACGTCTTTCGCAGGTTCGACGTCGCCGTAGAGACCGAAGCGCGTTTCGGTGTTCGGATTACTGCTGATGGCCGTGGTGACGAAGATGCGGTCGTCCCACACGATGGGACTCGAGTGGCCCAGTCCGGGAATTGGGACCTTCCACAAAATGTTGGTCCCCTCCTCAGCGTTCCATTTCACCGGCGCCGAAGCAGGCGCGACGCCGGATGCATTCGGTCCACGGAACTGCGGCCAGTTTTGCGCCGGGGCGGAGGCCGCGCTCACAAGCGACGCGAACAGAAGACCTGGCAGAACCCTTCGCATGGGATTCATTCTTTCACTCGCCGGTAAAAAGTTTCGTTCTCCCCCTGTTTGACGATCAAACTGGTGATCCGTTGGCCTTCGATTTGAAACGCCAGCCGCAGGCCGGGAATTTCGGCCGGCTGAAACATGTTCTTGTCCAATGGGACGAGCAGCATCGGCCGCTGTCCGGCGGGCCCGCCGTGCAACTGGCCGTCTTGCACCTGAAAGCTCAGCTCATGGCCACGTTCACTTCTGTATTTGCCCGCAAACCTGACAAGCTCCGCAGGATCAATCTTCACGGCAAGTTCCAATGGCTTCGCGCCGGCGGCCGCGAGCAGCGCGAGGATTTCCGTGTGCTGATTCCGTTCAGCCGCCGCGAGTGCTGCTGACAATGATTCAGGCTTTAGCTCTGCGTGTTCCAGAAAAGCGCGTACGAGCGCGACGTTGCCCTGCGCGGCCACGTTGCGGAAAAAATCGTCGTCGCCGGTGGCGCCCTTCTTCAGCAGCAGCCGGACAACTTCCGCGTGGCCCTTGAAGACCGCCCAACTGAGCGGCGTGGCGTTGTAGAAGGTGTCTTTCACGTTGATGTCGGCGCCGTGTTCGAGCAGCACACGCACGACCTCGATGTGGCCGCGGTCGCAGGCGTAGGAAAGTGCAGTGGCGCCGTAGCGAAACTTCGTATTTACGTCCACACCTGCTGCGAGAAGTGCTTTGACTCTCGCGGCGTCGCCCAGCCGCGCCGCCCGCCAGAATTCATTGGCTTTGTCACCGGCGTCGCTCTGCTGCGCGTGCGCCGGCGGAAAGACGACCTGACTCAGCAGAACCAGCAAGGAGATCATGCACAGCATTTTTGTTTTCGCCTGCGAGAAGATTCGCAATGCACCGCTCTCCAATCTCCTGATGTGCCCCAAACTTGACCGGAGTGCTGAGAGCCTATAGTTTGGGCAGGTTGGCGTCAAGGATCTGTCGGAATCTTTGGAAACCACGATCCCCTCGGATGCGTTCTAACCTTATGATGCGACTGACCAGACTGCTGCTTCCATTCCTCCTTGTACTTGTCGTTCCTCTGCTCCACCATGCGCAGGGGACGCCAATCGTTTCCGACTGGCCCGACTGGCGCGGGCCACAGCGCGATGGCACCTCTCCCGAAAGAAACCTGCCCGGGTCATGGTCCCCCCATGGTGAGAATCTATTGTGGAAGGCGCCGTACGGGGCGCGCTCGGCGCCGATTGTCCTCGGGGACCGGCTGTACCTGCAAAACGGTGCCGGGGAAGGCGAATCGCGGCAGGAGCGTGTGATTTGCTTCAACGCTGACACGGGCCGTGTGCTGTGGGAATACCGCTTTAACGTATATCAGAGCGATGTGCCGCCGCACCGAGTGGGCTGGGCTTCGCCGGCGGCCGACCCGAAGACGGGGAATATCTTTGTGCTCGGCGTGGGGGGCGCGCTGGTCTCGCTCAACTCAGACGGAAAAGTGTTATGGCAACGTTCGCTGGGGGAGGAGTTCGGGTTGATTACCACGCACGGCGGACGCACCGTCTCCCCAGTGCTTGAAGATGATCTGGTCATCGTCAGCGGACTTTCCTCCGGGTGGGGCGATCAGGCACGCGGCGCGCACCGCTTCTTCGCGTTTAACAAAAATACCGGGCAGACGGCATGGGTGGATTCTCCCGCCGGGCGGCCGTACGACACGACGTATTCGCCGCCGATTGCGGCCGTGATAGGTGGCGTGCGGCTGCTGATTGCCGGCGGTGGCGATGGCGCCATGCACGCGCTGAAGCCGCAGACGGGTGAATCGGTCTGGCGGTTTGAGATGTCGAAGCGCGGCATCAACACCGGAGCGATTCTGGTGGGCGGCAAGGTCATTGTCAGCCATGGCGAGGAGAACCTGAATACCAGCGAGATGGGCCTGATTGCCGCGATTGATCCCACCGGCACCGGCAAACTCGGCGAAGCGCAGGTGCGCTGGAAAACTCTCGGGTTTCTGGGAGGCTATTCTTCGCCGGTATCGGACGGCGAGCGCATCTATCAGATTGACAACGGCTCAAACCTGTTTGCGTTTGACGCCGCGACGGGGCGGCAACTCTGGACTCAGCACCTCGGAACGGTGCAGAAGGCTTCGCCGGTGCTGGGCGACGGCAAGCTCTACGTGGGCACTGAGAGCGGCAAGTTCTACATCCTGCGGCCGCGCACCGATGGCTGCGAGATCCTCGACGAAGATTGGCTCGGGCCTGAGCAAACCCCGGAGCGTGTGCTCGGCTCTGCGGCCATCTCTCGCGGGCGCGTGTTCTTTGCCAGTGACCGCGCGCTTTATGCTTTCGGGAGAAAAATGAACGGCCGTGCGGCTCCAGTTCCTTACGATCCGGGCACACCCGCTCCGGACGGCAAGCCGGCGTTTGTTCAGGTCGTGCCCACCGAGCTGATTCTTGCACCGGGCGAAAGCGTGCAGCTCACGGCACGGCTGTTCGACGCGCACGGAATCTTTCTTCGCGAAACTCCGGCCAACTGGTCGCTCGAAGGGCTGAGCGGCACGGTGGAAAATGGGAAGTTCACCGCGGCAGGCGAAGCTCATCCGCAGGCCGGGCAGGTAAAGGCCACGGTCGGCGAGCTCTCCGGCAAAGCACGCATTCGTGTGATTCCTTTGCTGCCGTGGGCGATTGATTTTGAAGCATCTCCGGCGGGCGCGCCGCCGCGCCACTGGATCAACGCTACCGGCAAATATCAGGTGCGCGAGGTGGAAGGCAACAAGGTGCTGGTGAAACTTTCCGACAACCCATTCCTGCGCCGCGCGAAAACCTACCTGGGCCCGCCGGAATGGTCCGAGTACACCATTGAGACTGACGTGCGCAGCGACCGCCACCGGCGGCAGATGGCTGACGCCGGCGTCATTGCGCAACGCTATGCCCTGATTCTGTTCGGCAACCACCAGCGGCTGGAATTGCAGTCCTGGCAGCCGGAAACGCAGCGAACGATTCGGCTGAAATTTCCCTGGCAGCCCGACACCTGGTACCGGATGAAGCTCCGCGTGGAGAATCTGCCGGAGGGAAAAGTTCTAGCGCGCGGCAAAGTGTGGCCCACGGGCGAACCGGAACCCGCCGAGTGGACCATCGAGAAGACCGACCCCATCGGCAACCGCGCAGGCAGCCCCGGACTTTACGCGGATGCGTACGTAGAAGTCTTTTTTGACAATGTGAAGGTGTACAAGAATCCGTGAGCCATCATGAGGAAAAGAAAACCAACCGGACGGAAGATGTGGAGGCAGTCCCGCAGAGCGCTGCTCGCGGCCATGCTCGCGACGGCGCTGGTAGCACTACCGGTGGCGCGTTCGGCGTCCGACCCGGGCACCGGCGACTGGCCGATGTGGGGCGGAACGCCGGACCGCAACATGGTCTCGAACATGAAAGGGCTGCCCACCACCTGGGACGTGCAAAGCGGCAAAAACGTGAAATGGGTGGCGGAGCTCGGCTCGCAGACCTATGGCAACCCGGTGGTCGCCGAAGGCGTCGTGCTGGTGGGGACAAATAACGAGGCACTGCGCAATCCCGAGCAGGATGGCGACCGCGGTGTTCTGATGGCTTTTCGCGAATCCGACGGTGAATTCCTCTGGCAGGCGACGCACGAGAAGCTGGCTGCCGGTCGGGTGAATGACTGGCCGTATCAGGGTCTGTGTTCCTCGCCGCTGGTGGAAAACGGCATCGTGTATTACGTCTCAAATCGCAGCGAAGTCGTTGCGCTGGACCTAAACGGATTCCGCGACGGTGTCAACAACGGCCCTCGCAAAGACGAAAAACACACCAGCGAAACGGATGCCGACATCATCTGGGTATTCGACATGATGGAAGAGCTGGGCAACTTCCCGCACAACATGTCCAACTCGTCGCCGGTGGTTTGGGGTGACTTGCTGTTCGTCAGCACCTCAAACGGGCAGGACGAAAGCCACGTTAACGTGCCCTCACCACAGGCGCCGAGCATCATCGCGCTGAATAAACGCACCGGCGAACTCGTGTGGGAAGACAATTCCGTCGGCGAAAACATCCTGCACGGACAGTGGTCCACTCCGGCGGTCGGCGAAATTGGCGGCGTGGTGCAGGTGGTGATGGGGCAGGGCGATGGCTGGGTGCGTGGCTACGTGGCCGCCACGGGCGAAAAACTATGGGAGTTCGACACCAACCCGAAGGATTCCGTCTGGCCGAAAGACCGCAACGAAATCATCAGCACACCGGTCATCTACAAAAATCGAGTTTACATCGCCAACGGCCACGACCCTGAGCACGGCGAGGGTGTGGGCCATCTGTACGCAATTGACGCTACCAAGCGCGGCGACATTACCGAAACCGGCCGCATCTGGCATTACGATAAAATCCGTCGCTCGATTTCGACGGCAGCCATCCACAACGGCATCGTTTACTACCCCGACTTCAGCGGTTTCCTTCACGCGCTGGACGCGGAAACCGGCGAAGTCTACTGGGTGCACGACCTGCTGGCCGCAGTATGGGGTTCGCCGCTGGTTGCCGACGGCAAAGTATTTATCGGGGACGAAGATGGAGACGTGGTTGTCCTGGCAGCGGGGAAGGAAAAGAAGGTGCTGGCGGAAATGAATCTGGGCAGCTCGGTCTATTCCACGCCAGTGCCCGCGCACCGGGTCCTGTTCATTTCCAGCCGAAACCAGCTTTTCGCATTCGCCGAAGGGGCACAGCTCGCGAAGCCGGAGCAATAGGCGTCTCCCGACCGGGCACGCTGCTGCCGCTGCCCGCAACATCTTCAGCCGTTGTTCGCCAAGGCATCTACCCTCATGCAGGCGTTTGACTATCAACCGCGCACCCGCGTCATCTTCGGCGCCGGCACACTCGACCGTCTCGGCGAGCTGGCCCGCGAAATGGGCTTCCGCCGCACGCTGCTCGTAAGTGACCGCGGCTTGGTGGCCACCGGGCACGTCGGCCGGGCCGTGCGACTGCTCGAGCATGCCGGCATCGGTGTCATCGAGTTTCACGAATTCTCGGTGAATCCGGACACGTGCGCCGTCGCCGTCGGACGCGAAGCTGCCGCTGCCGAAAAGGTGGACTCCATCATCGGATTGGGCGGGGGCAGCTCGATGGACTGCGCGAAAGGAATCAACTTTCTGCTGACCAACGGGGGCAGGATGCAGGATTACCGCGGTTACGGAAAAGCCACAACTTCGCTGCTGCCGATGATCGGCATTCCCACCACCACGGGCACGGGCAGCGAAGCACAGAGCTATGCGCTGATCTCCGATGCCGGCACACATGAAAAAATGGCCTGCGGGGACCCCACCGCCGTGTTTCGCGTGGCGATTCTCGATCCGGAGCTGTGCGTTTCGCAGCCCTTCGCTGTGCGCGCTGCCACCGGCTATGACGCCATCTCGCATGCCGTGGAAACTTCGGTGACCACGAGGCGCAATCCGTTTTCTTTGTGGCTTTCGCGCGAGGCGTGGCGATTGCTGGACTCGAACTACGAACGCATGCTGGCGCATCCAAACGACGTGGAGGCCTTGGGCGCCATGATGCTCGGCGCACACCTGGCGGGGGCCGCCATTGAGAATTCGATGCTCGGGGCCGCGCATGCCTGTGCAAATCCGCTGACCGCGCGCTATGGCACCGTTCACGGTGTGGCCGTCGCGCTGTTCCTGGCTCATGTGGTGCGATGGAACGCTCCGGCAGCCGCCGATGGCTATGCAAAACTGCTGCGCAGCGCGGGTCGCCGGGTGGCTGGCGACGGCGCCGGGAAATTGGCAGAACGGCTGTGCGAGCTGGCCGCGGCCGGAAATCTGCCCTCACGGTTGCGTGACACAGGAATACCCGAAGGCGACCTTCCCACACTGGCTGAACACGCCGCACGGCAGTGGACCGGGCAGTTCAACCCGCGGCCGTTCGATGTCGCCGGCGCGCTGGAGGTGTATCGGTGCGCCTATTGATTCCTGCGGTTTGCGCGGTGGCGCTGTTAACGAATGTTGCGCTGCCGAGCGGAAGGGCCGTGCCTGCCGCAAACCGCGTCAGTGTCACGCCGGCCGACCGCTGGCCGCAATTTCGGGGCAACGCGCAGTTGACGGGGCTTTCCGCAAGCCGCGTCACGGAGAATCTGACACTGGCGTGGACCTACGAGGCTGGCGCCCCCATCGAATCCTCAGCGGCCATTGTCGACGGAGTTGTTTACGTCGGCTCACAGGCGGGCGAACTGCTGGCGGTGGAACTTGCCACCGGCAAGCTGCGCTGGAAGTACAAGGCGACGGATGCCATCGGCGAATCTTCACCCGCGGTGCATGACGGGGTGGTGTACGTCGGCGACCTGGCCGGCGTGCTCCATGCGGTGGACGCCTTGACCGGCGCTGGGAAGTGGACCTTCGCGTCGGAGATGGAAATCAAATCTTCGCCCGTGGCGGTTGGCGACAAGGTGCTGTTCGGTTCTTATGACCAGCACATCTACGCCATCGCCGCGCAAGCGGGAAAGATCGTTTGGAAGGTGCGCACGAGCGGTTACGTCCACAGCACCGCGAGCGTTGCGGACGGCGTCGCCTATTTTTCCGGCTGCGACGAAGGTTTCCGCGGCATCCGCATTGCCGATGGGCACGTCCTGTTCCACATCTCCGCCGGTGCCTACACCGGAGCATCAGCGGCGCTGGCGGGCGGCTGGGCTTATTTCGGCACGTTTAACAACGAAGTCCTCGGAATTGACCTTGCAAAGCGGCTCATCGCCTGGAGCTACCAGCATCCGCAGCGGCAGTTTCCCTACTACTCATCGGCGGCGGTCACCGGCGATCGCGTCGTGCTCGGCGGGCGCGACAAGATGGTGCATGCGATTAACGCGCGCACCGGTGAAGGCATTTGGACCTTTGTCACTCGCGCGCGGGTAGAATCCTCACCAGCGATTGCCGGCGACCGGGTTTACGTTGGCTCGAACGACGGGCGCTTCTATGTGCTCGACCTGGCCACCGGTAAGAGGCTTTGGGAATTTGAAGCCGGCGCCCCGCTTTCCGCTTCGCCGGCCATCGCGCAGGGGAGCGTCGTCATCGGCGACCAGGATGGTCGCTTGTACTGCTTCCGGTAAGCTTCAAGACCGAATCCCTTACACCAAACTCAGCGGCCTGCAGACAATCGCGGCCCGGCCCGCAGATTGATGCAGTACAAATGCCGCTCGGCACGAATGTAAAGCCGGCCGGCCGCAATGGCGGGAGTGGAATAGATCGGCTCGCCCAGCGAGTTCGTGTCCAGGAGTTCGTGTTTCGGGCCGGCCTTGACGACAAACGTATCGCCGTCCTCGCTGAACTGCAGAATTTTTCCGTCCACGGCAACCAGCGAAGCCATAAACGTGGCGGGAACCGGAACGCGGCCGTTGGCGTAGAGCACCTGGCCGGTCCGCGCATCGAGACAAGTGAGGATGCCATTGTCACTGATGAGGTAAAGATGGTCGCCGTAGAGCACTGGCGATGGCACGTAAGCCGTGCCGCGGTCGTAGCTCCAGACGATGTGCGGCGTGCCGGTGATGTCGCCCACCCCGCCGGGGCGGATGGCGACCACTTTTTTCTTCGGGAAGCCCGCTGAGACGATCACCAGGCCGTGACCCACAACCGGAGTAGGGATGGCGTTCGATTCCAGGCCTTTTGTCCGCCACAGCTCTTTGCCCGTGCGCGGATCATAGGCGATGATCCATTCGTTGCCGCTGGTCACCAGCTCGTCCCGCCCCGGCCCACGCACAATGACGGGCGTGGACCAGCTCACCTGGACTTTGCGAGGAGTCTTCCAGACTTCCTTGCCCGTGTTCTTATTGAGTGCAACGATAAAGGAATCTTCGCCCAGCTCGCGGTCGCATTGCAGGATAAGCAGGTTGCCATACAGCACCGGCGAAGTGCCCACCCCCATCCCCAGCGTGGGAATCTTTCCCGGTGAATATTTCCACTGGGGCTTGCCGCTGAAGTCGTAGGCGTAAAGGCCTTCGGTGCCAAAGTAGGCGTAAACCAGCTTGCCGTCGGTAACCGGCGTGGGCGTGGCGTAAGTGTTGCGACGGTGGCGGTCATCGAAGATGGTGCCTTCGTATGCGATGCGTTCCCAGACGAGCTTGCCGTTCGAGGCATCGAGGGCCAGCAGTTTCAGCGTGTACTGCCGGTCGGCGCCGACGCTGTCGGGATGCTTCCACAGCTTGCCGTTGATCAGGTGTTCCGGAGCGGAAGCGCCTTCGACCACTGGGCCTTCGATCGCGGTAGTCAGGAAGACGCGATTGCCCCAGATAATCGGCGAAGAATGCCCGCGGCCAGGAAGGGCTTTCTTCCAGACGATATTTTCAGTCTCGCTCCAGCGGGAGCCGAGGTTGGATTCCGGCGCAACGCCGCTCGATTCCGGTCCGCGCCACTGTGGCCAGTTGGTTTCCTTCACCGCGTCGTTTGCGACGACCGTTAAAGCGGCAAGAAGAAATGCAGTTACGAAGGTCAGGCACAGTGGGTTCCTGGTTTGCGGGTTGCTCATGTTCGTTCGCCGCCGTTTCCCTGCCATGCGGTTGCGGTCGCTCTCCTTCCCGAACCGATAATTTTTCTGTAACCGCGCTGCGCTGTCGGACGTATCAACACCGAATCTGGTCTCAGAAAACCTGGGCGCGCTTGCTGATTGCTGCGCAGGTCCGGGACCAAATGTAGCAGATCATTCACCGATTGCGTTCAACAGAAAAACAATCGCTGACCGTGGTGATAGACTCGGCCTTCTCTTGCTGACGTGACCCGGTATATGAGCGCCGCGCCCGCACCGCCGTCGAAGCAGCCCCTCACGGTAACCCAGTGGCTGGTGGTGATTATCGCTGCCATGGGTTTCGCCTTCGACATCTACGAGCTGCTGATGCTGCCGCTGGTGGTGCGTCCGGCGCTGATGGACTTGGGTACGATTCATCCGGGCACGCCCGAGTTTAATACCTGGGTGGGGATGCTGTTCTATATCCCGGCAGTCTGCGGCGGCGTGTTCGGCCTGCTGGGCGGTTATCTAACCGACCTGTTCGGACGCCGGCGGGTGCTGATGTGGAGCATCCTGCTGTATGCGTTTTCTTCGTTTGCGGCAGGTTTTGTTACCACGCCGCTGTGGTTCCTGATTCTGCGCTGCACGACGTTTATCGGCGTTTCGGTGGAATTCGTGGCCGGCATTGCCTGGCTGGCCGAGCTCTTCCCGGAGCCGAAGCGCCGTGAAGCCGTACTCGGCTACACGCAGGCGTTTTCTTCGCTCGGCGGGATGATGGTGACCGGCGCTTATTACCTGGCGGTGACCTATGCGGAAAGTTTCCCCGCCATTCATGGCGCACACGCTCCGTGGCGCTACACGCTGATGTCCGGGCTGATTCCGGCCATCCCGCTGATATTAATTCGGCCGTTTTTGCCCGAATCGCCGATCTGGCAGGAAAAGAAGAAAGCTGGCACCTTGAAGCGGCCCAGCTTCGCGGAGTTGTTCCATCCGGCGTATCGCAAAACAACGCTGGTGACAGCGTTGATGGTGGCCTGCACCTATGGCGCGGCGTTCGGCGCGCTGCAGCACCTGCCGCGGATTGTTCCTGGGCTGCCGGAAGTCGCCAATCTGTCAAGGACGGCGCAAGAGCAGGCCGTCAGTACCGTGCAGTTCTTTCAGGAAATCGGCGGATTACTTGGACGCTTCTTGCTGGCCTACCTTGCTGTGCGCATTATCGGCCGGCGGCGTCTGGTGCGCGTTTTTCTGATACCGGGCGTCGTCATTTTGCCGTTGGTGTTCATCTTTCCGGCGGTCAATAATCTGGAACTGCTGAAGTGGACCGTGGTTATTTGCGGCGCCCTGGTGGTGGGCCAGATGAGCTTCTGGGGCAATTACCTGCCGCGGGTATATCCCACACACCTGCGCGGCACCGGAGAAAGTTTTGCCGCGAATGTCGGCGGGCGGATGATTGGCACCTCTGCGGCCGTGTTCACCACGCAACTGGCCAACATCATGCTGGGCGATACGGTGTTTGTCCGCCTGGCGTTTTCCGCGGCCACGGTCGCGCTGCTGGTATACGCCATTTCCCTGGCCGCAAGTTTCTTCCTGCCGGAACCCCCCCGCGACAAATTGCTGGAATAGCCGAAAAAATCGTTCACCAGTTTGGATTGAACTTTTTCAACGTGGCCGGCGAGGGCGGCCGGGTGACGAGGGAGACGCCGACCAGCACCAGGGTGGCGCACACAAAAATCGTTACCACCGGCATCATTCCCAGAAACAGGTAATCCCCGCCGGCGCCGTAGTTGCTGGCGTGGAACAGCAGCAACCACGCCACTGCCGTCACCGACACGGAAGCCATCGCACCCGCCCGCGTCACCCGTTTCCAGTACAGCGACGCAAACACCAGCGGGAAAAGTCCCGCGAATCCGCTGAAACACCAGACTCCCAGCGGAAACACCCGCCGCGGCTCAAGCAGCGATAGCAGATAGGTGACTGCCACAATCAGCACGATAAACGTGCGGGCCAGCGCCACTCGCTGCCGGTCGTCGAACCGTGACTCGCCGAAGTAATGCGTCACGATGTCGTTCGTGAACATCGTGCCCAGGCAGAAGAATTGTGAATCCAGCGACGACATGATCGCCGCCAGAATTCCTGCACCCAGCAGGCCGGTCATTAGCGGACCGTTCAACCGCTCGACCATCAGGGCCAGCTCGGAATTGGGCGGCGCGCCCGGCGGCACCACCGGTGAACCGTCGGGCAGCAGCGCTGCCGTGGCCCACACGCCAATCAACACGCACGGCAGCCACACCAGCAGGATGAATACCGGATGGGCTACTACCGTCAGCCGGAACGTCCGCGCCGAGCGCGCCGTCAGCCAGTGCTGAAACACGTGCGGAAACATGCCGACCGAAAGCGGGATCAGACAGTAGGTGAAAAACTGGAGCTGGCTGAACTGCCCGGCGCGCACCAGCCGTTCGGGATGTGCGGCCAGGACGGCTTCACTGGCGGCGGCCGGTCCACCCAGCCGGGAGGAAATCGTCCAGAAGGCGACCAGTCCGGTGGCGACAAACAGGCAGGTCTGCAGCGCATTGGCCCAAACGGCGCCGCGCAGGCCGCCAAGAAAGACGTAGGAAACGACCACGCAACAAATCACCAAACCGGTCAGCTGCGGCGGGATGCCGCCCTGCGTTTCCGGAAACGCTTCGGGAAACGCGCCGCGCGTGAGCGATTGCACTACTCCGCCCGCGCCGAGCAACCCGGTCAGCAGATAAGGAATCACCAGCGCCACGAGAACGGGAAACAGCAGCAGGCCGAGCGCGTTGCTTTCAAAGCGGTTGCGGAAATACTGCACTTGGGTCACGTAGCCGTGACGTTTGCCGATAGCCCACAGGCGAATGCCGACAAGAAAGAAGACCGCCGCGTGCAGCAGCCCGGACCACGACGCCAGCGTGCCGTACACGCCGACGCCGAAGCGGTAGGCTTCTCCGGCGCTGCCGACGATGGCAAACGCGGTCATCGTCGTGCCAAAGACCGAGAGCAGCAGCAGCACCGGCCCGACCGAATAACTGGTGAGAAAGTAGTCGACCGCGGTACCGCGGAAGAGCCGGTTGCTGAAGTGGCTTAAGACCAGCAACAGGGCAAGATAGGTGCCCATGATGACCAGCGGGGTCATGCGCGCCCCGCCGCTTCCGAATTTTCCGCGGATGGCTGCGCGAAAGTTTCCCACTCGTGCGGCCATGCATACCGCACCACGAAGAACCACAGCATGGCCACCGCAACCGAATAGAGCGCGTGGTAGGCCAGCCCGACCGGCAAGAAGCCGAGCAAAAGCGTGGGGTCGCCCCACAGCCAGAAATCCTGGTGCAGGACGAACATGAGCAGGATGGCAAGATACGCGAGTTTTCGCCCGAACATCGGATTTTTCGGCTGTTCCTCTGTTGAGACTCCGCGAGTTTTGCGCGCCAGCAGGATACCAGACGCTTGTGTGGACGCAGCGCAGTTCCGGCGCGTTTCACCTCCGCCAAAAAATGAAAATGGCAGGTAACCCATGGCGCGTTTGCTGCGTCTTTGACACAGTAACCCATATTTGCTCAGGTGTCGGCACGAAGCCCGTTCTTGAATTCCACATTCGCGCAGGCGAGCCGGACACATGAATAGGGCTGGGGAAATCAGGTATCTTATGGAGAACTTTCTTATGCGCGGAGCCGCGGTGGCCGCATGTGTACTTTTGTTCGTGCCCGGCCTCGCTGCGCAGACCACCAGCACGATTTCGGGGCTGGTGGTTGACTCCAGTGGCCGTGTCATCGTTGAAGCGCGTGTCGAGGTGCGCAGCACGGACACCGGCGCTGTGCGTTCGACAGTCACGGGAGAAGACGGCCGCTTCGTGCTGGCCGGGCTGCCAATCGGCAATTACGAGGTGCGCGTCAAACACGACGGCTTCCGCACCGCCGTCCGCCCGGACGTCCACTTGGTGGTCGGTGAGCCGCTCAGCCTGCGCTTTGAACTTCAGGTCGGCGAGCTTGGGCAGGAAATCCGCGTGGCCGCGGACTCGCCTCTGGTGAATACCTCGAATGGCGAGCTGAGCTATCTGGTCAGCGAAGGTGCCATCGAGCAGCTCCCGCTGAACGGCCGCAATTATACCGACCTCGCGCTGCTACAGCCCGGCGTGCTTGCCTTCCCACACCGCGACGGCGGCTCGGTCGTCGCGCACGGGCTGGCCACCAGCATCAACGGGCAGGACCCGCGGTCGAACGTTTACCTGCTCGACGGCACTCCGCTGAATGATTTCACCAACAGCCCTGCGGGCAGCGCCGCTGGCACCACGCTGGGCATGGAGACAATCCACGAATTCCGCGTCGAAGTAAACGCCTATAGCGCCGAGTTCGGGCGTAATTCCGGCGGACAGATTAACGTCATTACCAAGTCCGGCTCGAACGATGTACACGGCAGCGCTTACTATTACCACCGCAACGACAACCTGGACGCGCGCAATTTCTTTGACCCTCCTCGCATCCCCGAATTCAAGCGGCACCAGGCGGGCGCCACGCTCGGCGCACCCCTCCGCCGTGATCAGACGTTTTTCTTCGCCGGATACGAAGCGTTGCGAGAAGGCCTGGGCCGGACGATTTCCACCATCGTGCCGGACAACGAGGCGCGCGCCGGACTGCTCGCGCCGATTCACCCGGACGTGCTGCCTTACCTGCTGGAGTTTCCCGTGGCCAACGGTCCGAGCCTGGGCGGTGGCCTGGCCGTGTTTAATTTCCCGTTTACGCAGAACATCAACCAGGATTTCGGCCAGGTGCGCTTCGATCATCGCTTCGGCGACGAGCATCAGGTCTTCGCACGGTACACAATTGACGACGCCGAACAGTTCCTGCCCACCGACTTCCCGCAATTTCCTCGACTGTTCGTGTCGCGAAACCAGTTTTTCACTGCACAGTACCAGAATATTCTCTCTTTTTCGACGCTGCAGACCTTCCGGCTGAATTTCAGCCGCACCCGCATCGGGCAGGATGTGCAGGCCAACACCTCGCAGCCACTTGAGCCGTTCGTTCCGGGGCGGCCCTCGCTGGGCAATATTGACATCGGCGGTATCCCGCGCTTCGGCCCGCAAACGTCGGTCAACGTCCAGCTCACGCAGAACGTCGTCGGGTTCGAATACGGGCTGACGCAGGTGCGCCGCAGGCACCTGTGGAAAGCCGGCGCGCTGGTCGAACGCTATCAGGACAACCTGTTCAACCCCACGTTTTCATTGGGGATTTTCACGTTCCCCAGCTTGGTGGCATTCCTTCAGAATCAGCCGCAGCGGTTCATCGGGCTGACGCCGGAGGGAGAGCTGGATCGCTACTGGCGGTTCACGTTGTTCGGCTTCTATGTGCAGGACGAATTCCGGGTGCATCCGCGGTTCACTGTGACCGCCGGGCTGCGCTACGAATTCAGTACGCAGCCGCGCGAGCAGCAGGGTCGCGACGTGACGCTGCTCACGCCGCTCGACCCGGAACCCTTTATCGGGCAGGTGTATCAGAATCCGACTTACGGCAATGTCTCGCCGCGCATCGGGCTGGCCTGGGACGTGCTTGGCGACGGCCGCACCGCCCTGCGCGGCGGCTACGGGCTTTACTTCAACACGAACAATCAGCAGAACCTGATCGTCACCATCACCAATCCGCCATTCACGCCGCGCGTGATAATCCCGAATCCGACGTTTCCGGTGCCGCCGTTCGAGCTGGGCCTCGGAAACTCGATCCGGCCGATTCAGTTCGACTTGGACAATCCATATGTCCACGTCTGGAATTTGAGCGTGCAGCAGCAGATGCCGTGGCAGTTCGTGCTGACCATCGGCTATGCTGGCTCACGGGGGCTGCATCTGCTGCGCAATACGGACGTCAACGTGCCCACGCCGCAGCAACTGTCCGACGGCACGCTGTTTTTCCCTCCGGGGGTTACGCGGCCGAACCCGGCCTGGTCCACCATCGAGCAGAAGCGCAGTGACGGCAACTCCTGGTACAACGCGCTCCTTGTGGAAGTCCGCCGCCGCTGGGGCCGTGATTTCAATCTTCAATCCTCGTACACATTTTCGAGGAGTATTGACACGACGCAGGCCTCGACGTTTTTCTCCGACGCCACCAACGGCACCACGTCTGCGTTTCCTGAATTCCCTCAATTCCCGGACTTTCAGCCTAACCGCGGCCCTTCCGACTTCCACGCCAAACACAACTGGGTGATGAACTTCACCTGGTCGGTGCCGTTCGCACGGAACCTGTCTGGGACGGTGAGACAGATTCTCGACGGCTGGCAGTTTGCCGGCATTGCCACTGTGCGCAGCGGCAATCCGCTGACTGTGTTTGTGCAACGCAATCGTTCGCGCTCGCTCTGGTCGCCTTCGCTTGGACCGGGGCTGGGCTTCGACCGGCCGAACTGGGCCCCGGGACGCGGGCCGGAAGATGCCATCCTCGGCCGGCCGGATCAATGGTTTGACCCGACAGCGTTCGCGCTGCAACCGGCCGGGACATTCGGGCGAGTGGGTCGCGGCGCACTGACTGGCCCGAACCTTCGGAACTTCGACCTCGCGCTGCTGAAGGACACCAGCTTTGAAGCCTGGGGCCGCAGCACCACGGTGCAGTTCCGCGTGGAAACTTTCAATCTGCTCAACCGCGCCAATTTTGGCTCGCCGAGCCTGCTTGCATTTGTGGGCGCCACCGACGGGGAAGCGCCGCTGCCTTCGTTCGGCCGGATCCGCTCCACAGTGACGTCGTCGCGGCAGATTCAGCTCGGCCTGCGCATCCTGTTCTGACCTTGCGAGCCAATATCCATCCGCAACGGAGGAGTCCGATGATCTGGGTCCTGTTTGTTATTGGGGCGGTTGTCTCTTGGGGCATGTACGGCCCGGCGCTTCACCGCGGTCAGGTGCAACTGGGCAGCCCGATGCGCGCGCTGCTGTGCGTGGGAGTTGCTTACTTTTTAATCGGGGTGCTGGTGCCGGCAGGCGCTTTGTGGCGGCAGGGCCAACTGACGGGATTCCATGTGCAGGGCTCTGTTGCAGCAACTCTAGCCGGGGCGCTGGGCGCTATTGGGGCCATCTGCATCATCTATGCGTTCAAGGCGGGTGGGCTGCCGACTTACGTAATGCCGCTGGTATTCGGCGGGGCACCGCTGGTGAATGTACTCGTCTCGATGTGGATGCACCCGCCAAAGACGGCGCCGCATCCGCTGCTCTACGTGGGGTTCATTCTCGCAGCCATCGGGGCCGGTTTAGTGCTTCATTTCAAGCCCGCCTCTTAGCCGCGGCTACTTGCGGCGCGGACCGATACACCAAAGTGCATTGGCGGTGCGGATGAAAAGCTGCCCGTCAGAGATGGCCGGAGAGCTCAGGCAATAATCATTCAGCTCGTTTTCTGCAATGATCTCAAATTGCGGGCCGGCCTTGAAGACGGTGGTCACACCGTCTTCGCTGGTGGCGTAAATTTTTCCGTCCGCCAGCACCGGGGAGGCGCTGTATGTCCCCGGACGGATGCGCTGCCCGCCGTAGATTTCCTCCCCCGTCTTGGCGTCGAGGCAGAATACGATGCCCCGGTCGTTCACAATGTAAAGATATCTTCCGTCAGTGACCGGCGTGGGCACATCGGGGCCGTTGTTCGTGGACCACAGCCGGTGCGATTCGGTGACATCACCACGGCCCCCGACCCGCAGCGCGAGCAATGGGCGAACGCGTGTGGGCGCGTAGATGATCCCCTGGCCAATCACCGGCGAAGCCACGATGCGATAGAAGGGCTGATTCTGCGGATTCAGTCCTTCCGCGCGCCACAGCTCTTTGCCGGTTTCCGGGTCGTGGCCGGTGACCACGTCGCCGCCGGTGATGACGATCTCGACTTGGCCCTCGTGCTCGAGCAGCGCCGGCGTGGTGTAGGAATCAGGCGATTCGCGGATGGCGTTGGTGGGCCGTTCGACGCGCCAGATGGTTTTTCCACTCTTCGCGTCTATCCGCAGGATGTAAGAAGGGTCGTCTGTTTTCATACCGTGAAGCACCTGAACATACAGCGAGTTTTTGTAAAGCAGCGGGGAGGAGGCATAGCCCCAGTTCAGGCCGAAGGTGCCGTAGTCCTTCTGGATGTCACGCAGCCAGATTTCTTTGCCGTTGAAATCGAGCCGGCGCAGCAGGCCTGTACCGGTCATCACCCAGACGCTCTTCCCATCGGTAACCGGTGAAGGCGATGACATGTTGTGCTTGCGCATCTTCACGTTTCCGCCGCCCAGGAATTTTTTCCAGACCGGCTTGCCCGAATCGCGGTCCACGCACCACAGCTCAATCTTGTCACCGTCGGTCACGTTGACGAACACGCGATCGTCCCACACGATGGGCGTCGCGCCGCTCAGCCCGGGGAGGGCGAGCTTCCAAGTAACGTTCTCCTGCGGGCTCCAGCGCTCCGGCAAATTCTTTTCCGCACTCACGCCGTTGCGATTCGGACCGCGCCAGTGAGGCCAGTTATCCGCGCGAACCACAAAGATGGCGGCCAGCAGCAACCCCGCACAAACCAAAAGCCGCTTGCGCATCGTCTTCTCCTCCTCTCAATTGAGATCAAGACAGCATCAATTTCTGCGGTCGCGGGCCCGCTGCGTGCTTCCTGGCATCGGCAGGCGCGGGGCGGCCAGAAATTCTATCTGGCTCAGCACGCCCCCCTCGGTCGAAGTTCACCTTGTAAGATACGTTTCGCCGCGATTCGGTTCCAACAGCTTTGTTTCATTCTGCGCGCAGCGATTCCAACACTGGCGCCCGTACTACTGCCGCCAAAGCGACGACGGAAGCAGCCAAGCCCGTCAGCACCACGGCTCCCAGCAATACGCCCAGGGAAGCCGCCGAGGGTGAGCCGCCGCGTTCAGCCAGCGCGGGAGCGATCGCCAGCGCCGCGGCCAGCGCTCCAGCCACAAGCCCCCCGAGCAACAGCAACGCATTCTCGGCCAGCACCGTGAGCACCAGATGCCGCGGGCGGTAGCCGACGGCCCTCAGGAGTGCCAGCTCGTGCCGTCGCTCAAGCACATTGCGCAGCATCACCGCGGCCAGCCCCAGCGTGCCCAGCAGAAGACCTAACCCGCCCAGGAACTGAAACGTGGACAGGTAGGTGTTCTCGACGCGATGGTAGTTCGCCAGTCGTTCGGTCGTGCTTGTCACATCGAAACCAAAATCAGCGAGCGCATCTTCCAATGCCCCGGCGGCTTCGTTTGTCTTCTCTGTGGGTGTGTCGAGCAGGAAAAAGCGGTACCCTGCCGCGGAAGGCTCCCCGGTGAACAGGCGGCGGAAATTGTCGTCGCTGATAAGCAATTCACTTTGAAAAATACTATCGCGCAGGGCCGCCACGATCTGCAGGTGGACAATTTCGCCGGTCGCGCTGCTGACGGTGAATTCGTCGCCCAGTTTCATTTTCAGGATATAGGTGAGCGAGTTGGCGTCGGCAATCGCCGGCACTGCTCCCCCGCGCGCTGAGCCGCGCAGGAGCAGCCAGGGGTTGTCAGCCTCCGCCGACATCCGCGCCAGGGAATCCTGAAATGCGAACCGGCCGCTTTCAGTCAGTTCTTTCGGAACGCCCAGGATGCGGGGGTTTTGCGGCTGATACAGGTTCAGGCAGCTGGTATCGTCGCCCGGCCGTAGGAGGAACGAAAGAATCTCTGTATCGGCCAGCAGATCAAGCTGTTCCTGTGTGAAAGGAAGCTTCACGCGATTTTCATGCACCCGCAAATCGTAAGGCACCGGGAGCAGGCTTTCCGCCAGCAGCGGATAGCCTCCGGTGCCCGACCGCGGGCCGTACCGCGCGACGGAGTCATCGCGGCGGAACACATCCACGGCCACGAGCACAAATGTCGCCGAAGCCATCAGCGTGATACACAGCAAGCTCCTGCCGGGCCACCAGGCCGCGTTGCGAAACCCAAGGCGTACCAGTCCACGGCCACCAGCGCCAGCCAGCACCATGGGTTGTGGTCGTGCCAGCCAACTCCATTCGAAACTGAGCAGGGCCACCAGCCATAGCGCCCCGGCGACGAAAAATCCTGTCACCTGACTGAGCTGCCCGGCGACAGCCGACAGCAACAGAAAAGCTCCGGCAATCGCCGCCGCTAGGGCGATGAGTCTTGCGCGACGCGGCCGTGTCCTCCCTGCCTTGGTGGCTTCGCGCGAACCGGTGAGCAGGCTGCGGGGCGACGCCTGGCGCACGCTCCACAACGCCCACACGATGGTGAAAAGGCCGGTCACGGCGCCACCCAGCAGCCCGTAAAGCAGGGTAAGTGGGGCAAGGTGCAGCTCAAGATAGGCTGTGCCCACCGCCCCTGCCCACCACGTTTTCAGCCCGTACATCATTCCTGCGCCGTAACCGACTGCTCCGGCCAGGCCCAGCACGCTGCCGGCCGCAGCCAGCATCAGACCCTCCTGCAGAAACAGCAGCGTGATGCGCCGCCTATCAAAGCCGAGCGCTTCCAGCAGGCCGATTTCGCGCAAGCGCTGTTCGACACCCAGCTTGAAAAACAGGCCGGTCAGCAGCACCGCGGAGATAACCAGGAAGAAGCTGAAGTAAAAAAAGTATTCGCCGAAATCTACCGCGCCCTGCGAAGCCTGTATGCCCTCCGCACGAGCGGCGAAAAGTGTGATGCCGGACTGCGTTGGATCCAGCACAGCACGCAGCTCACGCTCCAGGGATTCGCGCAGTTCATCTGGAGAGGTTTCTGTGCGCGCGATAAACCGCATGGAGGTCAATCCGCCGTAGCGTGAGGCCCACAGCTTCTGACCGGTTTCGAGCGGTACATAGGCTTTCGGTGTGGTGCGATAAAGATCCCAGTATTTTTCATCGCGGGCACGGATACGGTGCAGGTCAATCGGAAAAGGCGGGTTCCATTCGCCAACACGCTCCGCATCCGTGATACCCGGATAGCTCGGTGCCAGGGTACGGTCGAGCCCTGCGACTTCGGTGGGGACAGTGCCGCGAAAGGTAAAATCGGCCGATTCGGAGCGCAACACACCGCGGTCATCCCACAGGTAATATTCGAGTGTGACGCGCTCACCCGCCCGCGCTTTCAAGTCTTCCTGCGCCCAGGCATTCAGCCAGATGGGCGGTCCAAAGCCTTCTCCATTGCTGGAGGCGTCTGCTGGCGGAGTCGGCCGCGCGGCCGCGGTGACGATTTCCGAATCCAGCGCTGCGACCAGAGAATACGGCAGTTCTCGGCTGCCGACGCGAATCGTGTTGGCGAGGTAGGTGAGCACAGGGACGGCGCGCAGATTCAGGCGCGTCGCAACCCGCCGCGCAGCATTCGCCGTGCGGTCGTTCAGCAGGATTTGGTCGGCTTCGAGAACGACCGTGCTCCTGCCGGATCTGAGCATTCGCACGCCCAGGTCTTCGAGCTTGAAATTCCGCCGGACAAGTTCAGCAAGCCGCGGAGTCTGGAGTTCGGCGGACGCCTCGGCTCCGGAAACCAGAATGCCGTTGACTCGACCTTCCCGTTCGAGGTCGGCCTGCAAACGCGCCAGGGGAACGAACACCGCGCGCACCGGTCCCTGCTGCGGACGAACGGAAAACTCGCCCATGGCCGAAGCAGGCAAAGTGCCGCGGAGTCGCAGCCGAATCGTGCGGCCGATTTCGTCTTTGTGGCCGTGCAGGGAGTCGACGGGGACCGCCGACAATTTCTCCACACGAACAAGCAACGAGTCGCCGGCTGCGGAGCCGAATTCGCGTGCCAGGGCTTCGCTGAGCCACGCCTCGCGGGCATCGAGCCGGTATGCCTTAGCATCAAGGCCGTGGAAGCTCCAGAAGCGCTCATCCACTCCATAGACGAGCACACCCGATGCGCGCTGCCGGCTTGGTTCGTGTGTGGCGAGGCCGGTGAGTGCGATCAGCGGGACGGCATCATGAAAATTTCGCGCAAAGTCAGTATCGTTGCGTATCGCGGCAGCAAGCGCCTCACGAAAGTAGCCATCGCCGCTGATCACGTAAGCGGTGCTGCCCAAACGGCGCAAGACCAGATCACGCAGGCTGCCGCGCACGGAATCTCCCACCAGCAGCGCACCCGCCAGTACCGCCACGGTCACTGCGACACCAGCCACTACCGCCAGGTTCGTTCGCCAGTAATAGCTCAGATTCCGGAGCAGGAGCGTGCCTGCTTGCATGACTGACTTATCTTTCAGAACCGCCCCCCTCGGCCAGAGGTCACCCGCTGCCGCATCCGCCACGCACCGGCTCAGAAGTTGCCGTTTCGCGCAGCCGGCGCTCGCGAAGTTCGAAGCGAATCGGGAAGCGCTGCGCCAGGGCCGGATTGTGGGTCACCACGATGAGCACGGTCTGCTGCTTGGCGTGCAATTCGAGCAACAACTCGGTCACCACCCCGGCCGATTCGCTGTCCAGGTTACCAGTCGGCTCGTCGCACAACAGCAGCAGTGGTTTGCAGATCAGAGCGCGCGCCAGCGCTACGCGCTGCTTTTCGCCGCCGGAAAGCTCGCCCGGGCGATGCTCGATCCGCTCGGCGAGGCCGACCTGTTCCAGCAGTTGTCGGGCGCGCTCGACGTGATTGCCCGGTTCGGCGACCAGCGTGGGCGTCAGGACGTTTTCCAGCACTGTGCACTGCGGCAGCAGGAAGTGATCCTGAAAGACGAAGCCGATTTTCTTGTTGCGGAATGCGGCCAGCTCGCGTTCCCTGAGCGCGTAGGGATTCTGTCCGTCGAGCTCCACGGTACCGGAAGTGGGCGGCTGGAGCGCGCCGAGGATGTAAAGCAGCGTGCTCTTGCCGCTGCCGGAAGGGCCCATGATGGAGGCCGCATCACCCCGGCGCAGGGCAAGAGAAACTCCTTCGAGCACGCGGAGCGGCCCGCGCGGCGTGGGAAACTCTTTGCAGATGTCACGGACTTCGAGCAGGGCCCCCTCCAAATTCAGGTATCGGCCGGCACGGGCCAGCCGGCGCGGAGGACAGCCCTGCCTTCTGCGACCAGCGCGTGGGCTCCCACCCGTTGGTACACTTGCAGTGCGCGGGCAGCCATCTTTGCGGCAGAATAGTGCTGCCGCACGCCATTGAAACCATTCCGGCCAAGCTCTGCCGCGAGCTGCGAATCCCGCCACAACGCAGCGAGTGATTGCGCCAAGCTTTCCGTGTTGTCCGGTTCAAATAAGAGCCCGCCTCCCGTGCGGGCAATCAATTCTGGAAAGACGCCGCGGCGCGGCTGCACGACCGGCACACCGCAGGCCATGGCTTCCAATGCATACATGCCCTTCGGTTCGGCGTAGCTGCCGGGCACCGAGAGCACGTCGAGGCTCTTCAGAAAATGGATCTTGCCGGTGCGGTCGAGCACGCCGTGGTAGCGAAACTCATCGCCGAGGCCCCATGCGCGCATCCGCTGCTCGGCCTGGCGCAGATATGGCTCATGCTCGCGCGCCAGGTAACCAGCCACCGCAAGCCGCGATGGCGGAAGTCCGTACCGTTCACGCAGAGTTCGATACGCTTCGCACAGCCGCTCCAGGTTTTTCTCCGGAGTGACCCGCGCGAAGTAACCCACGGTAAACGGCCCGCCGGAGGAGCCTGTGCGCGGCGCCGGCGGGTAGCCGGTAAGATTCACGCCCATGGGCACGACGGCCACTTTTTCCTGTGGCAGGCTCAGGTAGCGGCTCATGTGCTGGGCGTAGAATTCGCTCACGGCAACGAACGCATCCACGTCGGGCACGCACGCGCGAATCAGTTCAAGGGCCTGCGAGCGATATGGCTCGCGCAGTTCGCCGAGGAAATGGTCTTCGCCCTGCATTGTGCAGCACACCGCACAACCGAGCGCCCGCTTGAGCGGCCGCGCCAGCGCAATCAGCAGCGTGCTGTGCAGGCTGACCACATCGGGCCGGGGCTGCGTGGCAAACCAGCCGAGCAGCTTCTGAAATTCTCTCCGCTGGTAGCCGTCTTCGCCGCGCAGCACCGACACGGTGATCTCACCGAGGAGCTTCGGATCGGTCGTAATGGACAGCCGCGCAATCGCTTGCAGCAGCCGCGGGGAATCCCACAGCCAGTCGAGAAAGCGGGTTCGGCGAAACAGCGCCGAGTGCTGTTCGAGAAACACGCTGATGCCGCCGAAGAAAATTTTTCGCTCGCTAACGTCTTCTTCGTCAGTGCGGATCGGCGTGTACAGCGGCACCAGCAGCACCTGATGTCCTTGCCGGATCAGTTCGGCGGCCAGTGCATTGTCGCGGATGCAACTGCCACAGTACATCCCCGCGGCACCAGCCGTAATGTAGTAAATCCTCATCGGGCCGCGCCCCGGACGCTTAGCGTTAGCGCCGATTGAAACGCACGCCGGGCGTAGAGGTGGTCGAACAAGTTTCCTTCGTGCGGCTGATCCCAGCGAATCTGCGGCGTGGGAATCGGGCCGAGGTTCAGCCGGCCGACCAGTGGAGAGGTAACAAGCCGCTCGATAAGCTTCGGGTTTTCCGTTATTGCGGTGACCACCAGCGTCGGTCCCAGCGCCATTGGAATCTCATTCTCAGGCACTTCGACCACGCTTGCGAAGGGGAACAGAAATTCGCGGTTGGCCAGCGGGTGATCGCGCCGCTCGCAGTGGATGACCGTGGGCAGCAAATAGGCGCAGCCGTTCGCATCGGGCCAATAGACCAGCGCCCCGCTGCCGCGGCGCTCGGCTGTCAGGTCGCGGGCGCCTGGCTCCTCCAAACCTTCCGCAAGCAGCGCGGCGATGCGCTCGGCTACGGCCGGCGGGGTGAAGGGAGCAAGCTGCGCCTGCTCGTCTTCGGCGGTACGCGGCTCAATTTCCGCCAACCGCTCGGCCAGTGCGTGGGCAATCTCCGCGGCGTGCGCGGTGACCCAGATGCCGGAAGCGTTCACACATGATCGCCCGCCGTTGTCCACAATCGAGCGGACCATGACGTCGAGATATTTCTCCCACTGCTCGATGGAGTCATTGGCAATGACAATCTTGCTGTAGCCGGGACCGTGCAGCTCGATTCGCGGGTCACCTTCCCACGCGCGCAGAGCACCGGCGTCGCCGAACAGCATTCCGCGGCCGCACTGCCGGAGAATTTCGCCAGCACCGGCGTGGTCGGTGGGGTAGTAGCAAAAGGCTTCGGGCGGGCAGCCGGCTTTCATCAGCGCCTGCGCAATGCGGTAGGGAGTCCACGGCTCGGCGCTTCCGGGCTTCAGCACCAGCGGAGTTTTCAGCGCGATGGCGGGAATCCACAGCGAATGCACGCCCGGCGAATTACTCGGCAGCACCACGCCGAGGTTTTCCGCGCATGGATAGAAGCTCACGGCCTGGCCGCCGATTTCGCCGAATCCGTCGTCGAGCACGCGCAGATCGAGATGCCGCGTCAGCCCGGCCAACACCTGCTCCATTTCCGTGAGCATGGTGCGAATCTTCTGCATGTTGCGCTGTGCCATCACAAACGGGAGGCCGGTAGTGGCGGAAACCTGCCGGACATAGTCTTCGGGGGATTGCTGTGTGTCGCCGAGCGGAAGGGCATCGTTCATGAAAAAGTCGGCGGCGCGCTTACAGATCTCGAGCAACTCTGCGACGGTGAAGCGCGCCAGAATCGCACGCGACTCGTGGGCGCCGAGCAGGTCGCGGCGAATCAGCCCTACGTTCGCCTGGCTGATTTCGACGAAGTCCTCGCGCGTGCGGTGGTGCGGCACGCGGACAACGTCGAGGCTGCGATACGGTCTGCCTTTTCGGAGGATGGGTATGTGCAGCATGGCTCAGCCCGTTAATACGCTCTTAGGACGCGTGGCGCGCTCCGTTAGGTTACCACTGCAAGACAGGGGAGCACAGCCAGTCTAATAAACGCCTTCGACCACGGTTTTCTGCAAGCGAGAGAATGGCCGGACGTTGCGCACGCCGTCCCACGGGTACTGAACACAGGGCCGTTCGCGTTCGGCCTCGTCGCGTTCCAGCAAGCGCGGCATGAAGAACTCACGCGTCAGCGTGGTTAGCCGGACGCGGCCGGTTTCGCCATAATCCACCACACGGTCGGGATGGTCCGGGTCCACGACTTCCATCATCGCGCGCGGCAGCGGCGGATAATAAATGATGGCCCAGTTGTCGGCAGGTTCGGGCGGCTTGTGCGTGGCCAGACCCATCAGCGTATTGCCGTAGGTGGGAGCAAAGTAGCCGCCTTCCAGCAGTTCTTCAACGGCAAAACGGTGGAACTGCGGAGTCATTTCCGTCCCGCCGCAGAAGATACCGGTGATGCCGACTTTTTTCAGTGAGACCTTCTCGCACAGTGCCTCGAGCAATTTCGGCGTAGTAAACAGGCAGCGGACGTTGGGATGCGCGCGCAGTATTGTCAGGCCCTGCTCGATAACGTGCTGTTTGTAGGCTTCGGCCTGCTGCAGGTCACCTTTCTTGATCAGCTTAATTACCCAGCGCGGGTCCAGGTCCACCGAAAAACAGATGCCGCCGCGGTACTGCGCCAGATGCTCGACGGCCAGACGCAGGCGCCGCGGGCCGCTCGGGCCGAGCATCAGCCAGTCGGCACCTTTCGGGAAGTATTGGTCAGGGAGGGTTGCGCTGAAGGCCTCATAGTCCAGCCGGAAGTCCTCAATGTTAATGCGGCATTTGGGCACTCCGGTCGTGCCTCCGGTTTCAAAGACGTAGACTGGACGTCCCTGGTATCCGCGTGGCACCCAGCGGCGTACCGGCCCACCCCGCAGCCATTCGTCCTGAAAAAAGCCGAATTTATCGAGGTCGGCGTAGCCGCGAATTTCGGTCCGCGGGTCCCACGCAAGCTTCTGGGCGAATTCGAGCCAGAACGGCGTGCCCGTCTTGGGATCGAAGTGCCAAGCGATAATTTCGCGAACCCAGGCGTCAAGTTTTTCTCGCGCGGCCCTGATCTTTTCCGCAAGCGCCGCATCAGTTTGAGCATTTACCGGCATCATGGCAAATTGTTCCGTGTGAATTCGGCCGCGCACCGATTCTGCGGCACACCCGAGTGGCTGTCAAGAAAACCACCGAAACGCTCGCAGCGCCCCGCGCGTCTTGAATACACATACGGAGGACGCATGCGAGGCCGCGTTCGATTCATCGTCTTCATTGTGCTGTTCACTTTTGGAAGCGCCCACGCCGCTGCACAGACGCTGAAGGGCACCGTGAGCGGCTTCGTGACCGACGGCGTCGGCGCGCCCGTGCCGGGCGCAAGCGTCACACTGACGCACGCGGCCACTAACAGGAGCCGGGTCGCTACCACGGACGCAGACGGCCTGTTCCTGGTTTCACTGCTGGCGCCGGGCAACTACCGGCTGGAAATCGCCCGCGACGGGTTTCGCACACACCAGCAGTGGGTCGAGCTCCGCCTGAATCAGGAAGTGCGCGTCGAAGTGCCGCTGCTGCCCGCCACGGTGGCCGAACGCGTGGAAGTTGTCTCCACGTATGAGCTGCTGAAGACGAACTCCGCTGCCATCAGCACCGTGATTGAAAACCGGCAGGTGACCGGCCTGCCGCTCGACGGGCGGAATTTTTTTGAGCTGAGCCTGCTGCTGCCGGGCGCGGTGCCGCCGGCGCAGGGTTCGGCGGGTTCGGTGCGCGGCGATTTCGCCCTGCACGTCAACGGCGCGCGCGAGGACGCCAACCAGTTCCTGCTTGACGGCGTGTATAACGGCGACCCGAAACTGAACGGCTTCGGCGTGAATCCCCCGGTGGACGCGATTCTGGAATTTGAAGTGCTCACGCACAACTACGACGCTTCGTTCGGCCGCAACGCCGGCGGGCAGGTAAACGTCGCGCTGAAGTCGGGCACAAACGATTTTCACGGCACAATCTATCATTTCCTCCGCAACGCGGCCCTCGACGCGCGGAACGCGTTCGCGCCGGCCAGCGAGCCGGCGCCGAAGTTTCAGCGCAACCAGTTCGGATTCTCTTTGGGCGGACCGGTCGCGCGGGACCGGACTTTCTTTTTTGCGAACTACGAAGGCCGCATCGCGCGCGAAGGAATCACCCGCATTACCAACGTCCCTACGCTGGCCGAACGTTCCGGCGATTTTTCGCAAAGCCTGCTGCCGCGGCCGCGGAATCCCTTTACCGGTGAACCGTTCGAAGGCGGGGTGATTCCTGCGGTTTTCATCCATCCGGTCGGCGCGGCAATTGCCGCGCTCTATCCGGAGCCCAACCGCGCTACTCCGGGGCAGAACTTTGTTTCCTCGCCCGCGCTGCGCGACGACGAGCACCACTTTGACGTCCGCGTGGACCACGCGCTCACGCCGGCCTCAGAGCTGGCGGCGCGTTACAGCTTCGCCGATCGCGACCTGTTCGAGCCCTTTGCCGGAACCACTTTTGCCGCCGTGCCCGGCTTCGGCAACAACGTGCCGCGCCGCGCACAGAACTTGATGGTCAGCGAAACGCACACGTTTTCGCCCTTGCTGGTGAACGAGTTCCGCTTCGGGTTCAACCGCGTTTCCATCGGCGTGCTTCAGCAAAACGCCGGCACCAGCCTGAACTCGCAGGTCGGCTTGCCGGAGCTTTCTAGCCAGGCCCGCGATTTCGGCCTCAGCTTCATTCGCATTTCTGGCTTTTCGCCGCTGGGGCACGAATTCAACAACCCGCAGGAGAGCACGTCGAGGACCTATCAGTTTTTGGACCAGGTGTCCTACGTGCGCGGTTCACACCTGCTGAAATTCGGCGGCGAAGTGCGCATCGTGCAGCAGGACGGCTTCCGCGACGTACAGTCGCGCGGATTCCTGAATTTCCTCGGGGTGTTTACTGGCAATCCGCTGGCCGACCTGCTGCTCGGGCTGCCTACGCTGACCGGCGGTGCGCTGCTCGACAATCCACAGCAGCTTCGCACAGAAAGCTACAGCCTGTTTGTGAACGACACCTGGCGACTGGGGCGCTCTTTTGCGGTCAACTGGGGCCTGCGGTACGAATATCACTCGCCGCCGGTGGACACCCGTGACCGCGCCAACGTGTTCGACCCGGTCACGCAGATGCTCGTGCAGGTGGGCACTGCTGGTGTGCCCCGCAGCGGCTACCGTTCCGACCACAACAACTTTGCCCCACGCATCGGTATTGCCTGGATGCCTTTCGGCCGTCCGGGCACGGTGGTACGCGCCGGCTACGGCGTCTTCTTCGATCAGTTCCCACTGGCTCCGGGCGAAGGGTTGTACTTTAATCCGCCATTCTTCGATTTCCGGCTGTTTTTTTCGACCGGAAGCTTTTTGCTGACTCTCGATGATCCTTTCCCGGATGACTTTCCGATTCTGCTGCCGCGTTCGGCGCTGGCGTTCCAGCGCGATCTGCGCACGCCTTACGTCCAGCACTGGAATGTGACTTTGCAGCAGAAGCTTGGCGCGCAGCGCATGGTGGAAGTCGGCTACGTGGCCTCGAAGGGCACCAAGCTGCTCGCTGCACGTGACATCAACCAGCCCGCGGCGAGCCCGCTGATCCCCAACTTCCGGCCGCTGCCGCAGTTTGACGATATCAACCTGGTCGAATCGCGCGCCAATTCCACCTATCACAGCTTGCAAGCACGCTTCCAGCAGCGGCACGACTTCGGCCTGACGATGCTCATCTCCTATACGCTGGGGAAATCGCTCGACGACGCTTCGAACTTCTTCCCCAGCGCCGGCGACCCCAATTTCCCGCAGGACAGCCATAACGTCGCCGCCGAACGCGCGCGGTCGAATTTCGACGTGCGCCAGCGGCTCGTGCTCAGCTATGCCTATGATTTCCCGTTCGGGCGCGGGCAGCGGTACTTGGCCGGTGGCGGCTGGGCCGGAGCGTTGCTCGGCGGCTGGCAGACTTACGGCATTGTCACTTTGCAGACCGGTCGGCCGTTCACTGTCGCGCTGCTCCCGGAGCTTGACAACAGCAACACCGGCCGCTCGATTCTCGGTTTCGGAGCCAACGACCGCCCGAACCTGGTCGGCGACCCCACGCTTGCAAACCCCGCGCCGGGGCTGTGGTTCAACCCAGCGGCGTTTGCGCTACCGCCTTTCGGCACGTTTGGCAATGCCGGGCGCAACCTGCTTGACGGCCCCGGGCTGCGGACGTGGAACGTTTCGCTGCTGAAAAACATCAACCTGCGCGAAGCCGCCGACTTGCAATTCCGCACCGAGTTCTTCAATGTTTTCAACCACCCGAATCTCGACCTGCCGGACAATTTTTTCGGCTCGCCAACCTTCGGCCAGATTCTTTCCGCGCAGAGCCCCCGGCGCATCCAGTTCGCCCTGAAACTTCTGTTCTAGGCCGCGCCGCAAACTCGCGAATGGAAGGCCGCTGTAGTGGGACGAAGCAAGGTTGCCCGCTGAGAATTGTCCTTTGCTTGGAAAATTTGGGGGCGGGCAAAACTTGCTCAATGTGCGATGCGGAAAGCAGCCATTTCGCGCAAGTTGCGGACGAGCAGGTAGCCATTGTCAATGGCAGGATGATTCCAGGTCTTGCCCTCTATGGCGGAGAAGCGCGCCAGTTCGTGATGGCCTTCGGGAGTGGCACGGACCAAGGCCAATTCACCGCGTTCGCTGAGGATAATCAAGTGTCCGTCGGCGAGCAGCACCTGACCGTAGCCGTAGCGGCCTCCTTTCCAGGCGCGTTCGCCGGTGCGCGCACTGATGCACGCCAGAATGCCTTCGTCGAGACCGTAGATGTAGCCTTGGTGCAGGACGGAGCTGTTGAACTTGTTCTTCATGAAGTTGTTTTTCCAAACGGTTTCGGCGCGGAAGGAATCGCCTGAGCGCGTGACGCGCACCAGCGCAGCGCCATGGCCGTAGCCCGCGGAAATGAAAAAGTGATGTTCGTCCACGCGGATCGGCTGGGCGCTGTTGATGCCGTACTGCGTGAACCACGGATAGTCCCACAGCAGCGAGCCATCTTCAATGCGCAGCCCCATGGCGCGTTCGGCGCTCACCACCAGAAGCTGTCGCTGGCCGGCCAGTGTCACCTCCATTGGCGATGTGTACGCCTGCTGGTCGTTCTGCGCGGCCCAGATCAGCTTGCCGGTGCGCTTGTGGTAGGCCACCACCGAACGTCCGGCGCGGCCCCCCGGCAGCACGATTACTTTTTCGTCGACGATCAGCGGTGTGGCCGCCATGCCCCAGGTCAGGTTTTGCGCGCCGTTTTCGCTGAGCATGTTGCGCCGCCAGAGAGTTGTGCCCGTAGCGGCGTCAATCGCACGCAGCTCGCCTTCAGCGCCCAGCGCATAGACGCGGCCTTCGTCGTATGTTGGCGTAGCGCGCGGGCCGTCGCCGCCCATGGACTCCTGAAAGTAGGCGCGCCACGAATTCGTCCACAGCTCGCGCCCGGTAGCGACGTCGTAGGCAGCGACGACCTCGCGATCACGCCGCTGCTCGATGGTGAAGGCTCTCCCGCCGGCGATGACAAAGGACGCATAGCCTCCGCCGACCGGCTGCTTCCAGAGCGGCTCGAGCCGGCCGTCCGGCCAGTCGGTGCGGATAGGCATCTCGTCATAGTCGCCGTCGCGGCCCGGGCCTCGGAAGTCGGTCCAATAGCCCGTGAAGTGTGAGGCCGCCCTTGCAGGCACCTCGGCTGAAAGAGCTGATTTTTCGGGCGCGTGCGCGGCAATCGTGGTGGCGGGCTGTCCGGGTGCTGCCTGCGGCCCGGCGGGACTGGCCGCTGCTTCTTGCTGCTCCGCACGATGTTGCTCGAGCTGCGCGTAGTGAGCTTCCGGATCGTCAAAAGTGATGATTTTCGGGATGCCGGTTCCGTCGGGCACAATCCGCATGCCGAAAAAGAGAAACAGATACACGACGGTGAGCCCGACCAGCGCCAGCGAGCCTAGGATTCTCCGGCTGGTGCGCACGCCCGACCTCACCCAAAGCAAAATAATGCCGACGGGTGGGAGGACCAGCGAAATCAGCCACGCTGGCAGTGAGGGCTTGCGTCTCGAGTTCTGCGAAGCGGAAACCATCTTTGCTTGGCGCTGCCCGGCCCCTTGGCTACGCGGCAATATTTTCCCGCAGCTTGCAGCCAGCCGGCCAGACAAAGTTTGTAAAAACGGGTCCTCCTGCCATCCTACGGTTCAAGCTGCGGCCCGTAGGTGAGCAGGAAGGTCATGATGTCTGCAGCCTCGAGCATGTCTTTGGCGACGAAGCGAATCGAATGTGCGTCGGCGCGTTCGATACCGGGCATGTAGGCGGCTACTTCAGCCGCCAGGTAATTCTTAAAGCTTACTTCTACCGTGACCGGAGACTGCACACGATAGGGCCTGGATTCACTACGTCGCGCCAGCGCGGCTCGAACCTTTTGCCCGATAAGCTGGTAAGCCGCTTCAGGAGTAAGCGTGCTGGCAGAATGAAAACCGAGGCTGTTTTTAACCGCGGCGGTTTCCATAGGGCCCACCACCCGGCGGACTTCTTCAACGGCGGCATCGTCGCCACTGACCATTACCACCGGCACGCCGAAGTGCCCGGCGATTGCGGCGTTCCACGAACCTTCAGTCATTTCCACGCCGTTCACCGCCACGCGTGTAAGCCGCGCGCTCGAAAACGTGTGCGCACGCACGCCTTTAGGGTTATTGGTCGAAGCGTGGTAGCCGATGAAAATAACGGCGTCAAAAGTCTGGTCAATGCCCGCCATCATGCTGAACCGCCGTGGCCAGGAGCGGATGATGCGCACGTCGGCGGGGAACAGCTCGATGAGCAGGTTTTCCCCGTTGCCGTGGGAATCGCTGACCAGGATTTCGGTGGCGCCGGCAGCTTTGGCCGCGTTGACGGCGGCTAGTGCTTCGCGGGTCATAAACTCGCGGTAGCGCGCATACTCGAAGCCGCTCGGGCCGAGCTGGTCGCCTGTGACCGCGCCGGCAGTGCCTTCCATGTCCACGGAGATATAAACTTTCAGCTTGTTCTGCTGCGCTGCTGACGCGGCTCCGAATACCAGCACGGCAGCGAGCAGGCCGGCGGTGAATGCTCTGCTGACTCTCATTTTTGTCCTCCCTGTTGCAACCGGTTGCCTTCGCTGGCGGCGCATCTTCTCATATTCCCGCACCACCGTGAATCCGGTGAAAGAAACGCTTCGCGCGCCGGTTGTTGACTTTTGCAAACACTCACCTCACGATAAGTGACGCTTGGTCCGTGAGAGAATTGCATGCAAGCCGAATTGTTTTGACCGCGGTGCTGGCGTGCGCCGCGGCTCTGCTGCAGAGTGCCGAGGTGCCGCAGCCGGCATCGTGGGTGATTGCTGGCGCGCAGGTGGCCGACGGAACCGGCGGGCCGCTGCGCAAGGCGAATGTCCGCATCGCTGGGGATTCGATTCTTGACGTGGGCACCTTTTCCCCGCGCGACGGCGAAACCGTCGTCCCTGCGGAAGGCTTCGTTCTCACACCGGGGTTCATTGACATCCACAACCATTCGACCGAAGGGCTGCTGACCGAGCCGCTGGCGGTGAGCCAGATTTCCCAAGGGATTACGACGCTGGTCGTGGGTGCCGATGGCAACTCACCCTGGCCCATCAAGGAGTATCTGAATAAGTTGCGGCGCTCGCCTGCTGCTTTGAACGTCATGGGGATGGTCGGACATGCGACTGTGCGTCGACAGGTGATGGGCGACGATTATGCCCGTCCCGCCCGGGGGGAAGAAGTCGCGCGGATGGAAGCTCTCGTTGAACAGGCCATGCGGGAAGGTGCCGTGGGGCTCTCCTCCGGCCTCGAGTATGAAGTTGGCGGTTATGCCACGACCGACGAAGTCACCGCGCTGGCCCGGGTGGCCGCGCGCTACGGCGGCTTCTACATGACGCATATCCGCGACGAGGCTGACCGCGTCTTCGAGGCACTGGCCGAAGCGATTGCAATTGGCCGCGCGGCGCGCATCCCGGTGCAGATTTCGCACATTAAGCTGGGAACCGTCGGCGTCTGGGGCAACGCCAATCGCGCGGTGCACATGGTGGAAGAAGCGCGGGCGCGTGGGGTTGAAGTCACGGCCGACTGTTATCCCTACGATGCGTGGTCTTCCACCATAACGGTGCTGGTGCCGAACAAGCGCCACGGCCACCGCCCGAGCGTCGCCAAGGGGCTGGCTGATGTCGGCGGCGCCCAGAACGTGATGATTGTGCGCATGCAGGAGCATCCCGAGTACGAGTTCCGCACGCTCGAAGAGATTGCCAACGCACGCGGCATTTCGCCTGTTGAGCTATACATGGAAATCGTGCGCGAGGGCGGCGCGAGCGTGGTGTGCCGCTCGATGATTGAAGCGGACATACGGACGTTCTACACGCAGCCCTGGGTAATGGTGGCGTCCGACGGCGGCATCGGCGCTCGGCACCCGCGCGGAGCGGGTGCCTTTCCGAAAGTGCTGGGCCGGTACGTGCGCGAGCAAGGTTGGCTCCCATTGGTGGAAGCCATCCGCAAGATGACTTCGCTGCCGGCGGCGCGGCTGAAGCTCACCGACCGCGGCATTCTCCGCGAAGGGTCGAAGGCCGACCTGGTGCTGTTCGACCCGAAAGCTGTGACCGACCATTCGACTTTCAGCGAGCCCCATAAACTCCCCGAGGGGATCTACAAAGTCTGGGTCAACGGTGTAGAGGTTTGGGGCGCCGGGCCGGAGGCGCCTGGGCAGCCCAAGGTTACCGGCGCACGCCCGGGGCGCGTGCTGCCGGGGCAGGCCTGGTCGCGTTTCATGTAGTGCTCGGGCGGGTGGCGAATCTTTCCGACCAACGCACCCGGCCCGTCATCTGCATGACGACAAACAGCGTCACGATCGAAAGTATTGTCACCGTCAGCCCGGTGAACCCTTCGAAGAAAAAAGCGTAGGAGAACAGCACCAGATACACCAGTTGCGCCAGGCCTGCTTCTCGCCAGGCGAACCGCGGGCCCACCACCAGCCGCAGATAACTGACCACCAGAAAAACAGAGACGGCTGCACTTACGGCAAAGGCCACGTGAATCGAGATCTGATCCACCAAGTAGGCCAGCAACAGATGAAAAGAAAAAAACGCGGCGGCCAAAAAGAAGTAGTTCATCGGGTGCAAGTCAATCTCGCGTAATGTGGTGAAGATAAACATCAGGAAGAAAAAGAAGAACAACGAAACCGGCGCGAAAAAACTGATCCGACCGGCCAGCGGCCCTGGTTGCAGTTTTTGCGGCATAACCACGCCCAGGTCGTAGCCGGTGACCAGGTTTTTGTAGTTCCACAGAAGCTCCCAGCCGTCAGCAGTTTCGCGTTTTTCTGTGGCGGCCAGGGTGTCCTGCGGGAAATCAAAGTCTTTGAAGTTCGTCCTCATCCGAAGTTCGAAATCACGAACGCGGCTGACGTCGTCGCCGAAATCGTAGCGCCAGGTATCGAGCCCCTGCGAACGGTAGCTTACGCTCAACTGAACAGATTTGCCTTCGGGAACTTCGGCTTCAACGCTGACGGTGTTTCCGTTGTGGCTGAATTCCACTGGCTTGCCATCCAGCAGCACCACCAGATCGTCGTAGATGGCCTGCGCCGCCGGCAATTTCCACTCGAACAGTGTTTTCAAATCACGAGCCGTCGAATTGCGGAACGTGTAGTCGCCCTGAAATGCAACACGGTAGGTGCTGTACCACAGCAGGCCCTTCTGTCGGTGTTCCAGGTCGAGCGCGACTTGCGCACGCGTCCGTTCCAGAGGGAACGGGTGATCGGCGTGTTCCAGCACGGTGCGGGTGACGCGCTTGCCGTCCTCGGTAGATTCGACAGTCTTTGTCGTCAGCTCGACCCCTTTCGCTGTAGGCGCCCTCTGTGTGTGCGGGGCGCCCCAGATGGATTCCACCTGCCCGCGCAGGTCTTCGTCGGCAGAGAAGGTGCGCTGAAAAATGGTTGCGCCCAGAATGCCCCAGGCGACGGCGGTGCAGCCGAAGATGAACACAATCGCAGCCATTCGTTTGAACATGGTCGTACAGCCTCCTTGAATTCCGCAGTCGCCGCGCTGCGTAGAAGTTCAACCGATCCAAAAAAGGGTGTCCCCAACATTAAGCATGAGTCTTGAATTCGCTCTCGCCTGCGTCTCGTGCAAGCTGCAGTCTGCTCGTGACGCCGCCATCCGCTCAGCCTTCCGAGGGCACCGGCCGCATGGGCACTCGGCCACGCAACGGGGGATGGCGGAGTTGCGCTGCGTCGGGCAGCATGCCGGAAAGCGTCTCGAGATAGGCTTCCAGGGCCGCGCGGCCCTTCACCGTCAGCTTGTAGGTCGTCTTCGGTTTGCGCGCCACGAACCGCTTCGCGCAGCCCACATAGCCGGCCTCTTCGAGCTTGCGCGCCTGCACGCTTAAGTTGCCGTCGGTGGTTTCGAGCAGGTCGCGTAATTCGGTGAAGGTGAGTGATTCGTTCACCGCCAGCGCGCAGACGATGCCTAGCCGCAGTCGCTCGTGAATCAGCGGGTCGAGCTCGCCCGGAGCCGGCCGTTGCCGGTCCGTCACTGCCGATTTGCGATTCCTACCCATTGTGCCTCCACGCGATGTAAGCCCCAAAAGCGATGTGCAGCCAGCCAAATCCTGAAGCCAGCAGAGCCAGCCCCGCCGAAGATTCCATAAACGCTGCCGCCCCAGCCAGACCCAGAAAGCAGCCGCCCATCCAGCGCAGCGGAGAGACAGAAACGACTCCGGCGGAGCACAGCGCCACACCGTAGCAGCCCAGCCAGATTTCCGGCAGCATCTCGCGCCGGCCGGAGGCGAGCACGGCAAACGTGAGCACCCCTCCCAGCGCCATGGCGGCGCCGTAGCCCCAAGCCGCGCGGCGCAGCACCGGCGTCCAGAACTGCTGCCCCAGCCGGCGTGCCTTCCGGGCCATGCTCCACGTGCCAATCACGGCTGAGAGCAGCAACAGCGCGCCCCAGACGACCAATGCACGGTCCTGACCGGGGCCGGTGTCCCACGGCGCTCCCGTGAGGAGCAGGTTGGCGGCCACAGCCGCCAGTGCCAGCAGGCCTATGGCCACGAATCCCCGGCCGGGAATCGTCGTCAGGTGGCCGGCGGCATCGAGGGTGCGGCGGATGTAGGCCAGCTCCTCGCGGGCGCTGCGAAACAGCGGGCTGTCACTCATCAGTGCGGCGGCTCCGTTTCCGGCTAGGGACGCGCCCATGTAAAGGATGGCAGCATTTCGGCATGATGTCAAGTACTTTGTACGGTAAAGTTAACTCGCCTGCCCGTTTGCAGGCTTCATTCTGCGATTGCTGCTTCCGGATTTCAAACAACGTTTTTCAGGGAGGGTCCGTCTGGCAACCTCCGCCCGGTGTGATGGCGGCTTAAGGAGAAGCTCAGATCCGAGATTTGCGATTTCAGAGAACGATGGCGTCTGCTGGCCGCGCGGCGGCTTTTTGGCCATAATGACCTGCTTTCGTCGTGCGCAGCACGCAGCCGGCATCGCCTCGCGCGTGCAACACCACCAGAGGAGGAATACAATGGGCGAAACACTGGCAGAGTTCCAAAAATTTCGCGCGGAGATGAACGAAGAAATCCACGCCTCGAATCACCTGGGGATGAAGCGGTTTTTCGCGCTCGACCATCAGGCCTACGAGCCCGGCGCACTGGACACGAAGACGAAAGAACTGCTCGGGCTGGTGGCTTCGACCGTTCTGCGCTGCGACGACTGCATTACCTACCATCTGGTGCGCTGCGCCGAAGTCGGTTGGAACCGGCAGCAGGTGATTGACGCGCTGAACGTCTCGCTGATTGTGGGCGGCTCGATTACCATTCCGCACGTGCGCCGTGCCTTCGCGCGCATGCGCGAAATTGAGACGTTGAAGCCGTAGCGGTCTGACCATTGCAGGCGCAGGCTGCAGACCGGGAGGGAAGATGTGCTGCCAGTGCCTGCATAGTACTGCGGGCGCAGTGCTGTTGGCTGCTCCCTTCTGGATGTTGGTGCCCGGCGGCGGTGCGGCAAACAAAACGCCTCGGCTGTATCGCGTGATTGTCCCCGTCGGTGATATCGAGCAGGCAGCGAACTACTACACCAGGCTATTGGAAGTCGAGGGTCGGCGTGTTTCACCTGGGCGGCACTATTTTGACTGCGGTGGCATCATCCTGGCCCTGTTCAACCCGCGCTCGGACGGCGATCCCTCCGATGTAAAGCCCCTTCCCGACTATGTTTATTTCGCCGTGGACGATCTGGAAGCCATCTTCCATCGTGCGGAGGAAATCGGCGGACTTTCCCCGGGGACCGGCGCCGGCAACCTGCCAATGGGCAGGATCGAGACGCGGCCGTGGGGTGAGCAGTCATTTTACATGCGGGAGCCGTTCGGCAACCCTTTGTGCTTTGTGGACGAGAAAACTGTTTTTACCGGCTTGCAGGATTCCCCCTGAGCCGTTGAAGAGCTGCTCTATAAACCTTATCGGATCGTGATAAACTCGGTGCATGCGCTGCCTGCGTGTGCGTTTGACGGTTGTCCTGTGCCTCGGTGTATTTGCTGCGGCCGCGCAGACGGTCAATCCGGTGCAGGCGTTCGAGCAGGGTTTGCGGGCGGCTATCGCCGCCCGCGATGAAGCCCGGCTTCGCAGCCTGATCCCGATTCTGGAGGACACCCTGATCCGTGCGGTTTTGCAGACTCCTGCCGAACGCGTAAAGCTGGCGGTTCATCCCCTGGGTCCGGTTGGCTCGCGCACGCTGGTGTTCGTGCGCTTGGAAGACCGAACAGAGAGCTACTCGATCGAATTATTTCAGTCCCTGGGCGAATTGTCGGTACAGGGAGGCCAGCCGATGCTGGCACGCAGCCTTTCGGTGGTGGACGCCGCCGAATCGTTTCGGATCGCTTCGCATTACTCGATCGTGGAGATGGACGCGAACACCGGGGAAACCGAAATCCTGGACCACGTGGAAATCTCGGTCCTGAAGCCGACGCGCTGGATTTTCTTTTTTGTTGATCCGAACCGTGCAGTCAGCTCGGTGGCCATCGAGGCTGGCAATTCCGAGGTGTTCCGCGCGGGAAACTTTGTCGCGCTGGAGCGGAATCAGCCGTGGCGCAGCGGCGAGCGAATTCGGCTGACGGTGCGTTCACGGCAGCGCGGCGCCGGTACGAAATCCTGACCATTGTTGGCGGACTGCCCGACCTCCCGCCATGCGTTGGCGGCCGCGGGCCGCTACAATCGCTTTATGCACGGACACCCTGAGCAGGCGCACGCCCCCACGGCGGGTATGCAAAGTGTGTTGCAGTGGTCTATGGTGGCCACACTCGGGCTGGTGGTGGCGGAATTCGTTGGCGGAATTCTGGGCAGTTCGATTGCGCTGATCAGCGACGCGGTACACAATCTGACCGATGTGCCCACGCTGGTCGTTTCTTGGGTAGCGCTACGGCTGGCTGAGCGGCCGCCCACGGCGGAAAAAACCTACGGCTATCACCGCGCCGGCATTCTGGCTGCCTTCACCAACGCCATCCTGCTGGTCCTGGTGGCGTTCTACATTCTTTACGAAGCATATGAGCGCCTGCGAACTCCCCTGCCCGTGCACACCGGAGTGATGCTTTGGCTGGCGGTGGCCGGGCTGGCGGTGAACGGGGGCATCACGCTGGCACTGGTGCGCGGAAGGCGCGACCTGAACCTGCGCAGCATCCTGATCCACAATTTAGGAGACGCACTTTCCAACCTCGCTATCCTGACCGGCGCACTGGCTATTCGCTGGACCGGGGCGGTGTGGGCGGATCCGGTGCTGGGGATAGGCATTGGGGTGCTGGTGTTATGGTCCAGCTTCGGCATCCTGCGCGAAAGCGGCCACATCCTGCTGGAAGGTACGCCGCGAGGAATGGAGCTGGAGACGATTGCACGTGCCATTCTGAGCGTCGAAGGCGTCCGCGAAGTGCACGACATCCACGTCTGGACGCTGCGCACCGACCTGCACGCGCTCTCCTGTCACGTGCGCATTCCAGACATGCATATGGAAGAAAGCGAGCGCATCCTGGCCAACATAGAGGCCGTGCTGGCCGAAAAATTCCACATCACTCACACCACCATCCAGTTCGAGCGCGCCGGCCTGCCGCGCGAAGCCACGTTGTACATGCCGGAGACGCAGAAGACGGAAGCCAAATAGTTTTTTCCGGCCTAGGTGAACGGCAGTTGGACTACAGGCGGAGCCTCAGCGAGGTGCCTCGCTCTTCATTCAACTGCTCGGTGGCCTCCAGGTCTATCTCGGCGAGCAGCATCGAGCGACGCAGGCCCTCCGGCGTAATGTAAACGATGCGGTCGCCGCGGATACTGTAGGCCACGGCGAAGGTGACCGTGCCGTCGCGGCGGATAAAAATCAGCTCATCGAGTTCGCGCACCGGCACGGGCGGAAGCGGCGCTGCCGCCGTTTCAGGTGTAGGTTCTTCGTAGCGGACGCGCTCGACGATTTGCTGTACCTGCGGCCGCTCAGGCACTGGCTGCTGCACGATGACAACCGGCGGGACCACGATCACAGGCGCCGTGAAGAAGATAATCGGGAAGGCGGGCACAACCGGCGCTTCCCGGCGGATTTCCCGGGCCAGGGCCAGCCGCTGCTTCGTGATGGGATCCACCAGGGCGCGAACCTCCAGGTTGCGGTTCACCGCGGCGTGGTGCGGGAAGTCGAAGCCCAGCCCTGGCACGGGGAAGTCCCCCTGCAGTAGATTCTCAACGCGGGTGCCCGAAGATACCGTCGCAACCGGGCTGAGGATTTGCGCTTTGTGCCGGGCAGTTGTGCGGACCACCTGACGGAACTGAGCTTGTACGGGTGAGGAACCGGCATTCACGGGCCGGGATGCCGGGACGCGCCGCTGCGCTTCCGCAACGTGCGCGAAGGCCAGCAACAAGGCCGCCAGCAGGCCGATTCTGTAAATTCGCCTCATTCCCGCACCCGCTACATTATGGCAGATGCTGCCGAAAGGCATCGGGTTGCAATTATTTTACCAACTTGCACCGGTTGCGGGCAGTGCCCGGGGGCCCCGGCGTCCGGCTGAGAGCAATGCTTTTCCCGGTCAAACGGTTATGTTATAACCTTGCGGTTCTGCGATGGATGCGGCGAGGCAGGAAAGGCAGCCGGTGGTCCCTGAGACTAGGCGGAAAGAGGAACACCCTTCCGACTTCTGCCCGGTGTGCTCGCAGGCGCTAGTGGTGTGGAGCTGCAAGCTCGTTTGTCCCGGCTGCGGCTACTATATGTCCTGTTCGGACTTTTACTGAAACAGCGATGCTGCCGGTGCTGGCGGACGCGGCGGCACGGTGGGAATTCCAACCTGTGCTCGAGGAGGATGAAACGTGGCACTCAGGATAACGAATCGAGAAGTAGACGGCATCACCGTGGTGGAGCTGGACGGCCGGATTGTACTCGGCGAAGAAAGCAACTCGCTGCGCGAGGCCGTCAAGGGGCTGTTGTCCAGCAACAAGAGCAAGATCGTGCTGAATATGAGCAACGTTACATACATTGACAGCGCCGGCCTGGGAACGCTGGTCGCAACGTACCACAGCGCCCGCAACCAGGGCGCCACGCTGAAACTCGCCAATCTGGGATCGAAGTTTCAGGAAGTGCTGCAAGTGACCAAGCTCATTACGGTCTTCGACGTTTACGATAACGAAGCGGCCGCCATTAAAAGCTTCAAGTAGGCTGGCTTCGGCTCTCCGACTGTGCTGCGCTCCGCGTCTCGAAAACACAGGAGCCGGCGGCTTCCGTGCCATAACCCTCCAGGCCCCCGGTTTCAGCCGGGGGCTTTCTTCTCCCATCTCCAGCATCGCAGCGAAGCGGATAGCGGCGGGACTCTTAGTCTTCCAAACGGTAGATCGTCAGACCGCTGAGCATTTTGGGATAAAAATCGGTGGACTTCTGCGGCAGTACGCTTCCGCCGAGCGCGACCTCCATCACCTGCTCGACGCGCACTGGGTTCAGCAGGCAGGCCAGTTGCGCGTGGCCCGCATCTACAGCGGCGATGGCTGTCTCCATTTCGCGCTCATAAGTCAGGTGCTTTTCCATGTGAACAGCTTCGGCGGTGATACTCAGGCCCTTTGCGAGTACGATGCGATGCAGCACCATCACGTCCAGTCGGCGCTGGTCGGGTGTGGCGTCCGGAATCAATTCCTCAAGGGCGGTGCCGGGCTTCAGCACGAACAGAAACAGCCCTGCCCCGGCCGCATAGATGCCGATCGTCGGGCGCTTCTCTCCACGCCGGGCGAGATCATTACGGAACTGCTCGAGCTGGGTTGACGCCTTGCCACCGCTTGAGTTTGGATAGGCATACCAGTCGAAATATGCCTCAAGCTGTTTTCGAAACCGGCCAAAATCGAACCCCGGCAGGTTGGCAATCACGCGATGCGTGGGCAGGATGGTCAGACCTTCGCTGTGCGCGTTCACAAACGTCATCATGGCGAACTCATAGGGTGCATTGGGCCGCGGGGAGAGTTCAGCCTGCCGGCGTTCGTTGCGGTAGGCCAGAGCAGTTTCGTAACGGTGGTGACCGTCCGCGATGACCAGTTTTTTGTCCGCCATTTCGGCAACGAACCGGTGAATCGTTTCTTCCTCCACCACCGGCCAGACGCGGTGTATCACGCCGTATTCGTCGCGGATTTCGACGGGCGGGGGAACACGCGAAACGCTGGCGAGCAGCTGGTCAATGCGCCGCTCCGGGTCGGCGAACAGCATGAACAACTGGCCGGTCTGCGCGCGAGTCTTGCGCAACAGTTCCAGCCGGTCCGCCTTCGGGCCGGCCAAAGTTTCTTCGTGGCGGTGAACAACACCTGCTTCGTAATCTTCCAGCCGGGCAAGAGCGATGAAGCCCTGGCGAAGGCGGCGCTCGGCGGTGCCGGGTACCACGTACTCCTGAGAATAGGCATAGATGGAGGGGGCGGGATCCCGCACCAGCGTGCCCTCGGTAATCCACTGCTCCAGAGTGGCCACGGCGCGCGTGTAGACGTTGGAGGTATTTGTGTCGCCTGGTTCTGGCTTGCCCTTTTCGATGCGAACCAAGTTGTGCGGATCGAGTGCGTAGTAGCGCTCTTGCATGTCGGGCGAAATCTTGTCATAGGGCTGCGTGAGCACCTTGTCCAGGTCCAACCGCTTCGGGTTGTAGCGATAAGCGGCAAAGGCGCGAATCTGAGCCATGGACCCCTCAGCCGGATCTGTGCGCCACGAAACCCCATATTCTAGCAATTTGACCGGCGGCGCCCAAACGGCCCCAGGTGGATGCGATAAAATGAAATGCGGCACGGGTAGTCTGCTCGATGAAAACGACGAACCATGACTTCAGCGCGATTCGGCTGCTGATCTTTGACCTCGACGGCACGCTGATTGATTCCAAGCTCGACCTGGCACTCTCGGTCAACGCTGTGCGCGCGTGGATGGGTATGCCGCCACTGGAGCACCAGCGCATCTTCAGCTACATCGGCCAGGGAGCGCCGATGCTGATTCGCCGTGCGCTCGAAGAGGGCGTGAGCGAAGACGACATCGAGCGCGGAGTGAAATATTTCCTCGACTACTATCGCGAGCACATGCTGGATAACACCCTGCCTTATCCCGGTGTCCGCGAGGGCCTCGAGGCGCTGGCGCGGCGGCCGAACACCCTGCTTACAGTTTTTACCAACAAACCGGAGCGATTCAGCAAGCACATCCTGGAGGGCCTCGACCTGGCGCGCTTTTTCCGGCAGGTGTACGGCGGCAACAGCTTCGAGCGAAAGAAGCCCGACCCGACGGGCGTGGAAACGTTGCTGCGGGAATTCGGCTGTGCGGCGCACGAAGCGATGATGGTGGGCGACAGCGAAATTGACGTGCAGACGGCGCGCAATGCCGGCATCTGGTGCGCCGGGGTCACCTACGGGCTGGGCAGCGACCGCCTGGCCGACTACTCGCCTGACATCCTCGTGGATTCCCTCAGCGAACTTCCCGCCCTTCTCACCACCGCGGCCTAATCCGGTGCCAGCGGGGTGCCCTTGGATTGCAATCTGCGGAGCTACCCCTTTTCGGCCTGCTGCTTATACCACTCCCAGGTGCGGCGGAGACCTTCCTCGAAGCCAACTGTGGGGCTGTAACCGAGGTGCTTGCGTGCCAGCGAAATATCAGCCTGCGAGTGCAGGATGTCGCCGGTGCGCGGGGGCAAATGTTCAGGCTTAGAAGGCCTGCCGGAGATTCTGCCCAGCATTTCAAGCACTTCGTTCAGAGTGATACGCGCGCCGGTGCCGACGTTTAACACCATCCCGGAGACATCTTTTGCTTCGCATGCCAGCAGATTGGCCTGGACGACGTTTTCAACGTAAGTAAAATCGCGCGACTGGCTGCCGTCCCCGAAAATCACGGGCGTCTGGCCGGCAAGGAGCGCGGTGCAGAATTTCGAAAGCACGCCGGAATAAGGTGAGTCGGCATCCTGTCGCGGGCCGAACACGTTGAAGTAGCGGAGCGAGACGTTCTCCAGCCCGTAGGTGCGGCCAAAAACCTGCGCGTAGAGCTCGCCCACATATTTCGTCACTCCGTAAGGCGAGATTGGCACCGGTGCCATGGATTCCGCTTTGGGCAGAGCTGGTGTTTCCCCGTAGACGGCGGACGAAGCGGCAAAGACCACGCGCTTCACCTTGGCATCGCGCGCGGCCAGCAGGACGTTCAGCGTGCCGTCAATGTTCACGTGATTGGTTTCCAGCGGGTCTTCGACCGACCGCGGCACCGAGGTCCGCGCGGCCTGGTGCAGCACGAAGTCCACGCCGTGGCAGGCCTGGCGCACCGCATCCAGGTCGCAGATGCTCCCCCGGACGAGTTCAATCGCCCCGCGCGCAGCGGCCAGATTTTGCGTCTTGCCGCTGGAGAAGTCGTCGAGCACGACGACCTGCTCGCCGCGCGCCACCAGCGCATCCACGATATGCGAGCCAATGAAGCCGGCTCCGCCTGTCACCAGATACCGCATCCGCGGCCTCCGGAGGAAATATCTATCCGGCGAGTGTGCGCTGGATAAGTCTCAGTGAACGAGTCGGTTGCCAAGAGATTTGGGTCCGTACTGGAAAGAACAGTCGTCGTTCGTCCCGCGTCCCGCCTACCGCGGCCGTGATGTATCTGCATTGCACCCTGCAAAAACTTCACGCAACCGCTGCGATTCGGGTACGCTTGACTATAGCTTGCGTGTCGGAACGCCTGCAAGCCGCCGGACCGCGATGTTTCCACGGAGCAACGCCGGAGCGCAGCGAGGAGTCCAACGTAAAACGATGAAGCGCTCGTTCATCGTACTGGTTATCGTGACCGCGGTGGTGGCAGTTGTTCTGACATTGTTGCTCGTGTGGCCGCATGCGCCGGTCGCGCCGGAGCAGCTTCCGCCCGCGGAGCCGGCGAGGTCTGCTGCTAAGCAGCTAGGTGGCAAGCTCTTGACCCTGCCGGGACCGGACCAGAGGGCCAAGCGCGAATCTGCAAACGCAGTGGAACGCTCAGCACCGGAGGCGGAGAAGAAAAGGAAGGAAAGCAATCCGGCGCAGCCGTTTCTCGCGGGGGAACAACTCAGCTACCGCATCCGCTGGTCGTATTTTCCGGCGGCAGCAACAGTTGAGCTGAAGGTGGTCGAGCAGCGCTCGTTCTACAGCCGCCCGGCGTGGCATTTTCAGGCCATCGCGCGCACGCTCTCGCCCGTACGCTCGATCTACGAGCTAGACGACCAGTTTGACTCCTACAGCGACACGGCCACGCTGCGCAGCTACCAGTTCGAGATCCACCTGCGCGAGCAGGGCAAGGAGCAGAAGCGCATCGTGCAACTGCTCCGGGGCAGCGAACTGCCTCGGCCCGACGGCGCCTCCACGCAGGTGCCGGACGAAACCCGCGACGCCCTCGGTCTCATCTATTACCTGCGTACGGTGGACTGGCAGCTCAGGCCGGAACTGCGGCTACCGGTCTATGACGGCCGCACGCTGTATGATGTTCGCGCCCGGCGCGATGATGCTGCCGGATTTGTGGAAGTGCCCGCGGGAAACTACGCCGCAACGCGCATCTCGCTTCGCGTGCTCCACGAAGGCAAAGAAGTGCCTTCCACACGCTTCCAGCTCTGGCTGGCCAACGATGCCGCGCGCACGCCCGTGCTCATCGAAGCGGAACTGCCCTTCGGCTCGCTCCGCGTAGAGTTGCAGCCGCGCGCCGGGACCTAGCCAGCCGTTTCTCCCCATCAGCCGAAGCGAATCTTTTCAATCAGCGAGCAGACAATGTGGCCGATGGTCATGTGTGCTTCCTGAATGCGCTGGGAATCTTGGGAGGGGACGTTGAGCAGCAGATCTGCCAGTCCGGCTAGCGCGCCGCCGCTCTCGCCGGTCAGTGCGACAACAAACGCGCGCTGTGCCCTTCCAGCCTCGGCGCCGCGCAGCACGTTTGGGCTCGTGCCGCTGGTGGAAAGCGCGACCAGCACGTCACCCGGCTGCACCAGTGCCTCAATCTGCCGCGCAAATACCTGTTCGAAGCCGTAGTCATTTGCCGCGGCAGTCAGCACCGAGGGGTTCGTCGTCAGCGCCAGCGCCGGCAGTCCGCGGCGGTCCTTGCGCAAACGCACAACCAGCTCGGCGGCCAGGTGCTGGGCGTCGGCTGCGCTGCCTCCGTTGCCAAAAAAAACAATCTTTTTGTTTTTTTTCAGCGCGGCGGCGGCTCTTTCCGCAAACTGCGCGACACGCGTGACCAGTTCGTCGGAAAATTGCTCCTTCACACGGCAACTCTCCTCCAGTTGCTCGCGAATCTGCTTCGAAAGACTGTTCATCTGTTCCAAACACCCGGCCTAAGCACGCGGGCGGGCCGAATATAGCAGGATTTCTGCGGACTCAAAAGGTGTGTCCGCGCCCGCACATCGCCGGGAAATCCTGTTGCCCGGCGGCGGCATTTCAGACCAAGATGGCGCGCGCCGGCCGGGTGCCGTGCTGCGACGAGCGAATTGGCGGCTCGGCAGCGGAGAATAAAGTGGATACAGTTCTGATTCTTTTGCTTGGACTGGTAATCGGCATCACCGTGGGGCTGCTGGGAGTGGGCGGCGGAATTTTGATGGTGCCCGCGCTCAGCTATCTGCTGGCAATGAACCAGCACCTCGCGCAGGGCACCTCGCTGTTCATCCAGCTGCCCCCTTTGGGCCTGGGCGCGCTGTACGCGTACTGGAGGCGGCGGCAGGTGGACTGGGGCGCCGGCTGGGTCTGCGCGCTGGGGTTTTTCCTGGGCGGCTACTTCGGAAGTCTGTTTGCGATCCAGATTCCCTCCGATGATCTGCGAGCCCTGTTCGGCGTTTTTCTCATGTTCGCGGCGGCCATGATGCTGCGCAGATCTGGTTCGGCGGTCTCGGTGCACAAGACGAATGTCTGAAAACACATTTCGCCTGTTGCAGATTTTCGGCGTCGCCTGCGTGGTAGGCGCGCTAGGTGGGTTGTTCGGAGTGGGCGGGGGGATTCTGTTGGTTCCGCTTCTGGTGTTGCTGTTCCATTTTGAACAGCATTGCGCGCAGGGCACCAGCCTAGTCGCGCTGGTGCCGCCCACGGGGCTACTCGCGTTTCTGGAGTACTACCGCGCCGGGTACGTGGACTGGCGCGTGGGTTTGCTGATTATTCCTGGAGTGTTTCTAGGTGGAATCGTGGGAAGCTGGCTGGCGCAAAGGCTTACGCCGGTGCGAATGCGCCGGGTGTTCGCCGTATTCCTTTTTCTGCTCGGTGCCTGGCAGGCCATCAGCATCTGGCTGCTCTAATCGCATCTGCTGAATTTGCCCTCCTGGTTGGCCCGCATCTTGCTTGTGAACTCGAAGCGGTCGAGCATGCAGGGAGCATAGTTGCACGCTGGCATGTCGGGTCTACTGTCCAACACACGACAGTTCTTACGACTGGGGAGGCGCGTGCTTCTCACCCTGCCTCTGCTGTACTGTCTGTATCTGGTGGCGACGCACACGATCGCGCACTGGCATTACAGGCAGGGCACGCTTAAATCGGTGGAACGCGCGATCGCTTGGAATCCACGCGAGCCGCGCTATTATGCCGCCTTGGCTCGCGGTCGGCAGGCTGCGCTGGCCGAGGCGGACCCCGGCGAAGTCGTGCGACTTTACGAACACGCTGCGGCGCTGGCACCTCGCCGCGCCGAGTACTGGGCGCAGTTGGGCGGCGCCTACGAATGGGCCGGCCGCGCGGCAGATGCTCGCCGGGCCTATGCACGCGCGCAGCGGCAAGCTCCGAATTCGCCGCAGCTGAACTGGCAAGTCGGAAACTTCTATCTGCGCGCAGGGGACCTGGATGCGGCCTTCGAAGCTTTTCGGCGCACGCTGGTTCACGCCCCGGAGCTTCGTCGCGCGGTGTTTGCGCTGGTGTGGCAGGCTGCTGATGGTGACCTTATCCGCGCCCGCCTGCTGCCGCGTCAGGCAGAGGTGTTGCTGGACTACCTGGACTTTCTCGCGGCAACAGACCGCTCGGAAGAAGCGGAGCAAATTTGGGCCTCGCTGTTGTCGCTCGGAGAATCGTTCTCACCCCGGCGCGCATATCCTTACCTTGACCTGCTGCTCCGAGCCCGCCGCGCAGCAGCACTGCGAGCAGCGTGGGATGCGCTCTATTCGTTTACAGCGCCGCCGGGCGAACACATCACAAACGGCAGCTTCGAACAGGATATCTGGAACGCTGGCCTGGACTGGCGGGTGTACCGTTCCGAGGGCGCACGAGTTACGATTGAGACGGGCGCTGCCAGAAACGGCCACCGCGCGCTGGTCATCCGCTTCGAAGGCGCACGAAACATCCACTTTTCGCAGGTCCTTCAGTACGTTGTTGTCGAACCGGATACGCGCTACCGTCTTACCGCCTGGGTGCAAGGCCAGGGTCTGACCACCGACCGCGGCCCGCACCTCGAAATCTTCGATCCGGATGCCCCCCGAGTACTGCGCTGGACGACTCCAGAAGTGGTCGGCAGCCCGGACTGGAGCAAGCTGTCGCTTGAGCTTCACACCGGTCCGCGGACTCGCATACTGTTGCTTCGCGTGATACGTGTGCCCAGCCGCCGGCTGGATAACCGCATCGCCGGCACGTTTTGTCTGGACGACGTTAGCCTCCGGAAAGTCGAATAATCGGTTCTCACCGGCTTCATACTGCGCTTGCGGCATGCGCCCGCTTCACTCACTGACCCGGCGGCGCACCGTCGGCCGTTCCACGCGTCTTGCCCCAAGGGTTATCGAGTGGAGGATTCCAAGCAGGGTGGCGAACACCATCGCATTTGCCGGCAGTTGCAAGTTAAAGTCGGCCGCGGAATGAACCAGGAGCGCCAGTACTCCGGCCGCGCAGCCGAGCGACTGAAAACGTTCGCGGCTGCCCGCAGGGCGAAACACTCCGAAGATGAAACCCCGTAGCGTCACGGCAGCCAGCGCCGTAAACAGAATCACCGCAGCGGGTATACCGAACTCAACAACTGCTTGCAGGTAGTCGTTGTGTGCGTGTTCCACGGTCTTTCCGGGCAGCGTGGTCTGAACTTGTGGATAAAGTTCGCCAAAGCTGCCGAATCCGATGCCAAGCCAGGGATGCGCACCCAGCAGGGCAACAGAATCACGCCACACCCCGAGGCGTGGCACCGTGTCGGCTCCGAGATGTGCAAATCGCCCATAGACGGGACCCAGGCCGATCCAACTACCGAGGGCAAGAGCCACTCCCAGTAGTCCGGCAAGTAGCAGGGCTGCCTGAAGACGCTGCGGCGTGGAAAGCAGCCAGACCAGCGCCAGCAGTCCCGCTCCTGCTGCTGCGCTCAGGATACCCATCCGCGAACGCGAAAACAGGATCGCGGCAAATACGACCGCGGCCAGCGCCGACATGAAAGCCGCTTGGGCCGCGCCGTCCGCGTGATTACGGAAGCGCTGCATCCACCGAGAACCGTCTGCGGTTGTCCATCGCTCCCAGTGGTACAGCGCTGCCGCCAGGACGAGCGGAAAAACCATCTCCAGCAGACCCGCAAAGTGATTCGGGTTTACATAGGTGCCGGTGGCATGCGCAGTGTAGAAGACCTTCCTGAAAGTGAAAATCTGGTGCCAGTCAGCCAAATACTGCACCATGCCGTAGAGCGCTTCGAAAAGACCGAGCGCCACCAGCGCCCCGAGGAGGCGGCCGCGGACCCTGGCATCGCGGCTCAGCACAGCCGCCAGATAGAAGACGGCCAGATAGGCGAGCAGCCGAGGCAGGTGTGAGCGCGCAGAGTATCCCTCAGCGGCCAGCAGTGCCTGCTGCACGAGCACGAGCGCAACCAGTAGCGCGGGCACCAGCCACGGCAACCGCAGTGCCACCTCACCACCTGCCGGAAGCGCCCAGATGAGCGCCGCAGCCACCGCCAGCACGACGGCCTGCACGATGGCAAACGTGTACACTTCGGTCCCGCCGATACCAAGCACCACGGCCCAAAGACAGGCAATCAACAGTGTTTCGACGACCCGCATCGCAGGACTTTATCTGCGCTCCGGACGCGCCTGCGCGACAACCGTTTCCCGCGCCGCAGCGGGGCGCGTTCTGCCGTGCAGCGCCGCAAAAAACTCCGAGTAACGTGTCAGCACGCGCCGGCGGTCAAAGCACTCAACAGCATGACGCCGCCCGGCGGCGCCAAACTGCCGACAGATCGCAGGGTCGCGAGCGAGCTGCACCAGTGCACCGGCTAGCGCCTCTGGATCACCCGGAGGCACCACGGCGCCGCAACCAGCGGTGCGAATCAGACGCGCGGCTTCACTGAGCTCGTGGATCGCCGCTACCACCGGGCGGCCAGCGGCTAGATACGTCAACAATTTTGAGGGAATCACCATGTCCACAATAGCGGGGGCCTGATTCAGCAGCAGGACGTCTGCTGCGGCCAGCATCTCCGGCAGCCGCTCAGCAGGCTGCAAGGGCAGGAAGCGGACGTTTTCCATCCGCCGCGCTTGTGCAAATTGCTCGAGGCGCAGTTTTTCCGCGCCGTCACCGACCAGGAGAAACACAAAACGCGGATCGCGGATGCGTTCGGCGGCTTCCAAGACATTTTCGAGCCACTGCTTCACGCCCATGTTGCCGCTGTGCAGTGCGACAAAGGCATCTTCCGAGATCCTGTGATCTGCGCGGAAGCAGTTCCTCCGCGGCAGCGGACGGATCACGTCGGTGTCGACCCAATCAGGCAGAAGCAGCAGCTTTTCTTCCGGCACGCCCTTCGCGCGGAGGTTGTCAACGAATCCCTGGCAGATGGTGAGGATCCGTTCGGCGCGGCGATAAACAAACCGTTCGAGCTCGCGTGCCGTGCGGATCGCGAGGCCGCTGCGAAGCATCCCCAGAGCGATGGCAATGTCGGGCACCAGATCCTTCACCTGCAGAACGAACCGCGCGCGGCGCAGCCGTGCCAGCAGCCACGCCGCTGCCGCTAGTTCCAGCGGAGGGCTGACGGCCAGCACCACATCCGGTTTCGGCAGGTGAAGACCGGCCACCACAGCCGGCACAGCCAGCGCGGAATCGTAGGCAATCCGGCGGAGCGTGCTGCGCCGGCCGGGGACGTACCCGCGGCAGCGAATGATGCGCACGCCGTTGCGCCGTTCCTGCACCAGCCAGCGGCCGCGGTATTCGGCCGCCACGCGCCACTCGGGATAATGAGGGAAAGTGGTGAGCACGGCGACGCTGTGGCCCGTTGCGGCGAGATGTTCGGCCAGGCCGGTATTGAACGGGGCGATGCCTGTCCGTTCCGGCGCGTAGTTCATAGCCACGAGCTCGATGTTCATTAGCGGATTTTCCGGACGCAGCCAGCCGGGTATTGCAGCCGGTTCATCGTTCCCCACGGGAGGCCGCCGCATAGGCATGTGACGGCTCCGAGTCGTTTCCGGCCGCGGCTTCCGCGAGCCGAAATTCGGGCTGGCTCGTTGCGGTGCCGCGTTTCCAGGCCACTGCCTTCAAGGAATTCCCCCATCGCCCGATCAGAGCATTGCCGATGTGAAAGGCAGCTTGAAACAGGCGAAACATCGGCCCCGAATCGAACAGCCGGTAGAAGCGGAACGTCCACGGCTGGTAGTAAACCAGATCGCGCCGCAGCGCCCAGCATTTAGCGTCGGCCGCACCAAACACCTCAGCCAGCCGGCGCGAATCGAGCCGGTAAACGAAGTTGCCAGCTTCCTCGTACTGGCCGCTGATACCCAGTCGGACGGCCAAACGAGTCAGCGCGGCGTCTGCCGGTTCGGCCAGGATGATCGCGCGTCGCGCCACGCGGAGCATTTCGCGAACACCGCGGTAGGCATCGGACAGGTGGTGCAACCCGTCATGGACAAATACGAAGTCAACTGAGGCGTCCGGGAAGGGCAGCCGTTCGGCGTCGCCGACAAGGAGATCGAATTCGACAGCGAAGCGCCGGCTGCGCACTCGCGCGCGGGCAACGGCTTCGGGTGAGATATCGAGCGCCGTCACGCGAAAACCGCGCCGAGCCAGATATTCGGCTTCAATGCCCGAGCCGCAGCAAACGACCAGTACGCTCTCTGCCGTGAAGCCGTTGACCGGCGCCGTGTCCCAGAGCAGATCGAGCGCCTTGCGCCACTTGAACTCGAGCAGGTACTGGACCGGGCGGGGATAGCAGCGCGGCCGGGTGATTTCCTCTTCCGCGTCCACCGAGTCGCGATAGAACTGCAGTTGCCGGCCGAGTGCCGCGTCGTCACCGCGGGCGGCTTCGGCCGCAGAATTTCCTGCCGGATCAGGGACGACCGCCGAACGTGGATTAGCGCCGTGCGCGGGAGCTGCCCTGTGAGCGGCGCGCTCGCGGACCCGGATTTCGTACTCCTTGACGCGAACCTGATACCAGTAGAACGACTTCAGCACACTGTAGTGAAAGCCGGCGCGGCCGTCGATGAATCCGCCGCGGAGCAGATAGGAGTAAAAAAAATACAGGAACGGCCGGCCGGGCAGCGCCAGGAACAACCGCTTCAGCCAGCGACGGCGCTCGACTGGCGACCCTCGCAGTCGCGGGCGAATTTCGCCGCTGCGGTCGCGGACCGCATGACGCGTCCGCAGCAGGGCTTCCCAGTCCGAGTAGGTGTTGTGCCGGTCGAAGAAATGCCGCAAATCTTCCGCGTCACGGTGCAGCAGCGGGGCGCGCAGTCGGCCGACCGGGCCCTCAACGCGGAGCCATTCGTGCAGTTCGACGTCGTAACCGACAACTTCCGGAACATGGATGCGCTCGAAGCGCGCGCGGCGGTGTTCGACCAGCGCCATTTTCCAGAGCGGGTCGCCGTGCCGCAGCCGGCGGCCCAGGAATTCGTAGTGGTAACGAACCAGGTATCCGGCGTAGTCCGGGCCCCTTGCGATCAGCGCAGCGATTTCTTCACTCAGCTCCGGTGTGACTTCTTCATCGGCGTCCAACAACAGCAGCCAGCGATACCGGAACGGAAGGTGCTCGAGCGCCCAGTTTTTCTTGCGCGGCCCGCGCCCGTCCCAGGAGAAGTTCACGACCTGCGCGCTGCGGGCTCGGGCGATTTCCGCTGTGCAGTCGGTCGAATAGGAGTCCACGACCCAGACATCATCAGCCCAGAGGAGCGAATCGAGGCATTTGGCGATGTTGGCCGCTTCGTTGCGGGTGGGAATCAGGACGGAGATGGGAACTTTGCGCATCGTCACATTGCCAGCGGTTACTTCACAGCCTCCACGAAAAGAGAAATTGGCGCCACACCGGCTTCTTCGCGCACAAGGTGAACGAGGCGGTGGGACACATAGATTCGGGATTCCTGTGGCTGCACGCGCCCGATTTGGCGAAAGCCGGCGTCGCTCAGCAATTCTTCGAGATAAGAAAAATCCAGCCCCTGCCGGTGTCCGCCTTCGCAAAACAGCAGATTCGATAGCTTTCCGCCCAGAGAGCGATGCGGCCGGGGAAAATCGCCAAAGTAGTCCCTGTGGCCGGCCAGGTAGGCAGCTACGGCAGCCTCCATGTCAGGCACGACGATGCGCATCCCGCCGCCCGGCCGGAGCACGCGGTGGCATTCGCGCAGCAGCGCGTGCAGTTCGTCAGGGTAGAAATGCTCGAAGACGTGCGAGCTATAGATGGTGCCGACCGAATCGTCGGGCAGTGGCAGGCCGTTGCGCAGGTCGAGCACCAAGTCGCTCTTGCGGAACAGGTTTCCATCAATATTGACGAAGCCTTCCAGGTACTTCGCGCCGCAACCGAGGTGGAGGTGGATTTCTTTTCCGTTGCGCGAGAGGCCCTGTAGCCGCCAGCGCCAGTGGTTCAGCCAAAGCAGCGGGCGCAGCGCCATGTAGTAGAGATCGCGGGTTGTTTGCCGCACCATGCCTAGGCTTTCCCGGCCCGCTCGGAGGCAGCACGCCGCACAGGAGCTTCGGTGCCGGGCACCTGCAGCACAATCTGGCGGTAGAGCTCGAGCATTTGTCCGCCCACAACCCGCCAAGAGAGCTGCGCTTCAGCAAGTTTTCGCCCGCGCTCCCCCATAAGCCGTGCCTCGGAAGGATTTGCGAGAAGATGCTCCACTGCCGCCGCGGTGGCCGAAGCGTCGCACGGCACCACCAGGCCCGCACCGGCTCGCCGGACTTCCGCGTGCAGATTCACACGGTCAGAGATGACGACCGGCGTGCCGCAGGCCATCGCTTCTGCAACCGCCTGTCCAAAATTCTCGCTGTAGGAGGGCAAAACAAAGACTTCCGCAGCGGCAAGCAAAGCGCGGCTCTGCTGGCTATCCAGCATCCCCGCAAACGTTGCTTTTTCTAATACTTGCTCCTTGCGGAGCCATTCCCGGAGCTTGTTGCCCAAGCCTTCGCTGTCCGGCCCGGCCACCACCAAGCGGACATCTTCTCTGCCGCGGGCGACTTGGGCAAAGGCCCGAGCCAGGATATCCAGTCCCTTTTTGAAACTGAGCCGCCCAAAGAAAACGATCAGTCGTTTCCCAGCCAGCTCCGGGAAATCACCAAAAAGCCAGGCACGCATATCCGGGTCTGGCGGAGCCAGCCACTGTTCATCCAGGCCCACGTAGATGACTGCGCGCTTTGGAACGTCCGCATCCTCACTTACGCGAGCCAGCCAGTCTTCGGCAAGGCGCAATTCAGCGTCCGAGTTGAAGAGCACTGCGGCGGCGCGGCGGAAGTTGCGTCGTTCGATGAGCCATTCATAAAAGCGTTTGCGCGCGGCATGCCTGCTCAGGAGATAGGGATCGAGCGTTCCGTGTGGATGCAACAAATATGGCACGCCGTGACGTTGGCAGGCCCTCGCCGCAGCTGCGGCCGAAAAAATGTACATCGAATAGATGTGGACGGCGTCAAAGTCGGCGACACTCTGGTCGAGTGCGCGCGCGAGCGACGGCGAGAACTTGTACTCCGCAGGCCGCGTCCATCCGTCGAAGTATCTGTAGAGCACGCCGTCGCGCAGCACCGGCGCACCGAGCGGGACGTCGAGCTTGCCCATGCCATCCACATTCGTGGTGAACACGGTGACTTCTGCTCCGCGGCGGGCCAGTTCGCGCGCAAGCGCGGGACAGGCCACCGAGGGCCCGCCATAGCGCGGCGCCAGGCTCGCAATCACTTGAAGGATGCGCATCGTTGCTTGCCGTCTGTCCCCCTTCAATGTCAGCTTCTAATTCCACGGGCGCAGCAGGAAGCGATAGGCCTCTTCGACCGCTTCAGCATGTGCTGCCCAAGTGAATCGCTGCGATGTCTGCCTGCCGCGCTCGGCGGTTTCTGCGGAAAACTGGGGCGAGCGGATTAGTTCGCAGACACACCGCGCCATGCCCTCGATATCGTCCGGATCGAACCGCAGCCGTGGGTCTTCGACCAGCTCGGGAATCGCGCCGCGGTTCGAAGTCACCACGGGCAGACCCGAGGCCAGGGCTTCAGCCACCGGCCGGCAGAACCCTTCGTGGTAAGAGGGATACAGCAATACATCACAGGCGTGGCATGCCTGCGCGATATCTTCCGTCGGCAGCTCGCCCAGGTGCAGGATTTGGTCCGCCAGCCCCAGCGAGCGTGCCTCGCGCTGCTGCGCAGGTGTAAATGCCGATCCGATGCGCACCAGCCGGACCCGGCGAGGCAGGCGCGATTGGACGGCGGCAACCACCCGCAGTACACCGCACAGATTCTTGCGCGGATTGCTGCTGCCGACGTGGAGTATGTGTACCGTGTCAGGATGCAGGCCGTGTTCGCGCCGGAATTCGGCCAGCCGCTCCGAGGAGGGCGGTGTGCGAAATCGGTCGTCAATCCCGTAGTAGGCGAGGAACATCCGCCGGCTGGCGATGCCGAAAAACGCATGGCATTCCTCAAGCGTGTGATAGGAAATACCGACAATCACACCGGCTTGGCGCAGAAGATACAACCGCAAGGCAGTGGGAAAAAGGCGTGCCGGAGAATCACTGCCGGGGTAGCGCAAGCTCCCGCGCACAATGGCGACAGGGTAAAGATCATGGCAGGTGACGACTGCGCGCTCCGGCGGCACCGCCAGCAAGAGCTGCGCATTGGCGTGGTCGGTGATGTGGTACAGGTCGGCACACACACCCCGGCACCAGTGCGGATACAGCACGTAACGCAGCCAGCGGCTGCGCCAGGCACCCGCATGATTGGTGCGTCCGAACGGAGGCTGCTCCAGCCGGGCCGCTACTTCCCCACGCCGGTTAAGGGCAGCGAAAAGTTCTTCCGCGTACAGACGCATGCTGGTTCCGGCCGCCGCGCGCAGTGTCGGCAGTAACGCTATAACCGGTTTCGCGGGCATAGTGGTTATCGGCCAACGGCGGCTGACTCGGCATGCGCGGTCATTTCGAGTTGTTCGCGGTTCTCCATGACCCAGTCCACCAGCCGGGCCACGCCCTCGCGGACTGAAGTCCGGGGCTGCCAGCCGAACTCGCGCCGGGCTTTGCGGATGTCGCAGAGAAACACTCGCTGGTCGCCCGGGCGCCAGTCGGCCAGTGTGCATTTAATCCGGCGTCCCAGCTTCGCTTCCAGCAGTGCGATCAATTCGCGCAGCGAAACAGCATTTTTGGGTCCCCCGCCGATGTTGTAGGACTGGCCGCGGGTCTGTGCGATCTGCGCTGCTGCGCGGAGATAGGCCTCCACCAAGTCCTCCACCCAGAGCACGTCGCGCACTTGCCGCCCGTCGCCATAGAGCGTGATTGGTCGCCCCAGCACGGCGCAGATTGCAAACCAGGCCACCCAGCCCTGGTCTTCCAAGCCGAACTGCCGGATGCCGTAGATGCAGGACTGGCGGAAGTTTACCGTGCGCAGGCCGTAGATACGCGCGTAATCGCGAACGTACTGGTCCGCGGCGCCTTTCGAGCAACCGTACGGAGAGTGGAAATCGAGCGGGCAGTCTTCGCCGACGCCGTGCGGCAGCGTGGGGAAGCAGTAGCTTCCTTTGCAGATTTCCACGGGCACGTATTCGAGCGCGCCGTACACCTTGTTCGTGGACGCATTCAGCAGGGTGGCTTCGGGGCAAAACTGCCGCATGGCCTCAAGGATGTTTAACGTGCCCAGCGCATTGACTTCGAAATCGTGCCGCGGGTTACGCACCGAGAGCGTCACGGCGACCTGCGCGGCAAGGTGCAGAACGACGTCGAAATCCCGGTGGCGCCGGAAGATCTCGCTAACGGCGCAGTCGTCGCGAACGTCGCCATGGGCAAAATCTACATGACCCTGCCGTTCGAGCCAGGCCAAATTCAGCGCCGCGCCCGCCCGCGCCAGGTTGTCGAAAATCACCACGCGGTGTCCTTCGCGCAGCAGACGATGCGCAGTGTTAATGCCGATAAAACCGGCCCCGCCAGTAATCAGCCACTTCATGGATGTCTTCCCCTTCCGCGACCTTATTCCGCTGGCTTTTGGGCCACGGCGATCAGATTCTGCGTCCACAGGTGTCCGCCGAACTGGCCGGTTTCGACTGCCAGGTAAAGTTCCAAGAGCAGCCGGATGGCCTGCCAGGCAACCCAGCGGACAGTGCTCAGCAGACCGTGCACGCGGGGGCCTTCGGGGAGCAACTGGACGTTCACAAGTCCGGCTCCCGCGAGCAGTTGTCGCAGGCTGGAAGGGGTAAAGGCCAGCGTGTGGGTAAAGTCGGAATACAGGATCCGAGTGCCCAGCGGGCCTTCCGCATTCGGCACGCGCAGGATCAGCCGCCCGCCGGGGCGCAGGGCCCGCTGGATGGCAGCCAGCAGGTCCAGCAATTCGTTTTTTTCGAGGTGTTCGAACAGGTCAATCGCGGTGATGCAATCGTACGCGTGGTAACAACCGGCCAGCGCCTCGCGGGCGTCGGCCTGCGAGATATTCGTCAGGCCAAGGCGGCGCGCTGCTTCGACCTGTTCTTTACTGCGGTCCACTCCCGCTGCATTCGTATAGCCTTCCTCGGCGAGAAAGGCGAGGAAACTTCCGTAGCCGCAGCCGAGATCAAGCACCGAAGCACTCCGACTGGCGGGCAGCAGCGAACGGAAATAGTCGCGCCAGACGCGTCGTTCGCGTCTCAGGCCTGCGCGGGAGACGTCGTGAAGTGTGCCGAAGTGCATGCTCACATAGTGTTCGTACAACTGCTGCGGTGCGATTTGGGTTCCTGTTTTCATCAGACTTGCACCTTTTCGGAAAACTCGTAGGGATCCGGCGCGGCGAACGACACCGACCGGTCACGGTGCGCACGCCGCGCCAGCTCGAAAAACTCCCAGTGGCGGCTGGCGACTGCGGCCATCGAATAACGGGCCTGGGCGAATTCGCGTGCGCGCTGGCCGAGTTTCGCGCGCAACTGGGCCGAAGCCAGAAGGGCCTGCAGTGCCCGGCGCAGTTCCGCAGCGTTGCCTTCGGGGAACACCAGCGCGCCCGGCCCGGCCACTTCCGGGATGGCGCCGGAATCTGAGACCACGGCCGGCCGCGCAACCATCATCGCCTGCGCCAGCGTCAGGCCGAACTGTTCCTTCCAGGCCGGAGTCTCATACGAGGCGAGCACAAAAATATCCAACGCGCGCAGATAGCGCGGTACTTCATGGTGCGGCACCGCCGGGACATGTACAATGCGTCCGGGATACTGCGGCATCCACAGTTCCCGGATTTCTCGCTCTAGCGGCCCGGTGCCCACCAGCAACAATTTCCATGGGAAATCCAGCAGGCCGCCCAGTGCATGAAGCAGCAGCCGAATGCCTTTCTCCGGAATCAGCCTGCCTGCGAAGCCGACACAGAGGTTGTCGTCTACTCCGAGCTGCCGGCGCAATGCCGGCTCTGGCTGCGGGACGTGCTCGCTGGGGTCGAGTCCCTGCTGCGGCAGGACTGCGACGGGGCCGCAGAAGCGCCCCTCCTCGCGCAGGCGGGCTGCGGCTTCCGAATTGCCGCAGATCACAGCCGTGATGCGCGGCAGGCTAAACCGCCGCAGGCGCGTTTTCAGTGTCCCCAGGGGAAAGCGCCGTCTGCGCAGCAGGTTGTCCCAGGTGAACAAGGTCACCGCCGCGTGCGGCGCCAGTTGCTCGCGCAAGAGCAGCGTCTCCACGGTAACCAATGCCTGAGGTTCTTCTTCGATGTGGATGACGTCAGGCTGAAATTCGCGCAGATGCCGTGCCAGCGCCAGAGGATCCAGCAGGTAGGTCATGTGCGAACACCACCACACCGAGCGAATGGCGGGGACCTGTTCCGGTGTCAACTCCGGGTGCACCTCATGCGCGAAGGTGCCAAACGGGTGTGGCACCGCGCGTGGCGCGATCAGTCGCAGTGAGACTCCGGCAGCGGCTCGCTGGATGGCCACGAATTTCCGTTGCAGGTAGGCCAGAGCGTAGGAATGACCGATCACCATGAGTTTCATCGCAACGGCCTTTCCCACGGCCGCGCCGGGCCAGCGGCGGGCGCGGTGCTCGCCTGCTCGGCATATGCGAGCCGGCCAACGATTCCCGCATAAACCCAGAAGTACACATTGATGGGGTCGAGATCCATCAGCCAGCCTTTGAAGCAATTCACCGCCATCACCAGCAAAAAGGCCAGCACGGCACAGGCAGTGGTCCGCAGCAGCGGTGCTTGCAGCCGCCGCCGCGCACTCCAGGCTGCAGCAATCAGCGACCCGAAGAGAACCCAGAGCACGGATAAGCCGGGGATGCCCAGCTCGCGCACCGCTTTTGCATAGTAGTTTTCAATGGCGACAAACGACTCTGGCTCATTCAGCGCGTGTCGTGCCGGGCCAGTGTTCGTGCCCGTGCCGCTCCCGAGCGGTGAGGTCGTCACCGCCTCCAGCAGGTCACCGTAGGCGGTTTGCTCGCCGTACGTCACCAGCAGCTCCCAGATGTGCTCGAACAGGCCTCCCACAGTAACCTGAAGCGTCCCCAAGGCCAGGAACAGGACCAGGGAGAAGGTGAGCGCCGCACGGAGCAGCCCACGGAAGCCGCGGTCGAGCCCGTAGGCCAGCCCTAGCAGCAGCGGCACGAAGACGAACGCGGCGCGCGCGCCGGACAGCAGCGATGCCAGCGCCACCAAACCCAGCATCCAGCGTCCAGCACGTCGCCAGCGTGCGTCAGAGTCGGTGCGGCTAAGGATGTAGCAGGGCACCAGCATGGCCAGCGTATAAGCGAAGTATTGCGTCACACTGCTAAACGTCGCCGGGATGCGCGGTGCCAGATAACCCCCACCCACCTCAAACGTGGTGAATTCCTGCGTCACATGTGCGGCGGCCGCGCCGTAGATGGCTTCCATCACCTCCGGGTGGCCGTAGATTCTTCCCAGGGCATATTCGGCCAGGCCGATCAGGCATGGCGCCACTGCGAGCACCATAGTCAGCCGGAGCAGAGTGCGCACCCGCGCGGGTTCGGCCAGCACCGCAATCGTCAGGAAATACAACGGCATGTAAAAGAGCCAGACTTTCGTGCCGATGGCTGCCATCAGCGGCGTACTTACGCCTGGGTTGGCCGTATGGGCGAGAACGACCAACGCGAAGATGACCATCCATAGCGCCGGGGAGCGAGCGAACCGGGGCATCGGCTTGCCTCCCAGCAACCGTGCGCCGGCAAACCCCGCGTAGGCCGGCAAGGCGAAAAACAGATCCTTGTAGAGCAGCGGATGGGCAAACGTCGGCCCTGTCCAGGGGTACAGCGCCAGTGTGGCGATGCCGGTGAACGGCAGGAACACCAGCAGTCCGTAATAGCCGCGCTGCCAGCGCACCAGTATCGCCCCGAAGCAATACAGCAGTGCCAGGGCCAGCAGCGTCAGCAGCCCCCATTCCCGGAGGATCAGTCGCGCCGCAATCAGGGCCACCAGCAAGCCCCCCAGCAGAACCAGTGCCCCGCTGAATCCCGGTCGGGGTGCCGGTACTACCTGCGTGTGTGTGCGAATTCCAGCCATAGCCATTGCCTCGGGTTCAGGACTGCCTTTTCACAAGCCACGGACGCAGCAGCTCCGCCAAGTTTCTCCGATAAGCGGTCCAGGTGAACTCTTCTGCCCGTGCACGCGCGCGGCAGGCCATTTCATCGCGCAGTTCGCGGTCTTCGTAAAGCGCCAGGATTTTTTCGGCGAGTGCAGCAGTGTCGCGGACCGGCACCAGGAAGCCTTCCATGCCATCGCGCACTACCGAACCGCTGTTCGGCGTGGTGATGACCGGCAGTCCGACCGCCAGCGCTTCGTAGATCGCCAAGGCTGAACCTTCGTGCAGCGATGGATAGACGAACACGTCCGCCTGCGCGTACCACTGCGGCAGCTCCGGCTGCGGAAGTGGCGGGATGTGACGGAAGCATTCCCGATAGGCGCGCAACCCGCGGCCCGAACCCGACAGATTCCCCACCAGCAGGAGTTCCGCGTCGGGCAAGCGCAGCCGCCGGTAGGCCTCCAACAAATACTTGATTCCTTTGCGCTGGCTCAACTGCCCGACGAAGAGCACGCGGAATGGGCCGTTGCGGCGGGCAGGGGCGGGCAGGAATTGTTCGGTGTCGGCACCGTAAGGCAGCAATACGATTCGTTCTTCAGGCACGCCGACTGCTGCCAGTGTGCTGCGAACATATTCTGAAGGTGCCAGGACGCAGTCAGCTTCGAGCGCCTCGCGGGTGCAGCGTTCGAGCAGCCAAGCGGATGGTGCCGGCGGCAGCGAATCGGCAAACTCGGGATGGAGCTCCGCTTCCTCGCGATACAGCGCCGCGGCGGTACGCAGGTGGCCGATGGTCTGCTCGAGTACACAGCGGATACCCAGCCGCCGCGCGTGTTCAAAGACTCGAAGCGACGAAGTGTCATAGCCGAGCACAACAGCCGGGCGCTCCCGAACCAGCCGGCGGGCGACGTGTGCATCGAAGCGCTCATTCCGCCAGCGCAGCAGCGGCTCCGTGAAACTCCGCGTGATTCCCAGCCGTGTGGCGCCTAGGTAAAGCACTTCCTCCAGTGGAAAGGTGGCCACTCGCTCGGCGGGCAGTCCCGGCCGGCATCGTTTGTGGAGACGCCGCTCGATGTACCAGCTGCGGCCGTTCGCCACTGCGCGCAGCACGCTGGTCAGCCGCCCCTGCGGGTCGAGGTACAGGCTGGTGCAATATCGGCGAAGCAGGCCCGCCTGCTCCAGTCCCAGCGCGGTCTCCAGGGAATGTTGCGTGCCCGGATGGGACACCAGCACGCCGCTGCCCGCAACGTTTGCCGCTGATGCGGTGGTTCGAGGACGGCGGGCCGCCTTCCCAAGAATTTCCTCGTATACCTCCTGGTAGCGTGCGGCAATCTTTTCCAAGGAGAACTGTGCGGCGCGTTCCAGGCCCCGGCGCTCAAGTCGTTCTCGCAGCGGGACGTCCTCGGCGATGCGCTCCAGGCACGCGGACAGGCTCTCGGCGTCGCCGTTAGGAAACACGAGTCCGGCACCGCGCAATACTTCGCCCAAGCCGCCCCCGGCCGAGCCGATCACCGCCCGGCCGCAGGCCATCGCTTCCAACGCGACAATCCCCAGCGGCTCCTGCCAGCGCGACGGCACCACCACCGCCAGGCTGTGCTGATACGCGCGGTGTAATGCTTCTCCCTCGGCGCTGCCGTGAAAAGCGACCTGACAGGCAAGGTTCAGCTTCCGCGCCAGGCCTTGCAGGCGCTCGCGCTCCGGACCATCGCCGTAGACGTCTGCCGCGTAGTGCCGGCCTCGGCGTGCACAACGGGCCAGCGCCTCCAGCAGGAGGTCACAGCCCTTGTCGCTTACCAGCCTGCCGACAAAGCAGAAGCGGCTACCCCGAGCGAGCCGCGCAGCTCGCCGCGACTCCTCGCCTGGGGCGGAAACAGAGAAGCGCGGATGGACGGGGTTGCCGATGACCCTTGCACGCGGCGGCCGCAAACTTACGCGCAGCCATTCGCTGATGCAGATATTCCGCTGCACCAGCCGCATCGCTGCGGCGCCGACCGCAGCGTGGAGCAACCTGCGGGGGCCTTCCTCGTTTAGCATGCGGAGTGTTTCCCCTGACGAGCGCGGCAGCCGCGCGTTGTAGCTCTGGTGGGTGACCACCACGGGTGCGCCGCTGCACCACGCGGCCAGCACCGCGCGCACGCTCATCCCGTTTGCGTGCACCAGGTCGTGTGTTGAGAAGATTTCCGGCAGGCGGGTGGGCCCCGGTTGGCGGACCACTGCGTAGGGCCGAACCGGTTCCGGCCCGGGCTGCGGAGATTGGGTGACCACGGTCACCGCACAGCCGTGCTGAGCAAACCATTCCGCCAGCAACGCCGTCGTCGTTTCAATCCCGCCGACGCTCGGCGCGAAGGTCGTCGAATAGAGACAGAGCTTCACGCTATCACTCCCGCCGGTTCCCCCGCACCGTTCGGCTGCTTCTGGGCGGCCAGCAGGATGGTGTCTGCCGCCAGCAACGGGCAGAGTGGGGAGGCGCGCCCGAAGCCAACCTCCACGCAGTCGGCCCACTCAGCCAATCGCGGATGGGAATCGAAGTCACTGCAGGAAAAGCAGACTTTGTCTCCCTCGGGAATGACGTAGTCACGGCCCGCCGTGCGCCAAGCCATGACCCGGCCCCAGGGTCCGGCCCGGTCGAGCACCATCTTGGCCAGCCGGCTTGGCAACGACCCGTGGGCAAAGCGATTGTCATCACTGAGTAAGGCGGATGTGCGGGCACAGTAGGCGCGGAGCGGGACGTCGGTTCGGTCCGCTTCAGATGATGTGCATTTTCTGACTGCCATTGCGAGATTCATCCCCGGCTCGGGCTGCCCACGCACCGGCGCCACACGCTTTCGCTCTGCCAGCGCAGGAACCGCGCGCACTCGGCAGCTTCCGGCAGCGCCAGCGCCCGAGCGCCAGCGAAGTAGAGCGCTGCTGCCATCGCGGCTGCCGCTGCTGGAACCAACGGGCCGCCAAGCGCCGCCATGTGTCCCCTGCTTCCCAGCCAGACCGCCACCTGTGCGGCTACCCAACCTGCGGCGGAGGCGAGTGCCAGCAGTTGTACCGTGTAGCGAGTGAGCTCGCGCAGCCGCAGACCCGCTTCACGTCGCGGGAGCAGGAACAGCAGCGCTGCCGCCGTGAGCAGGCTCAGCAGGGAGAGCAGCGCAGCCACGCCTCTGGCGCCATCGTGGGCTGCCAGCACGGGCGCCAGTGCGGTTAGCAGGGCGACCCCCGCCGCCCGCACAGCCGCCGGTGTCCACATGCACTCGCGCGCATAGTGCATCTTTTCGAGATAGGCCGTGGCGACGGCAGCGGGCGCGCCCAGCAGCAGCCAGCCAAACACTCCGGCTACCTCGTCTACCGCTCCGGCGGGAAAGGCTCCGCGTTCGAAGGCCAGGGCCACAAGCACGTCGCGCAGCGCGAAGCAGACGGCCGCCAGCGGCAGGGCCAGGAACAGTCCCATTCGCAGCGCCCGTCCGCCGAAAATCGCAAACTCGCCGGCTGCGGCATGCCGTTCGTGGCTAGCCCTCGCGGCAAGCCGCGGATAGAGCACCGTGGCCAGCGCCAGCGGCGCCAGGCTCACCAGCAGCCCCAGCTTGAATGCGTATCCGAAGGCGGCCAGTGCACCTTCCGGGCCACGTGAGATTTCCCGGTTTACCACCACCGCCGCCCACTGTGCGACCACGAACAGGCCCGCCAGCGGCAGAGCCAGCCGCAGCGCCCGCCGAACCCCCGGGTCGCGCCACACGGCCCGGCTCAGCGCGCCGGGCCATAGTCCCGTCGTTGCCTCGCTTGCCGGTTCCCAGCCCCCGCCCTGTCTTCCGTACAGCAGCAGCGCGCGGCCCGCATGCAACGCCGCGCCGAGCACTCCAGCCGCGAGCACGGCGCCAACCAGTGCCCCGGCACCCCAGCGGGACCCGGCCAGCACGACAAAGGCGACCAGTAGCAGGTGAGCTGCCAGCTGCGCGGTCGGCGTGGGCCAAAACACCCCGTAGGTCTGAAGCACCCCGGCGGCGGTGCCGGTCACCACCAGCGGCAGATAAGCCAGCGCAAACCAGCGCAGAAACAGCACCGCCTTCGCTGCGGCCGCCCCTTCGAGCCCCGGGGCAAGGAATCTCACCAGGGGCTCCGGCCAAAGGAACACGGCCGTGGCTGCTATGCCGGTGAGTGCCAGCAGTAGGTTCAGCAGCCCGGCGACCGCCCGCCAGGCTTCCCGTTCCCGCCCCTGCGTGCGGAGATCCGTGAACACGGGCACGATTACGTGCGGCAGAACCTGCATGACAAGCAACTGCTGTCCCAGCACCAAAAACACACTCGCGATGCGGAACGCGTCAACGGTCTCAGACACGCCGAATCGCCAGGCCAAAGCCATTTCCACGGCCAAGCCGGCTGCCGGCGAAAGCACAGCGAGAACGAACAAACCGCCGGCCGACCTCGCGGCGCTGTAGGGAGCCGGGGTTGGCACGGCATTCCCTTCGTTTTGCGCTTTCAGGGCCACGAAGAGTTCCTTTCGGGGCCGGCGAGCACCGGGCCGTTTGCTTCACCGAGCCAGCTTCCACTGCGCAGCCCACGACCGGCGGGGCACGCCGAGCGCCCGTCGTGCTCCGGAAATCGCGCCGCCTACAAGTCGCTCGCGCCGATGCAGCTCGCGCAAAATCACAGCGGCCGCGCCACCAATCCCGGCGGCGCAGAATTCAGCGGATGGCGGCTGCGGGTCCGGATTGGGCGAAGGCACGCGCACCGTGGCGCAGCCGACGGCCCGGCCGGCTTCCATGTCCTTCCAAGAGTCGCCGACTAGGAATGACTGCTCCAAGTCCAGGGCCAAGTCACGCGCGGCAGCCAGCAGCAGGCCTGGACGAGGCTTGCGGCAGCCGCAGCGGTGGCGGTCGTCGTGCGGACAGACGTAGATGGCGTCGAGAACCAGCTGGGCGGCCAGCCGCCGGTGCATTTCAGACAAAACACCCGGTTCGAGCAGTCCCCGACCGAGGTCGGGCTGATTTGTCACCACCACGACCGGCAGCCCGGCGGCGCGAAGCGCGGCCACCGCTGCCGCGGCTCCGGGCAGCAGCGCGAACTCCTCCAGCCGCCGCGGCGCGACCCAGCGGCCGGCACGCCATACCAGCCGCACGAGCACGCCGTCGCGGTCAACAAAGACGCCCGGCTGTCTGGGTTCTGGGTTCAGTGGCACGGATCTTCTCCGCAAGGCAAAAAGTCAGCAGGTGGTGCAGCATTACGTGAAACGATTCCACGTGCGGCGTGGTGTCGTACGGCACCACGATGCAGACGTCGCACAGCTCGCGCAGCGCCCCGCCGTCAAAGCCGGCCAGCCCCAGCGCCGCGCCACCCTGCGCGCGGGCGTATTCCACCGCCCGCAGCAGGTTTTGTGACCATTGTCCGGCGCGGTCGCGCCCCGACCCGCCATGAACGCTGATCGCCACCAGCACGTCGCCGCGGTGAAACAGCGTTTCGAGTTGCCGGACGTAAACCGCTTCCCAGCCATCGTCATTCGTCAGCGCGGACACCAGCGGGGTATTGTCCACCAGGCTTACGGCGCGCAGCCGCGGCCGCTCCGGGGCGATGGTGCACTTGAACAGGTCGGCGGCCAGGTGCTGCGCAGTGCCGGCTGAGCCGCCGTTGCCGCAGGTGAAGACCGTGCTGCCACGCTTCCAAGCGGCGAAGAGAAGCTCAATGGCGCGGTCAATCGCCGCGCGGTCAATTCTCGCCGCGATCTGAGCGACGCCGTCCAAATAGCGCTCGATGTATTCGCGGTTTTCCATGATGGGGACTCCTGCCGCTGGCATCACTCTCGGGCGGCCATCGTAGCGGTCGAAGCCGTCACTGCGGCGCCTACCAGCGCCACCGTCTCACCCCTGCTTGCCGCGCGATAGGCTGCCTCAGCCAGCCGCAGCGCGGCCAGTGCATCGCGGCCTGTCGCCGCTGGGTCGCCGCCGGTGCGCACAGCAGTTGCGAACTCGCGCCACTCGTCGGCCCAGGAGGCGTCTGCGCCGGAAAATTCAACAACTTCTTCGGCGGGCAGCCCGAAATTCGCTGCGCGCCGGCCGATGATCAACCGTTCGGCGCCATAGCTGCCGCCCAGACCCTCGACCGCTAGATAGCCATCGCTGCCGCACAGCTCAAAGCTGAACAGATTGCGCCACTGCGTCCACGAAGCGTGCAGGCTGGCCACCTGCCCGGCGGCCGTGCGCAGCAGCACAAATGCGTTGTCCTCGACTTCCACCGGCCAGAAGGCGGATTGCAGAATTGCGGACACTTCTGTGAACTCGCCGAACAGCCAGGCAAACAAGTCCAGCGCATGAATGCCCTGGTCGAGCAGTTCGCCGCCGCCGGCACGCTCGCGATCGCCGCGCCACTCCTGCTCGTATCCCGCGCGGCCGCCATGGCCGTACCGGCAGCGCGCCCATAGCAGCCTGCCGATGGCTCCAACTGCGGCCAGCGCGCGCATGCGGCGAATGGCCGGATGACAGCGGTGGTTGAAACCCGCCGCCAGCACCAGGCCGCGCTCCTCGGCAATGGCTACGACCGCCGCGGCTTCGGCCGGGGTGCGTGCCAGCGGCTTCTCACACAACACATGCTTGCCGGCTTCGAGAGCCGTCCTGCTCACAGGGGCGAGCCAGTTGTGCGTCGTGGCGACGATTACCGCGTCGGCGTCCGCGGCTGTCGCTGCTCCTTCCCAGTGGTTTGCTGCCCGGCAACCGCAGTCTGCGGCCAGGGCGCTTGCTCGCTCGGCATCCGCGTCGGCCACGACGACCACCCGCGCATCGCCCGCTGCGGTGATCACCTCCGCGCGGCGCCTGCCGATGCGTCCGGCGCCGATGATGGCGATGCGGAGCGGAGTAGGGGCGGCTTTCACCTTGAAAACCTCAACACGCAGAACCCAATGCGACGATTCCAGATCTGAAAGTCAGCATTCGAAATCGAACCTCGTTCCGCTTGGAACGATCCCGCGCGGCGATCCGTGCCTTCGGAACCGAAAGCCACGAATTTCCGGTCAGGGACAGCCTGCCAGCCCGCCAGGGCTTCAGCCGCCACCGGCTTCGAGAAAATTCCGCCCGTCAATCCGCCGCAGGGTATAGAGCGCCGAATGCGCCACCGTGTTCCACTGCTGCGCCAGCCCGCGCCAGTCGTCCCACACGGCGCTGATCAGTCGGCCAGTGATGCCTTCGGCCTCCGGCGTGGCCAGGAATACAGCCAGCTCGGCGGCCCGCTCGGGCGGAGTGCCCCCGCTAATTTTCTGTTCCAGCGCCTTGGCGTAGAAGGCCGTGCCAGCACGATCACCGGCCGCGAGCACCTGGTCGAGCAGCCGGGTGTTGACCGCGCCCGGGGCGATGGCGTTCACGCGGATACCATATTCTCGGACTTCCTCCGCCAGGGTCTCCGTCAAGCGCACCACCGCCGCCTTCGAGGCGCTGTAGGCGGAAAATCGCGGGAACGGTGCCACCGCGCCGCCGCCCGAAAAATTCACGATCACCCCTTTGCGTCTGGCCATCATGGCCGGCAGGGCGTGGTGCAGCACGTGCGCGGTGCCGACTAGGTTGATTTGCACGGCGTGCGCCCATTCGGCCATGTCGTTTTCTACCAGCGGGCCGATTGGGCCATAGATGCCCGCGCAGTTCACCACCACATCGAGCCGGGCGTAGCGTTTGAGCGCGGCTGCGACGAACCGGGCGACATCCCGCGGGTTGGACACATCCCCGGCCACGGCCAGAGCCCCGACGCCATGCGCCGCCACCTGATGCGCGACGCGCTCCACGTCTGCCGCGGTGCGCGCCACCAGCGCGAGGCTGGCCCCGGCGCGGGCGAAGGCCAGTGCCGTGGCCGCGCCGATGCCCTGGCCAGCACCAGTGATCAGGACAGCTTCGCCGTCAAGTCGTGCACTCATCATCGCGCTCCTGCGCTGGAGCCGGCCACCGCGGGTTCGGTTTCGGATCGGGGGATTCCGATGCCGACATACAGAAAACCCTCAGCGCGCAGTGCGCGTTCGTCGAGCGCATTGTGCGCGTCGAGCACCGCCGCGCGCCGCATGCCGCGGCGCATCTGGCCCCAGTCGAGATTGCGAAACTCCGGCCAGGGAGTGGCAAGCACCGCTACGTCGGCCCCAAGAGCGGCCTCGTAGGCGTCGGCGCAGAGCGCCAGCGCGGCGGTGGCTTCGTCTGCGGTGACTTTCGGGTCGAACGCGCGCACCTCGGCGCCGGCCTCACTCAGACGCCGGGCCAGTTCCAGCGCGTGCGAGCGCCGCAGGGTACTGGTGCCCGGCTTGTAAACGAGACCAAGCAGCGCAATGCGCCGCCCGCGCAATTCGCCTCCGGCAAGCCGGGTCAGTTTTTCCAGCAGTTCCGCGAGCCGCGCCCGATTGACCGCTAAGGCGGCCTCGAGCAGGCGCGTCGGCCGGCCGGCACGCTCTCCCAGCCGACGCAGCGCCTGCACGTCCCGCCCCAGCGTCCCCCCGGCAAATCCCAGGCCGGGATTCAGAAAGGCCTGTCGGCCGATGCGCCGGTCGGCGCGCAGCGCACGCACGACGTCGCGGATGTCGGCTCCGGCAGCCTCGGCCAGGCCGGCCAACTCGTTCGCGAAGCTGACTGAAGCGGCCAGAAAGGCGTTGGTGGCGTGCTTGGCGAGCTCGGCGCTCTCCCAGCTCATCACCAGCCGCTCACCGGGGATGCCCTGGTAGAGCGGTTCAAGCTTCCCTGCCGCCATCCGGTCCTCGGCACCCACGACGATGCGGTCTGGCCGAGTGAAGTTTTCAAGCGCTTGGCCCAGCCGCAAGTTTTCCGGCTGGTAGAGCAGCGTGAATTCAGGTTCAGGCGCCCGTTTGCGGTGCTGGCCGGCAAGTCCCCGGCAGGTGCCCACCGGCACTTGGCTCATCACGACCGCGGTCAGCGGCCTGCGTGCCGCTGCAGCGATCTCTGCGCAGGCCCTTTCGATGGGTGTCAGGTCGCTGTGGTCTTCGTCATCTACCGGCGTGTCGAAGGTGATGAAGACAGCTTCGGCATCCTCCAGCGCCTCGGCCGGGTGGCTCGTGAATACGAGCCGGCCGGCGCGAATCTGGCACGCGAGCAGCTCGTCCAAGCCCGGCTCGAACACAGGCGCGCGTCCGGCGGCCAGCCCGGCGATGGCGGCTGCATCGAAATCCACCCCGCGCACGCGATGCCCGAGCCGGGCAAGGCATCCGGCCACGACCGATCCGAGGTGCCACAGACCGAACACGGCTACGCGGGCCATCGCTCGTTCCTCCCCGACGCGGCCATAACCGCGCCGGCAGCCGCCGCCGCGGGTTGCCCCGCCAGCCTGCTCTGTAGTGTGCCGTCCAGAAAATTGACCATTACCTTCGAGCCTTCGAAGTCGAACCCGTAGCGCATTTCGCGCAGCCCAGCTTCGCGCATGGCTTCGCGCAACTGCTGGTGGCGGGATTCGGCATAGAACAGAAAGAAGCCGCCGCCGCCAGCGCCGGAAATTTTTCCGCCCAGTGCGCCGTTGGCGCGGGCCAGCTCGTAAAGCGCATCAAAGCGGGGATTTGTGACCTTCGGGGAAAGCCTTTTCTTCGCCTGCCAGTGACGATCGAGCGCCAGGCCAAAACTGGTCAGGTCGCCCCCTTCAATCCACTCCAGAATCTGTCGGCCCATCTCCTTGATCCGGTCGAGGCTCGCGATTACGCCGTCACTGGAGGCCGCGGCAGCACGGCTCTGCTCGCCCAGGATGTCCAGCGCGCTGCGTTCGGTGCCGGTGTAGAACAGCAAGACGTTCCGCCGCAGTTCTTCCAGCGTTTCTTCCGAGACGCGAGCTGCGCGCACCTCGACCGAGCCGTCAGGCGAAATCTCCAGCACCGTCAGTCCGCCGAAGGCGGCCATGTACTGGTCCTGTTTGCCAACGGGCTTGGCTAGGATTTCCATCTCCAAATGGCAAGCCTCTTCGGCCAGCTGCGCCGGCCCCAGCGGCCGCCGCTGAAGGGTGTGCAGGGCGTTCAGCAAGCCCACTGCGTAACAGCTCGAGCTGCCCAGGCCCGTTCCGGCCGGCACATCGGCCATGGAGACGATCTCCACGCCGCACTCGATGCCGGCCAGCCGCAGCGCCTCCCGCGCGATCTCGTGTTCCAGCAGGTCGCGGTGCGGCACGATTTCCGAGCGTGTGTACTTCACCCGCACGAGGTCGTCCACGATCGGCCGGTTCAGGTTGATGACCATGTACTTGTCGATGGCCGCAGCAAACACGAAGCCGCCGCGGCGACGGTAGTAGGCGGGCAGGTCGGTGCCTCCGCCGCCCAGCGTGATGCGAAACGGTGTGCGCGTGACAATCATTTCGCGGCCCTGACCTCCTGCCGGGAAATCATCGCCGTGCCGAGTACCCCGGCGCGGCGCATCTCACCGGCGGCCTCGTCAAAGTTATCGGGAATCTCGCCTTGTGCGCGTACCCAGGCCACATACTCACGGATGATCTCTTCGACGGAATGCTCCGGCTGCCAGCCGAGCGCTCGCAGCTTCGTTGAGTCTGAAATCGTATGGCGGGTGTCGCCAACCCGGTAGTCGCCGCGCAGGACCGGTGCAATCGCCACGCCGCAGGCTCGCGCGACCAGTTCGGCGAACTCCAGCACCGTCATGGCGCGCTGCCCGCCCACGTTAAACGCCTGAAAGTCGGCTTCGGGCCGCTCCCAAACCAGTAGGTTCGCGCGGGCCACGTCGGCCACGTGGACGTAGTCTCGCAACTGCCGCCCGTCTTCAAACACCACCGGGGCCTGCCCGCGCAGCAGCCGCTTGGTAAAGATCCGGCAGACGCCGGAATAGGCGTTCCAAAGGGAATTGCGCGGCCCCTGTACGATCGAGTAGCGCATGGCTACTGCGGAAATACCCAGTCGCCGGCCGAGCTGAAAAGCCAGCAACTCGGCGGCGTATTTCGAAATCCCGTAGGCGGTGTGCGGGTGGACCACCGATTCGTCCAGAGGCACCGGTTCGAGATCTGCACCGCAGGCCGGGCAGGGATGCTCCCATTGCCCCGTGCGCAGCCGCGCCACCGGCCGCGCCACCGGAAAGTAGATACCGTGCTTGGCGCAGCGGTACTTGCCCTCACCATAAACGGCCTGCGAAGACGCCAGCACCACCTTCTCCACCGGCAGTTTCTTCGCAGCGATCACCTCGAACAGCAGCGCGGTCGAAACCGCGTTGGCGTGTACGAAGGTCGAAAAGTCGGGCTGGTAGTCCTGATAGGCGGCCAGATGGAAGACGCCGCGGACGCCCGCGAGCGCCCGTTCCCAGGCGCGCGGGTCGCGCACATCGCCGGCGATGCGCTCGGCCTGCGCGGGCAGCCACGCCGGCCAGCCACGCGGGTGGACGCGCGGCTGCAGGTTGTCCAGCACGCGCACGCGATAGCCGCGCGCACAAAGCAGGTCAACGGTGTGCGAGCCGATGAAGCCTGCACCGCCGGTGACCAGAATCGTGTCGCTCAACGTTCCTCCTCATCGTTGTGGGCCTGTCCCCAGCGCTGTGTCTGGCGGACCGGCAGCCGGCGCGGCCTCCGGCCGCTAGTACGCCCCGCGCCCGCGGAGCACCGCCGGCAGGGTCTGAATCAGGATCTTGCAGTCCAGACCGAGGGAGGCCCGGCGGATGTACTCCAGGTCCAGTTCGGCCCAGTGATTAAAGTCGCGAATCTCAGACCGCCCGTTGACCTGCCACAGGCAGGTGATACCCGGTTTGACCGCCAGCTTGCGTCGCTGCCAGAACTCGTACCGCTCGGCCTCGGCGGCAAAGGCCGGGCGCGGGCCGACCAGGCTCAGGTCACCGCGCAGGACGCTGAACAGTTGTGGCAGCTCATCCAGGCTGTACCTGCGCAGCCAGCGACCCAAGCGGGTCACGCGCGGGTCGTCGCGCATCTTGAACACTGGACCCCGCATTTCGTTGGCGGCGGCCAGTTCAGCTTTGCGGCGGTCGGCGTCCGGCACCATGGTGCGGAATTTCCAGCTGGTGATGGGCTGGCGATTCCGCCCCAGCACCCGCCAGCGGTACAGTACTGGAGCACGCGGGTCGCTGAGCTTGATGGCCGCGGCTATCAGCGCCAGCAGCGGAGCCAGCACCAAGAGCAGCCCCGCAGCACCAACGATGTCCATGGAGCGTTTCGCGGCCCGATAGGCTGTGCTCCAGCGCAAGGTGGAAACCACGGCCACTGGCTGGCCGAGGAAGAATTCCAATGAGACCCGCGGATCGCTCGGCGCGAAGCTGAGCCGGTGGAGCTGGAAGTCCGGCAGAACGACCGCGCGCAGGCCCAGCTCCACCGTCGCGGCGATCAGTTCGTCGGCCCGCGGCACCAGCGCCAGCGGTGCAGCGAAAACAACAATGTCCAAGGGCTCGGTGGCCAGCAGACGATGAAAATCTTCCGTGGTGCCCAGGACCGGTGCGCCTTCCACCTTGGCACCGGGTGCAGACGGCTCCGGGTCCAAACAGCCGACAATTACGTAGTCAGCCTCGTCGGCCCCCCGCGCCCGGCGGATGAAGTCCCGCGCGCGCTCGCGTGTCCCAACGACCAGCACCCGCGGCGTGTTGTAGACATGGGCGCGACGTGCCGCCAGCAGCCGCAGGAGCAGCCAGCGGCCGGTAAGCGATACCGGCACGTAGAGCGCACAGAAACCGAAAAGGATCAGGCGACTGACCTCGACCAGCTTGGCGGCAAAGATCACCACGGCCAGCCCGGCCAGGCCCAGTGCTGTTACCCGCAGCGTCCGCCGCGCAACCGAGCCCCAGCCCAGACGGGTGCGCGCGTGCAGACCGGCCTGCTCGGCAAGGGCCATCCACAGCGGAAAGATCAACAGCAGCAGCCAAGCGTGTTCGGAGAAGCGGCCTGGGTCACCCCCGTCCTGGCGCAGCCATGGTCGGTACCACGGCAGCAGCCGGTAGGAGAGGTAAAAGCTCGCCGTGAGCCAGAGTCCGTCGGCCGCCATCAGCAGGTGGCGGGTGGTCCAGCCGCCGTTCAGATCGAACTCGCGAGACATGTGCATCCTTCCCCCGGCTGCAGGTCAGGCGGGGCCGGCCGCACGGGCTTCGATTTGCTCAAGCGCACGAGCGGCATCGGCGTTGAAGCCGCGCACGGTCTCGCGGCTATATTTGTGGTCCACCATGCGCGGCAGAAACTGCGGCGGGATGGTAATGATGTGTGCCCCGGCCAGCGCCGCCGACTGCACGTCGAGCACGGTGCGGATGCTGCCCACGATGATCCGCGCGGGGTGCTCCCAGGTGTCCAGCCAGCGGCGCACGTTGCCTATGATCTCCGCCGGGTTACCTCCCTCATCGGCAATCCGCCCGGCGAACAGACTTACGTAGGCGGCCCCGGCCTTGGCTGCCAGCAGGGCCTGGTTGAACGATAGAATCGCCGTGCAGTTCACTGCCACACCCTCCTGCGTGAGCCGGTGCACGACGCCCAGGCAGGAGTCGCCGTCCTGATTGATTACCGGAATCTTGACCACCGCGTTCGGCGCCCAGCTGGCCATTGCGCGGCCCTGCCGGAGCATCTCCTTCGGGTCGTTCGCGGTGACTTCGACCGAGACCGGTCGCGGGTCGAGCAGCCGGCAGATCTGCCGTGCCCCTGCCTCCAGGTCATAAACGCCATCTTTCAGGCAGATCGAAGGGTTGGTGGTCACCCCGTCCACGACACCCTGTTCGAGCCAGTGCTCGATCTCTTTCCGGCTCGCCGTATCGAGAAAAATCTGCATCGTGTCACCTTCGAAATCTGAGATTCGAAAGCCAATACACCCCCGGAGCAGGCATGCACCAACGCGGAACAGTAAGACGGTAATCGCTAAAAACAGCGGATACGAATTGCCAGGGAACGCTTAGGCAGAAGCAGCTGTCTCGCTTCCCGAGCCGGTTGCTGCATGCTACGGTTTCTGCTCGGTACTTGCCTTCGGGCGACCGTCTGTTCGGCATGTTCGACCTTTCCCCTGCGGTGTTTTCTTTGCTTCAGTTCCCCTCCGCGCTCCCGGCCTCATCGGCTGCATCGCGGCTGCCATAGTCGTAGCGGTAGTAGTGGTAGGAGTAGTCGTCGGCCGAGCGCACATCAAGATTGTTCAACACGACACCGATGACATTGGCACCGACCCCGTCGACGTGCGCACGAGCGCGCTGCACAAATTCGCGCGGCGTCGCGCTGCTCTTGATCACCAGAATTACGCCTTCGACCCGTGTGGCGAGGACGCGGCTGTCGGAGACGTTCAGCAGCGGCGGCGAGTCCACAATCACCATGTGGTATTGGCGGGCAGTCTCACGCAGCAGCGCCTGCATGCGCTCACCGCTGAGCAACTCGGCAGGATTCGGCGGCACCGGGCCGCAGACCAGCGCGTCGAGCCCGGTAACTCCCGTGGGCTGGATCAGGACGGGCCAGTTGTCCGCACCGGCCAGGTAGCTGGCCAATCCTTGCTGCCGGGATAAACCGAAGGCCCGGTGCACCGACGGCCGGCGCATGTCGCCGTCAATCAGCAGTACACGCTGTCCGAGCTGCGCCAGAGAGATCGCCAAGTTGGTGGCGATGGTCGTCTTGCCTTCACCGGGCTGGGCGCTGGTCACCAGCAGCGTTCGGGGCGGGCGATCCGCCGCCGACAGCAGCACCGAGGTGCGCAGGCTGGCGAAGGCCTCGGCCAGGGCTGAGCGTTCGATCCCCAAACCGTCAATGCGCACCCAAGCCGCTCCGCCGGCCGCGGCCGGTTTGCCGTTTGGCTTGCTGCCCGAGCGGCCCCCCAGCAACTGGTCACGCGATAGCTGCGGCAGCCGGCCATAGACTCCGCTGCGAGGCCCGGAAAGCGATTCGGCGTTGGGGATGAACGCCAGCGCCGGTAGCTGCAGAAAACGCTCGACGTCTTCCGAGCTTTTCACCGTGTTATCGAGATGGTCGGTCAGCAGCGCGGCCCCCACGCCGAGACCGATCCCGAAAACCGCACCGAGCACAAGGTTAAGCAGCAGGTTCGGCTTCGCGGGCTTGCGCGGAGGGGTGGCGCGGTCCACCACGCGGATGTTCGACGACTTGATCCCGGACGAGACCCCTGCTTCCTTCAGCCGCTGCAGCAGCCCTTCGTACAGTTCGCGGTTGGTGTCCGCCTCGCGTTTCAGGATGTTGTACTGCACAGAGCGCTCGGCAATCCGGTTGCGCTGTTGCTGCTGTTCGGCGAACGCCTGGGCCAGCATCTGTTCGCGGGCGAGCGCGGCACGGTAGTCGTTGCGCAGGCGTTCGGCGATGCGGGCCCGCTCGGCGGCCAGCAACCGTTCGACCTCGGCAATCTGATTGTCGAGCTGCCGCATCCGCGGGTAGCCGGGGGTGAAGGTGGTGGCCAGCTCGGCCCGCTCGCGCCGCAGCTCGGCCAGGCGCAGCAGCAGGTCTTCCGCGACACTGCTCTCCCGGCCCTGCGTCAAGGCCAGCGGTTCGTGGTTCGATTCTTGTTTATCGCTCGCCAGGAGCCGGTAGCGTGATTCCCGTTCAAATCGCTCGGCCTGCGCCCGGGTCAGCTCCTCCTGCAACTGGCGCAGCCGTTCGTTCAGAATGTGCTCGGGCTGCCCCGCGGTCGTCTCCAGAAAAAGCAACCCGTTTTCGCGCGCGTACTGCTGCAGCTCCTCCTCCGAGCGCTCCAGCTTCACTTTCAGGCTGTCGAGCTGCTGCGCCAGCCACTCGCTGGCCTTCTGCGTGGCCTGCCAGCGAACCTCCAGGCTCTGGTCAATGTAGTTGTCGGCCAGCGCGTTGACGACCGCCGCGGCGAGCTCCGGGTCGTGCGCTTCAAAGCTCAGTTCCACCAGGCGGCTGCGCTTCACCGGTGTCACCGACAGTCTGCGGTGATAACTGGCCAGCGCGGCCTGCATCGCGTCCGGCCCCGGTAGCGAGTCGCCAGCCGCCGCCGAGTCCCCCGGTGCTGCGGCGGCCACGGCCCGCGAAGTGGAGGTGTCGGGGTTGAACTCGGGGTACCGATCCAGCCGCAATTGCCGGATCACCCGGCGGGCCAGCGCATCGCTGCGTAAAACCTTGTACTGGGTTTCCAGATAAGTGTCCGAGACGGTCTCCAGCTCGAACAGCTCCTTCATGGTCAAGATATTGGGATTCTCTTTTTCGATTTCCAGCAGCGCACGGGCCTCGAAAACTGGCTGCATTTTCAGCGTGCCGATCAGCACCACCAGAAACACCACAGTGAACAGCGTGAGGACCGTCCACCGCCGCTTGCGCAACGCGCGCCAGTATCCCAGCAGGTTCGGGCCAGATTCGGATACAGCGGACGGCACCGCAGCAGCGGCTTCCAGCCTTCGCCCGCCGCGGATCGCCGCCGCGGGCTCATACCGGGTGATTTGCTCTTCGCTGCTCACGCTACCTCCGAAAGATGATCAGGCCGCTCACGATCCCGAGCGCCGCTTCGGTGCCGCGGTAGAACGCCCCGCGTGCCGCCGAATTGGGCACGAAAACGATGTCGCGCGGCTCGAGCTGCGGATCGGGAGCCTTGCCGGCAAGGATGCGTCCGAGATCAATGGAGATCTCGCGCCGGCCGCCGCCGTTCGCATCGGAACGGATGATCCGTGCGCTGCCGCGTGCGGCCGTGCGCAGCAGCCCCTCGGCCAGTGCCAGCGCTTGCAGCACGCTGATTTTCCCGTTGCCGCGCAGGAGAAACCCGCCAGGCTTGCGCACCTCGCCGATTACGTACACGAGGCCCGCACGCGGTACCCGCACGATGTCTCCTGCGCGAACCGGCAAGTTGAGGCGAGGGTCGCCCGACTGCAGCAACTCCTTCAAGTCCGTTTCGGCCACTGCCGGCAGGCCCTCAGCCGCGCTGCGCGTGACTAGAACTCGGTCGCCGGCGTCTTCGGCCAGCCCGCCGGCCAGCGAGAGCACTTCAACCAAGGAACTGGGTCCCCGCAACTGATACACACCTGGCTTGGCCACCGCACCGAACACGGCCACGCCCTGGCTGTTCAACTCTTTCAGAAATACGCTCACCTGCGGTTCGTGCATGAAACGTTCCGCGAGCCGCATCTCGATCTCCCGCTGAAGTTCGTTTACGGTGCGCCCGGCCGCGGCGACCACGCCGATCAGGGGCAGCGAAATCTCACCGGCGGAACTGACACGGACAACGCGGTCGAGTTCCTCAGCGCCGAAAACGGTAATCTCGAGCAGGTCGTCGGGGCCGATGCGAGTCTCACCCGCGATGTCATTGGATTCCCCGCTGAGCGGAGAACGCAGGCGCGCGTGATCCGGCGTCTGCGCTGCCTCGGTCACAGATGCCGGTGCATGCTCCCTGTCGGCGGCCGGCTGTTGCGCCTTGGCGGGCAGTAAACCGATCAGCAGGGCTACCGCCGCCGTTATCGCTGCTGTTTTCGTGGGGATTGCTGTGCTCTTCATCCGTTTCGCCCTTCGCTGCTCCCTGACGTCGGCAACCGTAAGGTGTCTGTACACACCCGCCGCCACAGGGATCCCGACCGGAGAACCGCTCGAAGGAAGGGGAGGGACAGGAAGCTGGTTTGCAGCAGCTCCCGCCGTTCGAAGCGGCTTCGCGGAATTTCGCCAGCCGACCCGCGGCCTACTGGCAACTGATCGTGAACGGCGTGGCCGAGCCGACGATCTCGCAATCCTCGGGCTCGTCACGCAGAAAGGCGGCCAGGCCCACGGCAAATCCCGCTACGCCGAGCCCCACGGCCGCCACCAGGACGAACTTGTTGAAGGTGCTCAGGCCGTCCACCGGCGCCGGCCCGGCGGTAGTGGCTTCCAACTTCATGCCCTCGGGCACCTCCACCGTGCGGTCGGCCGTGGTTACCAAGGCGGTACCGTGCCGGCTGAGCACCTCGAGCGCGTTGCCGCGGACAACTATTTCATAAACGCCCGCGCCGGCCGACGCAGTGATGCGCGTGCCCAGCGCTTGTACCTCCACCGGCTGCGCTGAACGGCTGACGACGGCCAGCGCCCCCTGTTCGAGCATCACACGCACCCGCCGGCCAGCTTGGCGGATGGTGGCAGCCGTGCGCTCGGGCAAGAAGACCTGGTCGCGCCCAGCCAGGGAGAGCGACGCGGCCGTGTCTTTTTCAGTGACGACCCGGTCCCCCGCGTAGACCGTCCCCTCGCCGGGAACCTCGGTTCCGTTGACCTGCACGTTTCCCTTGGCGTTGATCGTGCCCACCACCGTTGATGTGCCGGCCGGAGTCATCGTGGCATGCATCAGCAGCAGACAGACAACGAGGGCCAAATGTCGGTTCACTCGCATAGACCTCCTCCTCGATCGTATCCTTTCCGAGACACTACACTCCTGGGTATGTCCATGGTTCGCCCCAAAGTCTCGCCACAATCGGAAGGGGATGGGTTCATTTCAAATGAACCCGCGGGAAGGGGAACACTGGGCGGCTTCCAGAACGAAACCGAGCTTACTCCTTGGTACCTGTACAGTGTCAAGTGGGCTTTCCCTTTGCGATAACATTGCGCATCCCGAGCCCCGTGCGCGTCCTCCACGCCGTCTCCCGGTTCATCTGGCGTCCCTTCGGCTCAAGCTCTGGGCCGCGAGCGAAGGTCGCACGGCGGGCCGAAATGGAACTCGAAACGCTCCCGGCGCAAGGCAGTATTGCAATACGCTGGCCAATGTCGGCTGGAATCGTACAAACTTCGCGTCGTGCCCGGGGTTGCCGATTGCCTGGCGCACTCTGCTGCGGTATCTTGCCTCGACGATGATTGACATCCACTGCCACCTGCTTCCCGGTCTCGACGACGGCCCCGATTCGCTTGAAGAGTCCCTGCAGATGGCTGAAGCGGCCATCGCCGATGGCATCACACACGTCATCGCCACACCACATTCGAACGATCGCTACACTTTTCTTCCCGAATTGGTGCGCCAGCGCCGAGATGAAATCCGAAACGCTGTCGGTGACCGACTGGCGGTGGCCACGGGATGCGACTTCCACATGAGTTACGAAAATGTCCAGGATGCGCGGGCCAATCCGACCAAGTACACCCTGAACCAGAAAAACTATCTGCTGGTCGAATTCGCCGATTTTGCCATCCCGCCGACGGTGGATGATGCTCTGCACCAGTTGCAACTCCACGGGATGATCCCCATCATCACCCACCCGGAGCGCAACGGGCTGATCTGCCGGCAGCCGCAGCGGCTGGCCGGGTGGGTCCAGCGCGGCTGCTACGTGCAGGTCACCGCGGCCTCTTTCCTCGGACGCTTTGGACCGACGGCACGGAGCGCAGCGGAACAGTGGCTTGCCGAGGGCCTGGTGCACTTCGTCGCTTCCGATGCCCATAATCTGAGCGGGCGACCCCTCCAGCTCAGCGAAGCCTACGTCGCTGTCAGCAAGCAGCGCGGCGAAGCAGTGGCTCGCGCCGTTTTCCGGGAAAATCCCCTGGCCGCTTTTGAAGGACGCCCGCTGCCCTGGGTGCCTGAGCCACCTGATCCGGCACACGTCTCTGCCCCGGACGGAAAACCCAGGCGCCGCAGGCGTTTTTTGTTCTTCTGATGGTCGGAGGTCGCACGACGCCGGGGGAACCAGCGTTTAGAAATGCAACGGGCTCGCAGGCAGCAGCGCGGTAGCCAGCAGGAAAGCTAACTTCGCTTCGTCAGGCGAAGACTTCTACAATTTCTTCATAGCGCTTGAAGGGCGGGATCAGATACGCGCCGGCCACCTCCGAGCGCGCCCATTCCAGCATCCTTCGAGCCAGGGCAAAACCGCAGGCGCGCGCCGCCGCGCCGGCACGCTCCATCTGCTCCAGCACCGACTGCGGGATGACAATCCCCGGCACTTCGTTGTGCAGCCGCACGGCCTGCTTGTAACTGGTCAGTGGCCACACCCCGACCAGCACCGGAATCGGCGGGCGGCCGCCCAGTTTTTTCACGAACGCTTCCCAGTGCGACGGCTCAAACAGCGGCTGGGTCATGGCGAAGTGCGCGCCGGCTTCGATCTTGCGGTGGAAGCGCTCGATTTCGTAGTCCAGATCGTCTGCCACCGGATTCACGGCCACACCAATGGTGAAATTCGTCGCGCCGCCCAGTTGCTTGCCGGCCCAGTCTGTCCCGGCATTCAGCCGCGCCATCACCCGCACTAGCCCGACCGAGTCCACCTCGTACACCCCGCTGGTTTCCGGATGGTCGCCGAGCGAAGGCGGGTCTCCGGTAATAGCCAGCACGTTGCGCACGCCCCCCACCGACCACGCCCCCAGCAATGTGGCTTGCAGGCCGATGATGTTCATGTCGCGTGTGGTCAGGTGCGGGATGGTTTCGACGCCGCGGGACTCCAGTGCGCCGGCCAGCATCATGGCGTCCATGCCCACACGCGCCAGCGTGCCGCTGTTGATGTCCACCACGTCCACGCGCCCGCAGGCCATGAGGCGATCCACCTGCTCGAAGATGCGCTCGAGCGAAACCCCTTTCGGCGGGTCAATCTCCACCGAGGTGACAAATTCGCCGGCCTGGATTTTTCGCCAGAGTTTACTTTCTGGCTCGCGCGCCGCCGGGGTGCGGGGTTTGGGTTCGGCCGGAACTTCCACGAGGGGGCTGCGTGCACGACGCGCTGGAGGCCGCGGGTGCAGATTCCGTACCGCATCGGCCATGGCGCGGATGTGCTCAGGCGTGGTTCCGCAGCACCCGCCGACGATCCTCGCGCCGGTTTCGACTGCTTCCCGCGCGAAAGCCGCGAAATACTCCGGAGCAGATTTCGGATACACGATACGGTCGCCCATGCGCTGCGGGAATCCCGCATTGGGCATGGCGGAAAGCTCCATGCCGCTGGTGGCCATGGCACGCAGCACCGGCAGCAGCGGCTGCGGGCCGAGCGTGCAGTTCGTGCCGATCGCCTGCACCTGCTTCTGCGCTAGCCGCCAGGCGGCCTCCGCCGCCGGTGTGCCGCCGAACGTGGTGCCTTCCTCGTTGAAGGTCAGCGAGGCGACAATCGGCAGGGCAGAAAAGGACCGGAGGGCGTCAATCGCCAGCAGAAGTTGATCGAGATCGGTGAAGGTTTCCAGCAGAAACAGATCCACGCCGCGCTCTTCGAGCGCGGCGGCCTGCTCGGCGTAGATGTTGCGGATATCCTCTGCCGGCAACTCACGCCCGTGGCGCAACAGTCCGAGCGGGCCGATCGAGCCGGCGATCAACACCTCATGCGCTGCCGCCTCGCGGGCCTCGCGTGCAATCTTCACCGCGCGGTGGTTGATGCGGGTGACTTCGTCGGCCAGACCGGCCTGCGCCAGGCGAAGTCGGTTGGCGCCGAAGGTGTTCGTTTCGATAATCTGCGCCCCAGCCTGAATGTAAGCCTGGTGGATTCCAAACACAACCTCCGGCTGCGTCAGGTTAACCTCGTCAAACGAGCGCTGCGGTCCGGCGGCCTCGTAGATCATCGAGCCCATCGCGCCGTCGGCCACCAGCACCGAATTGCGCAGGCGGTCGTTAAAATCTTCAATCTTCATCAGAGGATCGAGGGAATTCGCCGCACGCTGGCGAGAGGATTGCCTCCGCATCACGCGCGGGGAAATGCAGTATAGCACCGGCGCGCCGCCCAGAGCTGGCGACTGCGCCGAAACTGGCATGGCAGACCAGGCTCACGGATCGAATCTCACGCCGAACGAGCCGCGGTGCCGGCGAAATGCGCCGGCCACGTCAATGAATTCATAGCGGCCGAGCAGTTGCCAGTGGTCGCTGATGCGAAGGCTCTGCTCCAGGGCAACGTAGCTGCTCAGGCGCGGATCCAGCTCGCCGAACACCCGTTCGCCATGCTGCACCCCCAGGCGCACCTCTCCCGCATAGCTCCAACGGCGGCCGAGGCGGCCGCTCAGGGCCGTAAGGCCGGTGTAGTTGTAGAACGCAGTCGGGCTGAAGTAGCCGCCGCTGTTTCGCTCCGGAGCGCCCTTAAAGAATCCGCCCAAATCTTCTTCAAAAGCGAACCAGCTGAAGGCAAAACCGGCGCGGAGATAATGTTCGCCCCACCATTCCGGCGCGAGCCTCCAAGCCTTCGTCAACCAAGCGTCCGCGCCCGTGCGGTAATTCGTTTCAAGATTAAGCCCGGTCACGGCACCGTAGGAGGGCCGCACGGCAAGCTCGAGGTTATGCCGTGCGAACCGCCAGCGCAATCGCGCGTAGCCGAGCGTGAGGCGCGCGCGGCCGATCCCTTGGCCGTTGAAGCTCACTCCAGCGGCAGCCTGCAGGGAATCCAGCAGCACGCCGCGCGTCACACGGGTTTCAATGTCCAGAAGATCGCTGGCGCGCCAGCCAAGCATGGCTTCGCCAGTCACATCAACGGGCCCGCGCGGATATTTCGCAGCTTCTATACGGCCCGCGATACGCAGGTCGTCGGTGGGCTGGCCTTCCCAGCCGAGGCCGGCGCGATGTTCGCGCACGCGCCCGAGCGCGTTGAAAAACTCTGTGGCCGCGTAGCTGAACTCCACACGCGACCAGGCATTTGCCGGAAAGCGCACGGTCACAGAGGGTCGGTCATAGCCCAGCCTCGTCGTCGTCGGATCCCCCGAGCCGCGGATGAATTCGAATCCGACCACTGCGTGTGTCCTGCGCCAGTCTTGAATTTCACCCAGCAGGTCACGGGCGGTGTGGTTCTCGGGCTGCTCCCCCAAGGCTTGCTTCAATTCTTCCGCGGCGCGGCCCCGGCGGCCCAGGTCGAAGTAGCTGCTGGCTCGCGCAAGATGCCAGCGCGCGTTCCGCTCTCCAGCGGGTACCTTTGCGAGAACCAGCAGCGCCGCAAAGCTGCGTCCTGACCAGGCAAAAACTTCCGCCAATCCGATTTGCGTTTCCGCATTTTGTGGCTGCCGCCGTACCACCGCCTGGTAAATCTGCTCGGCACGGCGCAATCTACCCTGCCAACTCAGCAGCTCGGCGTACCGCAGGCGGGCTTCGATGTGCTCAGGGCAATCGCGGAGAATCTCTTCATAGACCGCCACGGCTTGCGAACGGCGCCTGCGGTCCCAGCTGAGCAGTTCCGCATAGGCCAGCCGGTAAGAGATGTTTGCCGGATGGGCTGCCACGAGTTGTTCGAGCAGCGCCCGCGCCTCGTCGCGCCGCTCTGGCAGCCAGCTCAGATAGCGTGCCAGTTGGAAGAACCGCGCGGCGTTGTGGGGGTCAAGCCGGACGAGCTGCGACAGATACTCGACGGCGTCACGCCAGCTCCCGGCGGCTTCCAGAGCATCCACCAGCTCGCCGAGTACCTGCGGGTCCTTCGGACGCCCCCTGAGCACCTCGCGGTACAAGGTGCTCGCCTGCTCAAAGCGGCCCGCGGCAAGCTCCGTGCGCGCACGTTCGAGCGCCGTGGGCTGCTGCGCCGCCAGCGAATCAGCCGACCAGAGACAGCCCAGCAGCAAGGTCGCAGTGGCCGCCATGCGCTTTCCCCCTGGTGCCTTCATGACGGCACTGCCTTCTGCACGGACTGGGTGAGCCGCATGATGGCAACCTGGCGCGGGGCAACCTCCCAGTAGAAGTACCTGGAGATTTCATCCTGGTCGCGCATGTTCATCCGCTCGAATCGGATGCCATTGACCACCAGCGACCGCGCCGCGCGCGGAAGCGTGTGGTTCCGGACGACGCGTCCGGTTGCGCAAATGGGCCGCCGCGGCAATTGGAGTTTAAGTTCGACCGCCGTCCCCACGGGTATCGGCTCCTCTCGCGTCACTGAAAGTCCGGTGCGGCTCAAATTGCGGGCAAAACGCCTTTCACGGACCACGACTCCCCCCGCGTGAGCGAAACGCAATCGCACCGACACCTCCAGAGGTTCGGGGAGCCGATATGCCATCCGCTGTTCGCGCCGGCGCAGCGCCACCAGCACCGCCGGCAGCAGCAGAACACAAAACGCCACCCAGAGCAGTTTGGCGACGAAGGCCCAAAACTCGAAACCCGCCTCGGCTCGCGGCAGATACCAGACGCCGCGCTGCCGCCGGCACCATTGCTCCCAGCAGCAAAGGCTGCGGCCACAAATCCGCCCAGCTCGCCGTGGACGCCTGCGCCTTCGGCGTGGCCTTGAACTTCCCATTGCGCTTGCGCAGACCGAAAATCGTGCGCACCAGCACGTGCATCTTCAGCACGTTGAACTGCTCGCTCGGCAGGGAGCCGCGCAGCCCGCCCTGCGGGGCCGACGAAGTCGCGAAATTCTGGGCGAAGTAAGGCGTGAAATGGAGCGCAAACTGCCCCGGTTCGGCGCGCAGGGGAAAAATTCCTGTCAGCAGGCAAAAAATGGGCGTGAGCACGAACAGCAGTTTCTGGTGACTCATCCAGTAGAAATTAAACGAGGCGAAGTAGCAGATCCGCTGTCCCAAGCTGAGCCCGCGGCCGAACAGCGCGTTCTCGCGCCACAGCACCTGCATGACTCTGCAGCCCCAGTGCTGCCACTGCGTGGCGAAGCCGATAAACGTCTGCGGCGCGAGCCCACGTGCAACCGGGCGCTTGTAATAGAGCGCGCGCCAGCCGCCTCGTTGCAGTCGCAGGCCGGTGTGCATATCTTCGGTAATTGTCCGCGTCGCGAAGCCACCGATTTCCTCGAGCGCGTTGCGCCGCACCATGGCCGGGCGGCCGCAATGGAACACCGCGTTGAAGCTGTCTTTGCCCGGCTGAATCACACTGAAGAACAGCTCTTGCTGCTGCCACCCGTAACCCGCACGGGGATCAGTTTGGTGCTGGAACGAATCCAGGTTGTAAAAATCCTGAGCCGCCTGGACGATGGCCACCTGGGGATCCGCGAAAAACCCGATCAGCTCGTCAATCTGCTCCGGGGAGGGAACGTGGTCGGCATTTAGGGTGACGATAAACTCGCCCGCGGTGTGTTCGAGCGCGTGATTCAGGTTGCCAGCCTTGGCGTGGCGATTGTCTGTGCGGGCCAGGTACCTGCAGCCCAGCTCGTCCGCCAGTGTGCGGACCTCTTCGCGGCGGCCGTCATCCAGCAGCCAGCTCCGGCGCGGATATCGGATATTCAGAGCCAAGACAAGAGTCTCGTGCAGAATCTCCATAGGCTCGTCATAAGTCGTGCTGAAGACATTTACTGTGCGACCCGGCAGCGGAGGTGGCGCGGTGTAGTGCGTTGGCTTCCAGGTGGTGACGTAGAACAGGCCGGCTTCGATGGAGTTCAGTCCTTCAGCGAACAGGAACAGGTAGAAGAACCACATGGCGTCCGGATTCCCCGAATTGGCAACGCGCCAGCAGAAGTAGCACACCGAAGCGAAGATGGTGAGCGCCACCAGCGTGCGCGTCAGTGCCAGCCGCAGCCGGCGCGATAACTCCCGCGGCGGCGCCAGCACCGCCGAGGCCGAGGAACGGTTCGTAGCCATCAGAACTGGGAAGGGGATGCAGTACACTGCGCACGAGCAGATACTTCGCCTGACTTCGTCTCGTGCCCAGGGCCATGAGCGAAAGTCGAGCGGCGTGCCCCGGCTGCCAAGCAAGCAATTCGATGTCCATTGCGACGGCTGCTCTCTGTGATACAGCGTCTCTCGATTTCAGCCCATTAGAAACAGGCCGGAATCTAGTGCTGAGTCTGGGCACACCAACTCATTCGGCATTCTTCCCCATAGGAATCGGTTTCCCAGGATGGAACCCGAGGCGACGCCGCCGGCCCGCTCACTGGCGCATCTGATCCATCATTCCAGCGATCGTGCCCATCAGGTCGTACTTGGTAAGTATCTCGTACTTTCCCTTTCCCATATCTACGAACACCGCGGGCCCTTCGTGGCTGAGCAGGTAGGTGATGCGATCCACGGGCTCGTCTTTCGGCACCATGGGAAGCGGCTTGCCCATTACTTCGCGGATCACCAGCTTACGCAGGTCCTTTCCCTGCAGCGCGAGGTTTAAAATTTGGTCTTCATAGATGGTGCCGATCAGCTCGCCATTCTCGAACACGGGCAATTGCGAGATGTCCTGTGACTGCATGGTGCGCAGCGCGTGAAACACGGTCTGATCGGGCCGTGCAGTCAGCAGTTCTTTCACCTTGCTGCGGCGGTGCTTGACCTGCACGATGTTTTCGGCTGTGAGCGGAACGGCGGTGTCCGAATAGCCGTGGTCCCGCATCCACTCGTCGTTGAAGACCTTGCTCAGGTAGCGCATGCCCGTGTCGGGCAGAAAGGCAACCAGCAGGTCGCCCTCTTTGCACTCGCGGGCGACGCGCAGTGTGCCAGAGACACAGCCGCCTCCCGACCCACCCGTGAAGATACCTTCGGCACGCGCCAGCCTCCGCGCCATGACGAAGCATTCCTCATCGTTGACCTGCACGACGTCGTCCAAATATTTAAAGTCCATCGTCGAGGGGAAGAAATCTTCTCCGATCCCTTCGACCACATAGGTGGTGGCCTTTCCGACCTTCCCGGTCTTCACATAGTCGTAGTAGAGCGAGCCCACCGGGTCCACCCCGATCACTTTCACTTTCGGGTTTTTCTCTTTCAAATAGCGGCCCACGCCGCTGATGGTTCCTCCCGTGCCCATGCCGCAGACGAAGTGCGTTATCTTGCCTTCAGTGTCTTCCCAGATTTCCGGTCCGGTCGTCCGATAGTGTGCTTCCGGGTTCATCGGGTTTTCGTACTGATTGGGATAGTAGGAGTTGGGAATCTCCTGCGCCAGCTTGCGGGCCACCGAATAATAGCTGCGCGGGTCTTCCGGCTCGACAGCCGTCGGACAGACGATGACTTCCGCTCCCAGCGCCTTCAGCAGGTCAATTTTCTCTTTCGACTGCTTGTCGTTGATCGTGAAGACGACTTTGTAGCCGCGCACAGCCGCCACCAGCGCCAGGCCCATCCCGGTATTTCCGCTCGTGCCTTCAATGATCGTCCCGCCGGGTTTCAACTTTCCGGTGCGCTCGGCCTCGTCAATCATCGTGATGCCGATGCGGTCTTTCACCGAACCGCCGGGGTTCAAATAATCGGCCTTGACATATACTTCTGCGGCGATGTCTTTGGTCAGACGGTTCAGTCGGATCAGCGGCGTGCGACCGACGGCCTCAAGAATGCTGTTGCACTTCATGCCTGCCTCTCTGAATTTTGCCCTGCGCGAAAAGATTAGGCTTTTCCTCGCCGCCTGTCCAGCCTGTACGCCAGACGAGAGCAACACATTCACTTATATATTTCCCTTGACAGACGCTCGTCTCTTAGCCCAACAGTCAAGTCGAATACAATGAATAACTCTAAAGGTGACTGCGGGGCACGGGCGCTTTGCGCCCTATTACCCTATCGGCTGCACCCATCTTCTACGCACAGATGCCGGACCCGACCGCCGGTCAGTCCAAGGGTTCGTGCTTGAACGAAGACATGCAAAGCCTCTGTGGTTTGCTCCACACCTTACTCGATCAGATAGAGCAAAGTCTCTATGAACTGAGCGGCCCCGCTCTTGCCGACGCCATGGCGGCACTCGGAGGCCTGGTTTATGAGAGAGATGCGGAACAAGCCCGCCGGCTGTGGAACGGGGCTTTTACATTGACGCTCGAACCACCTCCTCGCACAGCCTTTATCCGAGCTGGGAAGTCAGCGGATTTCGGTGGCGATGTTTATCGGGCATCCGTTTAGAGTTCTAGCCATAGGACACAGGCAACAAACTTCCTTTTTCTCTTGAACCGGGGAGACCTGGATCTCGCCGATGAAATCCTCCGTCGTAGGCGGAAGCAAGTTCAACTCTTGTGTCCTGGCCCCGTGAAACTGTACCACTTCTCATGAGAGTCTAACGGCCCTGCGGGGCAGGAGGACTCGATGAAGAGTATGCGACACACGCCGCAGGAGATCATCA
>FWPU01000966.1_pt1 | contig 89799 bp, 71 predicted proteins | sample 2228361 | NCBI WGS metagenome assembly FWPU01 (sample SAMEA103939777, study PRJEB20133) | metagenome
GCCTAGAGTCTCATCAGCCATCTCACTGGCCTCCTACGCGCCATGATGTGGACCCAAGTATAGCATAATGTCGATTTTCCGGATAGGCTCTTACTGAGGGGCGTGCAAGAGTACTGGATCGTCAACTGGCAACTTCGGATTTTGGAAGTGTACCAGGGGCAAGCCGGTGCGCTGCGCCTGGTAGGCACCTGGCAGGCTGAAGATGAGCTGGCCTCTCCTGTGCTTCCTGGCTTCGCCGTGCAGGTTGCAAGCCTGTTTGGGTTAGAGCATGGCAGACGTGGCAGCCGGGCGGGAGGTGGGGACGTTCGTCGCCGGGCGGAACCCGGTGGGCATGGCCGTCTCTTCCGATGGGCTGACCGGGTTCGTCGCCGCGTTTGACGAGGATGCGGTGTTGGTGGGAGGGTTGCCGGGGTGGGGGGGATGGTCAAACCGTGCTTCGGAGCTGCACCCCGCTGGGGGTGCGGCGCAGAGGAGTTTCTTGCTTTATCTTCCCCTTGTCCTTCGCGGGGCTCGCTGACGAGGCTGATTATCTTGTTGGGATGGTGACCTTAAGCCAAAGGAGAAGACCATGTGAAATTCCCGTAACGTGGGGCTCCGAGCAGGGCGCAGGAACATGGAGAGGAGTGTTCTGCTGGCCTCGTCCGGTTGAGATCGTGCGTCGTGATTTTCAACATACGCAATTTACTGAAGTTTTACGAAGTCCTATTGCTATCTGAAAGTTCAATGGTATAATCAAGAAGTGAAGTCTTGTATTTAGCAAGCATCGCTTTGACGGCCGTGTGTTGGACAGGCCGAGGGTTGTCTGGTAAAGGGAAAATCAGATCGTTGATATGCCCTTCAATACCTCTAGAAAGGAGTCTAGTCCCATGAGAACTGCAAAATCCCTACTGGTTGCTGTCCTACTCATCAGTATTTTGGGTTCAAGCACCGCAGTTGGGGCAAAGCCTAATGCATCACCTCTTTTCCCGCCATCAGGTGATGTCAGAGTTAGCAATGTCACCGGATTCGCTGACACTAATTTGGATAAAGGTGAGTTGACTGCGACCGTCCAATGTTTATCTGGTAGCAAGAAAACCTTGGACATTTCATTTGTCAAGTTCGATGTCTCTGGCAAAGGGACTGGCCAGGATTGGTTTATGAGCTTCACGCTTCCGTTCACACCGACGTTGGCAAATGCCACATCGGGCAACCTTGGGTTGTACAGTGTTGACGATGATCCAGGGACGTTGGATCAATGGGTTGAAAATGACCCAAGCTTTCACTGGAATGGTTCGGCTGCTCAACGAGGGGCAATCACGACTGCCAATCCCTTGGCCACTGTGCCTTTCAATGCCTCGACTACAAGCATAACGTTCAATGCTTCGACGATCAACACTTATATTGATCAGCAAATTAGCGGCGACGGCATAGCCAGTTTTGGCTTGGCCATCGTGCATCAATGCGGAGAAGAGGAAACTAGCTTTCGGTCTATCACACTGTGTGACAAGGAACCCTACGATCCCGATGTACAGGGTAGTTCTTCTCAATGTGTGGCAGGTGACGAACCTAACTACGTGGAACTTATAAGCTTTAGTGCCAGCCCTCTGGGGAAGGGCATTCTTCTAGCTTGGACAACAGCCAGCGAGGTAGACAACGAAGGCTTCAACATCTACCGTAGCGAGGCCGAGGACGGCGAGTATGTGAAGATCAACGATGCGCTCATCCCGGCCCAGGGTGATCCGTCCACCGGCGCCAGCTACTCCTTCGTGGATACCGACGTGAGGCCAGGGAAGACTTACTACTACAAGCTGGAGGATGTGGACACTTCTGGCAACAGCACTTTCCACGGCCCGGTGTCGGCTACCGTGCGCGGCAAGGGCCGTTAGCCTGTTCCGATTTAGTGAGGAGGTCTGACCATGACCGAACTGAGAACCAACCGGCGGAGCTATCAGCGCCCCACCGTGACAGTGTACGATATTGACGACCTCTGGCGTGAGTTGGGACCGGCTCAGGCCCTCACACCTGGACCCAGACCGCCGCGCCGGCCGCCGAGCAAGCGCCAGATCCCGTCTAACCCGCTGAGGATCCCGCCGAGCCACTAGACGCCGCCATCCCGCCATCGGCCCTATGTGCTGAGTTGGTGACTGAGGGAAGGTCGCCAGGTCCTTGATCATGTCTGACCTTCCCTCTTTTGTGTCGGCGAACATCAAGTACCGGTTCAGGTACAGTTCCTCTGAGTTCCCTTGGTTCCCCCAAGTTCCTCGAGTTTGAAGGGAACTCGGGGGAACTCTCGCAAAGCTGCCTTACGGAGGAGCCTGCATTCTGCGGATGAACGATGCTTGACCGGTCCGCTCTTGACGCAACAACGCCCTTTGTCGAGACATTCGCGTTCCTCGATGTGGGCCTGGCGGTCCGGTCCGACTCTGAGGCATTCCTGGACACCTTCAGGGGCGTGTACGGCCGGTTCCGCCAGCCGGTGCAGGATCCTGCCCTCACCTGCCACGTCGTCACCAGTGCCCATCCTCTGGGACGACCGGCAGTGGTCGTAGACGGCCAGCCGCGCTTTTGCGATGACCCGGACGTGCTGGTCAAGCATGCCTACGTGGCCATCATGAACGCCGTCTTCGAGCGCGTGTGCGACTACGCCGTGATCCACGCCGGCGTGGTCTCCTGGGCCGGGCAGGGCGTACTCCTTACCGGTGGCCCGGCTGTAGGCAAGACCACTCTCACGTTAGAACTGGTTCGGCGCGGCTTCGCTTTCCTGTCCGACGACGTCGCCCCCCTGCACCGGGCGACGGGCCAGGTCGTTCCCTTCCCCAAGACCCTGGGGGTGCGGCCGGGCACCCCGCCACTGATGCCGGGGTTCTCCTTCGCCGATCAGCGGACGATCCCTTTTTTCGCCGAGGGCCAAAAGCGGTTTGTGGACGTAGAGGCGATCAAAGCCGGGGCTCTGGGTGAGCCGTGCCCAGCGCGATATCTCTTCGTCCTCTCGGACCGGCTGGACGATGAGGAGCCGGCTGGGGACGTGATCGTGATGATGCTGGATCGCTTGTCGGACAAGCTGCTGGAGGACCTGGCGGCGGTGCCAGGCGTAGAAGGGGTGACAGATATTGGGGATTGGCTGTTTCCGGCTGTCGAGGTGGCCGTGGCACCGGGGGCAGTGGTGGAGCTGGAACTTGAGGCGGTCTGCCGGGCACACGATGTCCTGGTCATGTACCTGGCCAAGGGACGCGACGTTCAGCCAGACTTTGGGGCTGCGCCAGCCCTGGCGCCCCTGTCTCGCTCCCAGGCTGCCCTGGAGCTCGTGCGCAAGTTCCGCGCCGGGCCCCGCTCCGCCCTCATCCGCGAGGTCCACAAGGGCGATATGGCCAGCTTCTTCCTGGAGCTTCTCCAGGTGGCAGGACGGATGCGCTGCTACCGGCTGCAGGTGGGCCGGCTGGAGGCCACGGCTGATCTGATTTGCGACGTGGTGCGGGGAGGGGAAGTGCAACACCGTGTCTGTTTGCCGGGTAGATAACTCGGGGGACTCAGGGGAACTCAGAGTAACTCTGGGGAACTTATGTGGTTGCTTCAGAGACAAAAGGTTCTAAAAGCTCTCGTCCTGCCGATTTTGTTGGCAGGGTTCGTGCTGTCCAATCCCCTTGCCTGGGCAGGCCAGGGTGAGGGCCTTCACCTGTTAGAGGCCAACGAATGTGGCGTGGTCGTCGAGCTGGTCATGCCTGAGCTTGAGGTGGAGGAGGCAGGAGACACCTACGTCCGGCTCAAGTCGCCACCCGGTTTCGCCATGACCGCTGAACCCGGCCGGCCCTCACTGCCTGTGGCCGGCGCGCTGCTGGGTGTGCCGACGGCCGGCCCGGTTTCCCTGCACATCCTGGCCGACGAGGTCGCCACCCGCTATCTGCCCAAACCCCTAGAACCTCTCGGACTACCGACCCTCCCCGACGAAGCCCCCAATCCCCAACCTCCAACCCCCAATCCCCAATCTCCAATCTCCGATCTCCAATTTCCAATCTCCACCATCCCGTCTCCCCCAGACCCCACCGTCTACGATCGGAACGCCTTCTTCCCAAACGCGGTGGCCACAGTTGAGGAAGCCGGCTTTATCCGTGACCAGCGCGTGGCGCACCTGCGGCTGCACCCGGTGCAGTACAACCCGTTCACCGGCGAGTTGCTCATCCATCGAGGACTGAGAGTCCAGGTCGAGTTTGGGCCTGCCGAGAACCTGGTGATGAATCACCAGGTTGAAAGGACAAAGCCCGCTACCTGTCCGCGCCAGCGGGAAGCGGGCTACTCTTCCAGGGCGATTCATCGCCCTTTGCCCGTTCAGCCCGACGATTTATCGTCGGGCAACCCCCTCGGCGCTTCACCGTTCGACCAGGTGCTCCGAAACGTCCTGCTCAATGGCAGTAGCCTGCCCGCAGTCGCCCGGCGGCCTTTGGGCCGAATCCCTGCTGCACCTCCACCTGTGCCACCGACGCCAGCCCTCAAGGTCTTCGTCGAAGCCGATGGGCTGTACGAATTGACCTACGATGATCTGGTCAGCGTGGGGCTCGATCCCGATGCGCTTGACCCTCACCGGCTACGCTTGATGGCCGGTGGGGAGGCCGTCTCGATCATCGTCAGCGGCGAGGAGGATGGTCATTTCGATCCCGGCGATACCATCCACTTCTACGGCGTGGCCATGACGGGCACGTATACGACGCGCAACGTCTACTGGCTCTCCTGGTCCGATGAGCCGGGTCCTCGCGTTTCAGTGCGGGATGGCACTCCGACCGGTCAGGCTCCCATCGCCTCTCGCTTCTGGAAGACGGTTCACCTGGAGGAAAACCACGAATACTACCAGGATTTGAACACCGGCCAGGGCCTGCCGGATGGCGCAGGCCAGGACCACTGGTTCTGGGAGCGGTTGACCGTCGTCAGTGCGGAGCCGGTGACAGCTACATACACTCTCACCCTCACCGCCTTGGCAGTCACGGATGATACGGCAAAGCTGCGCGTGAGCTTACGCGGGCGCACTGACGTGCCGGCGGTGAACCCTGATCACCACACGCGCGTCTATCTGAACGGTCACCTGGTGAGCGACGCCTGGTGGGACGGTCATGCCCTGTTCGAACACCAGGAGATCTTCCCGCAGTGGTTGCTGAGGGAAGGTCCCAACACCGTTCAAGTGGTCTCCGTGGGCGATACTGGCGCGTCGGTGGATAGCATATTTGTCAACTACGTGGAGCTAGATCACTGGGCACGGTTTGTGGCTGATGACGACAAGCTGCTCTTCAGCGCTCCCGATGGTGGCCCATTCGAGTTTCAGATCACCGGCCTGACCTCTCCAGACGTCGAGGTTTTCGACATCACTGATCCCCTGGCGCCGGTGGCGATCACACCAAGGGTGGAGCCCGTACCTGATGGCTACGTCGCCCGCTTTGAGGATCCGCTTGGGCCAGCCGGACGGCGCTACCTGGTGGTGGGGGAAGGGGGACGCCGGCGGCCGGCGGGCCTGGAGCTGGACGCGCCATCGGCCTGGGCCACGCCGGACCACGGCGCTGACTACATCGTCATCACCCATCCGGACTTCCGCGACGCCCTGGGGCCGCTGATCGCCCACCGCCGGGCTCAGGGGCGGCGGGTCTCCGTCGTGGCCGTGAATGACATCTACGATGAGTTCAGCTACGGCGTCTTCGACCCCCGGGCCATCCGCGACTTTCTCTCGTACGCGTATCACCACTGGCAGCCGCCGGCGCCGACCTACGTCCTGCTGGTGGGCGACGCCAGTTATGATTATAGGGACTACCTGGGGCAGGGGATGGGCAACTGGGTGCCTGCCTACCTGGTGGAGACGCCGATCTTCGGCGAGGCGCCGGCGGACAACTGGTTCGTGGCCGTCAGCGGCGATGATCCGTTGCCCGACATGTTCATCGGCCGCATCACCGCCCGCAGCCCCGCCGACGTCTCTGCTGTGGTCACGAAGGTCATCCGCTACGAGAAGCTGGCGCGACGCGGGACGTGGACTCGTCAGGCTCTCTTCGTCGCCGACGACAACGACATAGCCTTCGAGTGGGTGTCCGACCGGCTGGCCGGGTTGCTGCCGCCGACGGTGCAACCGGTCAAGGTCTACGCCCGACTATATGAACCGCCGGCCAACCCGCGAACGGAGATCTTCGAAGAGATGAACCGTGGCACCTTGCTGGCCAACTATGTGGGCCATGGCAATATCACCATCTGGGGTCGCTGGCAAGGGGAGCTCATGTTCTGGACGGATTACCTGCCGGACCTGGAGAACACCGACCGTTACCCGTTTGTCACGGTATCCAACTGTCTTAACGGTTTCTTCGTGCACCCGACGACGCATCTCTCGCTGGGGGAGGCGCTGGTGAACGCCTCAGACCGGGGAGCCATTGCCACGTGGAGTCCGGCCGGCCTTGGATACCTGTGGCAAGAGTGGTCGCTGATGGAGCAACTCTTTCGGGCGTTGTTCGTGGACGACGTGCGGCCTCTGGGTGCTGCTACTACACAGGCCAAGCTGTCCGCCTACGCCCAGGACCCCGGGCTGGAGGACCTGGTGCAGACCTTTGTGCTGCTGGGCGATCCGGCCACCGAACTGGCTGTCCCGGCGGAGGAGTGGCGAGCATTTCTGCCACTGGTGCAACGTCTTCATGAGAAACTAAGATGACCCACCAGCATCCAGAGTCCCACTGGCGGCGATCCATTGGTCTAAAAGGCTACGGCTACACACGGGCTGGTGCGTATTTTGTCACCAGGGGAACATGATAGAACATAACCACGTTGGCTCAGATAGACCTCCCACAACCGTTGTGGAGGCGGCTATTGAGCTGCTGAGCGCAGCCGGCGGAACGGCGCGGCTGCACGTTGCCGGGCTCAGCATGGCACCGCTGCTCTGCCCAGGTGACGTCGTCATTGTGCAGTTGGGCAAGCTTCAACCCCGGCTAGGGGACGTGGTGGTGCGCCGGCAAGATGGGGCGCTGGTAGTGCACCGCGTGGTGAAGGTGACCGGCGAGCACATCATCACCAAAGGTGACGCTAGCCTATTGGCAGATCCCCCAACGACGTTAGACGACATCCTGGGTGTGGTCACCGCAATTGAGGGGGCTTCGGCCGTGGACCTGACCCACGGCGTCTGGCGCGCGCTTGGCCCTGCCCTGGCAGCCTACTCCCTCCTTGTGGGTCGTGCCTGGTGGGCCCTATCTGTGTTACGCCGGCGACTGTTGCCGGACTGGTCGCCACGGGCTCTGCGGATTGTTGGGCATGCTCTGCGGTTTACCCTGGGGGTCCCCATGCGCCTGCTTGTACGTGCAGTTCGCAGGGCATGAGCCTGGTTTTACATAGATTTTACAGCCGGCTATTGAGTACTCACTGGGGTAGTGGTATACTTAGGATAGCAAATCACAAGGCGATTCTGCCTCTTGTGGCAGGAGGTGAAGTGATGAAAAACGTCAGCGCTGGTCTGGTGGTAGCCCTGCTGTTGGCGTTGGTGGTAGGCGTGGGGTTGATTCAGGCTTTGAGCAACTTCACGGGCGGGATCGAACTGCGTCCGGCTGCCCCAGCGTTGCAGACGACTGCCACGATTAGTGTAAGTGCTCCCAAGAACGTGAATAGTAGCACTAATACCTTTGAGGTGGACGTGAACATCACAGACGTCAACAATGCGAATGGTTTGGGTGCTTGGGAGATGGAGTTGAACTTCGACGGAGGGATTATTGAGGGACAAGCCGGTGCTCACGACCCCTGGCTAAGCAACAGGGGCAAGCGAGATATCGTTAAGCTACCTCCCAGTGCACCATGGCTCGTGGCTGAAAATGGTTTAGTGGCGATGGGAGCAGCTACGTGCCCGGTGCCAGACTGTGGCGGCGGGTTGGAACAACAAAAGACTGAGACCGGGCCAACTGGAGAGGGTCGTTTGGCAACCGTGACGTTCCACGTGAAAGGCCGAGGGGTTACCAGCTTGTCATTCAATGACCAGAAAACTCAGATCACAGATACCCAGGCGCAGGTATTGGGACTAAACACAACATTGACGACCATCGGCGTGTTTCCGTATAGCCTAGTACGTGGTTCGTCTGCCAAGTTCAATATGATTGCCCTTGCAGTGGCTATGCCCGGCCTCAACACTGCCCAGGACCTGGCCGACTATGTTGGTGGTGCGCAGTTGGTGATGAAATGGGATGCTACTGGGCAGAAGTTTGATCCTTACGTCCCTGGAACCCCTACTTTTCCCAACTTCGGCTTGCAGGTAGGCCATGTCTATTTCTTGGCCTTAGACAATTCTGTTTTGGAGAACTCCGTCCTCTTTGCGAACACGGTTACTCCGGGCGTGAAGTTCAACCTGGTTCGTGATACCTCTTGCAAGTTTAACTTCATCTCCATACCTGTAGAAAAGGACGGGGTGATCAACAATGCCCAAGAGTTGGCGGACGACGTTCTTGGGGCTCAATTGGTGATGAAGTGGGATGCAGTAGGGCAGAAGTTCGACCCGTACGTTCCGGGAACGCCCACCTTCCCCAATTTCGATCTGAAGGTTGGTGACCCAGTAGTCGTGTGTCTCGATAACACGGCTGGTAGCAATATCTGGCCATAAGCATCAGGGTGATGCAGCCCCTTGCCGGTGGCTGGGCCGGCCTTAGCATATATTGGGCCGGCCCATTTGCGTAAGGGCCAGTTTGCCAAATTGTGGTAACGGCGTGTATTTAGTGCCTATCCGGAAAACGCTAAAGCGGGGCGTCCTCGCCCCGCCCGACGGCGAGGACGCCGTCGGGTAGCTTGGTTTTTCGGATAGGCTCTTAATAATGGACCGCTTGCTCTAAGGAGTGGTGATCTGTTGGAGGCTTTCGGGTGTGTAACTGCGCCAATACCTCGCCATCATCCGGAAGTGGCTATGGTTGATCGTCCTGGGGACGGCCCTGGCCGGCGGGACCGCTTTCCTGGTCAGCCGCAATATGACCCCCGCCTACCGCGCCTCCGCCATGCTCCTCATCAATCAGGCCCGGTTGGCCTTTCTACGTACACGGTCTGACCCTGGCCAGCGAGTAAGTCCTCCAGGCACGTACTGAACAGCTACCCGAATGGGAATCGCACATGATCGGGCTACGTCAGGGTCCTTTGTCCCGGCGTGGCACCCCGCCATAAGTCCCTTGAGGCCACAAGATGTGTCTTCTCGCCGAGCCTTCCTCTCCCGAAATCTTGTGGATACGACCGACTTATTACGGAGTCCCGTTTGTTGCAATTTTGTCTCCAGCTTGCGGGCGTGGTATAATTTGGGTGGTATGTCCGGCCTGCCACAAGGCAGGGCTGACCGGACTTCAGGACGAGGCGCGTTCACCTTGAACTGCTGACCTAGTGACCCCCCAAAGAGGTGATGCTAGTGATTGAGAAACTCCGGCGCGTGGCGCCCGGTGACCGCATGACCGTAGCGGAGTTCTTCACCGTGGCGCCCGAAGACCGCAAAGCTGAACTCGTTGACGGGGTATTGATCATGCCCACCCCCGCGTCTACCACCCACGAGCGACTGCAACGTTTTCTGCTGACCGTACTGCACATCTTCGTGAGTCGTCGCAGGTTAGGCGAGGTGCTTGGGTCACGCACTGCCGTGGACCTGGGCATTGAATATCAGGCCTATGAGCCTGATATCCTCTTCGTGGCAACCGACCGGGCTTATCTGATCCAGGAGCAGGGGGTGATGGGCGCGCCGGACCTTGTCGTCGAGATCCTCTCGCCAGGCACTCAGGCGTTAGACCGCAGCGTTAAACGCCATACCTACGCCCAAGCTGGCGTCCGCGAACTGTGGATGATTGACCCGGAAGATGAAGCCGGGTCACGGTTCTACCAGCGCCGCGACCCCGCCGGCCCGCTGGCTGAGGTTGTCTTGGAGGGCGGCATCCTGCACTCTTTGGCAGTGCCCGGCTTCTATCTCAAGGCAGAATGGCTCTGGCCAGAGAGCGGCCAGCTGCCTGATGAGATAGAAGTGCTGCGGGAACTGGGCGTGCTGTGAACACAAGGAGTACGCAACCTTCAGCGAATCCGGGAGTTGGGAACTAGCTTATGGAACTACGCCAATACCTCGCCATCATCTGGAAGTGGCTGTGGTTGATCGTCTTGGGGACGGCCCTGGCCGGCGGGACCGCTTTCCTGGTCAGCCGCAACATGACCCCCATCTACCGCGCCTCCGCCATGCTCCTCATCAACGAAGGCCCCGATCCCACCGTCAACGACTACAGCTCCATCATGGCCAGCCAGCAGCTCGTCCAGACCTACGCCGGGCGCCTCACCAAGCTCGCTGTCCTGGAAGAGGTCATGCGCCGGCTGGACATGGAGGAGTGGAACGCCGAGGTCAGCGTTGAACCTATCCGCGACACCCAGCTCATCTGGCTCCACGTCGAAGACCCGGACCCAGAGCTGGCCATGCAGATCGCCAACACTATCCCTGAGGTTTTCATCGAGCAGAACGAGGCTCTCCAACGCCAGCGCTTCGCTGAGTCCAAGGCCAACTTCGCCAGGCAACTCGCCCAGTTGGAGACGGAGATGGCAAACGTCAAGCAACAGATGGACCGTCTCCAGGGCTCCGACCGCGTGTCCGATCAGGCCGAGCTGGAGAAGCTGCGCGACACCCTCTCCGAGTACCAGGCCAGCTACTCATGGGTCCTGCGCAACTACCAGAACGTGCGTCTGGCTGAGGCCCAGGCCATCAACAGCCTGATGGTGGACCAGCCCGCAGTGCTACCCGACAAGCCGGTCAAACCCCGCACCCGGCTCAACACCCTCCTGGCGGCCATCGTCGGCGCCATGCTGGCCATGGGAGTGGCCTTCCTCATCGAGTACCTGGACGACACCCTCAAGACGCCGGAAGACATACGGCAGGCCCTGGGCCTCACCACCCTGGGGATCATCGGCCGGCTCAGCCCCGAGGTCCAGGACGACGGCCTGGTGACCCTGGCCCACCCCCGCTCGCCCGTCTCCGAAGCCTACCGGGTCCTGCGCACCAACATCCAGTTCTCCACTCTGGACAGGCCCGTCAAAACCCTCCTGGTGACCAGCCCCAACCCCAACGAAGGCAAGAGCACCACGGCGGCCAACCTGGCCGTGGTCTTCGCCCAGGCCGGCCACTCGGTGGTGCTGGTGGACTCGGACCTGCGCCGGCCCGCGCTGCAACGCCTTTTCGATGTCACAGGCAGCTCGGGCCTCACCACCGCCCTCCTCCAAAGCACACCTACGGCGGATGGTTTCCTGATGAGCACCGGGGTGGAGAACCTGCGCCTCCTGGGCACCGGGGCCTTGCCCCCCAACTCCTCGGAGCTACTGGGGTCGGCGCGGATGGTGGCGTTGGTCGAGCAACTCAAAGAGACGGCCGAGGTGATCATCTTTGATAGCCCACCGGTGCTGGCCGTGGCCGATGCGGCGGTGCTGGCCAGCCGGCTGGACGGTGTGGTGCTGGTGGTGGAAGCCGGGCGTACGCGCCAGGAGCTGGCGCAGAGGGCCATGGAGAGCCTGCACCAGGTGGGGGCCAACGTGCTGGGGGCGGTGCTCAACCGTCTGCCCGAGCGCGAGCGCTCGTACTATTACCAGTACTACGAAGCCGAAGAGCCTGCTCCGCCGGCGCCGCGCAAGCCAGCTCCCAGCAGGCCCAACGGCCTGCCGGCGCGGCTCTCCGAAGCCCTCAAGCGCTGGGTGGCGTGACCTCTTGCGCTTCCAAGAATAGGTGCCCGTCACCAATGAGTAACGGGCACCTGAGCGGTGTACCCCCGGTAGGACTTGAACCTACGGCCTCAGCGTCCGCAGCGCTGCGCTCTATCCCCTGAGCTACGGGGGCTTATGAAGAAGATTGTATTCCAGGCGGAGGGAGTGGGATTTGAACCCACGACAGAGGTTTTTAGCCCCTGTAGCCGCTTAGCAGGCGGCCGCACTAGACCAGACTATGCGATCCCTCCGTGATACCATCACTTGCCAGCCAGCGGAGGAGGAGGGATTCGAACCCCCGTGGCCGTCAGGCCCATCCGCTTTCAAGGCGGCGCCGTTTGTCCACTCCGGCACTCCTCCTCGTGCTGACCACCAAAGTATACCAAGAATCGCCCCAAAAGTCAAAATCAACCCTGCGAACACGCTCCGAGAGGAGGCGTCATTGGCCGTCGGTCGCTGTTTCATTGGCACATCGGGGTGGATCTATAGCCACTGGCGGCAGGTGTTCTACCCGGCTGACCTGCCCCAGAGCCGCTGGTTCGAGCACTACGTGCAGCACTTCGGCACGGTGGAGATCAACTACTCCTTCTATCGCCTGCCCTCGGAGAGGGCCTTCGACCGCTGGCGCGAGGAGGCACCGACCGGGTTCATCTACGCCGTCAAAGCCAACCGCTACCTGACCCACGTCAAGCGCCTCAAAGACGCAGCCGAGCCACTGGAACGGTTCCTGAGCCGGGCGCGCCGGCTGCGTGACCGGCTGGGTCCTATCCTGTGGCAGTTACCTCCTCGCTGGCATGTCAACCTGGAGCGCCTGGAGACCTTCGTCCGCCTGCTGCCCAGGGACCTGGTCCACGTCTTCGAGTTCCGCGACGTGAGCTGGTTCGTTGAACCCGTGTTTGACCTCTTGACCGAGCACGCGTTGAGCTTCTGCATCATGAGCATGCCCGGGATAGACTGTCCGGTGCGCGCCACCAGCAGCGTGGTCTACATCCGCATGCATGGCTCAGGGTTGGTGTACGGGGGCCAGTACAGCCCGGAGGAGTTGGCCGGTTGGGCGGCTCACGTGCGGCGGTTCCTGGCCGAGGGCCGGGACGTGTACGTGTACTTCAACAATGATGCCTTCGGCTTCGCCGTAGAGAACGCTCTGGAGCTGCGCAGGATGTTGGAGGGAGAGGGGTGAAGGTCATCTACTTTGTGCCGGTTGGCGAGGGTGAGTGGGAGATGCTGGGGCCGGCCATGAACTCGGTGGAGCAGGTGCTGGGGACGCCCTGCCGCCTGAGCGATGCCCTGCCCCACCCCGACTACGCCTACAACCCACAACGCGGGCAATACCTGGCCGGCGCCATCCTGCGCGCCTTGAGCGAGTTGCGCGTGCCGGACGCTGAACGGCTGCTGGGGGTGGCCGACCTGGACCTGTACGCACCCGGCCTCAACTTCGTCTTCGGGCAGGCGGCGATGGATGGCCGAGTGGCAGTTATCGCCCTGCCCCGGCTGCGCGAGCGCTTCTACAGCTTGCCGGACGACTCGGCTCTCTTCCAGGAGCGGGTGGTCAAAGAGGCCGTCCATGAACTGGGCCACACCTACGGTCTGACCCATTGCCCCGATCCACGCTGCGTGATGTCCTTCTCCAACTCCCTGTGGGATGTGGACCGGAAAGATCACACGTTCTGCCCGGCGTGCCGCCGAAGGTTGACGCCAGCATAGCAATCCTGGGGTCATTTCCTGCCCACGGCTCATTAGCGTCTCCCTGCCAGCAGATTCCTCTTGACACGCAGTGAATGTAGGGTTATAGTTCATGTTAGCTTGGCGTTCGTCTGAGAACCTTGCTCAAGGCGGATGCTAGCCCGCTGCCGGACGCTAGTCCTGCGGGAGCAGAGGGAGTTTCCGGACAGGCTCTTAGCAGATTTGCAGGTTAGGCAGGTGGCAGGGAGGTCCGATCATGCCTTCGAGGAGCGAGGTGTCAACCGACATCGAAGGAGCGACGGGCAGGTTGCCCCATCCGGAGGCCGTTGACCGGGCGGCCATGGCCCTGCGCTGGCTGGCGCTGGTGCTGGTCCTCATCCTCTCCTTCTTCGACCGCTCCACCGAGGGTGTCTTCATCCCCACGGCCTACATGGTCCCGGTGGTGGCCAGCTACAACCTGCTGGTCTTCTTCCTGCGCTACCCGGTTCGCTGGCTGCGCCGCTCCCTCAACGTCCTCGCCCTGGACGCAGTAGTGGCCACCCTGGCCGTCTACCTCACGGGCGGCTTCCATAGCAGCTTTTTCATCATCTACTTCTCGGTGGTCATCGGCGCGGCTCTGTACCTGAGCCTGGTGCCTACCATCGTGGTGGCCCTCGTGGTGGGGCTACTCTACGTGGCAACTTGCTTCGTGAACCCGGCCGGCGTCTTCAGCCTGTACGCCGCCTACATCCTGTCGGCCAAAGTCGCCCTCCTCCTGTTGGTGGCCTTGCTGTGCGCCTTGCTCCTGGAGGAGCTCCGCCGCGAGCACGAGGAGACGGAGCGCGAGAAGGCCCTTGTGGCCCGCCTTTCGGCCCTGAACGACCTCTTCCAGCGCCTGACATCCAGCCTGGACCTGGACCACGTGCTTCAGACTGTGGTTACGGCTTGCCGCCAGCTCCTGGAGGCCGATCTGGCGGCCATTTCCCTGCTGGACGAGGGTCGCCGGCACCTGTACCTGGCTGCCGCCACAGGCCTCGATAAGCGGCTCTTCGCCGAAGAACGCTGGGCTGCTGATGAGGAACCCATTGCGACGCTCCTGGCCGACGGCAAACCCCACATCTTCCCGGATGCCTCGGGCTCCTCCCAGGCGCTCCACCCCCTCATCCGGCGCGCCGGGATCGCTACCGGCGTCTCCGTGCCGCTGATCCTGGACGGTACTCCCATCGGCTTCCTCCACGTTGGCCACCGCGTGCAACGGGTGTACATTGACGAGGACGTGGTCTTCCTCAATGCACTGGGGCAGCAGGCGGCCCTGGCCATCCGCAATGCCCGCCTCTACGAGGCCGAGCGCCGGCAGGTCGAGCAGTTGCAGGCTCTGGAGCGGCTCCAGGAGAGCTTCGTCTCCTCCGTGTCTCACGAGTTGCGCACTCCACTGACCTGCATTAAAGCCTCGGTGGGGCTGCTCCAGGAGGCCCGGGCCAAGGGTGCGGCAAAGGCCCAGGCGGAGCTGGTGCAGAGCATCGCCCATCAGACCGCCCGGCTGGAGGCCCTGGTGGCTGACCTGCTGCAAATCACCCAGTTGGAGGCCGGGCAACTGGCCCTGACCCTGCAGCCCACCGACCTGCGGGCAATCGTCGAACGGGTGGCACGCGGCTTCCGTCCGCTGTTCGAGGGCAAGGGGCAAACCCTGGAGGTTGATCTGCCCGATGTAGCCGTCAAGGTGCTGGTGGATCGGCGCCGGCTGGAGCAGGTCCTCGGCAACCTGCTCTCCAATGCCCACAAATTCACCCCCAAGGGCGGCTTCGCGCGGGTGGCTGTGGCCGACAAACCCGGCGAGGTGCAGATCAGCGTCAGCGACAACGGGCCGGGCATCGCGCCGGCTGAGCAGGAGCGCATCTTCGACAAGTTCTACGTGGTGACAGACCAGAAGGGCCTGGCCGGCGTGGGCCTGGGGTTGTACATCGCCCGGCAACTGGTCGAGCTTCACGGCGGGCGCATCTGGGTGGAGAGCGCCCCCGGCCAGGGCAGCACCTTCTACTTCACCATCCCTAAGAACCTATCCAGAAGCCCCGCTATCCGAGGACGCCCCTCCTGAGCGGTTTCCGGATAGGCACTAAGAGAGGTCCCAACGGTGAAAGTGCTGATCGTTGACGACGAGCCCGATGTCATCAAAGTCGTGACCATGAGCTTCAACTTCCAAGAGCCGGACTGGGAGATCCTGTCGGCGACGGATGGCGAGACGGCCCTGGATCTGGTGGAGCGGAAGCACCCTGACCTGATCCTGTTGGACATCGCCATGCCGGAGATGGACGGCTTCCAGGTGCTCAAGGAGATCCGCCGTTTCTCCGACGTGCCGGTCATCATGCTGACGGTCAAAGACGACGAGATGAGCAAGGTGATGGGGTTGGAGCTGGGCGCCGACGACTACGTCACCAAGCCTTTCAGCCACCTGGAACTGCTGGCCCGGGTGCGCGCCGTCCTGCGGCGGGTCCAGAGCCTGCCCCTGGCCCACGAAGAACCCTTCGTCTGCGGCGACCTGCGAGTGGACTTCGTGCGCCGGCAGGTGACCGTGGCCGGCGAGCCCGTCCCTCTGACCAATACCGAGTACAAGCTGTTGTATCACCTCGTGCGCAACGCCGGCCAGATCATGCCCCACGAGGTGCTGCTGGCGCGGGTGTGGGGCCGGGAGTACACCGACGAGATAGACTACCTGAAGGTGTACATCAGCCGGCTGCGCTCCAAGCTGGAGAAGGACCCCCGTCACCCCGAATACATCCTCACCGAGCACGGCGTCGGCTACTGGTTCCGCAAGCCGTAGCCGGGTCACTGCATCTCTGCACCTCGTTCTGGGATACTTTGGCCTGTTTCGCGGCTTTAACCTTTTGTTCACCTTTTTTCCCCTCAATCTTTACCCCAACCGCCTATACTGTAGACAGAATGCGCCAACCAGGAGCGGAAGCCGATGATTAGGCTTAACTTCAAGGCAATTGTCGTCGTCCTTGTCGTGATCATGTTGAGCGCCAGCACTGCTTTTGGTCTCCTGACCTACTGGCTGGCCCGTTAGGTGCACCGTTGGAGGGGAAGGACTGTGGGTAAAGTCGCCATCGTGACCGACAGTGCTGCGTGCCTGCCCCCGGAAGTTGTGCAGGAATACGACATTCACGTTGTGCCTTTTGGACTCATCTTCGGCGACAAGGTCTTCCGGGACGGCGTGGACATGAGTCCCAATGAGTTCTACCACATGCTGGCGGAGGTGGATGAGTTGCCCACCACCTCGCAGCCGGCGGTGGGCGATTTCCTGCGCGTGTACGAGCCGTTGAGCCGCGAGGCCGAGGCTATCGTCTCCATCCACATCCCGCGCGAGATGAGCGGTGTGTGTAGCACCGCGCAAGCGGCGGCCCGCATGATCGAGGGCACGCCGGTTTACGTCATTGACTCGCGCACTGCGGTCACCGCTGAGGGGTTCATCGTGCTGGAGGCCGCCCGGGCTGCAGTCGCCGGCGCCGCCGCCCATCAGGTCGTGGCCCGGGCCGAGGAGATGATCCCCCGCGTCCACCTGTTCGCCACGCTGGAGAGCCTGGACTTCCTGCGTCGCAGCGGGCGGGTGCCGGCGGTGGCGGCCCTGCTGGGGTCCGCCCTGCAGATTCAACCCATCTTTGGGCTACGCGATGGCCGCGCGGATGTGCTGGCGCGGGTGCGGACCAAGAACAGGGCCGTGGAGCGGATGCTGGCGATGATGGAGGAGAAGGTGTGTGGCCGGCCGGTCCACGCCTCGGTGTTTCACGCCGCCGCGCCGGATGAGGCCGAGGCCTTGCGCGAGCAGGTTGCCAGGCGCTTCGACTGCGTGGAGTTGTATCTTGCCGAGTTCACCCCGGTGATGGGCGCGCACACCGGGCCCGGCCTCCTCGGTCTGGCCTTCTGGGCTGAGGAGTAGCGCAACTGCTCACAGTTGCGCTACAGGAGGCCGGCGCATTGTAGCCGGGACAAACATGTGCTATAATGTGGGCCGAGGTGCGATTCACGCCTCGGCCCGTTTCTTCTCTCGGGATGGCAGGATGCGTGCTGGGGGTCGGCCTGTACCTGAGGAGTTCATCCGACCGGCCCTGCTCCAGGAACCGGCCGGCCGGCGTGTGCGCTGCCTGACCTGCGAGCGGCGCTGTGAGATCGTGCCCGGCGGCCTGGGCTGGTGCCGGACCCGGCGCCATCAGGATGGCGCACTGGTGACCCTGACCTACGGCGCCGTCTCCTCCCTCTCCGCCAACCCCATCGAGAAGAAGCCCCTGTATCACTTCTACCCCGGCACCCGCGCTCTCACCAGCGGCTCCTGGTCGTGCAACTTCGGCTGCCCGTGGTGTCAGAACTGGGACATCAGCAAAGCGCCCCCCGGCCCGGCGCGCTACATGTCGCCCGCGGAGTTCGTCTCTGAGGCGCTGCGCCTGGGTTGCCAGGGCACATCCATCAGCTTCAACGAGCCCACCCTCTCGCTTGAGTGGTCGTTGGAAGTCTTTCGGTTGGCCCGTGCCCGGGGCCTGTACAACACCTACGTCACCAACGGATACATGACCTCCGAGGCGCTGGAGCTGCTGGTGGAGGGCGGGCTGGATGCCATGAACGTGGATGTGAAAGGCGATGCCGGGTCGGTGTGGCGCTACTGCAAGGGCGTGGATGTGGAGAAGGTGTGGCGCAACTGCTGGCTGGCGCGTGAGCGGGGCGTGCACTTGGAGGTTACCACCCTGGTGATCCCCGGTGTCAACGACCAGGATGACGTGCTGCGCGGCATCGCCCAGCGCATCGCCGCGGAGTTGGGGCCGGAGGTCCCCTGGCACGTCAGCGGCTACTATCCGGCTTACCGCTTCACCGCTGCGCCCACGCCGGTGAGGACCCTGGAGCGGGGCTGGCGCATCGGGAAGGAGGCCGGGCTGCAGTTCGTCTACGTGGGCAACGTCCTGGGTCATCCCTGGGAGAACACCTACTGTCCCGACTGCGGGACGCTGCTCATCGGCCGCTGGGGGCTGAGCGTGAGCACCTATCGGCTGGATCACGGATGTTGTCCCCAATGCGGTCGCCAGGTGCCGGGCGTGTGGGGTGAGGCCGGGAGCCGGCAGAGGGACCAGGAGATAGCGCATCATGCAGCCAGGTGAGCGGCCGTCAGCCTGGGGATCACAGGGTTGGGAACCCATCTGGGCTGACGAGGGCAAGGTAAGCGACTACTGGCTGAGGCCGGACCCGGACGTGATGGCCTGGGCGGAAGGGTTGTGGGCGGCCGGTGGCCGGCGGGTGTTGGACTTGGGTTGTGGCCTGGGCCGGCACGTGATCGCCCTGGCCCGGCGGGGGTTCCGGGTGACCGGCTGCGACATCTCGCCCACGGCTTTGGCGCGCTGCCGGGCGTGGCTGGCCCGGGAGGGGCTGACGGCGACCCTGATCCAGCATCCCATGACAGAGTTGCCGTATCCGGACGGTAGCTTCGACGGCGTGCTGGCCATGTACGTGGTCTACCACGCCACCCGTGCCCAGATGGAGCGGACACTGGCCGAGGTGGGCCGGGTGCTGGTGCCCGGCGGTCGCTTCTACGCCACCTTCATCGCCCGTGATCAACTGCGCAAACGTCTTCCCCCAGAGGTGGCCAGCCGGCGAATCGAGATCGAACCTTTCACCTTCGTGGACCCGGGCGACGTGGTGGGCGACAAGGGGTTGCCTCACCACTACTGCGACGAAGCCGAGGTGCGCCATCTGCTGGCCGGCTTCGTGATTGATGACCTGCGCCTGAACCGGCGGGAGGAGACAGACGACCGGGGCCGGCGCAAGCTGCACAGTCACTACCACGTTCAGGCCAGGCGAAAGGAGTGAGTCATGGAGAAGCGCATTGGCAGGGTGACCCACTACTACACGCGCATAGGCGTGGCCGTCTTGGAGCTGGAAGATGAGCTGAAGCTCGGCGACATGATCCACATCTACGGTCACACCACCGACTTCACCCAGCGGGTGGACTCGATGGAAATCGAGCATCAGAAGGTAGAGTCGGTGGGGCCAGGGGCCGACGTGGCCCTCAAGGTGGTGGATCGTGTGCGCCGGGGCGACGCTGTGTACAAGGTGATTGAGGAGGGGGAATAGGCACACTATGGCCTCAATCATCCGGGTCGGCTGCTGCGGCTTTCCCAAGGCGCGCCAGGTCTACTACGACCACTTCGACCTGGTGGAGGTCCAGCAGACCTTCTACAAGCTCCCGCGGGTGGCGACAGCCCGGCGCTGGCGGGAGGAGGCGCCGCCCGGCTTCACCTTCACCCTCAAGGCCTGGCAGCTCATCACCCACGAGCCCTCCAGCCCCACCTACCGCAAAGCCGACCTAACCATCCCCGCGCCTGAGCGAGGCCGCTACGGCGCTTTCCGGCCCACGGACGAGGTCCGCGACGCCTGGACCCGCACGCTGGAGCTCGCCCGGGCGCTGGGGGCAACTGTCGTGGTCTTCCAATGCCCGGCTCGTTTCACCCCCACCGACGAGCACGTGGCCAACCTGCGTGCCTTCTTCGAGCAGGCGCAGCGCGATGGGCTGCTCTTCGCCTGGGAGCCGCGCGGGGAGTGGCCGGATGAGCTGGTGCGGGAGCTGTGCCGAGAGCTTGACCTGATCCACTGCGTGGACCCCTTCAGGGGCCTTCCCGTCCACGGGGCGCCAGCGTACTTCCGCCTCCACGGGCTCACCGGGTATCGCTACCGCTACACCGACGACGACCTTGACCGACTCAGGGCCTGGTGCCAGGAGCACCCGGAGGTCTATTGCCTGTTCAACAATGTAAGCATGTGGGATGATGCCTTGCGCTTCAAAGGAGCAGCACATGTCAACCCAGGTTGTAACCATTGACTTTCACGTGACCTCCGAGTGCAACCAGGAGTGTCCTTACTGCTGGAGGCCTGTAGGCTTCGAGTACCCGCTAGCCACGGAGACGGCTATCCACATCATCACTCGGGTGAAGGAGGTCGGCGCCCGGCGCATCGTCTTCACCGGCGGAGACCCCCTCAAGCGCCCGGACCTCGGGCCGTTAATCCGCCACGCGAAGGAAATCGGCCTGGAGGTTGCCCTGTCCACCACCGGCGATGAGCTGACCTCCGCCTTCCTGGACGAGTTCGCGGCCTGCATAGACCTTATCTCCCTGCCTCTGGATGGCTCCACGGAGGAGGTGAACGTGCGCACCAAGAAGGAGGGGCACTTTGCCGCCATCATGCGCGCCCTGGATTGGCTGCGGGGCCATCCGGCGATGGACGTCAAGCTGTGCACCCCGGTCACCCGGCACAACCTGGAAGACGTGCCCAACATCGTGCGCCTGGCCGACGACTACGCCCGGACTACGCAGGCCCGCGTCTTCTACAACATCTTCCAGACCTTTCCCCGCTCCATGGAGCCCCGGAAGTGGGATGAACTCCTGGTCACCGATGACGAGTTTGCCGCGCTGGAGAGGCAGCTTGCCGGCCAGGCCCGCATCCGCCTCAACTTCCTCAGCCACGCCACCCTGGACCGGCTGTACGTTATGATCTTCCCGGACGGCAGCCTGGTTATCCCCAGCGGGTCGGATTACCTCACCTACGGCCCATTCCTGGAGATTGAGGACCTGGGCAGGGTGCTGGCGACCAGTGACTTCGATGCACCCAAACATCTCAAGCACTCCAAAGGGTGGGAGAAGGTTCGTCCCGGCGGGCGTTGACAAGGGGTGCAAGGCATAGTAAAATTGCCTTTGGGGAATGGGGTCAGGGATGGAGGATTATGGCCACTGCTGTCCAACTGATCGTCAAGTACGCCCTGTGGCTGTACGTCTTTTGTGCTCTCGGCGCGTTGCTCTACCTGCGGGCCGCACTACAGGCTCGCCGGGAGCGTGACCGGGCCCTTTTCACCCTGGAGCGTGAGGTTGCCTCCAGCCGGTCTGTGCGCTCCCTGATTGTGGCGTTCGTCTTCGTCCTGGGGGCCGGCTCCGTTTTCGCCGTGGAGCGATACGTTGCCCCCCTGGTGGAATCATCCGAGTCCGAAGAGGTCGCCATGGTCACCACCTCCCTCTTCATCCCCACGCCCACATCGGCGGCTCCGACCGCTACCGTGGCCCCCACGCCGACGAAAACGCTCCGCCCGCGTCCCACACGCCAGTTACCGCCGCCGGCCAGCCCCACTCCCACGGGCACGCCGGTGCCTCCACCACCCAGGTGCCCCAACCCCGGCGCACGCATCGTGTCCCCAGGGCTGAATGCCCGACTCTCGGGCGTCGTGCAGATCCTCGGCTCTGCCAGTGTCCCCAACTTTCAATTCTACAAGCTGGAATGGGCACCGGCCGACAATCCGAAGGACGTGCATGTGATCACCACGGCCGACAACCCGGATGGCCTGCACTATGCTCCGGTGACCAACGGCGTCTTGACCACCTGGAACACGGAGCCCGTGCCACCGGGAGCGCACATCCTGCGGCTGACCATCGTAGACATCACGGGCAACTACCCCCCTGAGAACATCTGCGAAGTCCCGGTGACCGTTGTGCGCTGATGCAAGAACAGGCAAGAAGAGACCGCGCATGGCTCAGACCGTGCGCGGCCTGTGAGCAGAAGCTTTTCCCTAAGGCCCTATCGTCTGCTCCCCTGTTCCCTCGCGTGACCAACTGGCCACCATCGTCTCAGCAAAGTTCTCAATGACCACCTGTCCTCGGATGGTGGCGCCCCGGTCGTGTCCATGGGCGGTAGGCCCCCCGTGGATGCGATGACCGGTCTCCGCCCGGAGGTGGCCGTAGCCGTTTGGCTCCCATGTCGCGGTGAAGCGTGGGCGGGCGGTGGGCGTGATCGCCTGTGTCGGTACCCAGGTTGCCGTGAAACCGGGTGTGATGAGCGCGGTGGCTGCGCCGGTTGACACCTCCGTAGGGGTAAAGGATGGCCCAACTGTAACCGTCGGCACCGTGGGGGTGTCCGTCGGCGTGAGCACTGGCGTCGGTGGCCTGGGCGTTGAGGTGGCCGTGGGTGGCCGGGTGGTCGGTGTGCTTGTTGGTGGCCTGGGCGTCTCAACCGGGCGCGGCGTGGCCGGGCGCGGCGTCGGGGTCATCGTAGGCGGTCGCGCTGTGGGTGTAGCCGTAGGCGTCGGCATCCAGGTGGGGGTGAACGTGGGCGTGACCCTTTGCGGGGGCGCAGAGGTGGCTGTGGAGGTGGGACGTGCCGTGGCCACGCTGATGATAGACGTCGGCGGGAGACGTGTAGGTGTGGCGGTGGCTGTCGGTGTGACCACCTGGGTGGAAGCAAAGGAGGTTGACGTAGGCGTGGGTGTGGGCGTCGGCGTGCTGACCACGATGCGCTGTGCACGCAAGGTGCCGTCGCCCTGGGACACGGCCACGATCCTGGCCGGCAGGCCGGGCTCGACCGGTCCTTGGACCTCTGTCTGCTCGTCCACTACCACAGGCACACCGGAGACCACCCAGGTGCCCTCGCGTAACGACTTGATCTCGCCGCTGAAGTCCACGGTCACCCGGCGGCGCTGTCGTGCCACGGCCAGCGCCTCCGCTCGACGCTGAGCCTGAATCTGCCGCTCCAACTCCGCGCGCGCCGTCTCGTCCAGGACCAGGGCCAGGCGCACGGCCTGCGTGGTGCGCTTAACTGGATAGAGAGGATCGCCGGGCAGGCTGGCACCCGCTGCCCGCACCACACTGCTGCCCACCACGACCAGGAACAGCAGGGTGGCGATGGCGGTGAAAGCCCAGCGGGTGGCCGTGGGCCTGGAGGGCAACCAGGAGGCGAGAGCCTGCCCCAGCCGGGATAGCTGCTCGCCAAGCGACGGGGCTTGCGCCCTGGCTTCTTGCTGCCGGAGCTCGGCGGCACGTGCCAGGAGGCGCTGCCGCCCGGCCGCCATGCGCAGCGGCGGTGGCGGCTCAACGGTGCGCAGCTCCCGGACCATCATCAAGGTCTCTAGGAGCGGCGCCAAATCTTCGGCTTCATCCGGGGAGCTGGCCAAGCACTCCTCCACCGTCGCGCCCGCCCGGATGCGCTCCAAGCATTCGTCGAGGAGGATAGCCAGGTCTTTGCTCATTGGGCCTCCTCCTTCATAACGTTGCGCAGTGTCGTTAGGGCACGGTGTTGAAGTGCTTTTACAGCTCCTTCTGTCTTGCCCAGTATATCGGCAACCTCAGCGTTTGTCAGGTCTTCAACAAACCTCAAGTAGATCACCTGTTGTTGATCCTCGGTGAGTTTCTGTATGGCGGCTCGCAGGCGTTGCTGCAGGAGCAACGCCTCCAAAGACGGTTTCTTTCCATCCAACACGCCCACCAGACGTTCGTCTAAAGGCGGCCCTTCGCGCAGCGATTGACGACGGTAGTAGTCGATCACCAGGTTGTGGGCGATGCGGTACAGCCATCCTGTGAGCGATGTCCGCCAGCCCTTATTTGCCTTGACCGCTTCCAGCATGCGCACGAACACGTCAGCCGCCAGGTCCTCAGCTACGTTGGCATCGCCGGTACGGCGATAGATGTAGCTGTAGATGCGCTGATAGTAGGCATCGTAGATTTGGCCCAAGGCGACTGGATCATAGCGCGCGGCTCGCTCTAAAAGGTCCGGTGATGAGACTAGCGAATCCGCTGATGAACTGGGCAAGCGGGTTTCATCCCCCACAGAAGCGCTCCTGTCCGTGCCTGTAACCTGATAGACGAGACCGTGAGACCGAAGGATACGAAAGGGATTCACCCCGATACGCGGGTGCGCGTATAGGGAAGATTACACATTGCGTACTGCGTGCTGCGTGCGCTGGAATCCGCATGGTGCTTCCGGCACCTCAGGACGTCGGGGTCTCTGTCGGCGTCGCGGTATCCGTCGGCGCGCTGGTGGGGCTGGGGGTAGGGGTGTCAGTGGGTGCTCTGGTGGGTGTGTCCGTAACCGTTCCCGTCGCGGTGGGGGTATGAGTGGCGCCGGTCGTCGTGCAGCTCACAGTATTGGAGTAGGGGGAGAACATACCGTCTGCCGGACGATAGCCGCGCACCCGGAAGCTGTAGGTGGTGCCGGGCGAGAGCGCTTTCACCGTCACGCTGGTGGTGTTGGCCGGCACGGCCGCCACTTCCTGCCATTCTTCTCGGCCCTGCATCCGGTTCTCGATGCGGAACTCGAACTCGTCGTCAGAGTTGTCCCGCCAGGTGAGCTGTATCTCCTGGCTCGACAAGGTGTGACAACTCAGGTTCGACGGTGCCGCTGGCGGCTGCAGCGTGGCGGTGGGGCCCGGTTGAGGCGTGCGCGTGGGCGTCCGGCTGGGCGTCCACGTGCGTGTCACCGTGGCCGGCGGGATGCTGGTCGGCGTACGCGTCGGGGTCAGGGTGCGCGTAGGTGTCGGCGTGCGCGTGGGTGTTGGCGTGCGCGTTATCGTCGGCGTCGCTGTGGGCAATAGCTCGGTCACGGTGATGTTGTAGGTCTTGCCCTGTCCGTACTGTCCACGGTTGGTGATGGTCACGTACGCCACCCCGTCCTCCGCCGCCTGGAAGGTCACTTCAGAAGCCAGGGTGCCGGGTGCGATGTCATCGTTGGTGCAGTCTTCGGGATCACAGACCATCTCCTTGACCGCCACGATGATCACCGTGTCCACCCCGGTGGCCAGGTTGCTCGTGGTCACTCGATACCAGCGTTCGGCCTTGACGTTGAACTTGACTTTATCAATGTCGCCCTCGGCGTAGAAGTTGTGAGTCTGGGTCTCGCCCAAGCCGATCCACTGCGCCTGTTCGAACTCGTCATCGGGTTCGTAGTCGTCAACGGTGACCGGCGTGGGCGTGACGGTCGGCACCTGGGTCCCTGTGGGGACCGGCGTGCCGGTCGGGATGGGGGTGTTGGTAGGCAGCGGGGTGTTGGTGGGCAGCGCCGTGTTGGTCGGCCCGGGGGTCGGTGTGATGGTTGGGAACAGGGTCGGCGTGGGGAAGATGATGAGCGGCGCCGAGACAATGGGCAGCCCGGCCGTGTCCTCGCACGTCAGGCACGTGCGCACCTCACGATGGAAGGTCAGAAAGGCGTCCCGCGCAGACACCTCGTAGACGATGGGCTGACGGCGCCCCTCGATGATCTGGGTCTGCTGTGGGTAGAAGACGTAGTATCTGTCATCCTTGCGCAGGAGCAACCGCAGGCAAGCCTGAATGCCTTCGAGGTTCTCCACGGTGGGCGAGCCGGATTCAAGCAGCGCATTGGAGAGCAAGCTCACCTGGCTGAGGGATCCGCCGTAGCACATGTCGTGCTGCGCGCGCACCGCGCCCACCTGGGTGAAAAGGGTCGGGATGGCGACCAGCAGCGCCACGAGGGCCACAAGGCCCACCCGGCGCTCTTGTGCGCTCAGAGGCTGGCTGCGCGCCAGCAGCCGCGATGACCGCAGCGCCTCCCAGGCGGTACCCAGTTGGGGCACTCGCGCCACCAGGTCGGCCGGCAGGGTCTTGACCACGGCCCATCGTGCCAGCAGCCGGTAGACCAGCCACAAGGGGATGAGGGCGATGGTAACGGCGATGATGAGCAGCAACCGCCCCAGGAGAGAGGCGAATTGCAGCAACTGCTGGAACAGCTCTACGGCGTCCCTGCCGGGCAGCGCCCGGGTGGTCAAGAAGTGCCAGATGGGGCTGAGGCGCGGGAAGAGGAACAGGAAGCTGAGCAGGTAAGCCACAAACAGCACCAGCACCACCAGCCGGCGCAGGTTCAAGTTTTGCACCTGGCTCAGCAGGCGGTCACCCAGCAGGATGAAAGCCAGCGGGATGACCAGCAGCAACGCCAGCACCAGCAGGCCGTAGAGGATGACCAGCGGCAGCACCAGGATGAAACGCAGGCTCAGCGCGAGCACGTTCCAGCCCTGCATCAGGTGATCGGCAGAGATGGCCTCCAGAGCCGTGCCCGGGGCGATGCCGAACTGGCTGAAGTAGGCGGCCTGGTAGATCCAGCCCCAGGCGTAGATCAGCCCCAGCACAGCCGCGATGAAGATGAGCACGTTGCGCCCGGTGAGGAGTTGGCTCAGAGGGATGGCCTCCAGACCCGGCAGGAGCTTAGGCAGACGCACTCCCGGCATCCCGGCCGTCTGTTCCAGACCCGTTCCCGTCAGCTCGGCGTCTTCCAGTTCCGTGCCGCTCAAGTCGGCGCCCCACAGGTTGGAGCCCCGCAGGTCCGCCTGTCGGAGGCTGGCGCCACGGAAATCGGCCCAACGCAGGTCGGCAGACTGCAAGGCCGCCTGGGTGAGGTCGGCGCCGGCCAGATTCGCCCAGCGCAGGTCCGCCTCACGCAGGTCTGCCCGCTTGAGGATAGCACCGTGAAGGTCCACCCCGCTCAGGTCAACGCCGACGAGGTCCAACCCTGCCAGGTCCAGCCCTTCTGGGCCCCCGTGGTCTTCTATGCGTCTCAGGATATCTTCACGGTCTAACGGCATGCTTTACCTGGCATCAGCTTTGAGGAACCCAATTTAGCTACACTAGTCAACGAGGTCGAGAGCCAGCTTCTCCCCAGCGCTGGAGAGTAGACCACGGCCTGGCACTCGAAGCCAAGAAACAAAACACATTTTAGCGCTCTTCATGGAGCAGTGCAATGTTGTGTCGAGCAGATTAGTCACCTCCACTACGTTGAGCATACCATCCCTGGATTAATCCAAGGTTAAGGGAAGTTTAGGAGAGCATTAGCCGGGTGACCACACTGCTGCTACTCGGCGTCAGGCGCCGTACTTCTGCAGCCGCCCGGCGTGGGCCAGAGCCAGGGCCATGATATGCTTGGCCGGGAACACCCCCAGGCTGCCGCGAGCGCAGGCCCGCTCCCCGAAGGCCTCGATGCCGTCCGGCCGGCACGTCCGCGCGTGCAGCAGGAAGGGCACCGGGTGCCAGCTATGGGCGCGGAGCGACCAGGGCGTCGAGTGGTCGCCTGTCACCACCAGCACGTCCGGCTCCAACTCCAGGAGCTTCGGGATCAGCCGATCCACCTCCTCGATGATCGCCATCTTCCCCTCAAAGTCGCCGTCCTCCCCGCGACTGTCGGTGGGCTTGATGTGGACGAAGAAATAGTCGTAGTTGGGCCACTCCCGGGCCAGGACGGTGAACTCCTCGGGGATGCTGGCCGGTGGCGGCACCACTTCCATGCCCACCAGCCGGGCCACCCCACGATACATGGGGTAAACGGCGATGGCGGCGGCCTTTAAACCGTAGACCTGGCTGAACTTGGGTAGGTTGGGGTCCTTGGAGGGGCCACGCAGGGTGACCATGTTGGCCGGCCAATGGTCGGCCAGGATGTCCCGGGCCCTGTCCACCCAGAGGTTGAAAAGCTCAGCCGTACGTTCGGCCTCCGGCCGGGTGGCCTTCATGGGCAGGGGCGGCACGCCGGTGCGCTGGGGATCGGTCTCCGTAAGGCTGTCGGAGAGGCCACGCCCCCGCAGCACCAGCACGAAGCGGTACTCCTTCACCGGCTCCACAAAGATCTGGACGCCCGGCAACTGGATTTGGCGCAGCAAAGCCACCAACTGTCTGCCTTGCTCAGTGGGGATGCGACCGGCCCGCCGGTCCATGATGCGGCCCTCCTCATCCACGGTGCAGAAGTTGCCCCGCACGGCCACGTCATCCGGGGTCAGCTCGAAGTCAATCCCTAGGGCCTCCAGCACCCCACGCCCCACCTGGTAGAAGAAGGGATCATAGCCGAACAGGCTCAGGTGCCCCGGACCGCTGCCCGGAGTGATGCCGGGGCCAACTGGCTGGCTCAGCCCCAGGATGGAGCGCGCTGCCAGGGCGTCCAGGTTGGGAGTGTGGGCAGCCTCCAGCTCCGTTTTGCCGTCCTGCGGCCGGGGCAACCCGCCCAGCCCATCCAGCACCAGCAGGACGATCTTGGTGTCGGCCGGTTGAACCAGGCTTTGCAGCAGTTCCAGTTCGTTCATCTGCCTGCTCCCCTGATCCATGAGGCCCCCATCCAGGCTAACAACCCGATGAGCAGGGTTTCAACCAGCGTAGCTGCAGCTATGAGCATCACCGCATCGAACCAGAAGGGCAGCGGGTAAAGCTGTATGAGGGTGTCGGTGTAGTTGAATAGCCAGGTGTCGCCCTCGAAGAATATCTGGTGGAACTTGGTGAAGAACCAGTTGAAGTTGACCAGGGCGATGCCGCCGATAATGAACAAGGCGGCCAGGGTGAAGAGGCTGCCGGCTCGCACGGCGCCCAGAGCGGCCCGGAGTCCAGCTCTCCTGGCCAGCACCGCGAAGGCCACTACCAGCAAGGCCAGGCTTACCCGCTGGGTGGTGAAGGCTCCGTCGGCCACACCCTTGGCGTCAATCAAGTGCCGGATCTCTCGCTGGTTGTAAAGCAGGCGGCCACCGGCGGAGAGAGCCCGCAGTTCCTCCTCGGACACGAGCCCCCGGACGTAGTTGAGCGTGGCCACGGATGCAGCGTAGCGCTGCTCAGGTGTGAGTAGCTCGGCCTGCGGGAAGTTGGGCTTCCCGTACTCCCTCCGGATGTACCACTCAGAGGCCACCAGGCGCACGTTGGTGAGCAACAGGAGGGCCGGCAGCGCAATGACGATGATGGTCTGGCTCAAGCGTCGCATTCGTTCCTCCGTCACTCCATGGCCAGCACATAACCAAGGATGATCTGGTCCACCACCCACTCGACAGGGGCGCGGTCGTCGGTGAACACCAACCCCTCGCCATGGTGGGCGCGGATGTGGCCGGCGGCCCGCTGGGCCACGGCCAGCAGCCTGGGGTCGTCCAGGCGAGCTACGTTGTCGGCGTAGTCGGTGAGCCGGGAGGGCTGCACCGTGCCCACGATGAGGCTGTTGAAGGTCCCCGGCACATCAATCACGTACACGCTGGGGAACACCTGGGCCATAGTGCTGGCCAGAGCATCCACCAGGCGGAAGTCCGTCGGGGTGCGCGCCGAGTTGATCACCGCCACCCCGCTGTCCGTCAGATGGTTGTGCACCTGCTGGAAGAACTCCACCGTGGTCAGGTGAAAGGGCACGTAGGGCTGCTGATAGGCGTCTATGCCGATGACGTCATAGCGCCGCTCCACGGTTTGCAGCCAGTAGCGGCCATCGCCCACCACTGCCTTGAGGTTGGGTGCGTTCATGTCGAAGTAGTGGCGACCGATGGCCACAATCTGCGGGTCAATCTCCACCCCCTCGATGGGGATGGGCCCGTACACGGCGGTGTACTGGCGAGCCACTGTGCCGCCGGCCAGCCCGATGATGGCCAGGCTGCGCACGTCGTCGCTGGCGGTGTGCGGAGCGAAGTAGGGTGCCAGCAGGAAGTAGTCCCACACGCCATCGGCCAGGATGGCGTTGGGGTTGTACCACGAGTGCAGGGCCTGCCCCTCGTTGAGGGCCAGATAGAGGTCATCGCCACGCCGGATGACCTGGATGTAATTGTACGGGGACTCGACCTCGTAGACCAGGCCGAGGATGGGCTTGATGCGCCCGCCGCGCATGAAGGCCCCCAGCCCGAGAACGATGAGCAGCAGGGCAGCATAGCTCAGGGCCAGCCGGCGACTGGCCTGTGCCAGCCCCACCAGCGACGTGACCAGCAGGACCACCGAGAAGAGTAGGAAGGTGCTGCGCGTGCCGATGGACGGGATGAGAACCAGGACCGGCAGGAAGGTGCCGATGATACTGCCCACGGTGGAGAGAGCGTAAAGGCTGCCGGCTACGTTGCCGGAGGTGCGCACGTCGCGCATGACCAGCCGGATGGCGAAGGGCGAGACCGTGCCCAGCAGGATGACGGGGACAGCGAAGAGGGCAACCACGCCGGCAAAGGAGCCCACGAAGAGCCCCATGGAGACGCTGGCGAAGCCCCTCAGGGCCAGGCGCAGGATGGGACGGGCCAGGAAGGGCACCAGGCCGATGAGGAACCCGGCCCACGCAGTGATCTGGTAGAGCAGGGCATGTCGGGGGAGACGGTCTGCCAGCCGGCCCCCCAGGTAGTAGCCCACCGTCAGGTAGATGAGGATGAGGCCGATGAGGTTGGCCCACACCAGGAGCGACGTCCCGAAATAAGGGGCCAGAAGACGAGAGGCGGCCATCTCGACCGCCATGGTGGTCATTCCGCTGACGAACACCAGCAGTAGAAGAAAGCGCTGGTGAGACAAGGAGCACTCCTAACCCAGGTGACCCCGGTGACAGTCACCTCCGATCTCTTGGCGGGTACTTGCTCGCCTGAGCTCGTTGCGGACGCTAATCCGCCCCGAGGACTACAACAAGGCAGGCCTTTTCAGGCCGTCTCCTCCAGTGGCCATCCCTCGGCCTGCTCCCCTATGCGCACCAGGCGTGCTTTCAGCAGGTCAGGTTTGCGCTGGGCCGGGTCGCTGATGCCGCGATTGGCCGGGTTCTCCTCCGTCTCGATGATGCACTCGACCACGTCCCGGCGTGAGGGTATCTCGAACATCACGTCCAGGAGCGTCTTCTCCACGATAGTCCGCAGACCCCGCGCTCCCGTACGTGAGTGCAGGGCGTGCTGGGCCGCTGCGCGCAGCGCTTCCTCGGTGAAGGTGAGTTTGACGTGGTCCAGGTCCAGAAGCTTCTGGAACTGCTTGACGATGGCGTTCTTCGGCTCGGTCAGGATGCGCACCAGCATATCCTCGTTCAGAGGATCCACGCTGACCACAACGGGGAGGCGGCCGACAAATTCCGGGATCAACCCATAGCGCATGAGGTCATCAGGGGTGACTTCTTGGAGCAGCCGCGCGATGCGTTTCTCCCGGCTCTGCCAGGTCTCCAGGTCCTCATCTTCGGACTTCACCAGGCCCATACGGCCCTTGACCCCCAGGCGCTCGGCCACGATGTCTGCGAGACCTTCGAAGGCTCCACCACAAATGAAGAGGATGTTAGTGGTGTCGAGCTGGATGAAGTCCTGATGGGGGTGCTTGCGGCCTCCCTGCGGGGGCACATTGGCCACGGTGCCTTCGATGATCTTGAGGAGGGCCTGTTGGACGCCCTCGCCGGAAACGTCGCGGGTGATGGAAGGGTTATCGCCGCTCTTGCGGGCCGTCTTGTCAATTTCGTCAATGTATACGATGCCCTGGGCCGCCCGGTCCAGGTCGTAATCGGCGGCCTGAATGAGGCGCAAGAGGATGTTCTCTACGTCCTCGCCCACGTACCCGGCCTCGGTCAGGGCCGTAGCATCGGCGATGGCGAAGGGCACGTCCAGGATGCGTGCCAGGGTCTGGGCCAGCAGGGTCTTGCCGCAACCCGTAGGTCCGATGAGCAGGATGTTGCTCTTCTGCAACTCCACGTCATCCTTCCAGCCCCCCGTCCGGATGCGCTTATAGTGGTTGTAGACTGCCACAGAGAGGACCTTCTTGGCCCGGTCCTGACCGATAACGTACTCGTTGAGCCGGCGGTAAATCTCCTCCGGAGATAGCGGGCGAGGCACCATCAGGCCTGAGGACGGCCTGGCGGTCTGGTAGGTGGGGATGCCATCCTCTTCTAGGATCTCGCGGCACAGCTCGACGCATTCGTCGCAGATGTACACCGAGTCCGGGCCTGCGATGAGCCGGTTCACCTGGTCCTGCTCGCGCCCGCAGAAAGAGCAGACGTGATGCGTCCGCCTATTCCTTGGCATCCCCTTCCTCCTCCTTGCTCTCCTTCTTCTGGAGTGCGGCCGGGCCGGGCAGCACCTCGTCAATCATGCCGTATTCTTTAGCCTCGTAAGCGTCCATGTAGTGATCGCGGTCGAAGTCCTTAGCGATCTGCTCCACGGATTGCCCGGTGTGGTATGCCAGGATCTCGTGCATCTTGCGCTGCATGCGCAGCAGCTCTTTGGCCTGAATCTCCACGTCGGGAGCATAGCCACGCGTGCCGCCACCGGCCGGGTGCATGTGAATGGTAGCGTTGGGCAGGGCGTACCGGCGGCCCTTGGTGCCGCCGGCCAGCAGCACGGTGGCGAAGCTGGCTGTGGCTCCCACAGCGATGGTGGACACCGGGCAGCGGATGAGCTGCATGGTGTCGTAGATGGCCAGGCCGGGGTAGATCAGCCCGCCGGGCGAGTTGATGTACAGGGAGATCTCGCGCTCAGGGTCCTCCCGCTCCAGGAAAAGCAACTGAGCCACGATGAGATTCGCCACTTGATCGTCTATCGGGGTGCCAAGGAAGACGATACGCTCCTTCAAGAGCAAGGAGAAGATGTCGTAGGCGCGTTCGCCCCGCCCCGTGGTCTCAATCACCATGGGGATCAACGCACTGCGTCTCATAGCTTCGATCCTTTCCACAACTTATGACTTACAGCATTAGCTGCCAGTAGGCGGCAGATGGTGACGTAAGACATGATGGGTAAAAACGCAAGGCGTGGGGTATAAGTTATGTCCTCTTTTACGTTTCACGTTTTGGGCACGTCTTGGACCTGCGACCTGTCATCAGGCTCTGCCTTTGCCTGGGTCGCCAACTCCACAAGACGGTCCAACGCCTTGCGGGCCAGGAGTTGTTCGGCCGCCAGCCCCTCTTGCTCAGCCTCACCCGGCTCCAGCTCGATGTTCTCTTCCTCCACCAGCTTGAACAGCACCAGCGAGCGCACCATTCGCTCCCGCACCAGCGGCCGCAGTTCATCCTTGAAGCCCTCCAGCGTCTTTCCCTGCATCTCCAGGTACCGCTCCAGGGTCAGGCCGGCCTTCTTGAGTTGTTCCCGGCGCTGCTCGACCATGCGATTCACCTCGTGCTCCAGGAGCACGGGCGGGAATTGCACCCGGGACATGCCGATGACTTCGGCCAGGAGGTCGTCCTGCAAGCGAACGAGAGCTTCACGTTCTAGCCTTTCCCAAATCTGGGAGCGGATCTTGTCGCGCAGGGCCTCGATGGAGTCTTCTCCAATCGTCCGGGCGAACTCGTCGTCCAGCGCGGGCAACTGGCGCTCTTTGACAGCGTGGACGGTCACTTCAAAGGTCACTGCCTGGCCGGCTAAGTCCGGATTCTTGTGATCCTCGGGGTAGGTGAGGGTGAAGGTGCGCCTCTCACCGGCCTGAGCGCCCACAAGCTGGGCCGCGAACCCGGGCGGCACCCGAGGCAGGCTCTCGTCGGAGAGGGTGAAGGTGACGCCCGCCTGGTCGCTGATCACCTTCCCGTCCATCGTGCCACGCACGTCCGCCACCAGTTCGTCGCCCAGGGCGGCGGGTCGCTCAACCGGCACGAGTTCCACGCTCTCCTGCTGCCATCGAGCCAGCTCGCCCTCTACCATCTCGTCGGTTACGACGACCGGCTCGGGCGCTCGGCGGATGCTCCGGTAGTCGCCCAACTCGACGACGGGCGGCAAGGGGACGGTGGCCTTGAGGATCAACGGGTCACGCTGCTCCACCTGGACCTGGCCGGGGGCAAAGGCTTCGATGCCCTCGGCCTGCAAGGCCTCCTCATAGACCTGCGGTCCCAACTGCTCCATGGCCTGGTCGAAGAGGCGCTCCTCGCCGACTGCCCGCGCCACCAGGGCGTAGGGAGCCCGGCCGGGCCGGAAGCCGCGTATCTTCACCTGACGAGAAATCTGCCAGGCAGCCTGGCGCAGTGCCTGCTGGACGCGCTCCGGCTCCACTTCGATGGTCAGAATAGCCTGTCCGTTTTCGGTGACCTTGTCAATGACTTTCAACTCACATCTCCAAGAGCGCAATTCTGGCCAAAATTATAGCACAAATCGAGCCTCAATGCTATCATTGAGGCAACGCAAAACCAAAGGCTAGAGAGCAGAGGCCCAAACTACATTCGCTCGGCTCCTACTCTCTAGCCCCGGCGCCGACCAGTGGGGAAGGAGAGACTCGAACTCTCACGGGTTGCCCCACGTGATCCTAAGTCACGCTCGTCTGCCAATTCCGACACTTCCCCTCTAAGCGCCTATCCGGAAACCGCTCAGGAGGGGCCTCCGCATCTGCGCAGCCCACACCCTCGCTCCGGGGTGCGCGACGGCATTGCCGTCGCCCGAGAACGCCGTCGGATAGCGGGGTTTCCGGATAGGCTCTAAGCAAGTGGTCACGAATCTCTCACACCATCGCTCGTTGATGAGCAAGGACAGGGCCGAAATACACCAGCCTGTCCGAAAGTGCGCAGGATTCATGACTACTCGCGTGAGTGGGCCACAGAGGACTCGAACCTCTAACCAGACGATTAAGAGTCGCCTGCTCTGCCAAATTGAGCTAGTGGCCCGCGCAGAATTATATCCAGGGCGGACAATTTGTCAAGCGGATTGGAGTTGCCGCTTCTGGTAACCTGTGATGAGTAATCTAGCCACCCGACACTTTATCCGGGAGTCCTTTTCCGCTACCAAGTGGCGTCCTCGCCTCGTCTAGTCCGGCGCGAAACGGGGCGTGGACGCCCCTCTATTGAAAGGGACGTTTACCTCGCCTTGGAAGAAAGTGTCGGGTAGCTAGACGATGCATCTGCCAGCACTGAGATTGTGCAAACCGGGCACCTGTAGTATAATTTGGGTTGAACAATGCATCCGGGAGCCTGGGGCCCAAGATGCCCCCTGGGGAGCCCGGAAATGGGTCGCTGGGAGGAAGGCTAACATGCCTCAATTGGGCGTACCTGAGCTGATCATCATCCTGGTCATCATCATCATTGTCTTTGGGGTGGGCCGCCTGCCCGAGGTCGGCGGGGCTATCGGCAAGGGACTGCGGGAGTTCCGGCGGGCCTCCGCGGGGTTGGACGAGGAAGAAGAGGAGAAGAAAGACGTAAAACGTGAAGCGTAAAACGTGAAGCGGTATCACGTTTTTTGGCCCATCACGTTTTACGTGGCCAATGCCTAGCAGGCTGATCCTGCAGGAAGCTCTTTCTTGATCGATTCCCGTTCCACAAACCGGCTCCCTAATTCCCGCAGGACCCGGCGGATGTCCTTCGGCAGAGGTGCCTCCAGGGTGATGGGCTCGTCGGTGGATGGCAGCCTGAAGGTGAGCTTCCAGGCATGCAACACTTGGCGCTCTACCCCGGGCCGACGCCGGCGCCGGCCGTACAGCTTGTCGCCTACCACCGGATGCCCCACCGCTGACAAGTGCACCCGGATCTGATGGGTGCGCCCAGTAACCGGGTGCACCTCCACTAGCGTCACGTCCTGCAGCCTCTCGAGCACGCGGTACTCCGTCAGCGCTTCGCGTCCACCCTCGCTGACGCTGACCACGCGCATCCGCTTGCGCACACGCGGGTCGCGCCCCACCGGCGCCTCGATGCGCCCCCTGAGTGGGGTCACTTCTCCCTCAACCAGCGCCAGGTACACCTTGGACACCTGGCGTGCTTTGAACTGCGCTTGAAGGTGCTGATGTGCGGCGTCGTGCTTGGCCGCCAGGATGATCCCGGAGGTGTCCTTGTCCAGCCGGTGCACGATGCCAGGACGCAGGGTCCCGCCGATGCCCGACAGGTCATCGCAGTGGGCCAGGAGTGCGTGGACCAGCGTGCCCGAAGCGTGACCGGGCGAGGGGTGCACCACCTGTCCGGGCGGCTTGTTGACGGCCACCAGGTCCTCGTCCTCGTAGATGATGTCCAGCGGGATGGGCTCCGGGGTCAACTCCATCGGCACTGGTGGCGGGATTCGCACCTGGATCACGTCGCCCGGCTGCACCTTGTAGCTGGGCTTGTGTACCACCCCGTGGACCGTTACCGCCTCTTCCTCTAATAGCCGCTGCACCTGGGCTCGCGAGAGTTCCGGCAGCCGCTGCGCCACGTAACGGTCCAGCCGTTCTCCCCCTGATTCCACTATCAGCTCAACCAGCTTTTCTTCCATCGCACCTCAGCTTCAACCAGGGCGTGTTGCCGCTGCACTCATTTCTCAAGTGTATCATAGTCGCCGGCCGCCGGCAAGGTCGGGCGCCGATAGCGGCTGACATTAAGTTCCATTAAAACCGGCTCAGTTGTCAAGAGTAGGCGTATCCTCTGGGTTCTTCCTGCGTTGTATCAAGCGGGAATGGGCAAGGCTATCGGAAGTGGTTGCGTAACGGTCGGATCAGACTCATCGTCAAAGTAGGTGAGCTTGGCCAGTGAGTTTCCCGGGAAGGGATCAGGAGCTGGCCATACCTAAGCCAGGAGACGTCCGAAATGGATACGGTGATGTTGGTTGTTGCGATTGGGCTCTTGCTCCTGTGGTGCAATACTTCAGGGGCGGCACGTCATTGATGGCACCTGACGTGAACTGGAGGAGTTCCAGCTGCTTGTCAGGGATCGGCTAGCGAAGTTCCCTTCCCGTGGCAGAAGGGGCGAGGTGCTCATGCGCGCCTCGCCCCTTTGGTTTTCTCCCGGTCGCCGGGGTGTCATAGCTCGTAGCTCTCGCCCGGCTTAAGAACCACGCACTTGACCCCCTTCTCCTCCTGGCAGCGCCGGGCAAACTCCAGCTCGTCCTGCTCGATCCAGCCGAAGGTCTTGTAGTGCATGGGGATGACCAGTTTGGGCCGCAAGAGGTCCACGGCGTAGAGGGCGTCATCCGGTCCCATGGTGAAGTTATCGCCAATGGGCAGTAGTGCCACGTCCGGCTTGTACAGATCGCCGATGATCTTCATATCATAGAAGAGAGCCGTGTCTGCAGCGTCGTAGATGGTCTTGCCACCCGTCTGGATGATGAATCCGCAGGGGTTGCCGCCGTAGCTGCCGTCGGGGAAGGACGAACCGTGGTGGGCGATGGTCAGCTTCACCCGGCCGAAGGGGAAGTTGTAACCACCACCAATGTGCAGCGGGTGAGCGTTGACGCCTTGGGATGTGCAATAGCTGTAAATCTCGAAGTTGCTGATGACCGTCGCCCCGGTGCGCTTGGCGATGGCAATGGTGTCGCCCAGGTGGTCGCCGTGGGCATGGGAGACCAGGATGAAGTCAGCCTGCACGTCCTCGGCTTTGACGTCCGCCAGGGGATTGTCGGTGAAGAAAGGATCAATCAAGATGGTGTAGCCCTCGCTCTCAATGGTCCATGCTGCATGTCCGTGATAGGTGAGCTTCACTGCCATGATAGCGCCTCCTTTTTTCAGGGCTGTAGGCCAGCGAATTCATCCAGCCAGATTATAGCACAGAGCCCCCCTACGCGTCCAAATTGGGGGGCAGCGCTGATCTTGCTCCAGGCAGCAAACTGCCCCCATCGCCGCTCGAACTAATGACACTTGGGCCTGGACTGAACTCAACGAGCGCTTCTACCCTCGGGCTGCCGCCAGGACCTCCGGCAGTAACCGTGCCGCCTCTTGGACCTGTTCGGTGGCACAAGAGTAGGCAAAGCGGATGTGGCCCTCGCCGGACGGCCCAAAGGCAGAGCCAGGTGACGAACCGATGCCGGCCCGGTCAATCAGGTAGTTGGTCATGGACCAATCGTCACGCTGCCCGCAATACCCTGGCCAGTCAGAGTGAATGCGCGCTCACATGTAGAAGGCCCCACTGGGCTTGAAGACGCTCAGGTATGGGGCGTCCTTTAGCGCTGCGAAGAGGATGTCGCGCCGACGCTGGTACTCTGCTGCCATAGCCCGAGTGTCATCCTGGGGACCGGTCAGCGCAGCCACGGCGCCGTACTGGGTCACCGAGTTCACCCCGTTGATGGTGCAGCGCACCAGCTTCTTCACCCGGTCCAGGATCAGCGCGTCGGGGAGCACTACGTAGCCCAGGCGCAGTCCGCTCATAGCGTACGATTTGGACAGGGAGAAGATGCTCAGGGTGCGTTCCTGAGCCGGCGGCAAAGAGCCAATGCTCACGTGCTCCTGTCCGTCAAAGATCACGTGCTCGTAAGCCTCATCGCTCACCAGGGCCAGGTTGTGCTTCTCGGCCAGCAGGGCGATAGCTTCCAGAGTCTCCCGCTTAATCACCGTACCCGTCGGGTTGTGGGGGGTGTTGATGAAGATGGCTCGAGTGCGGGGGGTGATGGCCGCTTCGATGTCCGCTGGATCGTAGAGATACTCATTCCCGGGATCCAGCCGTACACGCACCGGCTCTCCCCCACTCAGGCGGATGTTCTCGCCGATCTCCGTCCACATGGGGTCCGCAATGATCACCTCATCGCCTGGTTCCAACAGAGCCCTGAAGACCATGTAGAGGCCGTGCATACCCCCGTTAGTGACCACGATGTGGTCCGGACTGGGAACCTGCAGCCCATTCTCCTCGGTCACCTTGCGAAAAATGGCCTCTCGCAGGGGCGGGATGCCTGTAGAAGCGGTGTAGTGAGTCAAACCATCTCGCAGGGCTTTCTCCATGGCCTCGCGCACGTGGACCGGGATGTCGAAGGAAGGGTCGCCTGATTCCAGGCGCAGCACCTTCCGTCCCTGGGCCTGCTGTTCCAGTAGTCGGTCGCGCACCTGCACTATGGCGCCAGAGGACACCTGATCAACGATGTGGGCCCATTTTACACCTCCTGGGATGACCTTCACTCTAATAATCTCCTAAAGCTCTCTTAATGTACGCTTAATCTGAGGGTGATAGAATAATAGCAGAAAACAGGACTGACCTCCTTGCAGAACCAAGACAAGGCTCGGGCGCATCCTTAGGGCGGGATGGAAAAGCTCGGGCTTTTGTCTTTTCAGTGAGGACTCTGCGGGTTTGCCAGAACTTCTCGGGCCCGGGCAATCTGCTCCCGTAGCGCCGGCGTCGCCGTGCCCCCGATGCTGGCCTTGGCTTCCACCGCCCGCCGGGCGTCGAAGACGGCGCGGACGTCGCTCCCGAAGCTGGGGTGAGCAGCCTGGAATTCCTCCGCCGGCAGCCGGCTGAGGCTCATCCCCAACTCCTGGGCGCGCCGCACCAGCCGGCCCACGATGGCGTGACCCTCGCGGAATGGCACGCCCTTCCGCACCAGGTAGTCCGCCAGGTCCGTGGCCAGCATGGCATCGTCCAGGGCGGCCGCCATCCGCTCCGGATGCACCCGTAGCGTGCGCACGACGCCGGCCACCACCGGTAGCGCCATCTCCAACGTGTCCACAGCGTCGAACAGCGGCTCCTTGTCCTCCTGCAAGTCCCGATTGTACGATGCGGGCAGCCCCTTGAGGACGGTCAGCATGGTCACCACGTGGCCGATGAGTCGGCCCGCCTTGCCCCGGATCAGCTCCAGCGAGTCCGGGTTCACCTTCTGGGGCATGATGCTGGAGCCGGTGGCGTAGGCCTGGTCTATCTCCACAAAGCCGAACTCGGCCGTCGAGTACAGGATCAGGTCCTCGGCCAGCCGGCTCAGGTGAACGCCCATCAGGGCAGCGTCGAACAGGAACTCGGCCACGAAGTCGCGGTCGCTAACGGCGTCTATGCTGTTCTCGCTCACCGCGTCGAATCCTAACTCCCGAGTCAGGAACTGCCGGTCCACTCCCAGCGAGTGACCGGCCAGGGCTCCGGCCCCCAAAGGCAGCACGCTCACCCAGCGGCGGAGCTGGGCCAGGCGCTCCCGGTCGCGCTGGAGCATCCAGAAGTACGACAGAAGCCAGTGGCTGAAAAGGATGGGCTGGGCACGGCGCAGGTGGGTATAGCCGGGCATGATGGCCTCGAGGTGCGCTTCGGCCTGGTCAACGATGGCAGTTTGAACCTGGGCTATGAGTTGACTCAGCCGGTCAATGGCCGCGCGGGTGTAGAGGCGCAGGTCGGTGGCCACCTGGTCATTGCGGCTGCGGCCGGTGTGGAGCTTGCTGGCCACCGGGCCGATGAGTTCGTGGAGCCGGCGCTCAACGGCCGTGTGGATATCCTCGTCGGTGGGCAGCGGCTCAAACTGCCGGGAGGCGAACTCCGCACGGATTTGCTCGAGCCCACCAACGATTTTATCACGCTCCTCGGGCGTGAGGAGGCCGGCTCTTTCCAGCCCGCGCGCCCAGGCGATGCTGCCCGTGATGTCGGCATCGTACAGGCGCCAGTCGAAGCCGATGGAGGCACTGAAGCGGGCCATCAGGTCATCTGTGGGCTTCTCGAAGCGACTGCCCCATAGCTTCAGTAGCAGAACATAGAACATAGAACAGATGACCATCGATTACAAGCCCTCTTCAATGCTAAAGTCCGGGAATTGGTCAACCAGATAGGTGGCTCTCTGGTCTCTCGCCCCCTTTGGGCCAGCCTCCTGGCGTGCTATTTCCCGCTCCAAGTTGAGCATCATTGTGGTCAACATGCGAATGATCTCCTCACTGCAGCGAGGCGGTTTTCGTTCTCCGGCGGGATGTGGCCAACCGCCTGCATTTGTAGGATCCAACTTTCTGTTTCGGCTGCTGAGCCCCGGGCAACGCCCAGATGATGCTGATACTGCTTCAGTTTGAACCGAGCATGACTATGTTAGCGCTGACGGAACCCGCTGAGGATAGAAGCTGTTTTGCGAAGATCTCCCCAGCCCAGGTGCGTGGCAGCGTGTCTACCAGCCTCACGAGGTCCGCTGTCAGGCGCTGAGCCTTTTGCCAGACCTTCAGAAGCGATATCGTCCCATGGAACACTGTCCTTCATTCGGCCTGTTCTCTGTTCTTGTCTCTGGTCTCGACTCCTCACCTGGCTCGCCGGTATGACCCGAGAATCCGCAGGAACGTGGCGATCTCCCCCAGGTGATTGATGGCGTTGCGGCAGCGCTCTTCGGCTATGCTGCCGGCGAAGTCCAGGTAGAAGATGTACTCCCAGGGTTTGCCCCGCAGCGGTCGCGACTCGATCTTGGTCAGGTCAATGTCCCGCAGGGCGAAGACGCTCAGGCTCTTGAACAGGATGCCGGGCACGTTCTCGGTGGAGAAGACGATGGAGGTCTTGGCCGGGCCGGATTCGGGCACCGAGGGCTCCCGGGCCAGCACCAGGAAGCGCGTGTAGTTCTCCAGATCATCCTCGATGCCCTCGGCCAGGATGGCCATCTGGTAGACCTGGGCCGCCTGCCGGCTGGCGATGGCTGCCGCATCGCGCAGTCCCTGCTCGCGGATGAGCTTGGCGGAGCCGGCCGTGTCGTACGTCGGCACCCGCTCCACGCCCGGCAGCCGGTCCAGCCACCCCTCGCACTGGGCCAGCGCCTGAGGGTGGGAGTAGACCCGGCGCACGTCTTCCAGCCGCACACCCGGCAGGACGATGAGGTTGTGGACGATGCGCAAGTTCTCCTCACCCACGATGTGCAGGCTATGCTTGAGGAGCAGGTCGTAGTTGCGATGGATGGAGCCAGCCAGGGAGTTCTCGATGGGCACGATGCCCCGCTCCACAGCGCCGGCTTCCACTTGCTCGAACACCTCGTCGAAGGTGTGGCAGGGCACGGGCACGATGTCCGGGCCGAAGTGAGCCACTGCGGCCGCCTCGCTATAAGCGCCTCGTTCGCCCTGGAAAGCAACACGAAGCTTGGCATCCGGTTTCTGATCTTCGCTCATCAATCCTTCGTCCTTCGTCTTTCAGGTGCAACCCACTTCCCTCTGGAGGATGCATGGGTCCAGAAGCGAAGTTGGTGTCCAACGCACCCGTGCCAAGGCGCAGATAAATGCGTTGCACCTAGGGTATTGGGGATCAGGTCGTGTACTCGGCGTTGATGCGCACGTAGTCGTAAGACAAATCGCAGGTCCACACGGTGGCTTCTGCCTCCCCCAGCGCCAGGTCCACGGTGATCTCGATCTCGGGGTGGTTCAGGAGCGCATGTGCCTGCCCTTCGTCGTACGCCAGGGGCTCGCCGTGCGCCACGAGGGGTAGCCTCTGGCCGGCGCCGTTGCCGAACCACAACCCCAATCGCTCCGGGTCCACCTCCACCCCGCTGTAGCCCACGGCTGCCAGCACCCGCCCCCAGTTGGGGTCCTCGCCGAAGAGGGCTGTCTTCACCAGGTTGGACCGCGCCACGCTCATGGCGGCCTGCCGGGCCTCAGCGTAGGACGGCGCGCCGGTGACGCGAACGGTCACGAACTTGGTGGCCCCTTCGGCGTCGCGCACGATCATCTTGGCCAGCTCGGCCGCGACGTGGGTCAGGCCGTCCTGAAAGGCGGTGAAGGCCAGCGAAGCCGGGTCCGTGATCTCCGGGTTGCCAGCCATGCCATTGGCCAGCACCAGAACGGTGTCATTGGTGCTGGTGTCCCCGTCCACGGTGATGCAGTGGAAAGACCGGTCCACGGCATGACGCAGAGCCAGGTCCAGACAATCGGCGCTGATGGTTGCATCGGTTACCAGCAGAGCCAGCATGGTGGCCATGTTGGGGTGAATCATGCCGGCGCCTTTGGCGATGCCAGCGATGGTGATGTTCTGTATTGTTTGTCCTTGGTTCTCCTCTGAGAGCAAGGAGCGCAGAACAGAGAACAGTTTTGGCCGCGTGTCCGTGGTCATGATGGCGCGGGCCGCGTCCTCCCACCCGTCGGGCGAGAGCTGGGCAGCCGCGTCCACAATTCCGTATCCGATCTTTTCCATGTCCAGCCGGCGGCCGATGACCCCCGTAGACATGACCAGGGCGTCGAAGCACTCGTGGCCCAGGGCGGCCGCAGCCGTGCAGGCCATCTGCTTCGCGTCCTCGAGGCCTTGCAGCCCGGTGCAGGCGTTGGCGCACCCGCTGTTGATGACCACGGCGTGGATGGCTTCCCGGTTGCGGCTCAAGACGTGCTGGCAGATGAGGACGGGCGCGGCCTTGACGCGGTTGGTGGTGAAGACCCCGGCTGCCCGGCAAGGCGCCTCGGAGGCGATGAGCGCCAGGTCCAGGGCGCCGGACCGCTTCAACCCGCAGGCCACGCCAGCGGCGCGGAAGCCGGGGACATGGATAGCAGTGTGCATGGTGGTTGTTCGGATGCTCACGGTCCTGCGCATGGTTTCCGATGGCCTTGCTGTTGGTAGAGGGCCCACGCTCAGTCCCGCTTAAACTGGCTGTAGTCAGGCCGGCGATAGGTTGACTCGCCGAACCCCTCGATGTCCAGCAAGGCACGCACCTTCATCGGCAAGCCAAAAAGGCGGATGAAGCCCAGGGCATCCTTCTGGTCGTAGGCGTCATCCTGGCTAAAGGTGGCGTAATCCTCACGATACAGGCTGTAGGGCGACTGGCGCCCGGCGATGATGCAGTTGCCCTTGTAGAGCTTGAGGCGCACCGTACCTGTTACCCGCTCTTGAGTCTTGTCCACGAAGGCGTCCAGGGCCTCTCGCAGCGGGGTGAACCATTGACCGTAGTAGACTAGCTCAGCGTAGCGCTGAGCCACCAGGTCCTTGTAGTGCATCGTCTCCCGGTCCAGGCACAGGGCTTCCAGCTCACGGTGGGCGATGCTGAGGATGGTGCCACCCGGTGTCTCGTACACCCCCCGCGACTTCATGCCCACCAGCCGGTTCTCCACCATGTCCACCCGGCCGACGCCGTTCTCCCCGCCGATGGCGTTGAGCCGGGCGAGCAATTCGACCGGGCCGTAGGCCGTGCCGTTAATCTTCTTGGGAATCCCCTCCTTGAACTCGATCTCGATGTACGTGGGCTCGTCGGGAGCAGCCTCGGGCGAGACGGTGAGCTGGTACATGTCCTCCTCCGGCTCGCGCCAGGGGTTCTCCAGCAGCCCACCCTCGTGGCTCAGGTGCCATAGGTTGCGGTCCCGGCTGTAGATGGACTTCTCGGTGGCCGCCACAGGCACGCCGTGCTCCGCCGCGTACCGCAAGGCGTCCTCCCGCGAGCGGATGGTCCACTCGCGCCACGGTGCGATGACCTTGAGCTTGGGGTTGAGGGCGGCGTAGGTCAGCTCGAAGCGCACCTGATCGTTGCCCTTGCCGGTGCACCCGTGGGCTACGGCGTCCGCCCCCTCCAGTTCGGCGATCTCCACCTGACGCCGGGCGATGAGCGGCCGGGCGAAGGACGTGCCCAGCAGGTACTTGCGCTCGTAGATGGCGCCGGCTTTCAGAGTGGGGAAAATGAACTCGGTGATGAACTCCTCGCGCAGGTCTTCAACGTAGGCCTTGCTGGCCCCGCTGGCCAGCGCCTTCTCCTCCAGCCCTTCCAACTCCTCACCCTGGCCGATGTTGGCCGTGAAGCAGATGACCTCGCAGCCGTAGTTTTCTTTGAGCCAGGGCACGATCACCGAGGTGTCCAGGCCGCCGGAGTAGGCCAAGACCACCTTCTTGACATCAGATGACTTGGACATGGCTTGGGTACCTCCTTCGCAGCCCTTGAGGGATTAGCTTCCACTTGTCATCAACCCCTTCTGCGGGTAAAATTTGAGCACAGTGACACTTAATCCTTCACAGGGGAGCGCCAATGCCCAAGGCTGACTGGTTTCACAACAACCCTGGATCCAACAAGTATGACATCAGTGAACACGTGCGACACAGCCTGTGGTCCAACGGCTATCAAAGCGCCTGGTTTGAGTGCACCAGGCACGAGTCCCCCCATGAAGGGGTGCTGCTGTGGCACGGCCAACGCATGGACCTGGTATGGGAACCACAGCACTTTGTGCTTCTCAAGCAACCCGAGTATGACGATTACGTTGTGAATGGATTGAGCGTAGTCTTGAGTTTCAAGCCGCGCTTCCGATACCGCGACGAGGCCGGGCGCACCGTGGTCGAGTGGCGCCGTGGCGACCTCCAGGCGCGCTTAGAGGAACTGGAGGGTGCCGGAGTTGCCGACCTCCAGGTGCTCAAGCCGCGCTGATCCGCCATTCCTCCTCGCGACCATTTGCTCACTTGAGGGTCATCTCGACGGTGACCTCATCACAGGTTGCCTGTCGAGGGCACTGAGCACAATCACGCCAGATCTTGTCCGGGAAGGCCTCTCGCGGTGCCACCGTGAACCCCAGCTTCAGGAAAAAGGGCACCACCCGGGTGAGGGCGAAGGCGTGACGGGCACCCCGGCGTCGCGCTTCAGCCAGGAGCTGGCGCACCATCTGCCGGCCCAGCCCACTCCGTTGATGCTGCGGCGCCACCACTAATGAGCGGATCTCGGTCAAGTGCGGCGCCATGAGCACTAGTGAGCCGCATCCCACCACCTCGCCGTCCACCTCGGCCACCACCCAGGTGTCAATACCCCGCGCAATCTCATCCGCCGAGCGGGGCAGGATTTCGCCCAGGCTGAAGTAGTAGCCCACGAGCTGGGCGATGGCGGGCACGTCCTCCGTGCTGGCCCTGCGGACGAGCCGGACTGTTCCGTCGGGTGCAGGTATGGTCCCGGCGAAGGGCTTGGACCTGCCAACTCCCGAGTCGCCTGCCTGACGCTCAGTCTTGCACATTGCGGAGCATCCCTTCCAGCTTGCTCACCAGTTCGTCTATGTGCTCGCGCTCGATGATCAGCGGCGGGAGGAAGCGCAGCACCTTCTCGCCGGCGTTGACCATGATGATGCCTGCCCCGTAGCCGGCCCTGATCACGGGCTCCACCGGCACTGTCAGCTCCATGCCCACCATCAGGCCGCGACCACGCACCTGCCGGATGTGAGGCGACTGCAGTTGCCGCAGCCTTTCCATCAGGTACTCCCCCTTCTCACGCACACCTGCCAGGAACTCCGGCCGGCTGATCCGATCGAACACCACCTGGGCCACCCGGCAGACCAGGGCGTTGGCCGCAAAGGTGCTGCCGTGATCTCCTGGCTTGAGCACCTCGGCCACGCGCTCGCTGACCAGTACGGCGCCGATGGGCAGCCCATTGGCCAGCGGCTTCGCCACGGTCATAATGTCCGGGGTCACGCCGTAGTGTTCATGGGCCCAGAGGTAGCCGGTGCGACCCAGCCCGCACTGTACCTCGTCGAAGATGAGGAGGGCGTTGTGCTTGTCGCACAGGCGACGCAAGCCCTCCAGGAACTCCGGCCGAGCCGGGTTGATCCCGCCTTCGCCCTGGATCGGCTCGACGATGACGCCGCAGGTGCAGTCGGTGATGGTCTCCTCAGCCGATGCCAGGTCGTTGAAGGTGGCGAAGCGCACGCCGGGCATGAGGGGGCGGAAGGGGGCCTGATAGTGCTCGCGGGCTGTGGCTGCCAGGGCACCCATCGTCCGGCCGTGAAAGCTGCCGGTGAAGGCCACGAACTCCGTCTTCTCGTCATCGAAGTGGGTGCGCGCCCACTTGCGGGTGAACTTCAGTGCTCCCTCTACTGCCTCGCTGCCCGAGTTGCAGAAGAACACCCGCTCGGCGAAGGAGTGGGTCACCAGGCGCCGGGCCAGCTCCACGTGGGGGGCGGTGTGATATAGATTGGAGACGTGGATTAGCTTGCGGGCCTGATCTTCGATGGCCGCGATGATCTCCGGGTCGGCGTGCCCCAGGGCGTTGACAGCGATCCCGGCCATGAAGTCCAGGTAGCGCCGGCCTTCCGTGTCATACACGTACACCCCCTCCCCGCGCTCCAGCACGAAGGGCGCCCGCTTGTACGTCTGCACCAGGTACTGCTGCTCAAGGTTGATGATCTCGTCCGCGTTCATGCTGTGTCCTCCCGGTTCAGGTAGTAGTCTGTGCCGTGAACACCGTGCCAGCGCCGGCTTGCAGCCCGACCAGATCAGTGATCACTGCCCGCTGCACCCCGGCTTCAACGGCGTCCACGGCTGCCAGCACTTTGGGCACCATGCCGCCGGTGATCGCGCCGTCCTCGATGAGCTCTTTGGCTTGGAGAGCTGTGAGGGAGGGGAGCACGTCCCCATCCACCAGCACCCCCGGCACGTCCGTCAGCAACACCAGGGCCGCTGCTCCCATGGCCTGGGCGATGGCGGCTGCTGCCTGGTCGGCGTTGACGTTGTACAGGTGGCCGTCCAGTCCCAGGGAGATGGGCGCGATGACGGGCACCAGGTCCAGCCCCAGGAGCCTCTCCAGGGCCTGCCGGTTGGTCTCCACCACCCGGCCAACCCAGCCCAGGTCGCCGGCCGGATGCTCATACTTCTCCACCCGCAGCAGGCCCAGGTCCACCCCACTGATGCCTATGGCCTGGGCGCCGGCCTGCACCAGGGCCGCCACCAGCCGCTTGTTGGCCGAGCCACATAGCACCATGGTCGCCACCCGCAGCACTGGGTCCGTGGTGACGCGCAAGCCGGAGCGCACTTGGTAAGGGATGCCCAGGTCCATCTGGAGCCGCCCGATCTCCTCGCCACCGCCATGGACGATCACCGGCGGAGCCGGCAGCCCCACCACCGTCTCCGCCAGCGCCCTCAGCGACTCCGGCTCCTCAATCTGATTCCCCCCTATCTTCAGCACCAAAAGGTCTTGACTCACGCTGACCTCTCATCGCCGGCCGCGGAAACACGCGGAAGGCTTTTCTGTGTGCTCCCGTGTGATTCTGTGGCTACATCCCAAGCCCCAGGGTCTCGTCAAGCCCGAACATCACGTTCATGTTTTGCACCGCTTGTCCCGATGCTCCCTTGATGAGGTTGTCAATGGCCGAGCAGACAATCCAGTGTGTGTCCTCCACAGGGGTCAGGGAGATGGCACAGCGGTTGGTGTGAACCACGTGGCGCAGGGTGGCCAGCCGGCCTGCAGGCAGCACCTGGATGAAGGGCTCGCCGGCGTACGTTTCCCGATAGAGCTCCACCAGGCGCTCCGCCGGCCACCCCTCCCTCAGCTCCACGTACATCGTGGACAGGAGTCCCCGGTTCACCGGCAACAAATGGGGCGCAAACACCACCGTCAGCTTGTTCTTGGTTCCTTGTTCTCCGATCTTCCTCAGTTCTTGCTCCATCTCCGGCACGTGCCGGTGTACGTGCCCGATGTTGTACGGCGAGAGGTTGTCGTGGGCCTCGACAAAGTGAGTGGTGAGCTTGGGCGTGCGGCCCGCGCCCGACACGCCCGATTTGGCATCCACGATGACCCGGTCGCTCGCCAGGAGCCCGTGCCGGACCAGGGGATACAGGCCCAGAAGGACGCTCGTAGGGTAGCAGCCCGGGTTAGCCACCAGCCGGGCCTGGCGCAGTTGCTCACGGTACAACTCCGTCAACCCGTACACCGCCTCGGACAGCAACTCAGGAGCGATGTGCTGGATCTTGTACCAGAGCTCGTAGGTGGTGGGCTCTGAGAGGCGGAAATCGGCGCTCAGGTCCACCACCCGCAGGCCAGCGTCCAGGCATCGTTTGGCCGTCTCCATCGAGGCGCCGTGGGGCAGGCACAGGAAAGCGAGGTCCGCGTCTTTAAGAGGGGCATTGTCGGCTGGGATGAGGGGCAGGTCCCAGGGGCAAGGGTAGACATCTGAGAGGAGGTGCCCGGCGTACGAATCCGAGGTTGCCCAGGCGATGTGGGCAGCCGAGTGACCCATTAGCAGTCGCACCAATTCGTAGCCCGTGTATCCCGTTGCGCCGAAGATTCCCACGCGCACCGACATCTTCCTGCTCCTCTCCCCCAAAACGAAACCAGCTCTCCTCGACCCTGTGGTCTGGAGAGCTGGCTTGTAGCAGCGAATATGAGAATGCTATCCCGGTAGCCTATCCAAACCCAGGGTCAATCCGCCTGCGCGGAAGACGCGGGCGACGAAAGCGAGGGAAACGGATAGGCAACCGGCTGATCATGGAGTCTCTGCTCTCATCCTCTTCAAGTTAGTTACAAAGTATATCACTAAACGCCCTGGCTGTCAAATGGCTTTTCCCGAGATCACACCCAAGTGGTGCTCAACTGGCAGGACTCGAGCCGGCGAATGTCCGCCCCCCAAAGCCAGCGGGACAGGCCCCGCAAGAGCAGCAGGACCGGCTTCGCGGGCATGATCCCGCGGCCGCGAAAGCCGACGTTGGGCCATAGGCCCTGCAGCCGCACACTCTCAGTGTGTTGGCCCACTATTGATACTTTTGGTCGCTCAATTGACCCTTCTGGCTCTTGTGTCAAAGGCTCAAGCCGGGTATGATGAGGATAAGTCAAAATGGGCTTGGCCGCTGGAGGTGCTACGGGCGATGAGCGGGAGTGGCGTTCTGATGACGCAAGAGTCTGATCTCTCGCTACGTATCCTGCGTTTGGAGCAGAAGCTGGAATCCTATCAGAAGCTTCATGCTGAGGAGCTTGATGAACTCCGCCTGGCCTTGGCCGAACTGAAGAGGCAGGTGCTAAGCATGGCTGCGCTACAGCAACAGGCTGCTCCCCTTGAAACACAGGTAAGGGGTTTTGCTGGAAAAGGGGAGGAACCCAATGGAGTTGGGCGTTAGGAGGTGATACCTATGGCGAACTTGATCTGGTTGCAAGGGGCTACCGACAACGGTTGTACCATATCCTTCCTCAATGCCGATCAGCCTGACGTGCCTCAGATCATCAGCGAGCTGGGGGTCAACGTGGTCTTCCATCCCACCATCAACCCCACCAGCGGCCCTCAGGCAGTGAAGGCCATGGAGCCTTTCGCCAGGGGGGAGGAACCCCTGGACGTGCTGGTGGTGGAAGGAGCGGTGCAGCGCGGCCCGGACGACACCGGCGCCTACTGCTTGATTGGGGATAAGCCCCTCAAGGAGCTGGTGCAGGACCTGGCAGCGGTGGCTCAGTACACCGTGGCTGTGGGGACCTGCGCTGCCTTCGGGGGCGTAGCTGCGGCCGAGCCCAACCCCACCGGTGCCACTGGCCTGCAATTCCACAAGACGGAGAGGGGCGGCATCCTGGGGGCCGACTACAAGTCGCAGGCTGGCCTGCCGGTGATCAACGTACCCGGCTGCCCCGCGCACCCCGACTGGCTCTCCAAGACTTTGGGGGCGGTGTTGCTGGGCATGGGGGGTCTCATTGAGCTGGACGAGTACCAGCGGCCCAAGCTCTTTTACCAGACCGTCTCCCATTGGGGGTGTCCCCACAACGAGTACTTCGAGTACGGCTTCAGCAGAGCTGCCTTTGGGCAAAAAGGCTGCCTTTACCGCTGGTTGGGCTGCAAGGGGCCTGATACCCATGCGGACTGCAATCAGCGATTGTGGAACCGGCAGTCCTCTAAACAGCGCGTTGGCTCGCCGTGCCTGGGTTGTACGGAGCCCGAGTTCCCTGATGCCAGCTCAGGCTGGTTCTTCCGCACCAAGGCGGCACTGCCGGTGCCTAAAGGCGCGAATCGAGTGTTCCATGTGATTGGCAAAGGCTTCGATACGCTGGCCTGTCCGGCCTGGATCAAGGAGGTGGCCCGTGGCTAAGGTGATTGACATCAGCCCCATCACCCGCATTGAGGGGCATCTGGACTTCAAGGTGGAAGTGGACGGCGGGCAGGTTACTGACGCCTGGGCCATAGGTGCCTTGTTCCGGGGCTTCGAGATCATGTTGAAGGGACGTGATCCCCTGGACGCGCTGGTCTTCGTGCCGCGCATCTGCGGCGTGTGCCCCACATCTCACCAGGTCGCCTGCGTCAAGGCGCTGGACGATGTCTACGCCGCCCAGGTGCCACCCAACGCCCATCTGATGCGCAGCATCCTGCTGGGCTTGGAGAACGCCTACAGCCACGCAGCTCATTTCTACGTCCTCTTCGGCCCTGATCTGACCAATAAGAAGTATCAGGATCACCCGGCCTATCCAGAGCTGGTCAAGCGCTTTGCCCCCTTCACCGGCACCTCGTGGCTGACAGCGGTGATGGCCAAGCGCAAGCTCAACGAGGCCTACGCCATCCTGGGCGGCCAGTTTCCCCACTGCAACGTGTTCGTCCCCGGAGGGGTGACCTGCACCCCCACCGCGGCCGATATCATCAAGGTCCTCGGTATCCTGATGGAGGTGCAAGACATCGTCGAGCAGATGGTGTTAGGTTGCTCCGTCGAGCGTTGGCTGGAAAACAAGACCCTGGAGGACGTGCAGAACTGGCTGGGGGAGGATGGTCACGAGAATAGCGACCTGGGCCTTTTCATCAAGTATGGCCCTGAACTGGGTCTCCACGAGATCGGTTCCGGACCGGGGCGGTTCGTCTCCTACGGCGTCTATGACCTGCCTGGTGGCACCACCTGGCTCCGGCCCGGCTTCTACGATGGTCAATTTCACCCCTTCGATCAGGCCAAGGTCACGGAGCACGTCAAGCACTCCTGGTACGAGGACTACCAGGGCGGCAAGCATCCCAGCCAGGGGGAAACGCGGCCTCACTACACTCGCGACGGCGATAAGTACACTTACGCCAAATCCCCTCGCTACGCCGACAAGCCCGCCCAGGTAGGTCCCCTTTCGCGCCAGATCAACGACCGGGACGCCCTGGTTCTGGACCTGGGGCAGAAGCTAGGCATCAATGCCTTCACCCGGGTGTTGGCCCGGCTCCACGAGGAGGTGCGGCTGCTGGCCCAGATTCGAACCTGGATCGAGCAGCTCAACCTGAAGGAGCCTTTCTACATCAAACCCCCCGACACGCCGCAGCGGGCAACGGGTATTGGGCTGACGGAGGCCGGGCGAGGAGCTCTGGGCCACTGGATCAACGTCGAGGGCGGCAAGATCGCTAACTACCAGGTCATTACGCCGACTGCCTGGAACGTCTCGCCCAAGGACAGCCTGGGGCAACACGGCCCCATCGAGCAGGCGGTGATCGGCACGCCGGTGCCCGACGAAAGCAACCCCATTGAGGTGCAACACGTCATCCGCTCTTTTGACCCCTGCCTGGCGTGCACGGTGCATCTGGTGCGGGGTGAGAAGGACCTCGGACGGTTCCAGGTGTGAGAAGTGTGAAGCGTGGTGCATGTTCCGTTTCTATCATGCGCCACCCTTCTCTTTTCACCTGCCCCTTGTGGGTCGAAATGGGAAACATCATCGTTCTCGGCCTTGGCAATGTCCTGCGGGGCGACGAGGGGGTGGGGGTGCGTACCCTGGAGGCCTTGCGCAACGGTTACCGCTTCCCGCCCAACGTGATGCTCGTGGATGGAGGGACAGCCGGTCTGCGCCTGCTCGATCTCATAGCCGGCGCGGACCGGCTGTTGGTCTTGGATGCAGTGGATGCCAAGGCCGAACCCGGCACCCTATTCCGCTTCACCGTGGATCAGCTCCCCTCGGCCGCCGTCTCTGCTTCTCCCCATGAAATCGGGTTACCTGAAATACTGGCCTCACTGGAGGCGCTGGAGGGCCGCCGACCGAAGACGGTGATCATCGGCGTGCAGCCGGAGAGCCTATCTCCCTGGGACCTTGATCTGTCGCCGCCAGTCCAAGGGGCCCTGCCCCGGCTCATAGAGCTGGCGCTTGACCAACTGGCGCGCTGGGGAGCGCCAGCCCATGGCTGGTGAGTAGTCCTTCACCACAGTGGTTGTGAGGTGTTCGTGGTGCGCGACTCATGGCGCTTGTGGGCCCTCAAGCACCCGCTACGAAGGGGCATCTGGGTAGCCAGCCCCAGGCGCCAGGCCCCGGTGTAAACCCGCATGTGGTTCCCACGCACATAGCCGATCAGCGTGATCCCCCAGGCTCCGGCCAAATCTAGCGACAGGCTGGTGGGCGAGGTGCGCGAGATGACAATGGGTATCTGCATGTCAGCCGCCTTGCGCAGCATTTCCGAGCTGACGCGCCCGGTGGTGAGCAAGATGCCGTCGGCGGTTGGGATACCTCGTACCAGGCACTCGCCCCGGATCTTGTCCAGCGTGTTGTGTCGACCCACGTCCTCCGCCACCACCAGCAAACGCTCACCGTCACTCAGTGCCGAGGTGTGCACGCCCCGGCTGCGGCGATACAGCACGGATGCCTCGTGAAGCGCCTCCATCAGCGTGAACACCTGCTCACGGCTGATCCGCCGAGCGGACCTGATGGGAGCACGGGCAGTGGTCAAGTCGGCAAAGGTCATCCCGCCCGCGCAGCCACTGGTAAGCACGCGTCCCTCCGGCAACGACGCCTGATGACGCAGCCAGACGTCAGCGACGGCTCCACCGTGGGTGATGTCAAGAAGGCTCACGTCCTCCATCCGCCTGATGATCCCTTCAGCCGCCAGGAAGCCTAGGACAAGTGATTCTAACGCGATGGGTGTGCACATCAGGGTCACGAAGGCCTTACCATTGACGTAGATGCTCAGGGGTTGCTCCTCGATCACATCTCCATCCACTGGCTCCCAACCCCGGCCATCAAGCTCCGCGTAGCGCACCCGGATTGTTCCCATGCTCTCAATTCCTTCCCTGATCTCAACCACCATAACCAGCCTCCTGTGCCGCCAGGTCCAGTCCGGCCGTGCGCACCCTTTCGACGGCGAGGTAGAAAGGTCGTCGGGCCTGTCGCAGGTCGAGGGTCTTGAGGTACCGCCGGCAGCATTCGCAAACGTAGACGCGGTAGACCGGGTCTGAGCTGAGGTAGTAGGCCAGCTCATAGGGGTTATCGGTGCCGCAGAAGGGGCAGCCGATGCGCATGTACCGCCAGCCGGTGTCGCAGCGGTTGCAGAACAACCGTCTGGCCCCTGTCTCCTGGTCGAGGGTGGCCAGGTCAGGTTCCCCGGCGCACAGCGGGCACCATCCCCAGTTCTGATATCCCTCGGCCGGGAGATAAGGGCCGGCGGCAGCCGCGGCGCGATGCAGGAACGGCCGCAGGGCCTCGGTCAGCAGGAAAGCGGTCCTGGGCTCCAACGATTCCTGACCCTGGTACCAGGCACACACCAGGTCCGGACGCGCTTCGAGTTGCGCTGCCCGGGTCCAATCTGGCCAATGCCTGGCTGCGAGCTCACCCACGCGATCCAACAAACGTTGCATCACCGGCCAGTCCACTTCCAGCTCGTCGAAGAGGAACACGGGCTGGTGCGCCTCTCGTCGGGCCTCAACACGTTCCGGGGTGACGGGGTTGGTGAGGGGAGAGAGGCTCTTCTCTGCCATCCACTGAGCGGCGAGCAACCGTCGGTGGAAATCAAACCAGTGGGCTTGATCGGGGTACTCCTCCCGGGCGGCTTCCAAGGCTTGTAGCACCTGCTCCTCGAACAACACCATCATGATCCCCCCGTGATAGGTCAGGTTTGGCCATAACCACGGGGGCGGGAAAACCCGCCCCCGTGAATCCTTCCTCGCTTCGTTGCCCTACCAGTTGGCTGGCAGTTCGTCTGCGCTCTCTCCTGCTAGCTCGGTGCTCACGCCTGGCCGGCAAAGACGATGACGTAGCGCAGCAGCAGGCCGCCCAGGAGCACCAGAAGTGGCGCACCGTAGGCTATGGCCGGCGTGACAACCTTGCTTCGCAGTGCGCGCCACTCAAGCATCAAGGGCGCCAACAAGCCAACTATCACCAGCCCGATCCAAAATACGGCGCCCATCCCGCCGGTGATCAGCGTCACCAGGGCCTCCTGAGCGGCGGGGCCGGCCAGAGCCAGCCAGACCAGGAAGGTTACCAGCAGGACCAGCTCGACGACGATGAACGCCACATCGAGCCGCTCCAACTGGGTCAGCACTTCAGGCCGTTCGCCAGTGGGCACGATGCGCAATACGATGGCCAGCGCGGCGATTCCGGTCGAGAGGGCCGAGGCGATGAAAAGCCAGGGCAACAATAAGGTTGCCTCCCACAGCGAGATGGCCGTCTGGGCAAAGAGCACGCCTACGTAGGCCACCACGATGAGGGCGAACAGGAAGCCCAAGGTGGTGACGACCCCTTCCACCAAACTCAAGTTGGCGATCTTGTAACCGAGCAACTCACCCAGCTCTCGCAACACCAGCCCGGCGCCCACCACCGTGCCGATGAGCAAGAAGTAGGTGCCAAACCACATCACGGAGCTGGGTTGAAAGCTGGCAAACAGGTGCCAGAACCGCTCTGAGCGCCCCAGGTCCAGCGTCAGTAACAGCATGCCCAGGGCGAAGACAGGGATGCTGACGTAGGTCCCCAGTCGCAGCAAGGTGCGGTGTCGGCCACCGTTCAGGTTGTGCACCAGGTAGGCGGCAATATAGGCGCCGCCACCGATGCCGGCCAGCCACAGGTAGAGAACAATCCTCCAACCCCATACAATCTGGTCGCTCATCGCTTCTCACCTCCCTAGACGGGTGGCCATCTCCTCCCGCCGCTGAATGACCCACCAGAAGGGCATGACGCCCAACAGGACCGCGGCCGCAGCCCCGCTGAACCAGTAGGAAGGCAGCTTGATGGCCGGGCGGACCGGCTCTTCAGGTAGCCCATAGAACGCCGGCGGGTGGGTCAGGACATACAGGACGTTCAGGCCGGCTAACTGGGTCATGCCGTAGACCTGTGCCTCGGTTGCGCCTTGCCCGCGTAGATAGATCACCCGTTGGTTGGCAATGGCCAGCATCTCCTCCCGGGTGCCGAAGGAAATGGCCCCGGTGGGGCAGGCCTTGGCGCAGGCGGGCTCCAGGCCGCTGGTCACCCGGTCCACGCAAAAGGTACATTTCTTAACCGTCCCCGTGGTCGGGTCCTGCGCCGGCACCCCGTAGGGGCAGGACACTACGCAGTAGCGACATCCGATGCACCAGGCCTGGTCCACGACCACGAAGTTATCTTCCACCCAGTGCATGGCGCCGGTGGGGCAGTTGGCTACACAGGGGGCATCAGTGCAGTGCATACACTGCTTCTTCAGGAAGGCCCATTCGACCCCGCTGCCGGTGATCTCGTGGAACTGCACCCGGGTCCAGGTGTGAGCGGTGAGGCGTGGTGGATTCTCGTAGGTGCCCCAGTTACGCGTTTCCTCGGCGGGGAGGTCGTTCCACGCCTTGCAGGCCACCTGGCAGGCGCGGCATCCCATGCACTTGGAAACATCGTTGAGCATCGCCATTTTCACCATTTGCTTTACCTCCTCTGACGTGCTTGCGCGCTTGTAGGAGCCTCGCGACATCCGCGCCAGGCCACGAGCAACCCCATTATCACGCCTTGCGCACGTCGCACAGGAAAGCCTTGAACTCGGGGATCATGGTGTTGGCGTCCCCCACGTGGGGTGTGAGCGCGTTGGCGCTGTCCCCGGTGGAGATGCCCACGTAGCCCCAGTGCCAGGGCAGGCCGATCTGGTGCACCGTCCGACCGTTCACGCTGAAGGGTTTGAAGCGCAGGGTGACGATGGCCACCCCCTCCACCTGTCCCCGGGCGGATTCCACCACTACCCGATCGCCGTTCTTGATCCCCTTCTCGGCCGCCAGTTCTTCGGAGAGCTCGACGAACATCTCCGGCTGCAGTTCGACCAGCCAGGGCAGGTTGCGGCTCATGCCCCCCGCCTGCATATGCTCCGTCAGGCGGTAGGTAGTGGCCACGATGGGGTACCTGTCCGCTTCGCTCTTCTGCTCGGCAGCCGAAGGCCAGATCTTGAAGGCCGGGTTGATCTGCTGCTTGGACAGCAGGTTGGGCACTGGGCTCTCGAAAGGCTCGTAGTGCTCCGGGAAGGGCCCGTCGGCCAGGCCGGCGCCGAAGATGCGCGCCACCCCCTCGGCCTTCATGATGAAGGGGAGGATGGTCCCTGGCGGCGTGCCACCATCGGGCACGTCTCCCACCCACTTGTTGGCCGCTGCGTCCCACCGGATCACCGGGTGCTCCTTGTCCCACGGCTCCCCGGTCGTCGGGTGGACCGAGGCCCGGTTATAGATGATGCGCCGGTTGACCGGCCAGCTCCAACCCCAGTTGGAGTACAGGCCAATGCCGCTGGGATCCTCCAGCTCCCGCCGTTTGGCCAGGTTGCCGGCGGGCGGATAGTAGCCAGAGTACAGCCAGTTGCCGGCAGCGGTGCTGCCGTCGTCGCGCAGTTGGGTGAAGTTGAGCACCTGCTCTCCGGCCTTGACGATGACCTTGCCTTCAGCGTCTTTCAGATCCACCAGCGCCCAACCGTTGATCTCGCGGGCGATGGCCTCGGCGTCGGGCGTGCCGTCGCCGTAGTTCCAGGTGACGTTGAGGATGGGCTCCGGGAAGGCTCCGCCTTCGGCGGCGTACAGCCGGCGCACCTCTCGTATGATCTGGTTGGTGATCCACAGATCGGGCTTAGCCTCTCCGATGGGCTCGGTGGCCTTCCACCGCCACTGCACCCACCGTCCGGAGTTGGTGACGCTCCCCTCCCGGTCCGTGTAGGCCGCCGCCGGCAGCAGGAAGACCTCGGTCTGGATGGCCTTGGGATCTACGCCCGGCCGCTTCCAAAAGGCGGCCGTCTCCGTCTCCCACAGGTCGATGACCACCATCCAGTCCAGCTTCTCCATGGCCTTTCGCTCCAGGTTAGCGTTGGGCCCTCCCACGGCCGGGTTCTGGCCGAAGACGATGAAGCCCTTGATCTTGCCGGCGTTCATGTCCTCGAAGATGGCGATGTGGGAATAGTTGGCGCTGTTCTTGGGCAGCCAGTTGAAGGCGAAGTCGTTCTCGGGGCTGGCCGCATCGCCGAACCAGGCCTTGAGGGTGCTGACGATGTACTTGGAGCGATTCTTCCACCAGTTCACGCTTTGCTTGGGATCACCGATCGTCTTGGGCGTGGTCCGCGCCACGTAGTCGGCCAGGCTCTGGTCCCCGTCCACCGGGTTGGGAAGGTAGCCGGGCAGGATGTGGAACATCAGGCACTGGTCGGTGGAGCCCTGGACGTTGTGCAGGCCCCGCAGGGCGTTGACCCCGCCGCCGGCCACCCCAATATTGCCCAGCAGCAACTGCAGAATAGCGTAGGCCCTCACGTTCTGAGTGCCGTAGGTGTGCTGGGTGCCCCCCATGGCGTACATGATGGTGCCGGCCTTCCCCGGCTGGCCCGTGGTCGCATAAATCTGGTAGACCTCCAGCAGCTTGTCTTCGGGAGTACCGGTGATCTTAGACACAGTGTCCGGATCGTAGCGCGAGTAGTGACGCCTCAGGAGCTGGAAGACGCAGTTGGGATCGGTGAGGGTCGGGTCCCGTTTGGGCATCCCGTTCTCGTCAAGCTGGTAGCTCCAGGTGGACTTGTCGTAGGCGCGCTTCTCCGGGTTGTAGCCGCTGAAGAGGCCGTCGGCGAAGCCGAAGTTGGGGTTGATCAGAAAGGAAGCGTTGGTGTACTCCCGCACGTACTCCTCGTGGTACAGTTTGTTCTCCAGGATGTAGTTGATCATCCCGCCAATGAAAGCGATGTCCGTGCCGGAGCGCATAGGGGCGTAGACGTGGGCCAGGGAAGAAGTGCGGGTGAAGCGGGGATCCACGCTGATCAAGGTGGCTCCATTCTTCAGCGCCTCCTTCACCCACTTGAAGGAAATGGGGTGGTTTTCGGCGGCGTTGGAACCCATGATCAGGATCACATCGGCGTTCTTGATGTCGATCCAGTGATTGGTCATCGCTCCTCTACCGTACGACTCTGCCAGAGCCGCTACCGTAGAGGAGTGTCATATGCGCGCCTGGTGGTCCAGGTAGACGATCCCTAGGGAGCGGACAGCCTTGACCCAGAGGTAGCATTCCTCGTTGGTGTTCTGAGCCCCGCCCAGGAAGGCGATGGCCTCGGTGCGGTTGACGACTTTGCCGTCGGCCGTGGTAGCCGTCCAGTGCTTATCCCGGGTGTCCTTGATGCGTCGGGCGATCTGGGCAATCGCCCAGTCCCACGACTTCTCTTCCCACTGCTCCGCGTTGGGTGCCCGGTAGAGCACCCTGGTCAGCCGGCGCGGGTTATTTACCACCTGCAGGGCGGCCATCCCCTTGCTGCACAAGGAGCCCTGGTTGATGGGGTGATCCGGATCACCTTCGATGTTGGTGACGCGGTTGCCCTCCACAGCCACGATTTGGCCACAGCCCACGGCACAGTAGGTGCAGATCGTGGGCACCTCCCCGACCTTTTTGTGCAGCACGTAGGGTCGGACCCCCTCCTGGGCCAGAACGGCTGCTGGCAGCCCTGCGCCCACTGCCAGCCCCCCTGCCGTGGCTCCAGAGAGTTTCAAGAAATCCCTTCGACTGAGTTTCATGGACTTCTCACCTCCTTGGGCCTTCGGCCGCGTTCCTTCGGTTGTTAGCGAACACGTAAACCCTGGCTCGGTAACCCCAGAAACTGAAAGCCACACCGCCGGGCCTGCATCCTCCTCCCTTGGGCCTGACGGAGAGCATGCGGAATCACGGGCGTATTTCCGAATTATATGATACCACATAGATCGCTCTCTGAACACGGCCAAAAGTATCAATTTAGCGTCCCAAAGGTATCATTCTGCTCCGACCGATCCGTGACCGGTCAGATTGGCGGGTCACGGACCCGCCCAGAGCGAGGGGTGGGACTTGGATCAGCCAGGAGTGCTCAAGAACACGGGCGTTTCCTTAATCCAGGTCGACGTGGCTCGTCACAGGCAGTATGACCGAAGGGTCTCTCCGTTAGAAAATCGGAAGGCCCTGATGGGAGCCGCCTCTGCTGGTCTTGAGGGGCCATCTGTTAGAGCACCGATAAGCCCCGGGAGCGTCGAACCGGCAGTTGACCCACGAGCCAACCTGAGCTATAATCTCGGTGCGAACATCTGTTTCCCCATCCCGGAACGACAGCGGAACCACGGAGTGATCATGCCTGATTTCCTGGCCAAGCTGACCGAGAGTATCGCTCGCAGCCGGGAGCGTCTCGCCGAGACCCTGCGGGACGACCCTCTGGGCGAAGAGGCCGTGCTCCGGGACCTCATGCAGCAGAATTGGCACCCCCTCCCGGATGACCTGCCATCGCGAGGCCGGCCTCGTGCTGCCATCGCCGTGGACGGCTCCATCGCCCAGCGTAGCTTGGCCAACGGCGCCCATCTCTTCGTCGCGCAGGCGCTGTGCGTCGGCAACGGGGTGGACGAGGCGCTGGTGGACGTGGACATGCTGCGGGGGACGGCGCGGGAGGGCAGCGTCAAGCGGCTGTCGGACCTGCTGTTGCAGTACCTGGAGATTCGCCTGGCCCGGCTGTGTGTGGACCGGGTGCCCGACGGCAGCGTGCTGTACCTGGACGGGGCGCTCTACGGGCGCCTCCCTCAGCTATACCCCCTGCGGATTGACGACGAGATCGAGCGGCCTTTCCCGGAGGAGACGGTAGATGACTTCCTGTACCTCTTCCGGCAGTGCAGCCGGCAGGGCCGGAGGGTTGACCTCATCGCCATCGCCAAGACCAGCCGCGAGGACACCCACTCCCGGGTGTGGCAGCGGCAGGCCGGGCGCTCCGTCGCCCTCGCCGTCCCCGACATCGAGATGATCTATCGCTGGACGGACCAACGGGCCGGCTACTCCACGCCGGTCATCCTGGGCAGCGCCGGCTTCAGCGGCGGCCCGGAGCGGCTCCTGCGGGAGCGCGGCCTGGGTGATGCGCCAGCTATCGTCTCCTTCTACGTGCGCCTGGCCGACCACGACGATGCCATGCGCGTCGAGGTGCCGGCCTGCTGTCTGGGCGATCCGCGCACCTTGAAAAACGTCACCGAGCACGAGGCACTGGACCCGTCGCAGTGTGACCTGAGCCCGATCCTGGCGACCCTGGCGGCCGACTACGGCGGACCGGAGGTATACAACGCCCTGCTGTACAGCGCCGACCGGCAGGTGCGCCTAACCCGGCAGACCATGAATCAGGTGTATCTTCGGCTGATCGAGAGCATCACCGGGCACGAGGTGAGATTGGACAGGAGTGAGAGGAGGTTCTGATGCCAACTGTTGGCTACGTTGTCGGTGAGGTGCGGACTGACGAGTTTACCTTTGTGACCAATCCGGAGATTGCGCCGCCCCGGCTGGAGTACGTGGTAATCCAGGGAGTGGAGGAGCGCGTGGGTGACGAGGTGCGCCGGGTGGACGTCCTAGCTCAGGTGACCTCGTTGGAGGTGGCCTCCCGGCTATTGAGCACCGCCATGACCTACGCCGAGGTTCAGGCCATCCTGAACCGCCTGAACGCCGCCCAGCCCATCATGACTGGCCGTGCCAAGGTGATCGGCTACCTGGATGACAAGGTGGTGCGCTTGCCCCGAGGGGCCGCCATGCCCGGCAGCCCGGTGGAGCTGGCGCCCGATGAGCTCCTGCGCCAGTTCTTCTCCCGCAACGTCACCTCGGGCCTGCCCCTGGGCACGCTCATCAACCGGCCGGGGGTGGAGGTGCGCCTGGATCCCAATGGCCTGCGGCGACACCTGGCGGTCATCGCCCAAACCGGCGCCGGCAAGTCCTATACCGTGGGCGTGATCCTGGAGAAGCTCCTGGAGTTGGGGGGCACCATCATCGTCTTCGACCCCAACAGCGACTACGTCCTCATGCGCAGGGATGCCCGCCAGCGCCCCACGCCCTTCGCCGACCGCGTGGAGATATACCGCCTGCCCACAGAGCAGAAGGCCCGTATCACCGACGAGGAGCTCGGCGGGGCACGCAAGTTCACCATCCAGTTCTCCAAGCTGGACCCGGATGAGCTGTGCGCCATGACCGGCATCAGCGAGAAAGCCACCCGGATTCGCAAGGCCATCCGCACCGCCTGCGAGAACCTCCGGGGTCAGGACTACACGCCGGACATCCTGCTAAAGGAGCTCACCCGCCTGTCGCAAGGGGGTCAGGTCCCGCCTACCGCTCCACGAGGGCGACCCATCAGTCCGGCCATCGGCGACGAGGCAAAGTTCGACGAGTTCTTCCGGCAGGAGGCGGCACGCAAGGCCGGCCTGGACGCCGATGATTTCGAGGCGTGGTTCCCGAGGGATGAGACGGACGAGGCTGAGGTTGGGCCCGAACCTGAGCCCACGCCGGAACCTGAGCAGGCCATCACGCCGGACGTCATCGTGGGTGCCCTGGGGGCGCTCAAGCACATCGAGCGCCTGACCCGGGTGGACATCTGGGGCTTCGAGGATGTGCCCATGAAGGACCTCCTGCGCCCTATGTCCCTGTCGGTGATTGACCTGGCCGGGGTGGACCAGTGGATCGCCGAGTTCGTGGTGGACAAGGTGCTGAGGGAGGTGTGGAGCGTGGCCACCACCGAAGGGCTAGCGCGGCCTGTTTTCGTGGTGTTGGAGGAGGCTCACAACTTCGTGTCCGGCGGGGCTACCCAGAGCCAGTGTGCCGGCATCATCAAGCGGGTCAGCTCCGAAGGCCGCAAGTTCGGCATCTTCCTGGTCCTCATCACTCAGCGGCCCTACCGCATCCACCAGGACACCCTATCCCAGTGTAACAGCCAGATCATCATGCGGCTGACCAACCCTGAGGACCAGCAGGCCGTGCGTCGGGCCTCGGAGTCTATCTCCGAAGGGCTGCTGGCGGACCTGCCCGGCCTGAACGTGGGCGAGGCGGTGATCCTGGGTCCCCTGGTGCGGGTCCCGGTGATGGTGCGGGTGGGCCGGCGGGTCTCTAAGGAGGGTGGCAGCGACATTGACGTGGTGGCTGCTCTGAAGCGCGCCCGCAGCGAGGTGGTCACCGAGGAGATGGAGGCCCGGACACGTGAGGAGCGCAAGGCCCGCGGCCGGACCGAATGGCAGGAGGAGATCTGACAGGGGGTGCTGCTTTCTTGACAGTTTACTTGGGTGATGATACCATAAACGGTAAGAAACCGGGTTTCTCGGACTTTGTCCTGCCATGAAGCTGGTCGTGCAAATTCCCGCATACAATGAGTCCGAGACCTTGCCCCAGGTCATCGAAGCTATCCCGCGCTCCATCCCCGGCGTGGACGTGGTCGAGGTGCTGGTGGTGGATGATGGCTCCACCGATGGGACGGCGGAGGTGGCCCAGCGCGCCGGGGCCGATCACGTGTTGCGCCACGGCGTGAACCGCGGCCTGGCCGCCGCCTTCCAGTCCGGCCTGGATGCTTGCTTGCGCCTGGGTGCAGACATCATCGTCAACACTGACGCCGACAACCAGTACCCCGGCGAACAGATCCCCGACCTTATCGCCCCCATCCTGGGCGGCCGAGCCGACATCGTCATCGGCGACCGGCAGGTGCAGCGTTTGGAGCACTTTTCAGGACGCAAGAAGCTGCTGCAGCGGCTGGGGAGCTGGGTGGTGCGCCTGGCCTCGGGGACCGATGTGCCGGATGCCCCTAGCGGCTTCCGCGCCTATTCACGGGAGGCTGCCCTGCGCCTCTTCGTGACCACCGACTTCTCCTACACTGTCGAGAACATCATCCAGGCGGGCCGGCGGGGCTTGCGCGTGGCCCACGTGCCGGTCCGCACCAACATGGTGACCCGGCCGTCCCGCCTTTATCGTGGCACGTGGGAGTTCGTGAAGAAACAGGCAGCCACCATTGTCCGCACCTACGCCACCTACGAGCCCCTCAAGACCTTCTTCTACCTGGCACTGCCCTTCGCCGTGGTGGGAGTCGTGGCCTTCGGGCGTATCGGCTGGCTGTACATCACCCACAGGCTCACCCGGGCCAGCAACATCCAGTCAGCCATCGTCGGCGCGACCACCCTGATCATCGCCTTTCTCATCTTTCTCATCGGGCTGCTGGCCGACCGAATTGGCGATAACCGCCGGCTGATGGAGGAGATCCTCTACCGGCTGCGAAAAGAGGAGCTGGAGCGCTTGATCGAGCGGCAGTCCACCACTGCACCCCGTTCCGAAGACTGAGCTGACGAGCATGCATCAAAGGAGGAAGCCATGGCTCTGTTACTCACGCGCAAAGACGTGGAAGCAGTCCTCACCATGGAGGACGCCATTGACGCGGTGGAAGAAGGCTTTCGGCAGCATCAATTGGGGACCAGTCAATTGCCCCTGCGCACCGCGATACACATCCCAGAGCACAACGGCATCGTGCTGTTCATGCCGGGCTACATCGGCGGGATGGACGCCCTGGGGATGAAGCTGGTGACGGTCTATCCGGACAACCCCTCCAAGTACAACTTGCCCACCATTCTGGCTACTGTCCTATTGGCCCATCCACGAACAGGGGACCTGCTAGCCATCATGGACGGGACTTATCTGACGGCGATGCGCACCGGAGCAGCCAGCGGCGTGGCCACCAAGTACCTGGCCCGGCCCGATTCCAGGGTGGTAGGGGTCTTCGGCGCCGGGGTCCAGGCCCGGACTCAGCTTATGGCCGTATGCGCCGTGCGGCCCATCACCGAGGCCCGGGTGTACGATGTGGTCCCGGCGGTGGTGCAAAGCTTCTGTGACGAGATGGGTGCCAAGCTGGGCATCACTGTGAGGCCCGCCGCCAGCCCACGGGAGGCTGTGGAAGGTTGCGACGTCATCGTTGCGGCCACGACCAGCAAGACGCCGGTCTTTGACGGTGCCTGGGTGGCACGCGGCACCCACCTCAACGGCATCGGCTCGCACACCCCCGACGCCCGGGAGTTTGACTCCACGGTCATCCGGCGCGCCAAGGTGGTGGTGGACCTACGGGAAGCGGCTCTGGCGGAGGCTGGCGACGTGATCATCCCCATCAAGGCCGGCGAGATCACCGCCGACCACATCTACGCTGAGCTGGGGGAGATCGTGACCGGCAAGCCGGGCCGGGAGAATCCCGAGGAAATCACCCTGTTCAAGTCCGTGGGGCTGGCCATCCAGGACATGTCTACGGCCAGCCGGGTGTACCAGCGGGCGCGGGAGCAGGGCATCGGGAAGGAGATCAGCCTGTGAAAAGTGATGCTTACCCTGCCGCCGAACCCTTTCGCATCAAGGTAGTTGAGCCGCTCAAAATCACCACCCGCCAGGAGCGGGAGCAGATCATCCGCGATGCCCACTACAACGTCTTCAACATCCGCGCCGAGGACGTCTTCGTGGACTTGCTGACCGATAGCGGCACCTCAGCCATGAGCCAGGACCAGTGGGCCGGTCTGATGGTGGGCGATGAGTCGTACGCCGGGTGCCGCAATTGGTTCCACCTGGAGGAGATCGTCAAGGAGATCACGGGCTACGGCTACGTGCTCCCCACGCACCAGGGCCGGCCGGCGGAGAACATCCTCACCATGCTGCACGTCCAGCCGGGCCTGGCGGCCCTGGGCAACATGTTCTTCGACACCACCCAGGCCCACGTCAAAACCAAGGGCGGCCTGCCCCTCGACTTGGTGGTAGACGAGGGGCTCGATCCCAACAGTGACTACCCTTTCAAGGGCAACATAGACATTGACAAGCTTGAAGACTACATCCGCCGGGAGACGCCGGAGAAGGTGGCCTTCATCCTGTTGACCGTGACCTGCAACAACAACGGCGGTCAGCCGGTCTCCATGGCCAACATCCGGGCCGTGCGCGTCGTTGCCGACCAGTATGGGTTACCGTTTTACCTGGACGCCGCCCGTTTCGCCGAAAACGCCTGGTTCATCAAGACCCGGGAGGAGGGTTACGCCGACAAGTCCCTCAAGGAAATCGCCCGGGAGATGTTCTCCTACGCCGATGGCTGTACGATGAGTGCCAAGAAGGACGGCCTGGTCAACATCGGCGGCTTCCTGGCCCTGAACGACGAGGCCAAGTATCGCCGGGCTCAGCAGTTGTTGATCCTGTGGGAGGGCTTCATGACCTACGGCGGGCTGGCCGGGCGCGACCTGGAGGCGTTGGCCCGGGGCCTGCAAGAGGTCCTGGATGAGGCCTACATGTCCAACCGGGTGCGGCAGGTGCACTACCTGGGGCAGCAGATGCTGGACGCAGGTGTTCCTGTGTTCCGCCCCATCGGGGGCCATTGCGTGTTGCTGGACATGAAGCAGTTTCTCCCGCACATCCCGCAAGATCAGTTCCCGGCTGAGGCCTTCTGTGCCGAGCTGTACGTGGACTCCGGAACGCGCGCTGTTGGCTTGGGGTTCCTGGCCTTTGGCGGGAAGGACGAGGGGACCGGGGAGGTGATCTATCCGCCCCTAGAGGTGGTGCGCATGGCCATCCCCCGCCGGGTCTACACCGACAACCACATGGACCTGGTGGCGCGCAGCGCGATTGACATCTACCATCGGCGAGAAAACCTGCGGGGCATGAGAATCACTTATGAGACCCCGGTGCTGCGTCACTTCACCGCCCACTTGGCCCCACTATCCTGACCTGTTGCAAGACCATCGGAGCATACCCTGGCCCCTGTGGACTTTGCCTGGGTTGGCTGCCTGTGTTATAATTGCCTCCGTCAGGCCGGGGTGCCGGCCCGGACGACGCTTTGACATCTGCGAGGCCCTAGGTCAGGCCTCAACAGGAGGCACGATTTGATGAACTCGAGGTCGGTCCACCACGGCCCGTCTTGGACCAAGACCGTCTTCAGCTTACTTTTCGTCGCCTTTGTGGCTGGAGGGCTGTACTTCGGGTATATTTTTTACAGCACGGTCAAAGAGGTGGTGGCGTACGTGCCGCTGCCTGCGCCTCTGATCTTCTCCGGCGGCGGTGGCGGCACCGGCACACAGCCGGGCACTGGGAACATGGAGTCGCTGCCGGCTCCAGACACCCCGCCTGAGAAGTGGCCGGAATGGGATCGTCATGGCCGGGTCAACATCTTGCTCTTGGGGGTGGACGAGCGGCCCTGTGAGCCGTCACCCGCGCGCACCGACACCATGATCCTAGTGACAGTGGACCCGGACAACAAGACCGTGGCGCTGCTTTCCATCCCGCGGGACTTGTGGGTGGAAATCCCCGGCGGTCTCCCCGGGGTCCCGCGGGAGGGTCGCATTAACGCGGCGCATTTGTATGGTGAGTTGAGGAACTACCCAGGCGGGGGGCCTGCTCTGGCCAAACGCACCGTTGAAAAGAATTTCGGCATACCGGTACACTACTACGCCCTGGTCAACTTCAAGGGCCTGGAGCAGATCATTGACGCCCTGGACGGCATCGAGATTGATGTGGAGAAGCCCATCCACGATGAAGCCTTCCCCGATGATTACTGCGGCACCATCGTGGTGGACATACCGGCTGGTCGGCAACACATGGATGGGGCTACAGTGTTGCAGTACGCCCGCTCTCGGCACGGCACCACGGACTTCGATCGTGCCCGGCGGCAGCAGAAGGTGCTATTCGCCATCCGGGAGAGGGCCCTTAGCCTGGGTATTCTCCCCAAGGTCCCCGAACTCTATCGCGCCTTGGGGAACACCGTCTCCACAGACATGAAGCCGTGGGAGATTTTCGCCCTGGCACGCATCGGCGCCGAAATCCCTCTCGAAAACATCAAGACCTACGTCGTTGACGCCAGCATGACCGTGCCGTGGCGCACCCCCCAGGGCGCAGAGGTGCTCATTCCCAAGCGTGCCGAGATCGCCAAGCTGATGGAGGAGATCTTCGGCCCTTCAACGGCTGCCAGTCAGTGAGGAACTGCGGGTTGGAGGAGTTGATTTGATGGCAACACCACGCAGGGTTGTAGAAGCACCACCTGAAGAACTCCCGCGTCTGCGCATGACTTACGAGGAATTCCTCGCCTGGGCCGATGAGGACGTCCACGCCGAGTGGGTAGACGGGGAGGTCATCATCCACATGCCACCCAAGGACATACACCAGAACATTGTGGGTTTCCTCTACACGCTGTTGAGGCTTTTCGTGGACTTCTTTAGCCTGGGGGCGGTGCGGACGGCCCCGTTCGAGATGAAGCTTTCCCCCTATGGCCCCGCTCGCGAGCCGGACATCCTCTTCGTGGCCCGAGAACACCTGGAGCGTCTCACAGAGGATCGGCTGGCCGGGCCTGCGGACCTGGTGGTGGAGGTGATCTCGGAGGACAGCGTCACACGTGACCGGGTCAAGAAGTACTACGAGTATCAGGCAGCTGGCGTGCGGGAGTACTGGCTTATTGACCCACGTCCTGGTGAAGAGCAGGTTGACTTCTGGGTGCGGGATGAGGATGGTAAGTACCGGGCTGTCGCCATCGGCGACGATGGCATCTATCGCTCTGCTGTTCTGTCCGGGTTTTGGCTGCGCGTGGACTGGCTGTGGATGGAGGAACTCCCGGATCCCCTCCTCACCTTCGCCCAGATCGCCGGCTTCCCGTCTGACATGATTGAGGCGCTGCAGGAGATAGCAACTCGCGGCCCGCAACCCTCGCCGCCGCAGGAATAGCAATTGCTAGACCTGTCATCTTCCTCTTCCTCGGTGTCCCTCAGTGCAATTTCACCCGCCCCGTATCACAATCCGGTGGCTGTTCCTCGCCCTGCTCAAACCCGCGCCAACCCGGGTTGACAAGATGGACCACCAAAGTTGCTCCTCAGAGCGTGTGAAAAGGGCGTAAGGGTGAAACCTCAGCCAGGCGTCCACAAGCGGATATCGGGCACGCGGCGGAAGTCCTCGTCATTGCTGGCCAGGTCTGTCAGGCCGTGATGGCGCATGACGGCCAGGGTTTTGGAATCGTCGGTGAGCAGGCCGTACTCGTCGCGGAAGCACTTGCTGGCGTGGATCTCCCGGTAGGTCACGTCGGGGGTCGAATCCGGGCGCGGCTGAACTCGCCTGGGATCTGCTTGTAGCCGGTCGGAGTGCGCACCGCATCGGGATGCTGCTTGAGATACCAGACCACCTCGCGGGGATGAAGCTCAAACGCGTCCATGGCCTCCCGCACCATGATGCGGTGGATAGCGTGGGCAGCCTGGACATCGGCAATCCAATGCCAGTTCATCGCTCTCCGCTACATACTGCGCAGTTTCCGCATCCACATCGGCGAACATGTTGCGGATGCGCTCCACGGCGGCCAGGGCTTCCTGGTCACTTTCAAGCGTGGGCGGCGGTTCCTCAGGCCAGGGTTCCTCCAGCGCCTCCCGCCAGGCGCGGAATCCTTCGTACTCCGCGATAGGGACCAGGGCAGCCACCGGCTTGCATCCCGCTTCAGGATTACCGGCTCTTGGCCGAGGGTCTCGTCGTCCACGTTCAATGTGTAGGGAGCCCGGGGCTCGCGCAGTATCGGCTTCCTCATCTCTCATCACCTCGCCAGTGATTGTAGCGCACGCAGGTATCTTGGTCAAGGGATGACCAATGTCCCGGGCCACAGGCCTGAAAACGCGCGATAGTCCTGTGTCCTATTCGCCCATCACCTGCACCACCAGTTCGCGCCGCCGGGGCCGGTTGTCAAAATCCACCAGCACCAGTTGCTGCCACGTCCCGAGGGTCATGCGCCGGTCGGTGAAGGGCACGGTGAAGGATGCCTTCAAGAGCGCCGCACGGATGTGGCTATGTCCATTCATATCGCCCCAGCGCAGGTTGTGGCGGTAGTCTCGGTCCGGCGGGATGATCTCGTCGAACAAGCGCTTGAGGTCGGCGATGCAGCCGGACTCGTACTCGATGGTCGTCAGGGCGCTGGTGGAGCTGGGGCAAAAGATTGTGACGATGCCGTCCTTCACCGGGGCCTCCTGCAGCACCCGGGCCACCTCCTGGGTGATGTCAATCACGTCGGCGTTGCCGCGCGTCTCCACGCTGATCCGCTGAGTGACAACCATCTCAGAACCTCCGTGAAAGGGAGCAGGATGCACGTCTTGCTTCTTACTGCCTCGCGCTCTCTGATCACTGTTCCACCGAGAACGTTCCGCCGGCACTGCGGCCAAACACCTCCGGGAAGTACATCTCGTAGGCCACCGTGGGCATGACGTTGAATTGCCCGGCCACGCTGGCCCGCATGAGGTACGTGTACTCGTAGGTCCCCCGGCCCAGTTGGGTGGCAAAGAGGGCCACCTTCTCGTCCCGCAGGTCCGAGTGGGTCCAGTAGCTCCACCAGGGGCGCATCCACCAGGGTAGCTGCTCATCCGGGATCACCTCCTGGAACTCCGGGCCCCGCGCCGCCGCGCTCACCGTCTTCAGGCTGGTGTCAATGGCCTCGAAGCCGGCCGGCAGGGGGTCCTCCACCACCAGGTAGTGCAGATCGCTGGGGGCTACGATGGTCAGCTTCACCTGCACCACATCGCCCACTCTGGCCGAGAGGGCCGGTTCACCTGTGGGCTCCAGCGTGCGTGGGTCCACCTTGAAATACTGCCGCCCGACGATGATCCCCCGATCCAGCGGCCTGATCCGCTCCACCGGCTGGAACGTGCGCAGGTAGGCGGCGTAGTACAGCCGGCCCTGGCCCTGGCGGGTCATGACCAGCTCGTTGGCCACGTCCAGGAGCAGCTCCTGCACCGGAACCACGAACCTGGCCGGCTGGTCCACGTTCTCCGGCGTCACCTGGCCCTCGCCCAGGGTCTGGCCGTTGAGCTGTACGCGGTAGGTGTAGCCGGCCTGCAGTTCGCTGGTGGACCGCATCCAGTCGGTCAAGGCCAGGACGGACCAGGCGGTCTCCTGGGTGGTCTCCCAGTGCCCCTCCTTGCGGGCCACCATCAGCCAGCGCACGGCGTTGGGGAGCAGGGGGTTCTGCGGGTCAATGCGGGCCAGAGCCTCCATCACCATTGCCGTGGTCCGCGTGTTGGTGTTGGCCAGCCGGTGATCGGTCGTTTGCTCCTCCCAATGAGCGCCCGTAGCGCTGAGGATGGCCACGCCGGTCAGCTCTGTCACCAGGGTCTTGAGGCGCGCGTCTTGTTCAGGCCCGCCCAGCTTCTGCAGCGCCATGGCGACAAGCGCCTTGCCGTAGTTGCTCAGGTTGGATCGTTTATCAAACAGGGTGACGGTGCGGCCCAGGTCGCCGTAGCCCGATTCGGCCATGGCGAAGAGCACCAGAGCCCGCTGGTTATAGTCCCAGCCCTGCTCGACGTCCACGGGCCGGCCCAGGTACTGGAGCAGATACTCGACAGCCCGGGTCATCACCTCCTCATCCACGGCGAAGCCAGCTTCCCGGGCGGTGTAGAGGCCGAAGAGGGCGTAGGCCGTCAGCCACGGCTGGCTTTCATCCGGCAGCCACCAACCCCAACCGCCGTCCGGATGCTGTAGGGCGTAGAGGCGCTGGATCTGCCGGCTGACCACGTCCTCCAGGTGGGCGCGCAGCTCCGGCCGATCCAGCCCCAGCTCCTTCAGGGCGCGGTAGGTGGCCACGTTGGGCAGGAACTTGCTCACCGTCTGCTCGCTGCACTCCCACGGGAAGGACTCCAGCCAGCTCAGGCTGTCCCGTGAGGCGGCCGCCAGCGATGGATTCACCTCAACGGTCAGCTCGCCCTGGGTGGTGTCAACGCCCGAGGGGACCTTTATCTGCTCCACGATCCGCGTTTCCACCTGCCCGGCCGTCGCTACAGTCTCCGGCGTGGAATACCGATAGACGGGCAGGGTCAGCTCCACCGCGTCCTGGTAGCCGTGCCCCTCGGCGGCGAAGGTCGCCATCACCTGCTCCACGTCGTCCACCGAAACCTCCCAGCCGACTTTGGCTTTGCCGCCGGCGGGTACGGTGAGGGACTGGATCCCCTCCCCAGCCCTCCCCCTGTCAGGGGGAGGGAGCAGCGTCAACCCCTCGGCGCTCAGGCTGAGGTCCACCGTGACGCTCTGGTCGGTGTTGTTGTTGACCACGGCCTCCAGCCGCACCTGATCGCCGACGACGAAGAAGCGCGGGGTCACGGGGCGCACCAGCACCGGCTTGGTGCTGATGATGTCCACCTGGCCAACCCCCACCAGGGTCTCGCGGGTGACCCCCTTGGCGGTCATGTTCCAGGTGGTCAGGTTGTCCGGCAGCGTCACGCTCACCTGGGCGCGACCGTCGGCGTCGGTGACCAGGGCCGGGTTCCAGTAGGCCGTGTCGCGGAAGACCCGGCGCACCGGCCCGACTTCCAGGGCTTGTAGACCACCACCGCCGCCCTTAGCCGCGGCCGTCAGTTGCTGGCTGATCCGGTCCACCGACCGCACCAGCGAGGCCGCTGTGCTCACCGCCAGGGCACGCTGGCCGTAGAAGGCCTCCACTGGTGATTGCGCGGTCTCCTCTGCCAGCGACTGGATGGCCTTGTCCACCAGGGCCAGGGAGAGTTCTGCCTCCACGCCGTTGCCGGCGCGGTCGCGCACTTCCACGTCGTAGGTGACGGTGTCACCGGGCTTGTACGGACCGAGCCGATCGGGCCGCACGGTCACGTCCAGCAGCTTCTCCTTGACCGAGACCTGCAGGTTGGTGTAGCCGATCTTGAACTGCGGGGTGGGTGAATCAGGCCCTACGCCTTTCACCAGCATCACCGAGACGTAGACGTTGGGCGCGTAGTCGGGCAGGATGGGGATGCCGATGGTCTCGCTGTTGCCCGCCAGCTTCACCCGGCGGACAAGCTTGATGTGCCCCCGTTCGACGGTCACCAGCGCCTGGGCGCCGGCGAAGGGCGCCGGCACCAGCACCTCGGCGATGTCGCCCACTTTGTAGGTCTTCTTGTCGGCCACCAGCTCGATGCGGTCGTTGTTCTCCTGCCGCCAGTTGACGAACTCGCGACCACTCACCCACACGTAGGTGGCGCTGGTGACCGTATTGCCCTCCTGATCCGTCCCTTCGGCGACCACCCGGTGCACGCCCCCTTGCTTCGGGGTGAAGCGGATCACACCTTCACCTTCCTCGTCGGTCGTCAGTTCGATCTCGGTGAGGAGAGTGTCGGTGTAGGTGCTGGTCCAGTAGAAGCCGCCATCCTCGCGCTTCTGGCGGGCGCTGAACCACTCGCGCCGGTAGACCTTGGCGCGCAGGGGCTGATTGCCGACGGGCTCACCTTGCGGATCAACGGTGAGGACGTTAACCCCCAGCTCTTCGCCCGCCCGGCCCACGTACTCTTGCGGCTGTAGGCCAATGTAGAAGTGACCCTTGTGGACCACAGCGCTGGCCCGGTTGGACACCGCCTGATTGTTGATGTCCGTCACCTCCACGTCAACCGTGAAGACCTGGCTCAAAGGAAACTCGGACACATCGGCGGGGATCTGGAAGGTGAAGTGACCCTCGGCGTCCGTGGTCCCTTGACCCTCGCTGAGCACCTCGCCCTGCTGTTGGAAGAAGCGCAGGCGCTCGAAGTCGTAGTCGGCCCAGTCCCACCAACCCTTCACGTTCTCGGGCTTGAAGAAGAAGTCGTCGCTGAGAAGCCGCCACTGGACTTTCGCGTCGGCCACGGGGCCGCCGAAGAAGTAGCTGGCTTTAACGTCCACGTTGATGGTGTCTCCGTGGACATACTCAGGCCGGTCGGTGCTGACCTCCACCTGGAACTCGGGCCGGCGATAGGCAGCCACCAGGAAGGAGACATCCGAGTAGAAGCGCCGCTCCTCAGGTCCAAGCTGTAGCTCAATGCTGTAGTAGCCCAGGGGTGCGGCCGGCGACAGGTCCACCGAGCCGTGGAAGGTGCCAAAGGGGCTGAGGGGAAAATCGGACTTGAGGATCTCCTTGCCCTGACTGTCGCGGATGGTGATGGGCACCGATTCGAGGTCAGGTAGGCTGTAGACAGCGTCGTCATCGGTGCGCAGGATACCCTTGAAGTAGACCGTCTGGCCGGGGCGATAGATGGCCCGGTCGGTGTACAAGTTGGCGTAGTAGTCCTGCTGCTGGCCGTTGAAGGGCAGGTTGAAGTCCCATGGGCCGATGCCGTCGCCCCACTCGCTACCGACAGCCGCCACCACCTTGCCGTCCACCTCCGAGATGACGAAGGATGTGTGCCAGAAGTCTTGCCTCGGAAACTCGGCCCGGAAGACGCCGTCCTGGTCGGTGACGCCGCTGGCCAGCAGCTTGCCCTGGTGATCGTAGATGGCGATGGGCTGGTCGGCCACCGGCTCCCCGGTCGCCAGGCCAGTGGCCCACACCAGCGCTTCGGTCTCCGTTCGCTTGTAAGCCAGGTTCAGCTCCGAGACGATCACGAGCTGGCGTGGCGTCCACCACACACCCTCAGCGTGTGCGGTCAGCCAGTAGGCCCCGGGGTCCAGAGTGCCTTCCGGGTCCACGCTCAACGTGGTGGAGATGGTTTGTGTGGCGTTGAGAGGTACCTCAGAGGTGACCGTCCACTGGCGCACCAGGTTCTCCGGCGGTGGGCTGTACTTCTCCCACACGCGCCAGCGGTCTTCTCCTGTCAGCCGGATCAGGTCATCCCGCCCAACTCGATAGAGCCTGAACTCGACCTCCGGAACGTTGATGACGGTGGCGTAGAGGACGGGGGTCCGCCCGGCGTCGTAGAAGCCCATGTCGCCCCGCACCTGCGGGAAGAACTGCGGGTCCAACGGGGCCGTGGTGAACCGCACCACCACGTCCTGGCCCAGGGGATCGCCGTAGCGCGAGGGTGACTCGGCCTTGATGGTCACGGTGTAGGCCGTGGAAGCCTGCCACCCGCCCCAGATGCGCGCCTTGGTCTCCGAGTCCGAAAAGTAGATATTCTGGTTGGTGATGGTCGGTTGGATGGTGACCTGAAGCGCCTCAGGGTCCATGGGGGCGCTGAAGGTGATCTGGAAGCCTTCGCGGACGGCTTTGGTCTCCTGGGCGCCGTCCTCGGGGTAGGTGCTGACCACCGCCGGCTTCTCGGTGGTGGTGAAGGTCCAGTGGTAGTCGGCCCGGGTGGCTTCGTCAGCTGTCGCAGCTTTGGCCCCGGCCGCAACGACCGCCTCGTATCTGGTGGCGTACTCCAGGGGCTGATCCGGCCAGAAGACCATGTTGTTCCCATCCCACTCGAAGTGGCCCCTCACTTCCTCACCGTCCACCCGGCGCAGGGTGAACGCCGCCTCGGCCGAGGCGTGATCCATGGGCTGGTTGAAGGTGACGGTGATGGGCCGGGTGGTGCCTACGTAGAGGGCGTCGTCCTCCGGCACGGTGAGGGTGACGGCCGGATAGGCGCTGGTGAACCCCCATACCACGTCCTCCCGGAGCTCGGCGCCCAGGACGTCCTTCAGCCCGGCGGCTATTCGGGCGGTGTACTGGGTGGAGGGCTTCAGGTCCTGGGTCGGGCGAAACTCGTAGGTGGACGTGTTCAACCAGTGGCCGGTGCCTTCAATGGCCGGCTCAATGATCAGGGGGTGAGGCAGCCCCTCCTGCTCCTCGATGGTGGTCAGCGGGACGACGGGATGGTTGAACTGCACGACGACCCGGAACTCATCGCGGCTGACCGGAACGCCCTCCGCGCCATCGGCCGGCTGGGTGACCAGCACCTGGAGGGGCTCCTCGGTCTGGGGGAAGACCTCCAGGCCGGCCAGGGGTGCCGGCGTGGGGGTTGTCCAGGTAGGTTTGGCCCGGATGACCGGCCCCGTGGGCGGAGGCGAGGTTGGGGTCGCCGTGGGGGCGGGGGCTGGGGTGGGGATTGGCCCGCAGGCCACGACAAGGATGGACAGGATCAAGAAAACGCAGAAACATTGAAATACGGGAATAGGGCGACGCGGCCACCTTTCAATATTGCTACTCGATGTTTCAACCATTGGACTCCCCTTTGGCCGGATTCATGCTCACCCCGGCCTGGGTGCTTCCATCACCGTGAACTGCAGCGGTTGACTTTCCAGGCGCTGCCCCTCGGCATCCACCCCGACCGCCCGCACCTCGTGTGTCCCCTCCTCCAGTTGCCAGAGGGTCCGGTAAGGCGGTCGGGTCAGGGTAGCCAGGGGGCGGCCGTCCACCAAGAGGGTCACCTGTCGTAGTGGAATTGAACCGGCTGGACGCGCCGTTATCTCAATCCGCTGGGCAGAAGCCGGCAACTCGGGTGACAGGGCGAAGGTGCTGTTGGGAGCAGGGTGGGTGATCACCAGGGCCTGTGTTCTCCGCTCTCCGTTCTCTGTCTTCCAACCCGCGGTCTTCAGATCCTGCCCGTGAGCCACCAGTGCATCCATGCAAGAGCGCGTTGGCGGCTCCGGGATCCCCTGCTTCCGGCCCCAGTCGCGGGCATCCAGCGGCAGTATCCGATAGACCTGCTCCACCTGTGGCCCCTGGCAACCCTCCTCCCACAGCAGCCCGGTGGTGGCGTCAATCTGGAAGGCTTGATAGCTGTTGTCGTACTCGGTCGGCTCGGTGCCGGCGATGAAAACCTCCCGCTTGCGGCGCGGGCAGTGCTCGGTGGGCAGGAGCCCGCTAGCCTCACACACTTCCACCTCAACGACACCCGCCGGCCGCTGGAAGTTCCTCACGGGCTTGCCCTTGAGGGCCTCCTCCATGAAATCGTGCCAGATGGGCCCGGCGCCGGTAATGCCGGAGACGTAACGCATGGGGCTGTTGTCGGCGTTGCCCACCCACACGCCCACCACCAGGTCCGGCGTGTACCCGATGGTCCAGTTGTCGCGCCAGTCGCTGGTGGTGCCCGTCTTGGCGGCGGCCGGGCGGGTCAACTTCAGCACGCTGTTTTCGCCGAAGGCCGGCATCCGTGCCTGGTCGTCTGAGAGGATATCTGTGATCAAGTAGGCAACGCGGGGGTTGAGAACCCTCGTGGAAGCAGTTGAAGCATTGATGTTTCTATTCAGTATTTCCAGTTCGCTGTTAGTGGACCCCCGAACCTCCAGGATTGCCACCGGCTCTACCCGGAAGCCACCATTGGCAAAAGCGCCGTATGCGGCTGTAAGCTCCAGCAGCCTCACCTCCCCGCCGCCCAGGGTCAGCGCCAGGCCGAAGCGCTCACGATCCTCGAAGGTGGTGATCCCCAGCCGGTGGGCCATCTCCATCAGGGCGTCCACGCCGATGCGGTCCAGCACCTTGACGGCGATCATGTTGGACGAGGTGGCCAGCGCCCGCCGCAGGGAGATGGGGCCATGCCATGCCCGGTCGTAGTTTTGGGGTTGATAGGGTTCGCCCTCCTTCGTCAGAAAAGCCGTTGGGACATCCGAGAGGACGGTGGCCGGGGTCAAGCCACGTTCAAAGGCGGCGGCGTAGGTGATGGGTTTGATGGCCGAGCCGGGCTGCCGGAGGGCCAAAGCCGCGTTGACCGCCCCGTCAATCCTGGCGTCGAAGTAGTCCGGGCTCCCCACCATGGCCAGGATCTCGCCTGTCCCCGGGTCCAGGGCCACCAGCGCTGCGTTGTGGACGTTGCGGTCAGGCTCGCCGGCCCGATGGTCCTGCAGCCGGGCCAGGTGCCGCCGCACAATGGCCTCCGCCTGGGTCTGTAGGTCCAGGTCCAAAGTGGTGATCACCTCCAGGCCACCATAGTTCACCCGCTCGGCGCCGAGCTTCGCTTCCAACAGGTTGCGCGCGTAAGTGACGAAGTGGGGTGCACGCATTTCCACCTGACCGCCGGCGAAGTGGAGTGGCTCGTGCTTGGCCAGTTCGGCCTGCTCCCGAGTGATAAACCCGGCCTTGACCATCAGATCCAGGACGACGGCCTGACGCTTCTTAGCCGCGTCCGGGTGCACCAGGGGGTTGTACCGCGCCGGCGACTGGATGAGCCCTGCCAGCAGTGCGGCCTCCGCCAGGTCCAGGTCGCGGGCCGGCTTGTCGAAGTACGCCCGGGCAGCAGCCTCGACGCCGTAGGCGAGCTGGCCGAAGTAGACCTCGTTGAGGTACATCTCCAGGATCTGGTCCTTGGTGAAGTGGCGCTCAATGCGTAGGGCCAGGATGGCCTCGCGCAGCTTGCGGGCCAGGGTGCGCTGGCGCCGCTCGTCTTCGGAGAGCAGCACCTCACGGGCCAGTTGCTGGGTGATGGTGCTACCGCCGGAGACGATGCGTCGCTCCGTCCCCATCTGCCAAAGCGCCCGGATGATCCCACGGGCGTCCACGCCAGGGTGGGCGTAGAAGTTGGCATCCTCCACGGCGATCACCGCCTGCCTCAGGTGCAGAGGCAGCTCATCCAGAGGGACCCGGGTGCGCCGGCCGGCGCGGGGATCGAGCACCTCGAAAAGCAGTCGGCCCTTGCGATCGTAGATCTTGGTGCTGCTGGGGGACTGCCGGGTAATGAGAGCTTCCGGATGTGGCAGGTCGGCGGCCAGGAGGTAGTAGCCGACGTATCCAATGCCCACAACCAGCCCCAAAACAACCCACACCCACACCGGGACAGGCTTTCTTACCGACAACACCTGGCCTCACCCCCCTCTGGAGGGGTCAATTGGCGGCTCTTGATCCCGTACTTGATTGCGCCGTAGAACCGGGCATCCGACCCAGGCGGACCCACTTGGATTCCAATTGTACCGCCATGCGGGTTGGGAGTCAACTGCCTAACGAAGACGACAAAATCTCATAGCAGGCCGTAACCTTAACGAATCCTCGTCCGTTTTAACATTTGGATGACTGAAAACAGCCTCATCACCGATACTATTGCCCGGGCGCCGCTGGGAGCAGCAGGTAAACGACATGCGCAAGTTCCTGGGCTTTTTCTTCGCCATCTTTTTGCTAGCATGGGCGAGCCTGGTGCCAGCCTTCGGCGCCGGGCCCTCCGTGCCACCTGATCCTGCTACGCCTACGCCTATACCTCTGCCAGGCACACCAAATCAAAGCCCGGCCATCCGGCCTTTCCCTTCACCCACTCCGCCATCCCTGGAGACCGTGGCCGTGCAACCAGGACCCCACGTGCTGCCTCTGGGTCGGGTGGCTAGCGCCACCTCCACGCCGATTCCGCCGGCTGCTCCCGAACAGCCCAGGGCCACCGATACACCTGTGCCCACGTCCACGGCGGAGTGCGACGGCACGGTGCTCAACTTCGATGCGTTTGGCGGCGCGGCGCTCAGCGGGTGCATCGGCAACAACGGCAAGGTGAAGGGCATGGTGTGGGATGATGCCAACGGCAACGGTTGGCAGGAGGCATACGAGAAGCCCCTGGCCGGCGCCGTGCTCTCGCTGTACGACGCCGACGGCAACCTCGTCGGCCAGCAGACCACAGGCAGCGATGGACACTTCTTCTTCGGCGGGCTGAGCGCGCCAGCTGACTTCACCCTTGTGGAGACGAACCCGCCCAGCCATCCCATCTCCACCACACCGGACGTGTGGCACATCCGCGCCGACCAGTTCCACACCTGCTGCACCGTGACGGTGAACTTCGGCGACCGCGCTGGTCCGACGGCCACGCCCACAGCAACGCCCTTGCCTACGGACACCCCGCTGCCTACGTTCACGCCTACCCCTACCACCAGACCCACAGACACGGCGCAGCCGACGGCTACCGACACCAGCCAGCCGACGGTGGCCCCAACCGTGACCCCAACGCCCGTGACGCCCACCCTGGCACCGCCGGCTACCATTGCGCCCACGGAGACGCCGCCGGTTGTAACACCTTTCGCCACCCCGCCGACACCCACGGCCACAGCGGAGCTCGTCACGCCTACGCCAACCCCCACAGGGGCACTTGCGACGCCCACGCCGACGCCTACTCCATCGGCGCCAAACACCACCATCCCCACCGCGAGCCCGACGTTGACAGTCACTGCCATAGGGCCGTTCAAGACCGAGACGCCCTTGCCTCCGACGGACACCCCCACGCCGTGGCCCACCCGAACAGCCACACCGGCCCCGCCCACGGTGACCATCGCCCCACCCACACCAACGCCGACCCACACCGGTGTGCCGCCAACCAAGACAGCGGTGCCACCGACGGAGACCCCCACCCCGTGTGCTCCTCGGCTGGTGATCCGCAAGTACGAGGACCTGGATGGCGATAGCGTGCGGGACGTCAACGAGCCTTGGCTGGAGGGCTGGACCTTTGAGGTCACTGGGCCGGAGGGCACGCGCACGGTGATCACCGGGCCGGACGGCTCCGTGAGCCTGACCGGCTTCCAGCCGGGCGACGTGGTGACAGTGGAGGAACGGCTGGACCTGGCACCGGAGGACTGGGTGGCCAGCGGTCCGCTGCGGCAGCGGGTGACCCTCACCGGCTGCGGCGAGACGGTGGTCAAGTTTGGCAACGCCCGGCCCGTCCTGCCCATCACCGGCACCCGGCTGCGCCCACCATCGCGCCAATTCATCCCGCAGCCGGGCCGGCCACCCCGCCCGCCGCGCCACACGCAACTCACCACGAGCACCGGCTCCGTCGCCGCCGAGGACATCTTCACCGCGCCCATCCTGGGTTGGCTGGAGTGGGAGAGCCACAGGCTGCCCCTGGGACCGACCCAGATCACGGGCAACCGGCTGCGTGTCCTCAACCTGGCCGGTGGGGTGCTAGCGGCTCCCCGAGGCGGGTTGTGGATCAACTGGCACGCTGGCCAGTTCCCGGCACTCGTCTCCATCGACTCAGGCGATGGGCTGTTCGTGTACTACCAGGGACAGCGACGGTACTTCAGCGTGACCCGGGTGGTGGCGGTTCCGGCCGGCCAGGAGGGCGCCGTGATGCTCAGGGCCGGACCGGGCCAGTTGGTGATGGTGACGTGCACCGGGCCTGGCTGGGGTCAGCGCCGGCTGGTGCTGGCCGAGGAGGTTGCCCGGGCTGAGCATCTGCGACACGTGGGCGAGTAGCTCGACAGCGTCAGATTCCAGCAAGTTGTTCGTGTGCTGATAGTCCGAAGGGCCGAGAGTCCTGCATCTCGGCCCTTCTCCTTGTCTGATGCTGCCCGGCTCTCATGCCACGCTCGAAGCCCGGGCAGCCACGGGGTAGGCTCGTGGCTGCGCAGCGAGCCTACCTGGTGAACCGGCTATGGCGCAGCCCCGGCGTCCAATCTGGTCCAGGAAACCCCGCCGTCGTCGCTCACGTAAGTGCCCATGGGGGCAAAATGCGCCTCGCCTGTGCCCAGCCAGTAGCCGATGGAGGCGTAGAGGCGATTGGGTGAGTCGGGGTCCACGGTGAGCGACGTGATGGTGGCGTTGGGCATGGGACCGAGCCCGGCGTTGACCGGCTGCCAGGTCTTCCCGCCGTCCATGCTCTTGAGCACGCCCATGGACTCGGTACCCACGTACAGTGGACCATCTGCCATGGGTGCTGCCAGGGCGGTTACCCGGCTGGGCAGCCCGGCAGCCACCAGCTTCCACGTCCGCCCTCCATTCACGCTGCGATAGATCTCGTGGCGCAGAGGGTGCTCCAACCGCACACCCGCGTAGATCACATCTCCCCCCACCACGGTCATCGCCTGGACGCCGTGCAGTTCGGTGATCTCTGCCGGCGTCCGTCCAGATGCCAGCGCCAGACCCCCGATCATCAACGCTATGAGGCCGGTCAGGAAGATTAGGGCAACCGTACGCCGCCTCGGTTGTACCGCCACTGCCTCCACTTGCATCTGCCCAGCTTTTGATGTTGCTACCTGTGCCATAACGCCACCGTCCTTTCTATCTTGCAAGACGAACCCTTTGAGTCCCAGGTTCCGCCTCCATTGTACCACTTTGATGTAGGCGGTGCAGGACGGAGGGCACGCGCCGAGGAGGTGGAAATCTGACGGTGTGTCTGACGCTAACCTGGCGCTTCCCCGACGCTGTTGAAAGGTGCAGCGTCCCCGTAAGAGCCTATTCGGGAACCCCGCTATACGACGGCGTCCTCGGGCGAGGGCAATGCCGTCGCGCACCCCGGGGCGAGCCTGTGCGCGCCAGTCCTTGGCATAGGGGTCGCACAGACGCGGACGCCCCCCTGAGCGGTTTCCGGATAAGCGCTAAGCCGATGCGCGCTCCTTCTGGACATGAGCGCTCGGCTTTAGAGTAGACTTGAGGGCAATTCCGAGGATCAGAGGTGCGTTGCACCTTCTAAGGGATGCTGGTGGGGGCCGGCAGGTCGTGCTCGACGACCCGCCCGGTATCGAGGGTGATGTGATAGGTGAACAGATGCGCGGGTACGCGCACGTGGCTGATGAGGAAGATCTGATCAAAGCTGCGAGCGATCTCGCCCTCGGTCAGCAGGTGCAGCAGGGCCTCGACGCGCTCGCTGTCGAATGAGCCCAGAGGCTCATCCAGGAAGATGAACGCAGGAGCTGTGCCGCGCTCGGCCGGGAGAGTGGCCAGGGCGAAAGCTAGCCGCAAGGCCAGGGAGAACTGGTCTTTCGTCCCCCCGCTGAAGATGTTTTTCTCTTTCCAGCCTCCCCTGTCGCCGGCCCGCTCATCCCACACCCGGATGCGGTACTCCTCGGTCAATTCGGCGTCGTAGTAGCGCTGCATGGTGAGGGTGGGCAGGAGCTGGCGCATGTGCTCCATCGTCGTGGGGAGGATCTTCTCGACCATGCGGCGCCGGGCCGTCTCCACAATCAGCTTGGCCTTCTCGCGCACCGCGTGGCCCCGCTCCAGGGCGATGAGCTCCGCCTGGCAGGCCTCCAGGTCCAGCACCTCGCCCTGCAACCCCAGCTTCGACTCCAGCTCCTTTTGCTGTTCCCGCAGGTGCCCTACCCGCTGCTGCAGGGTGTCGCGCTCTCTCTGCAGGGCCGTGAGGTCCTCTTCAGACACGTCTGCCAGGTGAGCCAGAAGCCGGTCCAGTTCGTCGGCCGTGGGCGGGTCGCTCAGTGGCAAGGGCATCCCCAGGAGCTGGATCTGCTGGCGCAGTTGCAGCGCGATCTCGCCCAGGCGACGCACATGGCCCTGACGCTCCCCTTCCTGGCGCTGCACCTCCCCTTCGGCCTCGCGCAGCCGGGTCTGGGCATTGCGGCCGTCCAGCTCATCCCAACGGCGACGCAATCCCTTGCCCAGGGCCTCCACATCCGCCGGCATCCACTCGGCCTGCCAGGGCGGCAGGTCCGGCAGCTTCTCCCGGGCAGCCTGGTAGTGCTCAGACGCCTGGACCAGGAAGCGGCGGCTTTCGACCTCCAGCCGCTCGATCTCAGCAGGGATGCTGGCGGCCTTGACCAGCTCCTTGAGCACGGCGTGCTTCTGCGCCCGGAGTTCCGCCACAGCTGCCCGGCACGGCTCGACCCCCGGCTCGAGCCCCATCTCGCGAGCCGTGCGAGCCACCCGCGGCGTCCAGCGCTCGATGATGGAACTGATGCGCTCCAGCCGGGCCTCCAGCGCCTGGGCGTGCCGGGTGAGCTGGTCGGGGTCTTCCACCGGCCGGGCTTCCAACTCCGCTACCGTGCGTTGCAGATTCTTGAGCCGTCCGGCCTGGCTGCCGGCTTCCGTGCGCGCGGCCGCCACCTTCGCCTCCCACTCCCCGGGCGACCGGCCATCGGACCGCTCCCGCGCGGCAGTGCAGCGGGCCTTTGCTTCGTCCGGCGACGATGGCACCTCCAGGCCCAGCTCTGCCGCGCGCGCCTCCACGCGCTGCTGCTCCTTGTGGCCGGCTTCCGCCAGCGCCAGCTGGGCCTGCCGCTCAGATTCCAGGCGCACCAGTTCCTGGCTGGCCTGGGTGAATTCCTCCCACAACCGCAGGGCGCGCTGGACGAAGGCGCGCACCGCTTCGACCAGGCCGGTGAAGTCGCCTTCCTCGAGACGCGCTAGAATGGCCTTCGCCGAATCCTTGAACTCGTCGCTCAGGTCGGCCACGCGCTGGCGGGTCTGGCGCACGGCAGCCTCGTGCCTGGCCGGAGCCGAGGCCCGCTCGTGCGCTTGCAGCCAGGTGGTGAGCCACTCTGCCTCACGCGCCGCTTGGTAAGCCCACAGGACCTCCTGCAAACGACGCTCTGCTGCCTGACTTGCCCTCTGTGCCTGTCGTAGCTCGTCTTGTGCTCGTTGCAGAGCTGTCACCGTCTCCCGAGCTGCCTCCTCCTGGCGCACCAGATCCTGCCTGGCCAGCGATTCCCGCTCCCGCAGGTCGGCCAAAGATTCCAGGCGTCGCAGCCGGCTGAGCAGGCTTGAGGCCGTCTGCAGCCGTGCCTCCAGGCGGGGCAACTCGCGCTGAGTCAATTCCTGAGCGGCCGCCTGCTCCTGCTTCAGGGCCTCGATAGCCCGTTGCTGCTCCTGAGCCCGCTCGAGGGCGGTGATGGCCTCGCGCAGCGCCACCATCGCGTCGCGCAGGGCCTCGGCTTCCTCGGCCACCTGGCGGGCCTCCTCTCGCCGGGCGCGGAGCGCCACCAGTTGCTCGTCCACGGCGGCGATGGCATCTAGGTGCCGCCTAGCCTCCAGGGCCGCCTGGCGTAGGGCGACGCGATGCAGCCGGGCCTCGATGTGGGCAAATCGCTCCTCCAACGCGGGCAGCTCCGCCTGGATGCGGGCCAGTTCGGCCCGTTGACGGCAGCGCTCTAGCGCCAACCGGTCCTCGCCGGTCAGCTTCAGGTCGGCCTCCAGCCGGGTCATCTGGTCCAGGTTGAGGAGCTTCATCAGGGAGCCTTCACGCTGGGCGCGGCTCATCCCCTCCAGCTTCTCCAGCTTCTTCTGCTCCACAAAGCAGGTGTTTAGGAGCGCTTCTCCGTCGAAGCCCAGCTCGTCCACGATGCGCCGGTTGACGGCCTGGTTGCCGCGCACCTCTTCCACCCCGTCCGGGCGTTCGATCCACAACTCCCACACGTTGGGCTTGTCCCGCACGATGGTGCGGTGAATCTTGAGCAGCCGGCCGGGCGCCTCCACCCATAGCTCGACCCGGGCCCTTTCCACGTCGTAGGCGATGAGGTCATTCAGGCTGCGCGGCGTCTCGGTGACCAGGGGTTGGCCGAAGAGGCCGAAGTAGACAGCCTCGAAGAGGGTGGATTTGCCGGCTTCGTTCTTGCCCTGGATGAGGAAGCGACCCGTCCTGGGCAGATAGAGGTCCACCTGGCGGAGTTGCTTGAAGTTGTGAGCAGCAATGCGGCGTATGCGGATCATCGTTTATCCTCTTCGCGGCTTATCGTGGGCATTCTCAACAGCTCGCCAAGAATCGTTTGCACTCCCTTATCGCGCTAAGGCGGTCATCAAGGGGCGTCCCCGCTCGTCCGGCGGCTGTTTGGCCCTGAAAGCCAGGGCGGGGACGCCCCTTTGTACCAGTACACATCATGCGCCTCCTAGGCCTGTCGGGCAGCTCTCCACCGACGCCAGAAGAAGATGATGACGGCGACGGGGATGAATGCCACCAGGGCGAGGGGCAGGACGAGGACCACCAGCCAGATGACTACGTCGGCCAGGACCTGGAAGGCGCGCACCAGCCCGCGTAAGGCATCCTGAAGCGTGCCGCCGGGCGTCCAGCCGGCCCGAACGATGGCCTCTTTGGGGATCAGCTCCACGGTGATGGTCGCCAGGGCGGTCATGCGCTCCAGGTACTGCATTCGTCCCTTGACCTGCTCGATCTGACCCCGGATGTTGCTCAGTTCCCGGTGCACGGCCAGGACGTCTTCAGCCTCGCCGGTCTTCTCCCGCACCTCGGTGAGGAGTTCCAGCAACTCCTGCTCGGTGGCTTCCAGGTTGCGCAGCCGGGCGCTGAGGTCAGTGTACTCCTCGGTCACGTCCTGACTGGAAGTACTCTCCCGCTCCACCTCGACGGCGATGGCCTTGAGCCGGTCCATGGCGACTTCGAACGACTCGGCCGGGACGCGGATGGTCACCGTGCCCCGCAGCTTCTCCTCCGCTCGCCACAGGTTGGTGTTGGCCACGTAGCCGCCCAGCGAAGCGGCGATGTCGCGGATCTGCGACAGGGCCCGCTCGGTGTCCTCGACCTTGAGGCTCAACTCGGCGGTGCGGATGATCATCCGCTCGGCGACGGAGGGCAGCGCCCCTTCCGGAGCCGGTGCCGGAGCAACTGCAACCCGTTCCACGACCTTCTCGACCGGCCTCTCCTTAACGGGCGCCGGAGCCCTGGCTGGGGCACATCCGACCACACTCGCCAGGAGCACCAACGCCACCGGGATCACTTTGACCCGCTTGTCGTTCCTCATCCCGACCTCCCTTCCACCCCCGCTCGGGGGATGGCAGTGAACTGAATGTCCACCACTGCCTGGTCCTCCAGGGTGAAACCTATCCCGATCACGTCACGGGCGATCTGGTTCACCCCGCGCCGCCGGCCGTTGAGCCGTACCGTCCCCACCTGCCAGGGGACGGGGACGGTGAACAGCAGCTCGCCTTCTTGACGGCCGGCCTTGACAACCTCAACCCTCAGACGTCCCAGGTCCTCATCAAGTTCCTCCCACTGGACATCGGCCACCTCGACGGCACCCTGGGTGACGTGGAAGGTGGAGGTCAAGAGCCCCGGCCGCTCGCCAACGGGCCTGAGGAGCAAGATGGTGGTCTCGTGCGGCTGGTGACGCGGGATGGTGAAGCGTGCCCGGGTCACTCCCACGTAGCGCCGGCGCCAGTAGTTGTACACGTGGTAGTGGGCCCCCGGGTCCAGCCCCAGGTCCGCCAGCTCGATGGTGGTACGCCGGGTGTGATCACCCCAGTTGAGCACTGCGACGACCCACCAGCGGCCCCACTCGCGGACCACAGGCAGGACCAGCAGGCCGGGCAGTTCGTTCTCGAAGAGGTCCACGGGCCAGGCTGCCATGCCCGAAGGCGGCAGTACCTGGCGTAGGTACTTGATGCGACCAGGACGGATGGTGGCGAAGTTGTCGCCCGAGATGACTAGGCCGCCGGACAACCCGATGGCCGACACGAGGGTGCGCATCTCGTTGAGCACCAGGTCGGAGAGGTCGTCGCGGCGGCGGATGAGGACGCAATCGGGGTCATTGAGCCACAGCCGGCCGTGGGTGAAACTCCGGGCGATGATGTTGCGCACCGCGTTCTCGGTGGATGGCGCCGCCAGGTCCGCCTCCCACACCGGCTCCCAGGTGACGTTGACGTCGGGTCCTATGCGGGCGGCATCCACCACGCCCACCGCCGGTGCCAGCGGCACCCCGCAGCCCAGCAGGAACCGCTCGCCGATGGCCTGGCGGATGGTCTCCAACCCCCGGCGCAGCGCCTGGGCGCGGGTGGCGCGGGGATCGTGGTGGCGGCCCGGGAGAGCGCCGGCGAAGGTGAAGTCGATCTTGAAGCCGTCGTAGCCCCATTCACGGCTCATGGTCTCGAAGGTGGCGCACAGCCAGTCCTGCACCTCCGGGTGGGTCAGGTCCAGGGCGTATGCCTCTTCGCCCATGTGCTGCCAGGCCAGCACCGGCCGCTCCTGGTTGTCACGCAGCACCCAGTCCGGGTGGCCGGCGAAGAGCTCAGAGTTGGCGGCCGCGCCGAAGGGTGCTACCCACAGCATGGCCTTGTGGCCGGCCCGGTGGATCTCCCGCGCCAGGGCGGCCATGCCATCGGGGAACCGGTCCGGGCGGATGCTCAGCCAGTCGCCGATGGCTTGCTGGTAGCCGTCGTCAATCAGGATCCACTCCAGGGGCAGGCGCGCTTTCTCGATCTCCACCACGTTGCGCAGGATGTCGTTGGCGGTGTTCTTGCCGAAGAACCAATACCAGGTGCACCAGCCGGTGGGGATGGACGCCGGGACGCGCGCGCCCATCTCGACCGCCAACCGATCGGCCCAGCCTTTCAGGAGCGCCTGGGGCTCCTCGCCCGGCACCACCACCAGCCGCTCGGACGTCAGGCTCTGGCCGGGTTCAAGGGGGACGCCATCGGCGTAGGCCACGGCGCTCAGGCGGTGAAAGGCATTGCCGTCCAGTTGGAGGCGAACCTGGGCCAGTTGGTCCTTCGCGGTGACGAAGCCGATGAGAAGGGCCGGGGCCGGCTCTCCGCCCGGGCCGGGGTTCGAGGTCAGCACGCTCATCCACTCGCTGGCGAGGGTGGTGGGCCAGGCGGGCAGCGGGTAGGGCTGGTGTTTGGTTCGATAGAGGTCGGTGCCGGGGTCGGTGTACACCCCGTCGCTGACGTGCCGAGCAAAGGCCGGCGACCAGGACTGCCAGCCAAGCTGGTAGAAGCGCCAGTCCCTGGGTGAGCCGTGCAGGCGCAGCGTCCCCTTGTCCGAGGCGTCAACGGCCAGGACGACCAGCTCCTCCAGGTGGACGATCTCGGGGCTCACGTTGCGGACCTGGAGGTGAGCCTCGAGGCCCTCATGCAGGTCGGACGCCTGGCGCAGGGTCCACAAGAGCTCGACGCGTTGGTCGCGCCGGCTGAGGGTCACGCCTTCTTCGCCGATGCCGTAGGAGATGTCCGGGCCGGCCAGGCGCAGGCGGACCGGGCGGCCGTCGTGGCGGTAGGCCACCTCCGCCGTGGCGCCGTCCAGCAGGGGCCGGTCGCGGAACCTGACCTGGACGGCGCCGGCAGTGGAGTTTACCGCGACATGTTTACCAAGAGGGATTGGAAGGGTCATTTGCTCTCTGTTTCGCGACTGAGGACTCGACTCTGCTGGCCCACAGTTAACGGGCTTCCGGCCACCTGTTCCGCCTTCCAGCGGGCTGTCTGCTCCAGCAGCTCTCTGGCCTTCTGCCGGGTGACCTCGGTCGTCGCGCCAAGCATCTGGGTGACCTCCTCCAGACGGTCTTCCCCGCTCACAGGGCGTGCCAGCGTCACTGTCCGCTGGCCCACCACCTGCTTGCTGACCTGATAGTGAGCGTCCGCGAAGGCTGCCAGTTGCGGCAGATGGGTCACGCAGATGACCTGATGGCTCAGGTGACCCGGCGCCGTCAGCCCCCACAGCTTCTTGCCGATGACCTCGCCCACCCGGCCCCCTATGCCGGAGTCAATCTCGTCGAAGATCAGGGTGGGAACCGGATCGGCGGCAGAGAGGACGGCTTTCATGGCCAGCATCAGCCGGGAAGCCTCACCGCCGGAGGCGATCTTGGCCAGGGGCCGCAGGGGCTCGCCCGGGTTGGGTGCGATGAGGAACTCCACCTGGTCCACCCCCGTGGTGTCGAAGGCGTAGCGCCGGCCCTCGATCTCCACCCCCTGGGGATCCTCAACCCACTTCAGGTCCACGGCGAACCGGGTCTGCTCCATGCGCAGCTCAGCTAGCTCCTCCTCGATAGCCGCGCACAGCCGGCCCACCGCCTCCCGGCGCGCCGCCGACAACTCCGCGCACAGTTCGCCCAATTCCTTCAGCAGCCGCGCCTCTTCCTCTTCTAGCTCCTCGGTGCGCTCCTCGCTGTGGGACAGGGTCGCCAGTTCCTGGGCCGCACGCTGCCCAAAGGCCAGGATCTCCTCGATGGAATCGCCGTACTTGCGCTTCAGCCGGAAGATGAGGTCCAGACGTTCCTCCACCTGGTGCAACCGCTCCGGATCGAAGTCCAGGTTGTCGCGGTACTCGCGCAGGGACCGGGCCAATTCCTGAAGCTGATACGAGAGCTCCTCGGCCAGCCGGCGCTGCTCCCCCAGCCGGCGATCCAGCCCCTCCAGTTGGGTGAGGTGAGCGATGACCTCGCTCATGCGGTCCACGATGGAGGTCTCCCCCTCCAGGCCGCCGTAGAGGGAGGCGTAGGCTGCGTCGGACAGTTCCAGGAGTCGCTCGGCGTTGGCCAGGAGGTTGCGCTCCTCCAGCAGGGCCTCCTCTTCGCCCGGCTGCAACCGCGCATCTTCGATCTCCTGCACCTGGAACTGCAACAGGTCCATCCGCCGGGCCAACTGGCGAGCGTCTCGCCGGAGCTTTTCCAGCTCCCTGCGCACCTCCCGCAAGGCGTACACCCGCCGGGCCACCTCCTGACGCAGCCCTTCCAGCCCGGCGTAGCGGTCCAGGAAGTCCACGTGTGTCCTGGGGCGCAGGAGGGAGAGGTGCTCTGTCTGGCCGTGGATGTCCACCAGCCACTCCGACACCTCCTGCAGGGCGCGGACCGGCACAGCGCGGCCGTTGATCCGGGCCACCGAGCGCCCGGAAGCGCTCACCTCCCGGGTCAGGATCAGGTTCTCCTCGTCCTCGTCCACACCGTACTCGTGCAGGATGGGCCGGAGGGCGGCGCGCACGGGCTCGTCCAGGACGAAGATGCCTTCCACGCGAGCCTGCTCGGCGCCGGCACGAATCATCTGGGTGTCCGCCCGGCCGCCCAGGAGCAGGGTCACGGCGTCAATGATGATGGACTTGCCGGCGCCGGTCTCGCCGGTGAGGACGTTGAAGCCCGGCGCCAATTGCAGGTGAAGGTCTTCGATGATGGCGAAATTGGAGATGCTTAGCTCAGTCAGCATAGAGACTGGAACTCCGGTGATAGTGCTTGTAGTGGGGGCCCTCTAGCGCCTCCCAGCGCGCTGCGTAGTCCCGGCAGGGGAAGCGCGCACTACGAACCTAGCGCAACCGGGCCGTGGCCGCGCCCACGGCGAAGGCCAGGTAGATAAGAATCCCCGGGCGGAAGAGCAACCCCAAACCTCGGGAGAGCCACAGGCTGATGATGACCACCCCCAGGGTGAGGCACAGCCCGGCCAGGACCTGCATAGCAACGCCGCGCTTGTAGCGTATGACCCGGCTCATGGCCTCGGCGATGAAGCCGCCCACGACCGGGCCGATGATCCATGACACGAACCAGAAGCCGGCGATAGGGGCCATCAGGAAGCCGGCGCCGGTCCCCAGGGCCAGCCCTACCATGCCCGCCAGGCCCAACTCGACCAGCGAGACGGCGTAGACGGGCGAGCGCACCACCCGGGCACACTCCTTGCAGCGCAGGCCGACGGGGTGGCGGATGGCACACTCGGTGCAGATGGGCTTGCCGCACTTGTTGCAGCGCAGCAAGGTCTCCCGGTCTGGATGCCAGTGGCAGTACAGTGCCTCCACTGCCGGCGCCTGCTCCACGGGCACGCCCAACTTCTCCGAGACCCGCTGGAGGCCCAGGCGCGCCTGCTCGTTGGC
>FWPU01000941.1_pt1 | contig 89643 bp, 64 predicted proteins | sample 2228361 | NCBI WGS metagenome assembly FWPU01 (sample SAMEA103939777, study PRJEB20133) | metagenome
CGCTCGGCTCGCCCCCTCTCCGACGCGGGGGCAGCGAGGCGCGTGAGCGCCAAGCGGGGGTGAGGTAAAGTGAAGGGTTCGAGATGCGCTCAATGGCTGTCCGTCCTTGAACCTGCGTGGGAGAAGGGGACGGGGGATGAGGGGAAAAAAGTGCATAACACCCTCTAGACAAAGCCGGGTTTCCCTCTATAATGGACAGTAGAGGTCTATACCGCCCTAGACCAGTGAGATATCATGATGCTGAATCCTGACTCAACTATCCCGCTCTACGTGCAGATCAAAGAGCACCTGCGCCAGCAGATCGAGAGCGGCGTATATCCCCTGGGCGCGCGCCTGCCGTCGGAACGCGAGCTGTCGCGCACCTTCCAGGTCAGCCGGATGACCGCCCGTCAGGCGCTGCAACTGTTGGCCAGCGACGGTTTTGTTGCTGCGCGGGTGGGCAAAGGGACGTTCGTCCAGAAACCGCGCATTGACCAGGAACTGCGTTTCCTCACCAGCTTCACCGAAGACATTCAGCAGCGCGGCATGACTCCCACCAGCCGGGTCATCGTCGCGGCGCTCAGGCCCGCCCCTCCCGAAGTGGCCGGGCCGCTCAAAATCTCCCCTGGCGCAGAAATCGTCCTGCTCAGCCGTGTGCGCCTGGCCGACGACGAGCCGATCGCCTGGGAAATCTGTCATGTCAATCACCGCTTGTGCCCCGGCATCCTGGATCGTCATGATTTCTCCCGCGAGTCGCTCTACCGCGTCCTGCGCGAGGAATACGGCCATCACCTGATCTGGGCGGATCAGCTCATCAGTGCGCGGATGCCCAGCCGCGAGGAACGCAAAGCGCTCAACCTCGACGCGAATACGCCCGTGCTGAGCCTGACGCGCGTCACGTACACTGATCACGATCAGCCCGTGGAATATGTGGTTTCGGTTTACCGGTGCGATCGCTACCAGCTACGCACCGTCTTGCGCTATTCGAAATAGGGATCACACCATGAGGGAAAACGCACACAGGCAGGGTGCTCAGGCCTATATGCAGGCCGTTCTCGACCGGCTGGCGGCCATCCGCGACAGCGAAACTGAAGCTATCGAACGCGCAGCAACCGCCATGGCCGATGCCATCGCCGCCGGGGGGATGGTCTACCTGTTCGGCACGGGGCACTCGCACATGCTGGCCGAAGAAGGGCATTTCCGGGCCGGCGGATTCGCAGCGGTATGCCCGGTGCTCAGCTCCGGGCTGATGCTCCACGAAAGCGCGGTACTCAGTTCGCGGCTGGAGCGCACCAGCGGGGTTGGCCCGGCGGTGCTGGCGCGCTATCAGCCCACTGCCCGCGACGTGCTGGTAATCTTCTCCAACAGCGGCGTCAACACCGTGCCAGTCGAGACCGCGCAAGAGGCCAAACGCATCGGCATGACGGTCATCGCTGTGGTGTCCAAAGAATATGCAGCGCGCATCGCTCCTGGGCCGGCGGGCGTCAAGCTGGCCGACATCGCCGACATCGTGCTCGACAATCACGGCGTCGCCGGTGATGCGCTGGTGCCGCTGGACGAAGCGGGAATGCGCGTCGGGCCTCTCTCGACCATCGCGGGCGCGTTCCTGCTCAATGCGGTGCTGGCCGAAGCCGCCTGTCTGCTGCTGGCCAGGGGCATCACGCCGCCGGTGTTCATCAGCGCCAACATGCCCGGCGCTGCCGAACACAACGCCCGCCTGATCGAGCAGTACCGCACGCGCAACCCGCACCTGTGAGCGGGCATAGTACAGGGTTTTCTCGGATAGTCCCATCCGGTTGACCGAACAGATCGCTGTGACCGAGTTTTTCAAAACAAGGAGATTTGGAGATGAAACGCTCGCTTTCCACCCTGATCATCGTGCTGGTCGTCGCGCTGATGGTGCTACCCCAGGTCCCTGCGACGGCCCAGGAAAAGGTCCAGATTACCCTGTGGCACATGGAGCAGCCCCCCCATCGTGTGCAGCGCGTGCAGGAGTTGATTGACGAATTCAACGCCGCCAACCCCGACATCGAGGTCAAGCAAGAGCCGCAGAACTGGGGCGAAATCTATACCAAAGCGCCCGCTGCGGTCGCCGCTGGCAACGCGCCCGAACTGCTTTTCGCCATCCCAGACTTCACGCCTATCCTCAAGGACCTGGGCAAGGTGCAGCCCGTCGAAGACTTCGTGGCCGAACTGGATGCCGCCCACAAGTTCTATCCGGCAGCCGTCGCGCAGTACACCTATGACGGCCATACCTGGGCCGTGCCGCTCTACAACATGGCTCACTCGCTGTGGTATCGCAAGAGCGTCTTTGAGGCCGCCGGCGTGGAAGTGCCCACTACCTGGGACGAGTGGCTGGCCGTCACCGAGAAGCTGACCACCGCCGAGCAGTATGGCATTGGCCTGCCCGCCAACAAGAATCTCTACACCGATCAGACCGTTTACGACCTGATGATCAACGCCGGTGCCGACGAAATCTACAACCCCGATGGGTCGCTGCGCTTCAACAACCCGGCGACGGTCGAAGCCTACGACATGTACAGCAAGCTCTACAAGTTCTCCCCGCCCGACAGCCCCAACTGGGCCTGGGGTGAGGCCGAAGCCTGCTTCGCCAACCGCACCTGCGCGTCTATCCTGCAATTCACTGTCATCACCACCTACGACACGCAGGCCGAAGGCGATCCGGCTGACCTGGGCGTCGCACCGATCCCCTATAAGGAAGGCGTAGAGAATCCCGGCACCATCGCCTATGTCAACGCCGTGATGATCCTCACCGACGATCCGGCCAAGCTGGAAGCCGCCAAGAAGTTCATCCGCTTCATCCTGGAGCCGGAGAACTACGGGCGCTTCCTGAACATGGAGCCTGGTCTCTTCCTGCCTGTCACCGAGGACGGCGCGGTAGCCGAGAGCTTCTGGAACGACCCGCTGGTGGTCAAGTACAAGGAGCAGGTCGAAATCATGGTGCAGAACTCGACTGGCGGGCGGCTGTTCGGCTTCACCGGTGGCAACACCTTCCCCAGCATCGCGGCCATCTCCGCCCAGAACATCCTGGCGCAGACCCTGCAGATGGTCGTCATTGACGGCATGTCGCCCGAAGACGCTGTGGCCGAAGGCCAGAAGCTGATGGAAGAAGCCCTGGAAGACTGAGTAACCTTCGTATTCGCGGGGGAGCGACAAACGCTCCCCCTTCAACCTGACTGGGACGATCATGCGCAACACGACACCGAGCACCGCACGTGCGCGAGCCTGGGCGAGCTTTCGCTCCGAATGGTTGTCCATCAATACCCTCATGGGCTACGCCTTCGTGCTGCCGCTGGTGCTTTGGCTGGCAGCCACTATCCTCTATCCCCTGCTGAAGTCCATTCAGCTCAGCGTGCTGAATATCAAGTTCATCGGCACGCCCGGCGAATACGTGGGGCTGGACAACTATCAGCGGGCCTTGGAGTCGCCCTATTTCCGCGCAGCGCTCAAGAACAGCGCCATCTGGGTAGTGGGTAATGCGGTGGTACAGACTGTGCTGGCCTTCGCCGCCGCGCTGATCCTCAAACAGCAGTTCGTAGGCAACCGCATCGCCCGCATCTGGATCATCCTCTCGTGGGTGGTGCCCACCGTCGTCGTAGTGATCATCTGGCGCTGGCTGCTGAGCGCGTCGGGCGGCATTGTCAACTATTCGCTGCAATCGCTGGGGATCATTGATCAGCCGATGGGGTTCTTTTCTACCGGCAACACCGCCTTTATCTCGGTCATCCTGATCAACTCCTGGCGTTGGTTCCCCTTCAACGCCGTGATCCTGCTGGCCGCCCTGCAACGCATTCCAGCCGAGCTATACGAGGCAGCTTCGGTAGACGGCGCGAACGTGCTGCAGAAATTCCGCTTCATCACCCTGCCCAGCCTGCAACCGGTGCTGTTCGTCATGGGCCTGATCGGCACGCTGCTGTCGTTCAACGTGTTCGATGTCATCTGGTTGTTGACCGGCGGCGGGCCATCCAGAGCCACCACCACCCTGCCCGTGCTGATCTACGACACCGCCTTCAAGAAATATCGGCTCAGCCAGGCAGCAGCCATGTCGGTGCTGACCGGTATCATCCTGCTGATCTTTGCAGCGCTGTTCATTCGTTTCATGTCGCCAGCATCGGACAGTGACGAGAGGTGATCATGCTGACCAGAGTGCGTCGCAACCTGCCCCTGGCGCTGTCGGTGCTGGCCCTGATGGTAGTCATCCTGGCTCCCTTCTACTGGATTTTCACCTCGTCGGTGAAAAAGCCGCAGGAGATCATCGCCCGCAAACCGACGCTCTTCCCGCAATCGTTCACCTTCGAGCACTACGACAAGCTGCTGTACCATTCGCCCTTCCCCACTTACCTGGGTAACAGCCTGATTGTCGCGCTGGGCACGATGATCATCACGGTGGTGCTGGCGACACTGGCTGCCTACGGGCTATACCGCCTGCGTTTTCCGGGGCGACAGATGCTGTTCCGCGTCATTCTGATCACCTATGCTTTCCCTGGCGTGCTGTTGCTCGTGCCCATGTACGACATGATGAGCCGTCTGGGGCTGGTGGATCGGCTGACTGCGCTGGTGATCGTAGACGTGACCCTGGCCGCCCCCTTCGCGGTGTGGATGCTGCAGGCCTTCTTCCGCACCATCCCGCAGGAACTCGAAGAGGCCGCCGCGCTGGACGGGGCGACGCGCCTGGGGATCATCGTGCGCATCCTGCTACCGCTGGCCGCGCCAGGCGTGGCCGCCATTGCCATCTTCGCCTTCATCACCTCCTGGACAGAATACCTCTTCAGCTCTATCCTCATCGTCAGCGAGGCCAACCGCACTGTGCCGGTCGGTCTGGCGGGCATCATTGGGCAGTATCAGGTGGACTGGGGCCTGCTACTGGCCGGGGCCAGCCTCACCGCGCTGCCAGTGCTGGTGCTGTTCGGCCTGGTGGGACGCAACTTCGTCGAGGGGCTGACGGCGGGCGCAGTACGCTGAAGACGAGGGCTTGCTATGAGATCGCAGGAATATCTGCTCGGCATTGACGCGGGCACATCGGTCGTCAAAGCGGCGCTGATCGATCCACAGGGCCGCGAACTGTTGACCGTCGCGCAACGCACCGCCGTGCTGACTCCTCAGCCGACCTGGGCCGAGGCTGACATGCGCGAAATCTGGGCCATGACCTGTTCGGCCATCCGCGCCGTGCTGGCACAGGCTGGCGTCTCGCCGGAACAGATCGCTGCCGTCGGCCTGACGGGCAACATGGTAGGAGCCTGGCTCATTGACCCGCACGGCGAACCAGTGCGCAACGCCATCCTGTGGTGCGATGGGCGTACCCAACCGTTGATCGATCGTCTCAGCATCGAGCACCCCGGCTTCATGTCGCGCATCTTCGACACGTCCGGCAGCGTCATGCAACAGGGCTGCACGCTGCCTGTGTTGCGCTGGCTGGCCGAAAACGAACCGGATAGCCTGGAGCGCGCGGCTCACGTGCTCTGCTGCAAAGACTGGCTGTGCTACCGGCTCACCGGCACCATCCAGGTAGACCCCACCGAGGCGTCGGTGATGCCCGGCGATGCCCGCGCCCGCACCTACAGCGATGCCATGTTCGAACTGCTGGGCGTCAGCGCCTACCGACATCTGTTCCCGCCGGTCAGACCATCAGAGGCGATCGCTGGCACGGTGCACGAGACCGCCGCCCAGGAGACAGGTCTACGCCCCGGCACGCCCGTCGTCGTGGGAGCGGGCGACGTGCCTGCCTCGGCACTGGGCGTCGGCGCGCACACGCCGGGCGTGGCCTGTTCGCTGCTCGGCACCAATTTCCTCAACTGTTTGGTCACCGCGCAGCCGGTCTTCGAGCCGCGCGAGGTCGGGGTGTTGTTCTGCGAGCCGGGCGAACGCTGGCTGCGGGCCACCATCAACGTCTCCGGCACCACCAGCCTGGACTGGGCCATCGAGCAGTTCGCACAGCCAGACAAAGCGCGCGCCAGCAACACTGCCGAACTCTTCGCCGCTGTCGAAGCGCTGGCCCGCCAGAGTCCGCCAGGAGCACGGGGGGTGATTTACCTGCCCTATCTGAGCGCGAACGGCATCATTGCGCCCATCGTCGAGCCAGCCGCTCGCGCTGAGTTCTTCGGCCTGACGTTGGAACACACCCGCGCCGACCTGCTGCGCGCCGTCTACGAAGGACTGGCCTTTTCCATCCGCGATGGCTACGATGTCATCCCCGCCCGCATTGACGAGATACGACTTTCGGGCGGGGCGTCGCGCAGTCATTTCTTCTGCCAGATGATCGCCGATATAACCGGCAGGCGCGTGATCGTGCCCGCGGGCAATGAATTTGGGGCCAGGGGCGCGGCCATGCTCGCCGCGGTGGGCATCGGCTGGTATGCGTCTTTACCGGAAGCACTGACCGGCGGCCTGGCCGCCCCGCGCGTATATGAAAGCGACCCGGCCACCAGGGATGCCTACGAGGCCGTCTATGCCACGTATAGCGAGTTGCGGGCAGCCCTGCGCGAGGTCTGGCAGCAACACCGGCAGCGCCTGGCCCAGATCGCCCCACAGCCAATCTAGCCGCGGAGACGCAGAGGTCGCAGAGAAAGACTCTGTCTGCCCCTCTGCGCCCTCTGTGGTGAACTACCCCAGAGATGCCCTATCCCCATCTCTGTTGTCTTGACAAATCACTGGCCATTCCGCACAATACGTCTATACAAGTCATGAAGCTCGCCTGGGAATCCCTGTGGAAAGCTCAAACGATATCTACGAATTCATTGATGGCTGGTTGATCCGCGATCGCGCACCCTTTCAGCGCGAAGCCGAGGTGCGCAAGGCCACTGTCTTCGCGCTCGCCAACGGCTACATGGGGTCGCGCGGCGCGCCCGAAAGCGCCCCCCTCGACTGGCCCGGCGTGGTGGGGCATCACATCAACGGCCTCTACGACTCGCCGACCGGCGACATCCTGCAGCGCGAGATGATCAACATCCCCGCCTGGACACCGATTCTGCTAGAGGCAGACGGGCAGGCTCTGGCAGTGGGCGACGCGGCCTGCGAAGACTATGTACGCGAACTCGATCTACGCCGGGGCTTGCTGCGGCAGTCGGCGCGGTGGACGCTACCGGGCGGCGGCACGCTGGAATGGCGCAGCGAGCGTCTGGTCAGCATGGCCCATCCGCACCTGGCGGCCATCCGCTGGCGATTGGTGGCGAGCCGCCCCTGCCGGATCACCCTTGTTTCGGCCATAGACGCGCGAGTCACCAACCGCTTTGCCCCCACGCACAGCGCCGCAACCGCTGCGCAGGCGGTCGGCGGCGATCTGACGGTGACGCTGATCACCATCGAACAGCGACATCAGGTGACGGTGATGGTCCGACACCGTCTGACAGGAGGAGCACAGCGGGCGCGCTGGTCGTGGCGGGCGGACGAGGCTCGCGCCGAGGGCACAGTCACTTTCGACCTGCCCGCCGCGCAGATGGTCACGCTGGTCAAGTTCGTCTCCGTTCACGACAGCCGCTTCACTCCCGGCGACCTGCCCAGCCATTGCCGCGCCGATCTCTATCTGGCGGAGGCGCTCGGCTACGACGTACTGCGCGCCGGTCACGCTGCCCGCTGGGCCGAGCTGTGGGACTCGTCCGATGTGACCATCGAGGGTGACCCGCAGGCGCAGACGGCGCTGCGCTTCTGCCTGTTCCACCTGCTGGCGAATAGCCCGCACTCGGATCGCGTGAGCATCTCGGCGCGCGGCCTGCAGGGGCAAGACTATTGGGGATCGATCTTCTGGGACTGCGACATCTACGTCGCGCCCTTCTTCACCGCCACTCAGCCGGCACTGTCTCGTCGCCTGCTGCGCTACCGCTATCACACTCTGGACGGCGCGCGGCGCAAGGCGCAGGGGCTGGGCTTTGCTGGCGCTTACTATGCCTGGCAGAGCCAGGAATCCGGCGACGAAACCTGCGCGCTCTACGTCTTCGACGACCCGCTCACCGGCCAAAAGATTCGCAGTTACTTCGCCGACGAGCAGATTCACATCTCGGCAGACGTGGTCTATGCGCTGTGGCAGTACCTGCAGGCCAGCGGCGACGACAGCATCCTGGCTGACGGCGGGCTGGAAATCGCCTGTGAGGTGGCGCGTTTCTTCGTCTCGCGGGCGACCTACAACGCAGAACAGGATCGTTACGAACTGCGCACCGTGCTGGGGCCGGACGAGTATCATGAGCGCGTGGACAACAACGCCTACACCAACGCCATGGCTCAGTTGGCGCTGCGTGTGGCCCTGAGCCTGCTGGAACGAACGCAGCGCCGCTCACCACACACGCTGACCAAAGTACGCGCCCGCCTGAGCCTGGGCGATGACGAGATCGCGCAGTGGCGCGACGTGGCAGAGCGCTTCTACGTCCCCGCGCCCGACCCGCAGACGGGGTTGATCCCGCAGTTCGACGGCTACTTCGCCCTCGAAGACGCGCCGCCCGACGTCGTGCGCTCCCGCCTGGCGCATCCCGATCAGTATCCAGGCGGCCCCCTGGGGCCATACCAGAGCACGCAGGCGATCAAACAGGCCGATGTGGTGTTGCTGCTCTACCTGCTGCGCGATCGGTATTCTGCTGACGTGCAGCGCGCCAACTGGCTCTATTACGAGCCGCGCACCGCGCACGACTCCAGTCTCAGTCCGCTGGCCTATGCGCTGGTCGCTGCCAACGTAGGCATGGTGGACTGGGCCCATCGCTACTTCCTGCGCACGGCGATGCTCGACCTGTTGGGCACCGGCCCGCACTGGAACTTGGGCGTGCATACTGCGGCGATGGGCGGTGCGTGGCTCAGCGTGGTACACGGCTTTTGCCAGCTCGACCTGCGCGACGACGGCGTGCATCTGCTGGACTGGCCACGCCTGCCCGCTGACTGGCGCGCTGTGCGCCTGACCTTGTGGTGGCACGGGCACTGCGTTGGAGTGCGGGTCACGCCTCAGACAGTCACTTTCACCGTCGAGGGCGGCACCGTGCCGATCGTTCATCCGGCAGGCCGCGCCAGCGCCAGCGCCGCAAGCCCTCTGACGCTCTCCTATTCTCCGGCACCGGCTGTTTCGCTACCTATCCAAGGATAAGGACAGGGATCATGAGCAAACCTCTGGTAACTCCCACCGACGGCATGATCATCACCGAGGACACGCGCCTGGCACCGGGCATACACGTGCTGCCGCATGGCCTGGCCATCGCCGCCGACAATGTCACGCTGGACGGCACCGACGCCTGGCTGGTCAGCCCGCAGCATACCGGTGTGGCCGTGCGCGCCGAAGGGCGGCGCGGCGTGACCGTGCGCGGGCTGAACATCTCCGGCTACTATCACGGCCTGCACTTCGACCGTTGCCAGGACGTGACCATTGAGGGCGTGCGCGTGCGCGACACCGCCGAGATCGAAGGGATAGACACCTTCCTTTACCTGTGGCATCCCGTCGAGGAGGTCTACAGCGGGGCGATCCTGCTTCATCAGGTGCGCGGCGGAAGCGTGCGTCGCTGCGACCTGCAACATCAGATGAATGGCATCCTGCTCTATGGCTGCGCGGAACTCCAGATCGAGGAAAACAATGCCTCGTTCAACAGCGGCTGGGGGCTTTATCTCTCCGCTTCTTCCGACAACCTGGTGCAGGACAACCGCTTCGACTTCTGCAACCGCGTCTTCCGCCGACCTGAGAGCGGCGCGGTCCGCGTTGAGGCGGATGCGGCAGGCATCGTGCTGGTCTATGGGTCGTCGCGCAACCGCTTTCTGCGCAATAGCTGCCTGTGTGGCGGCGACGGCATCTTCGTCGCCGGGTACGATCACAAGGGCAACCAGGGGCCATGCAACGACAATCTGTTCGAGGAGAACGATTGCCGCCTGAGCTCCAACAACGCCATCGAATCCACCTTCTCGCGCGGCAATGTCTTCCGCCGCAACGACTGTAGCCAGTCCAATTACGGCATGTGGATGGGCTATTCGTGGGAGAACGTGATCGAGGACAACGTCATCGAAGAAAACCGCAAGGTGGGCATCGCCGTTGAGCACGGCTTCGACTTCGTCATCCGGCGCAACCGCGTCCGCCTGAACGGCGAGGGGATACGACTATGGACGCGCGGCGGGCCGGTCGTCGCGCACTGGCCAGGGCACGAGGTGTCGCATAGCTTCACCATCGAAGACAACCTGATCGAGGCCAACGGCACGGGTTTCGCCGGCTACACCGGCCCAGAGACGACCGACCAGGAATGTCACGACTATCACCTGCGCGGCAACCGCATCCTCAATAACCGCGTCGGCGTGCGCATGGCCCGTGTGCATGGTTGTACCGTCTCTGGCAATCACTTCGCCCGCAACGTCGAATGCGCTGTGCGCCTGGAAGGCGATCCCGCAGTGGAAGCGAGTGAGAATCACTTCGAGGACAATGCCGCCGGAGTCATCCGCCTGCCGCAAGTCTCGCTCTGAACGAAAAGCGGGGGCAGAGTATGTGCTACCTGCCCTCGCTTTCTTCCTACCGCATCAGCCAGTCCAGCAACGCCCGTAACAACCAGCGCCCCGCCACCTGATCGCGCAGGCCAGAGGGCTGATCGCCCAGTCCGCCCTGGAAGCGCAGCGTCGTGGCGATCAGGCGTCCATGGCCCACCCGCGCCTGGAAGAGGGTGTCGGCCAGCGTGTATTGCGACGGATGCAGGCGGCGCATTAGGGGGCGCACGTCGTCGGCACCAGGCAAGACCTCAGCCAGTCGCCCCGTGTCCAGCGCCCAGGGCGTGGCGATCCCGTAGAATTGCATGTCCGCAAAGCCCTGATGTGGGAAGCGGTTCATCACCGGGTGATCTTCCAGCAAGTGCACAGCGTGCCACCAGAACGGGCCAGAGACGGCGGGCAACGGCGCGTCTCCTGACTGTAACAACAACACCGCCCCACCATCCTGCAGATAGTCCAACAGCGCCTGATTGAGGGTTGCCGCAATGACGATTCCTGTATCCGGGGCAGGCGCGTCAGCCAGGCGAACGGCTGCGTCGCGCAGATCGTCCAGGCCATGGAGCACGCCGCACGGATCGTAGAGCGCCAGACCTGCTGGCCATTCGCGCACCGCCGGAAAGACCCACACCGGCCAGCTATTGCGCACCGTCCGTTCGCCCGCCTGCAGGCTCACCGTCAGGCGCAGGGCGCGCGGTTCGGTCAGCGCAGGGGCGCGGCACGACACCTGCCCGACGGGAACAGGTCGCCCGGCCACCAGTGGCCCGCTGACCCACGACTCGCCCCTCGCCAGCAGTCGCCCCGCCTCGTCGCTGAGCTGCCAGGTCAGCGTGCCGCCGGGCAACGCTCGCCCCGCGTGAGCAAGCACGATCTCCAGCGCAAGCGGGCTATCCGCCACGAAGCAGAAGGGATCGGCGGGCGCAGGCCGGTCGCCGTCTATGGACCAGCGCCGCGCGTGCCGCCGCCCCAACAGTAACACCGTCTCGTCGTTGAACTGCCGGAACGCCTCCGCATCGAACTTGCTCCGCCCGAAGTCGTCGAAGAGAGCGGAAGTGGCCAGGGGCGTATCGCGCAGACCGGTGACGTTGTAGCCGCCCAACCGCGCCCAACTGCGCACCCGTTCCAGCACGACCTTGCGCACGGCAAACGCCTGCCGCCGGGCAATGGTCGCCAGTTCGTCCTCGCTTCGGTTCAGCCCCAGCGCGGCCATCCGTTCGCGTTGCTGCGTGTGCGCGATCTTGGCCAGCGGATGAATGGGGTTCTGTTCCTGCAACCACCAGGGCAGTTCGCCCCCGTGCGCGCGGAGCAATTCCCCCAGCGGGCGGTAGTCGTCCGCCGCACAGAATTCGCCGAAGATGAGCGGGCGGACAGGCCGCCAGTCGCGGTGAAAATGGTCGGCCAGCGCCTGCAGAAAGTGTGGATCGCAGTAGAAATGGTAGTCGTCGAAATCGGTCAGGTCCGACAGGCACCCATATGCTTCGCCCGATCCGCTGTTGTCGCACACCAACACGCCCGACGTGCCCGCCCGCACGATTCCGTCGAGCTGCGCGACCCATTCGGGCGGCACGTGCCGCTCCAGTTCGCAGCCCACACTATAGATGACGATCGAAGGGTGATGATGTACCGCAGCCAGTATCTCGGCGTATTGACGCGGGGCCTGCGCCAGCAGGTGCGGCGTGATCTCTGGCAACCACAGCGGCAGTTCCAGCCAGAGCAACATCCCCTCTTCGTCGGCGATCTCGAAGTAGCGCGGCCAGGGCACATACAGGCACAGCTTCATCATGTTGAAGCCCAGCGCGCGGATGCGCCGGAATTCGTCGCGAATGGTGGCTTCGTCCGGCGTAGGGCAGATCAGATCGGGGTACCAGCCCCAGTTGAGCGCTCCACGCAGGCAAACCGGCGTGCCGTTCAAAAGCACCTGCTCACCAAACCGGCTCAACGTGCGGAAGCCGAACGAGCGGCTGACACCTGTCACTATCTGCCCGGCCCGCTCCAGGCGAATCGCGGCGCGATACAACGCCGGTTGTTCCGGCGACCACAGGACGGGGTACGGCACCACCAGGGTGGTGTCCAGCCGATTTTCACTCAACGCGCCGCGCCAACAGGCGACCTCTTGCCCGCCCGGCGCTGTGATCGTCACCACCGCGTCGCAGTCCGCCGCTCCGTGCGCTTCGGCGGTCAGGTGCACGGTGCCCATCTCGGCAACGCTGCGCACAGTCAGCGCGCTCAGAGCGGGTTGATCGTGCGCGGCCAGGCGCACAGATTGCCACAACCCGCCGAACATCACCATGACATCCGGCAGAAAGCCGGCAACCGACTCGCGCAGGCCAAAGCGCCCGCCCGGTTTCCACACCGTACAGACGATTTCATTCTCCGCGCCGGGGCGCAGCGCTTCCGTGACATCCAGGGCAAAGGGTGCCCAGCATCCCGTGTGCTCGCCTACCGGCACGCCGTTCACCCTCACCTCGACGTGATAGCTCACCGCGTCGAACTGAAGCTGTACCCTCCGACCGGCCCACTCGCCAGGCACGACGACGGCCTTGCGATACACCGCCGGGCCATCCATCCGGCGCGGGAAGCCCTGCGCCTCCCAGCAACCGGGCACCTGCACGGTGCCCGTCTTTTCACCCAGTGTCAATGTCCAGGTGCCATCCAGGGTCAGCACCTGGGCCAGATCATTGTGCCATTGCTCCATCTATCGCTGCTCCAATCGCTGCAGGAAACGTTTCTCCGCCACCCACATCAGGGCCGCCACGATCAGATACAGCCCTGCCCCCACCAGCAGCGCCAGCCGGAAGCCCTGCGTCATGGCGAACACCGTCGCCAGCGTGGTGCCGATGGTCGAAGCCACCGCGTTGGCCCCCCAGTGCACAGGAATGCCGCGCGGATCGAGCCGGTTGACCAGCCGCATCCCACTAGGGAAGGCCATGCCCATGACGAAGCCCACCGGCACGAGCAGCGCCAGACTCACGCCGACGCGCCACGCCAGCCCCTCCGGCAAGGCCCAGCGGATGAGCGCCGGATAGACGAACGCCGACGCGCCCACAGCCACCCCCGCCGTCAACGTCGCCAGGGCGATGACACGGGGCAGGCGGCCTTCGGCGAACCGTCCGGAAAACAAGCTGCCCGCGCTGCCGCCCAGCAACATCCCACCGATGACCACAATCAGCGCCAGCGTCGGTGCGCCCAGCAGCAGGTTGAAACGCTGGATCATGGGGATTTCCACCAGCATGAAGGCCACGCCGATCAGCCCAAAGTACCCCACCCACAGCGACCGCTGCACGATGGAGTCGCGGCGGGCATCCCAGGCCACGAACACAAAAGCCAGGTAGAACAGGCCCAGGATCAGCACGGCGCGGAGCAGCGTCACCAGCACGGACGGCAGGCCCGGCTGCAGGTGATAGAAAAAGGGTTGATCGTCCGTGGTAGGCTGGTAGTTGAACTCCGGATTGCCCGCGATATATTGCGCCAGCGTCACCTGGCCCGTCGCCAGCCCACCGAGCAAATCTTCGGCGACGTGCGGCAGGTACAGGATTGACAGATTGCCCCGCTGTGCAATGGTCTGCCGCAGCGCCGCGATCTCCTGCTGCGCCCAGGGTTGCCGTTGCACCGTGACGACCGTCACGCGCGTCTGTGGATCGTCGGTGCGCCGCGCGACCAGCGTCACCCGGTCGAGCGCCTCGCGCAGGCTGTAGCCCTGGTGTTGTAGCATATCCAGCACACCGATGAACAGCCGGATGCCCTCCGGCCCCGTGTGCGTGACAAAGCCCAGTCGCCCATCGTCGGTCAGGTGCTCCCAGTAGGCGGTGAGCGCCTCGCGCGTGAAGATGTAGTTCTCCACCAGGGCTGCCGCGCCCGGCGTGGCCGCCTGACTGTAGACCAGGTTGAGGTAGATCAGATCGTAACGGTGCGAGGTGCGCTCGACATAGTTGCGCCCGTCGGTCACGGCCACCTGTACCCCAGGCAGGCGGAACACATCGCCAGTGTAGCCCGCGTAGTCGTTGGTGAGCGCGACCATGGCGGGGTTGATCTCCACCGCCTCGATCTGCTCTGCTCCGGCCAGGCGCGCCTGGATCACGTCCTTGCCCGCGCCCGCGCCCAGGATCAACACGCGCTCCGGCGTCTCACCGGCCAGAAAGGGGAAGTAGTCCACATTGTCGCGCAGCCAGGCCGCTTCATCGGGCTGCTGCGGGTTGTAGCGCACCATGACGCTGCCCGCGCCCGCATCGCTGAAGACGTAGCGCAGCGCCTCATCGGCGATCTGCACCAGGTCTACGCGGGCGAAGGCGCTCCAGCGCGTCTCCATCAACCGCGCCCCAGCCTCCGGATTGCGCAGCACATGCACCATGGTTTTGTCGGGCGGGGCGTCTCGCAGATCAGCCGGATCGAAGGTCGCCACGCCGGCCAGCGTCAGGAGCGGCCCGGCCAGCAATAACCCTGCACCGACGATCAGGGGTTTGCGCGAACGCCTGCCAACCAACAACAGCGCCGCCAGCGCGGCGACGCTGCCGAGCAGCAACACCCCGTCGAACGCGCCCACCGTCTGCACCAGCCCCAACGCCGCCAGCAGGCCGAGCGCCGCGCCGAACAGATCGGCCCCGTAAAGCACGGCGCTGTGTTGCGCGTAGCGGGCAAACAGGCTGGCGTTCAGCCATCCCAGCGCCATGAAGGGCAACAGGGCCACACCCGCTGCCAGCGCCGTCAGGCTGGCCGACGGCAGGCGCGCGAAGATGATCGCGGCAGCGATCAACAGGGCCGCCGCCGCCAGCGCTCCTGTCGCCAGCCATGTCGGGGTGACACGGCTCCGTGTGGCATGTCCCACCCCCGCGCCAATGCCCAGCCCCAGCACCGCCAGCGACACGATCAGAAAGACATAGTGATACTGGAAGATCAGCGAGAACAGGCGGGTGAGCAGGACTTCGTAGGCCAAACCAATGGCGGCAAGCGCCAGCAGAGCGCTTGCCACCCGGTATACTTCGTTTCTGGGAGTTGTCGGCTCCGCCACCGTCACTTTTATCCCTTCAGGCCGGTCAGTTGGATGCCCTCGATGAAGTAGCGCTGCAGGAAGAAGAAGATCAGGATGGTCGGCGTGATCACCACCACCGAGGCGGCCATGAGCACTTCGTAGTTGGTCGTGAAGTGCCCCTTGAACAGGTTCAGGCCCAGCGTAGCGGTGAATTTGCTGGGGCTGTTGATGAACACGTAGGGCGTGAAGAAGTCGTTCCACGACCACAGGAAGGTGAAGATGGCCATGGTCGCCAGAGCAGGCATACTCAGCGGCAGGATGATCCGTACCAGAATCTGCAAGCGATTGGCCCCGTCAATGCGCGCCGCCTCTTCCAGCTCCACTGGTATGGTCATGAAGAACTGCCGCAGCAGGAAGATGAAGAAGGCATTCCCGAAGAAGGAGCGCAGGAACAGAGGGTAGAGCGTGTCAATCATGCCAAAGTTGCGGAAAATCTCGTACACCGGAATGAGCGTCACCGGGAAGGGCAACATCATCGTCGAGAGCAACACGGCGAAGAGCACGCTCTTGCCTGGCGCGCGCAACCGAGCAAAGGCGTAGGCCACGATGGTGCACGACAGGAAGTTGCCAATCATGTTGAGCACCACCACAATCGCCGAGTTCTTGAAGAACGTCAGGAAGTTGGCCCCGCCAATGTGCGCCGTCAACGCCCGGCGGTAATTTTCGGTGCGCAGGTGCAGGCGTGTGTTGCGCTCCAGCCGGTCGGCGTCCACATCGTAGGCGTTGGGGATGTCGTCTAGCGGGATGACGATCAGCATATTTTGCTGCGGCCCGACGATGGCCACCGCTTTGATGTCGCCGAACTCCTCGAAGCGCTCCTTGAAGCGCACAATACCGCCGCCCGTGATCCGTTTGGAATCCTGATCCTGGGCCAGCTTGCTGATCGGCCCCAGCCGGATATTGGCGGCATACTCCACTGGCAGCACAATCGTTTCGTTGGTGCCCTTCTGGATGGCGATCACATCGGCTGGCGTGCCATCCTCCAGCGTGATCTGCCAGCGCTCAAAGGTCATATTGGGCAGGGTATACGTCTCAGGTGTGCCGGTCAATAGCTGGTTGGAAATGGTGAAGGCGTGTTTCACCACCACGTCCAGTTCCAGCACCGGGAACCATCCATCCTCCGAGACCACCACGTAGGCCTGGCCCGATTCGTCCCCTTGCAGGGTATAGATGTCCAGTTCGGTGCTGCCGACCGGCGCAGTAGACTTCTCGCCCAGGGCCTCTTTGGGTACCAGGCGGGCGTGTTGCGTCACGCTGGTCTCCGAAACCACCACCTGCTCGGACTCCGGCCCGGTGGGGAGCACGGGCACCAACTGCCCGTCCACCTCGATCTCGCGCCCCTGGAAGGTGATCCCCTGGATTTCTGGCCGGGCGCGTTTGGCACCATTGACGACGGTCAGCGGCAACACGCGGGCCGACTTGATGTCCTCGACGGCGATGACCGCCATGTTGTCTTCCACTTTGGCCAGGGCCACCACCTCGCGCTCGCCATCGGGACTGTTCCACCGACGCACGTTGAGCGGCACACCGTCAATCTCGCGCGTTTGCGCCTCCGAAAGAGCGCTGGCGGGCACCAATTGCAGGTGCGCTTCCACATCGGCGAAGTCAATCACCGTGGTGTAGCGTCGCCGTCCCAGGCGGATAACCTCTTCAGTCTCGCCATCCAGCGAGACGCGGTAGGTATTGATGCCCACATTCTCTTTGCCAGCGGGTGCCTGAATCCATTCCACCGGCAGCCAGATCGGCGGGCGCGTGAAAATCTGCCATTCGGGCTTGAAGCTGGCCGAAAGCATCCATAGCATGGGGAAAAGCATGAAGCAGGCACCGATCAGCAAAACAATATAGCTGACCAAAATGCGGAGACGCCGGAACCCCTTCTTGCTGAACAGCGAGCGGCGCAAGCGGTATTCGCCCACAGAGATCATCGCCGACGGAGTGCTGCTGCTCATCTCACTTCGCCTCCGCTTCATAATAGACCCACAGCGCCGATGAACGGATCACCAGCAACGTCATTGCCATGATCACGGCAAACAGGAACCAGGCCATCGCCGAGGCGTAGCCGAAGTTGATGAAGCGGAATGCCTGGTTATACAGATTGAGCACATAGGTCAGCGTGGCGTTGTTCGGCCCGCCTTCGGTGAGCACCAGCGGCCCTTCGAAGACCTGGAAGGCTCCGATCAACCCCAGCACCAGATTGAAGAAGATCGTCGGGCTGAGCATGGGGACAGTCACATGGCGGAACTTGGCCCACTCCCCCGCCCCGTCAATTTCGGCGGCTTCGTACAGCTCCCTGGGGATGCCCTTCAGCCCTGCCAGGTAGATCACCATCTGCCCGCCGATGCTCCACCAGCTCATGATGATCAATGAAGGGAGTGCCCATGTCGTGCTGGCGATCCAGCCCGGCCCTTTGATGCCCACCAGGTCGAGCACCTGATTTACCAGGCCGAACTGTGGGTTGAGCAGGTACGTCCACATCACCGCCACTGCCACGCCGCTCACCATGGTCGGCATGAAATAGATGGTGCGCCAGAAGTTCACCCCGCGCAGTTGCTGGGCCAGGATCATCGCCACCAGCAGGGCGAAGAGCGTCCCGGCGGGCACGCTGCCCAGCACATACAGAGACGTCACCTTGAACGACTGCCAGAACAGATCGTCGTCGGTGAACATCTTGACGAAATTGTCCAAACCCACCCATTTCGGCGGCGTCTTAAGGTTGTAGCGGGTGAAGGCCAGATAGAACGAGCGCACCATGGGGTAGGCAATGAAGGTGAAGAAGCCAATCACCCAGGGAGAGATCATCAGATAGAAGCTGACCGCCTCCCAGCGCGCCATGGGTGTTCGGCCCAACCAGCGGATGAAGAGCGGCGCAGGCGTTTCGCTCTTACCTGTAACGGACACGCCATCCTCCTGAGAACTTGAGCGCGCCGTCCTCCCAAACGCGACCGGCGCGCCTGCGGATCACACTATAGACAATGTGCTCCCTGGCGCATTAGCGACCAGCACCAGGGAGCCACATTGTCTCAACTACCCAGACGATTGTCCCGCGTTACTCTTGCGCCAGGCACGCTTCGGAGTCAGCCGCGATCTTGTCCAGATAGGGCTTGGGATCCACCTCGGCTCCGCCTTCGCCGAGCAAGAGTTCGAGCAGGTCAATGACCGGTTCCTCGATGCACTGTACATAGTTCGGGTTCAGGGCATCGTCGTGCCGGCCCACATGTTTGGCCTCGGCCAGGAACACCCCGAAGAACGGATGATCGGCCATGCCCGACGACTCCATCAGCGGGCGCAGCGCCGAGAGCGCATAGCCGCCACCATAGGCCTTCTGGCCAGGCTCGGTCGCCAGTTCGCGCAGCAGCAACCAGGCTTCGTCCGGGTGCTGCGTGCCTTTGTTGATGCCGAAACCGGCCCAGCAGATGGTGCTCTCGCGGAAGCCGTCCTCACGCGATGGCGGCGGGACAGCGGCGAACGACAGGTTGGGGTTCTCCGACCAGGACTGATAGAACCACGGGCCGTACCACGGATACATGGCCACAAAGCCGTCGGCCAGCAGGTTGCCCTGGAAGGCGCTCTGCACTTCCAGCGAAGGCGCTACATGATACTTGTGCACCAGGTCGCGGTACCACTCGAAGGCGGCTACGGCCTCAGGGCTGTTGATGTAGCCCTCAGCCGTCTTGCCGTCAGGGCTGATGGTGTGCGAACCGAAGGTGAAGATAGCCGTCTGGAAAGCGCGCGCCCAGGTGCCCATCGTGCGCGTGCCATACTGCACGATGTTGTTCGGGTCGAAGTCCGGGCTGAGGGCATTGTTGCCGTTGGCGTCCAGCGTCATCAATTGCGCGTATTCGAGGAAGTCATCGTAGGTCCAGCCATCCTGCGGCAGTTCCAGGCCGGCGGCTTCCAACATGCCGGTGTTGATGATGGTCACCGTGGTAGCGTAGTCCTTGTTCAGCAGGTACTGCACGCCGTCAATTGCACCCACCGCCAGCAGTTCCGGATAGTAATCATCCAGGTTGATGCCCACTTCCGGATCGTTGATGTAGTCGTTGAGCGGCAGCAGGAAGTCTTTCATCTTGCCCAAAAAGCCAGAGTCGACCATCACCACGTCCGCCGCCGTGCCCGCAGTCAGTTGGGTCAACAGCTTGACGTGCGCATCATCGCCCAACGGCTCGTTCACAACACTGATGTTGGGGTACTTCTCCATGAAGCCGTCCAACACCACCTGCGTCACCTTGGCCGCATTCTCGTCGTCCCAGGTCGCCAGGCGAAGATTGATCTTTTCCTGAGCGCTGGCGTGCCCGGAAAAAGCCAGCAAAACCGCGCTGAGCACCAGCGCTGTCGCCAGCAAAGCCGAGAGCTTGCGATACATAGAAACCTCCTTGGTAAATGGTAAAGATCACTTCAGCTTGAACTGTTCACACTTGGTAGATTCGTCTGCGGCAGGATTTTCCCTCCTACTCATGATGAGCTGTCTAGATAAGTGTGGGCTGACCAGCATTCACTGGCCACGTGTTACGCGGTTCTTTTATGGTCGAGTATAGCATTGCCAGAACCGCAAGTCAATCAATTGTCTAGTCAAATGGCGCAAAAGTCTAGACAGACTGGGCGCTCATCTCTTCTCCTGCGCCACCTGCCGGATGACTGCCTCAATGATCGGCTGTGCGCGCTCCAGCGTACCATCCACAAAGGCCAGGGTGGGGATGTGAACGCCATCCACTGGCAAGGGTCGGTATGGAGCATAGCCGGACTCGAACACGCCCGTGCTGCCGCGCGATGGATCGCCCTCGCAGATATGGCCGAAGAGACGTGCGTAGCGACCCACCCACAGCGGCACCTGTCGCCAGGGGCCAGAGCGCTGAAACATGGGGAAGATGCCCAGCAGACCATCCCACCAGTCTTCGCCCGTCACCAGGAGGTTGGGGCGGTCGGCGCGCAGCCGCTCGACCAGGGCGCGATAGCCCTCGCGCACGTTGAAGTCCGGATCGTTCGTCCACACTTCGACGGTATCCAGAAAGACCGCGTCGAAGCCATAGCGATCGATCAGGTGAATAATCTGGCAGCAGAGTTCATTTTGCCAGGCAGGGGCACCAGGATTCAGCCAGGCCTGCCAGCCGGTATCGTGTGCCCGACTGGTGTCCCAGTCCGGCTGATTACCATGAAAGACGTTGCGCGTCGCCGACTTCATGTACGAGGACGGCCCAAAGGTGTGAAAATTGGGTGCCCAGGCGTTGGCGCAATTGCCGCCGAACATGGGCATCACATGCACGCCCAGGGCGCGCGCCTCCTGGCACAGCGCCGCGAACCCCTTTTCACCGCCCAGGCGCGGCTCCGGGCGATAGTCGCCGTATTGCCAGTAGTAGCGCCCTTCCCAGCCCGGCAAATAGGCCAGGATATGCCGTCCGTCCAGTCGCTCGGCGACAAAGCGGATGATGCGTAGCATGTCCTCATAGGTGTTGAAGACGTAGCCCGACCAGTGCATCCCGTGTAGCGTCAGACACAGGCGGATTTCACGCGCCCAGGCGGGCACGTCGGGGCGATGCTCCCAGGGCAGCAGCCCGAAGGCAGACTCGGCGAAGGCCAATTGCTCGGTGCGAAACGAAGCAGGCTGTATTCCAACATCCAGAATCCACAGGGGGACATCCATCCGTCGGTCGAACCAGCGGGCATCCTCTTCGTGAATGCATTCGAGCGTGTACGAACCGGCCAACTGCCCCATGTGCTCCTGGTAAATGGCAAAGCGCTTGGCGCGAGCGTGAGCGTCTTCGCAGCGCACCCCCATCAGCACGCCGTCCGGTTGCTGTGCGCAGAGCATCGGCAAACGCAACCGGTTGGGATAGCGCTCCAGAAAACCGTCTGCGCCAGGGTCAGTCATCGGTTCGTCCAGCATGTCCAGCGGCGTCAACGGCGGCAGGCCGCGCACCAGCACCTTGACCGCACGAATCTTGTGCGGCGCGCTGACCGTCAGGCTCAGGTGCAGGCGACGGTCTGGGCCGCGCAGGATACGCGCCTCCAGCGAACCAGACGCGCGCTGTTGCTGCCCGGCCCAGCTCAACTGCCCGCAGCGCAGATGCCAGAGCGTCCCATCGTCTGTCACCGTGACCTGTTCAGGATCGAGACCGTACAGGTTCTCCAGGGTGACGATCTGAAAACTGAGTCGCCAGCCGGAGACCTCGAAGAGCGGATCATGAGGATCGAAACTGGGATGATGCATAAGGGTACTCCCTGCCTGTAGAGTATTGCAGCCGCCGGCCCGTCTTTCCACCGGTTCTTGCATTTTGCGCCGTCTGGCTGGCGAAGACGGGCATGGCTACCGCGGACCGGTCTAGTTGACAACTCTCTCATTCTCATAGACAATAACGTTGCATATGAATTGTATAGACATCTGAGACATGCAGCCATACCTGCCAGTTGTTTCGCCGGATCGTTGAGGGTTTCTATGTGCGCAATGCTCGAACGTGACAGCAGTATCCCTCTCTATATGCAGGTTGCCGAAATCCTGACACAACGCATCCTCAACGGAGATTATCCCCCTGGTTCCAGCCTGCCCGCCGAAGCAGAGCTATGCGCCGAATTCAGCATTGCGCGTGGCACGGTCCGGCAGGCGCTGGGCAAGCTGGAAGACGAAGGATTCGTGCGGCGCGAACAGGGGCGCGGCACGTTCGTCATCTGGGGACAGGGTCACACAGGTGGCAACCGCCTCACCAGCAATCAGATCGGGTTGGTTGTGCCCTATGTGCGCGATTCGTTCGTCTCCACCATTCTGCTGGGTGCGGAGCGAGCCGCCAGCGAACATGACCTGTCCATCACTTTCAAGCACGCGGCCAACGATCCTCAGCGCCAGGACGAGGTCCTGCAAGAACTGACCGAACAGCGGCTGGCTGGTATTGTGTTGTATCCGGTCAACTCGATGCATTCTGAGCGGGTGCGTCAGTTGCTGGGCATGGGCTTTGCGGTCGTGTTGATTGATCGCTACCTGCCTGGCACCGGAGCCGACTACGTCATGTCCGATCACTTCTATGGCGCATTGCGGGCCACGCAGCACCTGATCGAACTCGGTCACCGGCGCATCGGTCTGGTGTCGTGGCGCGACCCGGCCATCAGCCTGGAACATCGCGCCGCCGGTTACCGTCAGGCGCTGAGCGAAGCTGGCTTGCCGTTCGAACCGAGCCTGGTCTGCGAAGTAGAAGGGTACCCCAGCATTGACCTGGGGCCGCTGTGCCACTTTCTGGATCGCAGCACGGGGGTTACGGCTATCTTCGCCGTCAACGATCAGATCGCGCTGGCTGTCTACAAGGCGGCCCGTCAACTGGGCATCCGCATTCCCGAAGACCTGGCCCTGGTCGGCTTCGACAATCTGGACTTCACCATGCATCTGGATGTCCCCCTCACCACTGTCGAACAACCGGCCTTCGAGTTGGGACAGCAGGCTGTGCGCACGCTCGTTCAGCGCATTGAGCACCCGACAGCCGAGCCACAGCGGATCGTCCTGCCCACGCGGCTGATCGTGCGGCGCTCGTGCGGAGCGTACCTGAAGCGGGCCATCCCTGCCGTCCCTTAAATCTCACGCTGCCCGCTTAGAACGTTTGCGTGGCATCTTCCCCTCACCCCTAAATCCCCTCTCCCTCGCGACCGCGTCGCGGGGCGAGGGGACTTGTCTGCTCCGACACAAGTGCTCCCCTTCTCCCGCTTGCGTGGGAGAAGGGGCCGGGGGTTGAGGAGTGAAAAGTGCATAACACGCCCTGGCGCTTGGCCGCGCTCAGCGTTTCAGGCTGATCCGCACCCGTTGGGTTTGCCGCAGGACAATCTCATATCCCCCGCCTTCGAGCGCCTTCCAGACTCTCAGGGTGTCAGTCTCCGCCTCCTTGACTTCGACTCCCCTGATCAGACCTGTTTCGTGCATACGCACGACGATCTGGCGGGGGGACGGCTGCTCGACAGTGATCTCGATGGCGTCGGCCCGCGCCGAGCAACGCACAGCCGTCTCACCCTCATCCTCGTGAATCAGGTAAGCGCTGTCCCCGTGCGGGTAAATCTCCAGAATCAGCGGGTCAATCTGGCCCTGAGGAATGCGGCGAGCCTCCTGCATCATCGGGACAATCGCACCGCCGCGCACGAACAACGGCAGCGTATCGAGCGGGGCGCGCACCCGTATCGTCGCCGGGCCGCTATAGCGCTCGCCCGTCCAGAAGTCGAACCAGACACCTTCCGGCAGATAGACCGTCCGCTCTTCGCCCGCATCGTAGATTGGCGCAACCAGCAGCCACGGCCCTAGCATGAATTGCAGGTCTTTGTCGCAGGTATTGGGATCGTCGGGAAAGACCAGCGGCATAGCTCGGATCACCGGCAGCCCCGTGCGATATGCCTCGTGCGCCAGGCTGTAGAGATAGGGGAACAGCCGGTAACGTAACAGGGTATAGCGGCGCACAATCGCCAGCGCCTCCGGCCCAAAGTACCAGGGTTCGCGCGGCGTGTCGCCGTGCATACGGGCGTGTGAGCAAAGGAGCGTGAACTGCGCCCAGCGGACATAAAGCTGCGGCGTCGGCATTCCGCGAAAGGCCCCAATGTCATTACTCCAGAAAGGCACGCCCGAAAGCCCTACCGATAGCCCGCCGCGGATGGTGCAGGCCAGGCTATCGAAGTCCGCCGCCGGATCGCCCGACCAGCACACCGGGTAACGCTGATTGCCCGCCGTGCCGGAGCGACTCCAGACCACGCCGTAGCCGCGTTCCTGCTGCGTCACCTCGTACACGCACTGATTGTAGAGCAGCGGATAGAGGTTGTGCATGGTTGCGCCGGTCTGCCCGTTGTAGAAGACCGCGTCGTGCGGGATGTCCTCGCCAAAATCGGTCTTGAACACGTCTACGCCCATGCGCAACACCGGACGGTGCAGGTCCTGATACCAGCGATAGGCCGCCGGATTGGTGAAATCCACGATGGCCACGCGGGCGTTCCACGAGGTCTCCGGCGTGGCAAAGCGCACCACTCCGTCGGGACGCGGAGCCAGCGACAACCCATAGTCTATGATGTACACCTCTCCATCGGGTCGCTTGACAAAGTACCCCTCGCGCTTGCCGATTTCGAACAGCTCGCTCTCTACGGAAATGTAGGGATGCTCCCACAGGCACAGATGCAGGCCGCGGGCGTGCAGATCGGCGATGAACCCCTCCACATCCGGAAACGCCTGGCGATCCCAGGTGAAATCACAGTATTTGCGCCAGGTCATCCACCAGGGGTCTACGTGCACCACATCGGCGGGCACGTCGTGCTCGCCCAACCCATCAACCAGCCGCTGCATGGCCGCCTGATCGCGATACGAACCGCACGAACTGACCCACAGGCCGAACGTCCACTTGGGCGGCACCGGCGCGCGACCGGTGAGCGCCGTGTAGCGTTCCAGGATTTCGGCAGGCGTCGGCCCGTAGATCACATAGGCGTCGAGCGCGGCGGTCTCGGCGAGGATCGTGTAGGACTGACACGACACGGTGCCCAGTTCCCAGGTGATGCGCGCGCCCGTATCCAGCAACAGACCGTACCCTCGCGTGCTCATCAGAAAGGGGATGTTCTTGTGCGAGCGCTCACTGGTCGAGCCAAGCGCATCCACCGTCCAGCTTACGATGCGCTGCCCCACCTTGTCCAGTGGGGTGAACTTCTCGCCCAGACCGAAGAGGTGTTCGTCCGGGCGCAGGTGAAACGATTCGCTCACACGGGCAGCATCGCCATCCCACACATACCCCAGCGGCCACACAAACGGGCGGCCCAACCCGTCTACGTCGCCCGGATTCTCGCGCAGCAGGTCGCAGCCCGCCGGATCGAGCAGGCGCAGAAACCAGGGATCGCGCCCCAGGAGCAGGGTGAGCAGCCCGCCCGCTACGCGCAGCCCGTCGGCGGTCTCCTCGACCTGAAGCGGCACCCGACTCTGCGTGTCGCCGACGATGATCGGAGTCGGCGGATCGAGCTGTCCCCCCGGCGCAACGAAGGTGATGCGCCACAGGTACGGCGTGATGGCGCAGCAGGTCACTGTAGCTTCCTTGTCAGCGGCGCTCTGAGCCGTCAGATACAGCGTATCGGCCTCCAGCCGCCAGCCTGTCAGCCGCGTGACCCAGTCGAAGTTTGCCGGAGCGTGATACGGCAGGATACGTTCCACAGCCTTCCCCCTATTCGTAGCGCCCATACAACTCGGCAGCTTCCATCATGGCGTTGATGTTCTCCAGCGGAGCATCCGGCGGGATGTTGCTGCCGTCCTGAATGATCAGCCCGCGATAATGGGCCAGCTTTTCGATGACGCGGCGCGTCGCTTCGCGCACCTGTTCCGGCGTGCCGTCGCGAATCAGCATAGGGTTGACGTTGCCAATGAGCACCACGCGCCCGCCCATCACCTCGGCGACGCGGTCCAGGTCTACCTGATAACCGAAGCCCTGAAACTCGTTGATCCGCAGATCGTCGCGGAAGATTTCCAGCAGATGATCGGACTTGCCGCACATGTGCAGGCTGGCCCAGCCGTCGAAGTGAAAGCGCAGGCGCTGATTGTAAGGCAGTGCGAACTCGCGGAACGCCTCCGCCGAGAGCGACACGGCCAGGTCATCCGTCCAGGCGAAGCTGCGCGGCGCGGGCCAGTCCATCACCTGGGCGCAATAGTCCAGCCAGGCAATCATCTTGTCGGTGACGATGCGCAATACCTCGTGCAGAAAGTCCGGGCGCTCGTAGACTGCGGTGAAGGCTTCCACCTGCCCCATCACATCACCTGCCACACCGAACGGCCCGTCGGACGTGTTGGTCAGCGACGGATTCGCGCCGGGGTAGAAGATCGGCCCGCCCTGAAAGCGCACCGGGTACTTGTCGGCGACAGCGATCATGGCCTCGCGGAAGGCGATCTGCCGGGCGTTGATCCCGCTGTGCACGTAATCTATCGCTTCCAGGCGGCGCAGGTCTTCATCCGTCCTCACCCACCCTTCGCCCACCCAGGGGATGTCGTCGTCGGGAAAGTGAATCTGGCAACCCAGGCTGCCCGCCTCGAAGATGTTCTGGAAATCCGTCCACGCCCCCACCCACGCGCCGGTGATGCTATAGGCGTCGGTGCGGATATTCTCCAGCAACCATTTCTGGCACAGAATCTGCGTGCGCAGCATGGTTTCGGGGTCGCTGTAGTAGTCGCGGAAACGCACGCCCACCTTGGGGATCAAAAAGCGATGGGCGATAGCGGGGATGACCGGCACGCGGTCGGGCGTCTCGAAGCGCTTGGCCTTTTGCACGCGCTCGCGCCGCGCCTCGATCTCCTCGATCGGCACGGCAATCTCGATCACTTGAGACATAGCACAAAAGCTCCCGCAAAGAATGCTGCGTGTTGTGGGAGGCTAGTGGCGACAATGGAGGCAAACGGCATCCCAACAACAATTTTCGGCGCAAAACAGGTTGGTAGAGGGGCCGGTGCCCACTCTACCAACCCCTCTATCTATCCAGGTCTACATCGGTACGGGCAAAAGCGCTGCACAGCAACCGATAGCCTTCTTCCATCTCCTCTGGGTCAATATTCAAGTCGGCAGCATACTCCGGATCATGTTCGACCGAGCCAGCTAGCACGCGCGTCATGCAGGCGCGACAGATTCCGCTCAGACAACTGTGCGCCAGGAAGATACCCACCCGTTCCGCTGCTTCCATGATCGTTTCGTCCGGTTCTGCCTGGAAGACAACTCCACTCTTGGCCAGACGAATGGTGGGCACGTTTTCACAGCTCCTGCAGCACTTCCTCGTCGGCCACCACTGGCGCCCACTCGATAGCCAGCCCGTCGTCGGGAATATCGCGCACCATGGCTTCAACCACCGGAAATAGCCGTTCGAAATACGGGGCCAGTTGCGCAGCAGGATCGTCTTTGTGAGCAGTCACGAAGTCCGCCATGATCTGTCGTGCTTCATCGGTCAGGCGTCTGAGTTCTTCACGACCGGCGCTATCATCGCCCAGCAGGTGCCTGAGCCACTTGTATCCATAGCTGACGTGAATCGCCTCGTCCGCCCAGTCATAGTCCATATCCTGCGAACTGCCGTCGTCTTGCGCCGATTCCAGGATGCGCAGCTCAATTTGCTTGGTGCCCGCTCGCAGCAGCCCCTCTTCATAATAGTACAGCAGCGCCAGTCGCTGTGCCGGGGGCACGCTTCCCAACGCGTTGTACAGGCCAGTGGCCCAGGGCACCAGGTCGGGCACATTCCACCCCCAGCCTTCCAGCACTCGCCAACCCATCGTGCTATGCCGCGTTTCGTCCCACGACCAGCGGGCCAGATCGAGGTAGAAGTCCCAGGGTTCGCTTTCCAGGTCCCACATCACCGAAGCGGGCACTTCTGCCGCCCAGATTTCGTTGAAGTGACTGATGGCCGACCACACCTGCATAGCCACACGCTTATCGAGCGCCTCGATGCGTTTCCAGGCAGCGCGTCCGGCGGCATCATACTTGTTTTCGTGCGGCAGATGGAACAGCGCGGGTCGCCAGCGCGGATCGCGTTCGACCGTGCGCGGCACGTCGTAGGGTGGGCGTCCGGCGCAGGGATGATCCGCAGGCATGGGCACGCACTCGCCTAGACCGTCCAGCCCACCAATGCTGGCAACGCACCGCGCCAGATAGTCCCGCCAGTCCGCTACAGAGTCAGGCTCGTTCCCATACACACGCTCCATCAGGGCGTGCATCCGCTCCATCTGCACCTGTTTGTCAGCCACGATATGTTGCAGCCGGTACACAGTGGGCGCATCGTCGAGGGAATCCGTGCGGTCCAGATACGCCTGGTAGCTCGCCACCAGAGCAGGCAACAGCACATCGTAAACGCCCGCGACGAACTCGCGCGAGTCCTTCGCTTTGGCGACCTCGGCCAGCAAGGCCAACACATCCGGATCATACTTGCGATCCACATCGCGACGCGGGTAGCGCAGTTCCAGGATGCGCGTGCGCAACGCATCAGCGTGTTGGGCCGTCTGCCACATGTCTATGCTGAGCTGACGCTTGAGATCCCATTGGCTGGTGCCCACGAACCAGGCCGCCAGGGTGCGCATCAGGGTGCGCTCGGCCACGTAAAAACGCTTCAGAATATGCGACGCCGACTCGACCCGCGCCTGGGGTGTCACCGCCCGCGAAGAGGGAAGTGCCTTGGCCATAGTTTGCCTCCTTGTCCGCTGTGAGTGCCTGGCGCTAGGCAATGCCCTGCGCGTGACGCTTCTGCATCTTGACAGGCGTGTTTTCCAGCAACCACGCCTCCATGCGGTCGTGAATCTGCTCCGGCGTCTCGTCGTAACCGTAGGTCTCCAGCAAGACCGGCGTCCACTTCTGGCCCCAACGGATATGGAAATTCTCGTCGCTCCAGTCGTAGGACACGGCGGCGGCAGAGATGTCGTCTTCGATCTCTTCCCAGTGCTCGCGGTTGGCGCGCTTCTCCGGCATTCCGTTCGGCTCGATGACCGTGGTCAGCAGCGCGTACTGCTCCACGGCAGGCAGCGTCATCATCACATTGTAAATCTGCACCACCTGGGGCACTTCCTCGATCTTCAGGCCGAGCTGCTGCACGCGAAGCTGCCCAAGCTGACTGTGCCGCACCTCGTCCCACAGGTGACGCGCCACATTGTGCTGATATTCCCAGGGCATCTCCGGCGTCATCCACAGGATCGAGCCGAGCGTCTCCGCTGCTGTCATTTCGTTGAGATAATGCTTGAAACGCCACAGGCGATGTCCTTCCGGATCGGCTTTGCGATCTGGCTCGACATCCTCATCGGGATTGAAGATCGGCCAATCCAGCATCCGCTGACACTCCTTCCAGGGCAACAGCAAGGCGCGCTCGTCGGGGCGTTGGGGTGCTGCGCCTTTCGGCTCCGCTCCCGTTGGGCCGCCGTCCGCCGCCAGCAGACCCGCGATGTAGTCGCGCCAGGTTTCCCAGCCCGGATAGCGATCCGCAATGGTGGGGAAGTACTGCTCGGCCCAGGCAACCTGTTTCTCCGTGTTGGGGATCAGAGTCTCGGTGATCTTCACCGTCGGGTTGTCGAAGTCCGGCCAGGTGACCTCCGGATGCGTGCGGTACGCTTCCAGCAGAGCCTTTTTGATCACCAGGTAGACGGTAGCGATCACTTCGGCGGTGTTCTGCGCGTAGTCCAGTTCGGCGAACAGACGCTGTAGCGTGGGGCTGAGGTTACGTTCTGGCTGATAGTTGCGCAGTTCGCGCAGGCGAGCGCGCAGGTGATCCGCAGCGTCGGCGCTCTCCCAGATGTGCAGGCCGAACTCGTTCTTGGCCTCCCATTCTGGCACACCGGGCAACCAACCGGCCAGCGTGCGCATGCAGGCACGCTCCAGATAGGCATAGCGTTTAAGGTATTCGACGTTGGTCTCGATGGAGATGCGCTGTTGTGCCATGATTGTTCCTCCTTGGGCATGTTCTGAAGATCGCCCCCACAGGGGCAATTTGTGCTATTTGTATATACAATATCAGAAATACAGGCCCAAGACCAGCGTTTGCACCCATCAGCACTGCTTACGCATAGCCACCATAGTCGCGGATGGTCTCATAGACCGCCAAAACGTTCTCCAGAGGCGTCTCCACCAACACATAGTCATGGCTGGGACAGGCCACGTATCCACCGCCGGGCATCATGATCTCCAGGATGCGGCGTGTCTCGGCGCGCACCTGCTCCGGCGTGCCCTCGATGATCAACTGCGTGTTGATCGCTCCCATCAGCAGCATCTCCCTGCCGAACTCCGCCTTGAGTTTCTGGGGGTCCATGCCCCGGCAATTGGGCTGCAACGCCTGCAGGCCGTCCACGCCGGCCTCGATCATGGCCGGTATGAGCGGAACGAATCCCCCGCAGCAATGCAACAGCACCTTCAGGCCGTAGCGGTGTCCCAGGTCGGTCAGGCGTTTGAGCTGCGGCACGATGAAATGCCGGAACTGCCGTTCGCCCAGCAACGGTCCATTCTGCGAACCGAAGTCGTTGCCGATGAAGAAGATGTCGATCACGTCGGCGGCGGCTTCGAAGATACGCCGGTTGACGCCTTCGTAGTAGTCCACGACGCGCGTCAACACCGCCTCCACGACTGCCGGAGCCTCGAACATCTTGATCATCAGGTTTTCCATGCCCAGCAGATCGAGCGCATCGTGCCAGAACTGCGACCAGTCTCCGCCCAGGATAGCGTATTGCTGGCAGAAGGGCGCAGCGTCGGCGCGAATCTGCGAGACATCCATCCAGACCGGGTCAGGCCAGGGATAGGCTTCGACCTCGGCCACCGTCTCGGCATGGGCCAGGGGGTGGCTGATGGGCATCCCGCCCTCGTATCCATGCCGCAAGACGCCGAACACCGATCGGTAGGTCGCGCCCGGCGGCAGGTTGGCGTAGGGAGCCATCTCCTCCGGTCCGGCATAGCGGGGGTAGACGCGCCGGAAGTCGTCACCCACCAGCAACGAGAGCGCTTCGTCATCGGCCAGGCCCAGCTCGCGCACCGCCTTGGCGCGGAACCCCGGCGATGCGCCCAGCCAGGCGGGCACATGATCTGGCTCGCGATGAGCAAAGGCAGTCAGCACCCGCTTTTTGGAAGTCATGCGATCGCGCATCGCTCGCGCCCTCCTGCCACGCACCTTCGGCGAGAGATCGCCCTACTTCACCGCCCCGCGCGAAAGTCCGGCAATGATCATGCGCTGCCCCACCAGCACCAGCAGCAGCACGGGAATGACCATGAACACGCTCAGTGCGCTGAGCATATCCCAGGGGCGGGTATAGGTCGAGGCGTCCGACGACAGCTCGATCAGCGCTACGCTGAGCGTCTTGGTGTTGTCGCGCTGCGCGAAAACCAGCGGGTAGAGCAGCTCGTTCCAACTGATAATGAAGTTGATGATGGTCATGGTCGAGAGCGCGGGCAGGATCAGCGGGAAGACCATGCGGATGATCACCTGCACAATGTTCGCGCCATCAATCAGCGCCGCCTCCTCGATCTCGACCGGTATCTGCATGATGAACGAGACCAGGATCAGCACGGTAAAGGGCAAGATCAGGCTGCTCATCAGCAAGATCAACCCCTGATGGGTGTTGATCAGGTGAAACTGCTGGAAGGTCTCGAACATCGGCACCAATACCGCGATCTGCGGCAGCGCTGACGACAGAATCAGCAGCATGTACACCACATTGCTGCCGGGGAACTTGATACGCGCCAGCGCGTAGGCCGCCATGGCGCTCGCCAGCACCGACACCACCGCCGACCCCACAGCGAAGATGAACGAGTTGCGCAGGTACTTGGCGAACGGCACGGCGTCTATCATGCGCTGATAGTTATCCAGCGTAGGCGAAGACGGCAAATAGGAGGGAGGGATACTGAACAATTCGTGTCGCGGCGTGATAGACGAAACGACAATGAAATAAAACGGAAAGCCAATGAACAGCACGAACACCACGAAGGCGGTATAGGTCGTCACCGAACGCCCATGCCGGCTCCACCACGACGGTCGCCGATACGGTGCGACGGCTACGCTCTCGATTTCGTTGTGCGCCACAGACATCACAGCCCCTCCTACGCCGAGACTTCCACGCGGCGCAGCGTGAAGATACCCAGGCCACCCACCAGCGTCACCACGATGACCAGGGCAATGCTGATGGCCGCCGCATAGCTAAAGTTGAGCGAGTTGATCTCGTAGTACACCTTCTGCGCGACCACGGTCGTCGCGAAGCCTGGCCCACCGCCTGTCATGGCAAACGGCAGATCGAAGACGGCCAACTGCCACACCAGCAAGAACATGCTGATCGTCACGATGATCGGCAACAACATCGGCACGGTGATGAAACGCATGTTCTTGCACCAGTTGGCCCCGTCCACTTTGGCCGCTTCGTATAGTTCCTGCGAGATGCCCTGCAACCCCGCCAGCAGCAGTAGCGCCGCAAAAGGCGTGCTCTTCCAGATGTTCACGAACGTCACCGCTACCCGCGCGTTTTCCGGATTGACCAACCATTTCTCGGTGTAGCCGATGCGGCGCAGCAGGTCGGGAATCATGCCGAACTGATCGTCGAACATCCAGCGGAAACCGATGGCAGCTACCACCATGGGGATAGCCCAGGGAATCAGGCTGATGGTGCGTGCCAGGCCGCGCAGCCGGAAATTGGCGTTGAGCAGGTGCGCGATGATCAGGCCCAGCAAGACCTGAAAGAAAGTCGAGACGATGACGAACAGGATGGTGAATTCCAGGCTTTCGCGCACCACCAGGTCGGTCGAGAGACGCTCGAAGTTCGTCAGTGCAACGTAACGGCGCGGGGGAAAGGCCGGATTGTACTTCTGCACGCTCAGGATGATGGTTTGCAAGAAGGGGTAGAAGGTGGTGAAAGTGCGCAACGCCAACGCGGGCAGAATCAGCACGAAGGCCAGCACATAGCGCCGTTGCTGCAGCGACAAACGCACCCTGGACAGCTGTATCACTTCGCCCCGCAGGCTGCCCTGCACCGCACGGCGCGGCAACTGCCAGACGACGTGTACCGCCACCGCCAGCCAGGCGATCCCCCCTACCAGAAAAGCCAGCCCCGCTTCCATGCGCGCCATCTGCACGAAATTGTCCTCAGTCGCTGCTGTACGCGGGATCAGCCGATAGTAGTATTCGCTGAGGGCAGCCAGCCAGCGCACCGGCGCTTCCAGCACCGCTCCCAGGTCGAAGGCATAGGAATTCTGGTAGTCGTAGTAGCCCATGAACTTGACCAGCCAGCCGACCAGGGCCATGCCCCAGGCCAGCAGGCCCAGTTGCCAGGCCAGCGTCACCGGCTGCCGCTGCGGCCAGGAACGCCGCACCGCCGCAGCGATCAACAGTCCCAGGATGATGGGAATAAGCGGCAGGAAGACGGGAACAGCGCCGCTCGATTCGAACATGGAAGCGGGCGGGCGCGTGACATTGAAGCGCCACTGTCCCAACAAGGCAGCCGCGATCAGGGTCAGCAGCGCGGCAGTGCGCCAGCCCCCTTCCAGCCATGTCCACAAGACGCCGGCCATAGTTGCCAGCGCGACGAACCCCAGGGCGGGGAGCACAATATCGTCGTAGTCGGCCACGAAGACCAGCCACAGCGCCGCCCACATCCACAGAATAAGCGGCAGGCAGAGCACAAGAGCACTGCCTATCGCACTGGCCCGCCAGTACGCCAGGCGGGTCGCAACCGTTTCTTCGCTCGCGCTGAGATAAGTCGGGCCGCTATAGCGCCTCAGTACCACTACCAGGCGGATGGCGAGTGCCAACAGCGCCAGGATAAGCACCAGGAGCATCACGTCGGAGCGAAAAGCGGGGTCTGACCACAGCACGTAGGCCGCGCTGGGTTTCTCGCCTCTGGCGAACTCTTGCCGGGCATTGGGGATGAACGAGCGCACGAATTCGCTCGCCAGGACGAACGCCCCGAAGCTCACCAGACCCCACAAAGCCGGGCTATGCCGCTTCCTGGACGCGCCCCACGCCACCAGGGCAGAGAGCAGCGCCATGACCGCCCACATGCGCGGGATCGCCAGCGTGCTGCCCAGCGTGATCAGCGAGGTATCGAGCCAATCAATCATAGAGGGTTCTCTCCCAACAAACGGGAGCGACTTCGCACGGCCACAGAGTGACAAAGTATTGACAGGCGCTGTACGAAATCGCAATATTGTCTAGACGAATTAATTATGCGACTGAACCATAGGGCTGTCAAATTGTCGGGTGGTACGCGGCCTGGAAACCCTGGCAGACGGAACCACTTCCCCATACAGAAGTTGGCGAAGACCTTGTCTTGACAAGGCATCCATACTACAATAGATTTGTCTATACATAAAGCGTAGAGACCGTTTTGGCCGAGGCGAGTTTATGTCGCCCGGCTTCCCTCTTCCGAAAGGCACAGCGCTGTGGAAAAACCATACCAGGCCACGCTGGTCAGCCATACCCATTGGGATCGCGCGTGGTACTGTACCTTCCAGGAGTACCGTATCCGACTGGTTTGTCTGGTAGATCGCCTGCTGTCCATCCTGGCCCGTGATCCGGATTTCCGTGTCTTCATGCTCGACGGGCAGATGAGTGTGCTGGAAGACTATCTGGAGGTGCGGCCAGACCGCGCCCCGCAGCTTCAGGCGCTCTGTCAGTCGGGGCGGTTGCAGGTCGGCCCCTGGTACGTGCTGGCCGACGAGTTTCTGGTCAGCCCGGAAGCCCTGGTGCGCAACCTGATGGTCGGTCACCGCATGGGCGAACCCTATGGCGGAGTGATGAAGATCGGCTATGTGCCCGATGGCTTCGGCCACATCGCCCAATTGCCGCAGATTCTGCAGGGCTTCGGCATAGACAACGCCTTCTTCTGGCGCGGCATGGGCGCGGACGGCGATCGGCTGGGGACTGAGTTCGAATGGCGTGCGCCGGATGGCTCCTGCGTGACGACCATCCTCATGCCCTGGGGCTATCACAACGTCTCCAACCTGGGCTATGCCATTCACTGGGGCGATACCTCGCAGATGGCCTTCGACTGGGAACTGGCCCAACAGCAGATCGAGCGGGCGCTCGAACAACTCAGACCGATGGCTCGCACCAATGCCCTGCTGCTGATGAACGGCATTGACCATGCCGAGCCAGAACCGCGCATCCCCGAAGTGATCCGGCGCGCCAACGCCCGTCTGCGCGACACCGTCATTCATCACGGCACGCTGGCCGATCATCTGGCGCGGGTGCGACAGTCCGGCGCAGCGCTGGAGACCTTCGAGGGCGAGTTCCGCTGGGGGCGCTACTCCGAGATTCTGCAGGGCGTCTATTCCACGCGCATTCATCTCAAACAGCACAATCACGCCGGCGAAACGCTGCTGGAGCGCTACACCGAGCCGCTCACCGCGTTGGCCTGGCTGCTGGGGGCCGACATGCCCGAAAGCACACCGGCGCTGGTCTGGCAGGCGTGGCACTGGCTGCTGCTCAATCACCCGCACGACGACATCTACGGCAGCGGCATTGACGAAGTGCATCAGGAAATGCTCTTCCGCTTCAGTCAGTCGCGGCAGATCGGTCAGGCGCTGGTGCGCGATAGCCTGCGGCAGATCGCCCGCGAACTCGACATGTCCGCACAACCGGGCACGCCGCTGATCGTGTTCAACCCGCTGGGCTGGGAACGGGCCGAGATCGCCGACATGGTGATCGAGTTCGACTTCGACGATCCCAAAGCGGACAACTTCCAGATCGTCACCCCAGACGGCGTGGTGCTGCCGCACCAGATTTTGGAAGACCAGCAGCGGTTCTGGATGGAAGTGCTCAAGCCCAACCGCAAGCGCTGTGTACGGGTGCTGTTCCCGGCGCAGGTGCCCGCGGTGGGCTTCGCGACCTACTTCGCGCAGCCTGCCAGCGCCACACAGACCGCCACCGCCGATCTGGTAGTGACCTCGCGCGGAGCCGCCAACCGTTATCTGAGCTTCACCATCGAAGACGACGGCGGGCTGCGCCTGGAAGACAAGATCACCGGGCGCGTCTACGCGGGTCTGCATCATTTCGTGGATGTAGAAGACGCCGGCGACGAGTACACCTACTGTCCCTTCCCCAGTGGCAGCCAGGTGATCAGCACGGCGGGGCATCCCGCCACCATCACCCGCGTTCAGGACGGGCCGCTGTGCGCCATCTTCCGCATCGAACGGACGCTGCCCATCCCCAAAGCGCTGACGCCCGACCGGGCCGCCCGTTCCAGCGAAACGGTGCCACTGCCAATCGTCTCTGAGCTGCGCCTGTACGCCGGACAGCCCGGCCTGTACATCACCACCGACATTGACAACCAGGCTCAGGATCACAAACTGACGGTGATCTTCCCAACTGGTCTGCGCGTGGCGCAGGCCCACGTAGACGAGTCCTATATGGTGGCCGCGCGCGATCTCAAGCTGCCCAACGCCGAAGGCTGGGTGGAAGACCCCACACCACTGATGCATCAGCGTGCCTTCACCGACCTGAGCGATGGCGAATGCGGGCTGGCCATCCTCAACCGCGGGCTGCCCTCGGTCGAAGTGACCGAAGACGGGACAATCGCCCTCACCCTGCTGCGCGCCGTAGGATGGCTCTCGCGCGATGACCTGTGGGTGCGCCGTATCGCTGCCGGCCCGCTGGTAGAGACGCCGGGCGCGCAGTGCCCCGGCCCCCACCGCTATGAGTACGCCATCCTGCCCCATGCAGGAGACTGGCGTCAGGCCTATCAGGTGGCCTACAACTACAACGCGCCGCTGCTGGGCCGCCGGGCGGATACACACCCCGGCCTGGAACTGCGCGAGATGAACATCACCCGCGACGATCCCGCACTGGTCACGCCCATCCCCTGGCCACGCGAGGGGCGCTTCCCGCCTGCGCTCGGCGTGATCCGGCTCGACCCGTCAACGCTGGTGCTCAGCGCGGTACGGCGCAGCGAGCGCGACACGCTGATCGTGCGCTGCTACAACATCACCCGCGAGCCGGTCGCCGGCACGCTGACCTGCGGCCTGCCAGTATCCGCCGCCTATCTGACCAATCTGGCCGAGGAACGTCAAACCGCCCTGCCCATCGAAAATGGCCGCATTCCGATCCAGGCACGGGGCGGGCAGGTGATCACCCTCGAACTGATACCGTCGGCGCAGGAGAAACCCCAATGAGCCAGATGACTTCGCGCCAGCGTATGCTCACTGCCCTCACCGGCGGTGTGCCCGACCGGCTGCCTGTGACCACCCATCACGTCATGCCCTACTTCCTCGACCGCTACATGGGTGGTATCAGCTACATGGAGTTCTTCGACCGCTTCGGGTTGGACGCCTGGCTGTGGACGGTGCCCTATAAGCCCGACACAGCGAAGGGCGAATACTACGATCCCAATCAGACCTTCATTCACCCGCTCGACCACACGCATCGCATCGTCTCCGACAACTGGCGCATCGAGACCGAAACGCTGCCCTCCACCGACTATCGCACTGTTCGTTATCGCTTCGTCACGCCGCGCGGCACGCTGACCATGGTGTTGCAGGGCAACGAGTACACCGATTGGGTGGCCGAGCCGCTGATCAAGAACAAGCGCGACATAGACCTGATCGCGGACTTCGTCACACACCCCAAGTGCGACGTGGAAGCGGTCAATCAACGCGCCGAGGCGTTCGGCGAGCGTGGCCTAGTGCGCGGGCATATTTGCTACTTCGATGTTTACGGGCAGCCGGGCTGCTGGCAGGACGCCGTCGAACTGATGGGCACCGAACGGCTCATCCTGGAGACCTACGACGATCCCGAATGGGTGCACACGCTGATCCGCATCCTGCAGGAGCGCAAGAAGACGTTCATCCGCTCGCTCAAAGGTGCACGCTACGATGTGCTGGAGCTGGGCGGCGGGGCGGCGTCTTCGACGGTTATCTCGCCGCGCCTGTTCGATGAATTCGTCGCGCCCTACGACGCCGAATTGATCGCCCTGGCCCACGAAGTCGGACAGCGCATCGTCTACCACACTTGCGGCGGCATGATGCCCCTGCTGGAGCGCATCGCCGCCATGCGCCCCGACGCCATGGAGACCTTCACACCGCCGGACATGGGCGGCGACGTGCGCCTGGCCGAAGCCAAGCAGCGCATCGGCGACCGGGTCTGCATGATCGGCGGCTTCGACCAGGGGCACTACTTCATCAACTGCACGCCCGAACAGACGCGCGCCGAAGTCCGTCGCTGCTTCAACGAAGCCGGTCAGGGGGGTGGCTACATTCTCAGCCCGTCCGACCATTTCTTCGACGCCGAACCGGAACTGATCGCAGCGTTTGCCGACGAAGCCCGTCGTTGTGTGTACGAACAGAAGGAGGTGATGGTCTGATCCCGATCTGATCGTGCTGTTCCATTCAATGGTTAGGCATCGCTTTCTGGTCTGGCAACTACAGCCCGCACTGCCACCAGCCAGCCACGAACCAGGTACGTCATGAGTTTTATGTACAGGAGAGAGGAAAATGACCGAACGTAAAGGCTTTACGCGCCGCACCTTTCTGAAAGGCACCGGTGCCGCGCTGGCGGGCGTCGCCCTTGGCGGCGGCAAGATCGCCGAGCAGGGCATCTTCGCGCCGCGCGTGGTACACGCCCAGAAGGAAGTCGTGCTGGCCATCCAGGGCTTCGCCCACGATGCTATCAAGGCTATTCTGCCGGAATTTGAATCGGCCACCGGCCTGACGGTCAAGCTGGAGGAAGGTCCGGCCAGCGGCAACGACATGCTCACCAAGTACAGCACCGCCTTCGCCGCCAACAACAGCCCGGTAGATGTCTTCAGCGATGCCGACGAAAGCTCGCCCGTCTTTGCACGCGCTGGCTGGGTCGAACCGCTGGACGACATCATCCCCCAGGAGACCTGGGACGACTTCCCGGAGAGCATGCAGGGTCAGATCGAGAAGTTCCACAGCTTCGATGGCGCTCGTTACCGCATCCCGCACGAGTTCGCCATGGGCTACTTCTTCACCCGCTCGGACTGGCTGGCCGAGAAGGGCGTCAGCTCCCCCACTACCTGGGACGAGATGGTCGAGATCGGCAAGATGTTCACCGATCCAGAGAAGGGCATCTGGGGTACCACCGATGGCCTGATCAAGCCTGCCCTGCTCTACGTCTACGTGGCCTACCTGACGGCGCAGGCGGGTGGCGATGTCTTCGCCTTCGACGATGGCACGGCGCAGGCGTTACAGTTCCTCTACGACATGATGCATACTCACAAGATTTTCCCGGAGACCGCGCTCAATCAGGACTACAACGCCCAGAACGAACTCTACATGGCCGACAAGGTGGCCTTCATGCGCCAGTGGCCGTTCTTCCAGAGCGTGGCCGAGGGCAACACCGAGTGGTACGCGCCGGAGAAGATGAAGATCGAACTGCCGCCCGCGGGTCCTGCTGGCAGCAAGAGCTGGTGGGGCGGCTGGGGCTTCTCGATCCCGACCTCCGCACCCAACAAGGACGGCGCTAAGGAGTTGATCAAGTTCCTGACCTCCGTCGAGAACGCGCCGCGCCTGGCCGAGGGACAGTCGTGGTTCATCATGCCGCGCAAGTCCATCCTGGCCCACTTCGAGGGCAAGGGCAACCCCATTGTCGAGGCGATGGGTCGCTACAGCGACAACATGGTGCCCGCGGCACGTCCGTTCCATCCTCGCGTGGCCGAAGCACAGATCATCGTGGACGACATGGCCTCGCTCTTCCTGACCAAGCAGGCGTCACTCTCGGACGTGCTCAAGCAAGGGCAGGAACTGATCAAGCAACTCGAAGCCGAATAGTCACACCGGCACCCGATCACGGCAGCCCAGGGAGGAGAGGCGCTCTCCTGCCCTGGGTTGTCCTTCTGCCCGATGCGCCCCGTCTCTCGCCCAATGGGCGCGTGCGAAATATGACGGGCGATTTGCGCTGCTCTGGCGCTCCTCACTCCTAATTCCCCTGCCCCTCGCGACGGCGTCTTCAGGAGCGGACAGCCATTCCTCTGCGCCCTCGGTGTCTCTGCGGTTCAAGACCATTGCCCCAAAACTGAAATGCATCCGCCCAACTCAGCAATTGGCGGGGGCGATTCTGTCTGATATAATCCGCGCGGCTACACCTTGCAGCGTCGTTGCGAGGGTTTCCCGGTATCTGCGAGCGATGAGCGCCCTATCATGGTCACTCACAGCCATTCCTCCACTCCGCGCGAGCTGGCGCCTTCTCAGACTGGCTCCAGGCGTTGGTTCATGCGGTTACGTCTGATCACTGCCTTCGGTTTGATGGCGCTGGTCGTCGGCCTGGTCGCGCGCGATCACGACAAACTGGTCAATGTCAACTGGAAGCTGATCCCCCTGGCCTGGGTGTTGATGCTCATCAGCACCGTGGTCAAATCTTTGCGCTGGAGCCTGCTCGTCCGCCGCAGCGCCATGAACCTGTCGTTTCGGCGCTTGCTGGGCACTTATCTGGTCGGCGCGTTCTTCAGCACCATACTGCCTACCGCCGTAGGCGGGGATGCTGTGCGCGCTGTGGACACTGCCGCCAAAACCGGTCGCGTGGCCGACTCCACCTCTTCGGTGCTCATCGAGCGCGGCATCGGCCTGCTGTCCATCTTCGGCATGGCCAGTGCCTTCGCCTATATGCTGGAAGTGGGCGTGGTGCCCCATGGCTTCATCATGGCGGTCTATACGGCTTTTGTCGGCGGTCTGGCCGGGCTGATCATCCTGCGTCAGGGTTGGTTCATGGAACCGATCGCCCTGATCATGGCCCGTCTGCGCTTGCACGGTTTGCTGGCCATGACGCGCAGCCTGCAGGTGGCGCTGCGGCAGCAATTGTGGAGCACCGCGGTCTTGCTGGCGATGTTTCTGCTCTCCCTGCTCGCCAACGCGCTGACCATGGGCGCTACGTACCTGGTGCTGCTGGCCGTGCGCCCCGCCATCCCTCTGGCCGCCTTTGTGCCGATGATCGCGCTCTCCACTGTGGCAGAAATGTTGCCCATCTCCATTGCGGCGCTGGGTGTCAAGGAATCGGCGTACATCTTCTTCCTGGGCCTGGCCGGTGTCAGCAGCGCCGAAGCGGGCGTGATCGCCATCATCATGCGCGTGCTCACCTGGGCGCTGGCCTTACTCGGTGGATTGGTCTTCCTGGCACGTACTGTCCGCGCCCGCTCTGGCGGTGACCAGGGACACGGCGGAGGCGGTCGCCCGGTGACCGCGCGTACCCATCAGGTGGTCGAGCCTGTCGAGGCCGAGCAAGACTTCGCTGTCACTCTGCCCGCTGTTGACTGAACCTTTCATCATCCGAGAGGACGTCATGCGCACAGTCTTTCGTTCTGTCCGCAAAGCTCTGGCGATCCTGGCCGACCGGCTGCGCTCGCAGGGACTGCGCACGACTCTGGTCTGGCTGTACGGGCGCGGCGTGCCCAAGCTGACTGGCGTCCCCCTGGTGCGCTACAGTCAGATCACGCCGCAGGTCTTCGTAGGCGGGCAATATGGTCGGCGCGGCAAGCGCAAACTGGAAGCGCTGGGGATCACCGGCGGAGTCAATCTGCGGGCAGAGTTCGACGATGCGGCGCGCGGTCTGGCGCTGGCGCACTATTGCCATCTACCGACGGTAGACGACGCTGCCCCCTCGCTGGAACACCTGACCGAAGGCGTGGCTTTCATCGAGCGCGTCACCCGTAACGGCGGCAAGGTGTACATTCATTGCGCGGGCGGCGTAGGACGTGCGCCCACCATGGCCGCAGCGTACTTCGTGGCGCAGGGCATGTCGCTCGACGAGGCGCTCGCACTCATCCGGCGCACCCGCCCCTTTATCCGCATCATGCCCCCGCAGATGGAACAATTGCGGCGCTTCGAGGCCATGCAACGCAGAGATTGAGCACCATGCGTATCTTCGCGGTCACCATGGATGTACGCGACGTGCGCCGCCCCGCGGACTACCTGCGTCAGGCTTACGTGCGCCTGCTGCAGGAAATCGGCATCGTTCCCCTGCTGGTGCCCAATGCCCTTGACGCTCCCCAGGACTATGTGACGGCGCTGCACGCCGAAGGGCTGATCCTCACCGGCGGGGGAGATGTCGCGCCGGCGCGCTATGGTCAGCCCAACCGAGGATCGCGGGGGATCGCGCCGGAACGCGACGAGACTGAATGGCGTCTGCTCGACCTGGCATTGGGGCGGGGATGGCCAGTCTTGGGTATTTGCCGGGGTCTGCAGGTGCTCAATCTTTACCTGGGGGGCAGCCTGATCCAGGATTTACCCGTGCACGATGAGCGCTTTCTGCCACACGACAGCGACGATCCGCACCCGGTATGCCTGGTTGATGACGCCGTCGCCGCATGGCTGGGCACACAAACCCTGCTCACCAATACCTACCATCACCAGGGCGTCACTGCTGCCGAACTGGCCCCTGACCTGATCCCGTTTGCTGTGTGCAGCGATGGCGTGATCGAGGGAGTGCGGCATCGGACATTGCCCCTGCTGGCGGTGCAGTGGCACCCGGAACGCCCCACCCCCTCAGCGCAGGCCGACCGTCGCCTGCTGAGCGCCTTTCTGCGGGGCGAGCTTTAGCTGGCCCGACGCAGCGGTTGCGGCTCTGGCTGGGGCATCGGATGCGGCGCTTCGAGCAGCGGCGGCAGTCCCCACGCTGCACGGGCCTGATTGCAGCGAGCCAGGTCTTCTGGCGTGAAACGCAATCCCTCCGGTGTCCAATCCACGCCAAACTCCCGGCAGGGCGAGGGACGCCCCTGGTAGATAGCGCAACGCACTGCTTGGCCGATCTCGCCGATCAGGGCGGCGCAGCGGGGTTGGGGGCGATTCGTCCCCTTCATGCAACTCAATACCGGTGTGAGGTCTTCGGTCAGTTCCGGGGGAATGGTGCCACCGTGCGCCGGGTCTGCTTCCGCCCAATAAAAAGAAACGCGGAAATAGGCGCAACACGCACCACACTTCAGACAAGGATTTTCGGTCAACTGCGTTTGTGGGATGACAGTGATGGCTTCAGCGTCCATAGCTCGATACGTGGTTCAGCGTTGCAGCAACTACCTTTCCGACATCACCGATACAGGTCGTGCAAGGTCAGTTCGTCCGCGCCAGGACGAACACCACCAGGCCACCGCAGCCAAAATCGCTGTGGGAGCCTCGGCAAGCAGGGGCGGAACGGAGAATTGATTAACCGGTGTGGGGTTGCGCGAACATATCTTCCCTGAGTCAGCGATCCGCGCCATCCTGAGGAATCAATCCCAAAAATCATAGGTCAGCCGACCGCGGATTTCAATCGTCCATCTGGATGATTTTCGGCACGGATGCGTCCGACGCTTGTTCAGTGTACAGCCGCAGCGCAGGCGCGTATAATCATCTGCGCCTCAAGGGGATAAACCATGACAGGGATGTATCAGGCTGACTATTCGCGAAAGTGGTGGGTGCTGCTCAGTGTGGCGATGGGTATTTTCCTCTCCACCATTGACAGTAGCATCGTCAACATTGCGCTGCCTACGCTACAAGAAAGCTTGAATGCCAGCTTTGCCACTGTGCAGTGGGTCGTCGTAGCCTACCTGCTGGTAGTCACTTCGCTGATGCTGGGCATCGCCCGCCTGGGCGATATGATCGGCAAGAAGCGCATCTATCAGACCGGCATGGTCATCTTCACCCTTGGTTCGCTCCTGTGCGGTATGGCCCCTTCGATCGGCATGCTGATCGCGTTCCGCGTGTTGCAAGGCGTGGGAGCCGTGATGATGCAGGCGCTGGGCATGGCCATCGTCACCGAAGCCTTCCCACGCAGCGAGCGAGGACGCGCGCTGGGCATCATGGGCACAGTGGTATCACTGGGCATCAGCATCGGCCCTACGCTGGGCGGCCTGATCCTCGGCACCATTGGCTGGCGGGCGATCTTCCTGGTCAATCTGCCGGTCGGCATCGTCGGCCTGACCCTGGTGCGCCGTCACGTGCCAGACTGGCGACCGCCTACAGGACAGCGCTTCGACGCGCCCGGCGCAGTGCTCTTGCTGCTGACCTTGCTGGCCCTATCGCTTGGGCTGACGTTCGGGCCAGAGCAAGGTTGGGACAGCGCCCCCATCCTGGCGGCGTTGATCGGCGCAGTGGTCGGCATGGGCATCTTCCTGTGGGTCGAATCCCGTCTGGATCAGCCAATGGTTGACCTGACTCTCTTCCGCGATCCGTTGTTCAGCATCAGCCTGCTGACCGGCTTTCTGGTCTTCATGGTCATCGCTGGTATGTTCGTGCTGCCATTCTATCTGGAACGGGTGAAAGGCTACGATCCCCGGCAGACCGGCCTGTTCCTCACTGTAGTACCCGCTGCGCTGGGCCTGACCGCCCCCATCGCCGGCGCGCTCTCCGACCGCTACGGATCGCGTGGCATCTCGTTGATTGGGCTGACGGTGGCCGTCGCAGCCTGCCTGGGGGCCTCCACCCTCAGCGAACAGACCTCCACCCTGGGCTATATTGTGCGGTTGCTCCCGGTGGGGCTGGGAGCCGGACTGTTTCAAGCCCCTAACAACAGCGCGATCATGGGCGCCGCGCCGCGCGAACGGCTGGGCGTGGCGTCGGGGCTGCTTTCTCTGTCGCGCACCTTCGGACAGGTGACTGGTCTGCCGCTGATCGGGGCGGTGTTCGCCAGCCGCATCTATGGAGTGGTCACCCTGGCCCCTGGTACCGATGCCAGCGAAGCACCACCCTGGGCCATCGTGGAAGGAGTCCAGGCCGCTTTCCTGGCCGGCGCGGCGCTGGTGGCGTTCGGTGTGATGCTGGCGGCCATCGCCTTCCGCATGGATCAGCGGCGGCGCACCGTGCGGACCAGCGAAGTCACCGGTCCTGCGGTCCGTTGAAGCGCAACTCAGGCGTAGGGAAAACAGCGCACAACAGCGGTCTGGTAGGCCTTGACAGTCCTGTCAAAGCGGATGATCATCATCACGGTAACTGGCGCACGCCCGGTCTTGCTGACGCCGAGGTGTGTTGTTTTTTGTCTGTCGGAGTTTCCAGTAGAGGGTGGGGAACGTGATCGAGCGCACCGATGACCCATCGCTCCTGGCCAGGGAGACTCAACAAGCGCGTGCCAATTTTCACTGGCTGGTGCTGGACATTGCGTTGTTTGGGCTGGCCATGCCCGCAACTGCCCGCTTCTTGTCGGTATATGCCATCCGCCTGGATGCATCCGCGGCCTTGCTGGGGTGGATGGCAGCCCTGCCGTCGCTCGCTTCGCTGCTGACCTCGACGATGGCAGGCTGGTGGCGCAGCCGCCACACCAGCGCTTTGCAGGCTCTGAGGCTTCCCGCGCTGGGCTTCCGCCTGTCATTTCTACTACCAGCGTTCACACCGTTCTTCCCAGACGACTGGCAGACGCTTTGGCTGCTGGCCGCCGCCACCCTGCCCTCGCTGGCCGCTGGCATCAGTTCGGTGATGTTCCTGGTGATGATGCGCCAGGCCGTATTGCCCACACAACTGACCTCTCTGCTCAGCCAGCGTTCCCTGGCCTTCAACCTGACTGTGGCAGTCGCCACGCTGGGTTTCGGCGCATGGCTGAAGCTTGCTCCTTTCCCCATGAACTACCAGGTGATGTATGTCTTGGCCTTTGTTTTTTCTGTGCTCAGCCTGTTGGCTGTGCTGCGCATCCGCCTGGTGATGCCAGCGGATGCGCCTACCGCTGATCATCCTCCGCAAAACCCCTGGCGTTCGGCGGCCTTCCATCGCCCGGCGTTCGTGGCCGCCCTGGTGCACGTCACTTTCTTCTCGATTCTGGCGATCATCCCGCTGCGACTGGTGGACGAACTGGGCGCAGACGAAGGCTTCATGTCCATCTTCTCGCTGGCAGAGTTGGGCGCGGCTGCGGCCTTTGCCGCCCTCACCAACCGCATCGCTACCAGACTGGGCAACCTCAACACCATCGCCCTGGGCATGGCCGGGACAAGCCTGGCCGGAGTCGTGATCGCCCTGGCCCCCAACCTGCCCCTGACGCTGATCAGCGCCGCGCTGTCGGGCGGGATGTGGACGATGGCGGGCATCTGCCTGTTCGGCTATTTCAGCGAGAACACGCCAGCCGAGAGCTTGACGCGCTTCACCACCGCCTACAACCAGGTCGTGATGCTGTCCGTGTTCGTCGGCCCGTTGCTGGGCAGTCAGCTCGCCGAAACCCCGCTCAGTCTCACCACCGTGCTGGCCCTGGGAGCCGGACTACGGCTGATCGCGGCCATCGTCATCCGCTGGCAGGGGGCAGGGTCGCCGCGCAAAGTGGAGCACGCGCCGTTGGTGAGTGCGCGGCGCTGAGACCGGATTCTTGCACAACGTTTATCTTCCTCCGAGACATTTCTGATGCTGCGCCGACGGTACTCTTATGTGGCTGTGGCATGATCGGGGCGCAATGAAGCACTCCAGGCGCAACTCGCCGACGCGGGTTGGCCTGTAACGCGGAGGGAAACGTCATGGTGAATCTGGTTCGCTGGACTCCTGGTAAACTGCTACGCGACGCTCGTTCCTTCGATCAACTCTTCGACGAACTGTGGCGCTCGGCGTGGGCCAACTGGCCAATGGCTTTCGACACCGACACGGCGCGTCCGGTGCTGCGTCCGCCGATGGACGTGATGGAAGACGAGAACGGCCTGACCGTGCGCGTTGAGCTGCCCGGCCTGACCGCCGAGGACGTGTCGGTGGAAGTGGAAGGCGACCTGCTGACCATCAGCGGGGAGTTCAAAGCCGCTGAGGAGCGTGAAGGCGTGCGCTACTATCTGCGCGAGCGCTGCGCTGGCTCCTTCCGCCGCAGCCTGCGTCTGAGCGACACGGTAGACGTAGAGCACATCACGGCCACCTTTGAGAACGGCGTGCTGACGCTGGCCCTGCCCAAGCGGCCCGAAGCGCAACCCAAGCGCATCGAGGTACGCACCGCCTAAAGCGTGTTATGCGCTTTTTTCTCTCTCAGAGGCCGTGCGGAAACCTCACCCCCGCTCGGCGCTGACGCGCCTCGCGCCCCCTCTCCGACGCGGAGAGGGGGCAAGCCGAGCGAAGCGAGGCAGGGGGTGAGGTAAAGCCGGCGGGCCAATCGTTATGTTTTCTTGCTCATTGTCCACCCTTGATCGCGAGGGTGAGGGGAAGATACAGGGCAAGAGTTCATAACAGCCTCTAGCGCTGCCAGGCCGTTTGAGAAGTCCTGCACTGCGGTTTTACCTCACCCCTAAATCCCCTCTCCACACACACGCGAGGGGGACTTGGCTCAATGCTTACTCCCTCTCTCCGTATATGTGTACGGAGAGAGGGCCGGGGGTGAGGTTTTCAAGAAGAGCGCCGCCCCAACCTGGCGGCGCTTTTTCATTCTGGCTCTCTGGCGGGGCGCAGGGGGCGAATCACCGATCGGCGGGGCAAGGGGGTGATTGCCCCTGTCGGTGCGCTCACAGGCCGTGCCCGTCTGCCGACGAGTCGCTCTGGGCGCGCGAAACTGTCCGAAAGCACCGCCTCGCCAGTCTGCCCGTTGACGTAAGCGGGCATGGCTCTGCCCTGACACGGTTCGAGCGTGACAAACCACACAGGTAACAACAACAGGCGATAGTGAATCTCCTCAATGGCGATCAGGCTGGCCAGCCATGCCCATGTCTCCGGCAATGTGTAGGCGCGGGGATCGCGGCGCACGTAGTCGCCGGCGGGCGGCAGGGTGATCTGTCCCGTGGCGGCCAGTCGTGCCTGATGACGGGCATGAGCGCGCGCCGCCAGCGACGCCTGCACGACATCTATGCTATAAAGCCGCGCCTGCCAGTGCGCCAGGTAACGCGGATCGTAGGGCACGAGCGCTTCCAGATCATATGGCATCAGCGCGTCCAACACAGCGTCCGGCGGGTGCGGCGTGCCCGCAACCAGTGCATGGCGTACCGGATAGATGCCGGGCTGCATATCCATGGAGCGGGTGGGCGCGACGACCGGCATCCTGACCATAACCACGCTCTCGAAAGCCCAGAAAGGCAGGTAGACGGCGGTCAGCGTGCCCCGCTCGATCCGTCCACGCAGGGCGTCGGGTAGGGCCTCCTGCAACGCTCTGGCCGCTGCGCGCCGATTTACCTTGAACGGCAGCAGCGCGGCAGGCGCTTCGAAGGAACCGACGGCATCGCCCAGCAACACGTGCGCGCTGTCACAGAAGGGACAGCGCCCCGTCAGCGCCTCGCCGCCCAGAGTGATCTGCGCATGGCAGTTCCGGCAGATCAGCACGCGGCTGCTGATACGCCACTCTTGCGAAAAGCCGAAACGCCGCCGCAGTTGCGCGTGTTCCAGCCGGCGATAGCCCTGGCCGACAAGAGTACCAGGGCGCGGCGATACCCCTTCACGGTGTCCGCAGTGCGCGCAGACCAGCCCTGCAGCGGCTACATCGTAGGCCATGCGCCCACCGCAGAGCGAACAGGCAGGGGTCTCCGAGCGAGCGGAGACGGGAGCCTCCGGCGTTGGATCGGGCAGGGCGGGCGCTTCGCCTGCCGGAAGTACGCCTTCCAGGATTCCCCTGTCGCGCCAGGCGTACTCATGATAGGGCAGCAACTCCAGCGCGCCCTGCAGATATTGCAGCCTCTCGCCGCGATCGTCGGTAGTCAGCGAGAGTAGATACCAGATATCGGCCAGAGTGGGATAGGTCGAGAGCATTTCGCGCAGCATGTACGCTGCCGAAGTCCGGTCGCCCTGCTGAATAGCTCGCCAGGCGCGGTTGAGCAGGTCGAGCGCCAGGGGATCAATCCGCCAGTCGCGATACGGCGGTTCGTAATCGCTCAGGGCCTGCCCCGCGCGCAGCTCCCCAGCCAGCGCCTGCGCCTGAGTCGTATCGCTGCGGTATCCACAAAACTGACACCACAATCCGGGACCATCCGGCTGCGGGAGCAGGCGGGCGTTGCAATGCGGACAGGCAGGCGGAGGAGTATTCACGGCGACACCTGAGATAGCTCATTTCAAAGCGCATTCGGATTTGGGGGCGAAATTCACCGCCGAGACGCCGAGGACGCAGAGGAAGACATCCGTGCCTTTCTCTGTGACCTCTGCGCCTGCGCCCTTCAAGATTTCTGCCCCAAAAGGCGAATACCCCCTTCCCCAATTACTTCAGGAGCAGGCAGGCATTGAGAGTATCTGGAACAGGAGGCTGTTCTTAACTTGACCACACCCCCACCTGGCGCTGATGCGCCTCGCTGCTCCCTCTCCGCGTTGGAGGGAGCGAGCCGAGCGTAGTGAGGCTGGGGATGAGGTAAACCAAGTGAGCCGATCTTTCTCTATGCTTGTCCGCCCTTGAACCTCAACGACTGCCAGATCGCTACACCTGAAAAAACCCTTCAGTGCGTCCCCATCATGCGCAACAGCGCGTCCAGGCTGACCGCGTCGGGCAGGGAAGGAATGGCCCCGTAGCCGGTCGTAGTGAGCGCACCTGCCGCGCAAGCCCGCTGTATGATCGCCCGCAACGCTTCGTCGTCAATCGCCTCAATAGACAGATCGTAGGCCAGCAAACCATCCAGCAACGCCGCCACAAAGGCGTCGCCAGCGCCTGTCGTCTCCACCACTTTGACCGATGGCGACGGCACCCGCCCTTCCCGTTCGCCCACGCAATACCAGGCCCCGTCGCGCCCCAGTGTCACCGTGGCCAGTTTGCCCCGAAAACCGGCGACTTCCAGTGCCGCGCGAAAATCATCGCCGCACTCTGGAGCCAGGATGGCCAGGTCGCCCCGACTGATCTTGAGCACATCCGCCCGCGCGATGGCCATGCGCATCACGTTCAGGCCAGTCTCCTGGTCGGGCCACAAGTGAGGTCGCCAGTTGGGATCGCACGAAGTCACCACGCCGTTTTCCCGCGCGATCCTCAGGGCCGCCAGCGTCGCCGCACGAGCCGGATCGGTGCGCAGACTGACCGATCCATAATGCAGGACGCGCGCCGCGGTGATAACCTCAGCGCTCACCTGGGCCGGATACAGATAGTCGTGCGCGCCGGGGTAAAACTCGAACTCGTGTTGCCCGCTCACTTCCTGCTTGACAAAGGCCAGGGTGGTGAAGTGTTCGGGATCAACGCGCAGCAGGCAATGCACTCCCAGCGCCTGCAAATCGTGCTCGATCTTGCGCCCAAACGCATCCCGGCCAACCGTGGCGATCAACTGTGCCTGCCGCCCCAGTTTGGCCAGTCCGGCGGCCACATTGGCGGGCGCGCCACCGGTCGCCGCCGTGTATTGGGTGGCAGTCATCAGTGTCTCGCCAGGCTGGCGCGATACAAAGTCAATCAGAGCCTCGCCGATACACACAACGTCCATGGCACACCTGCGCTCCTTGTGCGAGAATCCCTTATCCCCCTGTCAGACCGCCGCGCCCTGCCGGGCACAACGTGCCATTTTGGAACAAGTCGGCCTTCCGCGCAAAATCGCGCCTGCCAGTATAATGAGAGACACGTCCACTCCGGCGGATCGCGTCCCGAACGGGCCGCCTGACCCACCGGTAGCGCAAGACGTGGGCCTTGCTGAATACCACGCGCAGCCCGTTCGTCTGTCGTGCCAGGCCGCAAGAAAGGATACTGATGGCAACGACGGTGTTGCCCGAAACGACTCGCGCGCTTTACCCGTTCAAGTCGCGTTATTTCACGCTCAGCGATGGCATCCGGATGCACTACATAGACGAAGGCCCCGGCGACGGCCCTCCGCTGATCTTCTTCCACGGCTATCCGACGTGGAGCTTCGCCTATCGCGCGCTGATCGTGTGCTACGCGGCCCAGGGTTACCGCTGTCTGGCGATGGATCATGTCGGCTACGGCCTCAGCGACAAACCGACCAGCCGCCGGTACCATACCCTGCGCCGCCACATCTATAACGTCGTCGAGTTCATCCAGGGCCTGGGGCTGCGCCATGTCACCCTGATTATGGAAGATTGGGGCACGGCGTTCGCCCTGGGCTACGCTATCCGTCATCCGGAGAACCTCCGGCGGCTGGTGATCATGAATTCCTGGGTCTTCACCCATACTTCCACCTTCCCCATGCACCCGGTCGTTCGCCTGGTCGCCACGCCGGGAGTCGGTGAACTGCTGTTCGGCGTCCTGAACCTGGCTTTTCCCCTGGGGCTGCAACGCTGGACAGCCCGCCAGCTCTCGCCCGCAGTGATGATGGCCTACCGTGCCCCCTTCCGTGAAGCTCGGCAGCGCGTGGCGCTGTTTCAGTTTCCGCGCATGATCGGGGCTCATCCCAACCACCCCTCGACCCCTCTGCTGCGCAAAAGAGAAGACGGCTTGAATGCGCTGCGGCGGGTCCCGACGCTGATCGTCTGGGGAGCAGAAAACCCGGTTTTTCCTCCACCGCTGGCCCGCCACTGGAAAACCCGCCTCCCCCAGGCAGACGGCCCTTACCTGATCCCTGGTGCACGGCACTACCTCACCGAAGACAATCCCGATGCGCTCATGCAGCACCTGGACACCTTCCTGACAAAGACTGAAACGAGCGAGGGCGCTTCTGCGCAGTGAAGCTATCGGCGAGACCGGGCACGGTTTGCCTGGAGTCATTCAACACGTCATAATTGGCAACATGCTAGCAAACACACAATCATCCGTACCTCAACGAACCATGCCACAACGCCATAGCATGATCTGCTCTTGTGGGGCTGTAGCGCCTGTGCGCGTCGGGAGCGCCTATGCCTGGCCCGTTTAAGCTGCCCGCCCCCACCCTGGTACGATCCATAGTCAGCCTGCGCCGCGTCGTAGACCGCCTGCGACGCGAGCCGTTGATCGCTGCCGACACCGAATCCAACAGCCTGTATGCCTACCAGGAACAGGTCTGTCTGATCCAGCTTTCCTCACGCAGCGAAGACATCATTGTGGACCCTCTGGCTGTTGACGACCTCTCGGCGCTCAACGACCTGTTCGCCGACCCGGCCATTGAGATCGTCTTCCACGCGGCGGAATACGACATTCTCTCGCTCAAGCGCGACTTCGGCTTCTCGTTCACCAACCTGTTTGATACCATGTTGGCCGCGCGGGTATGCGGCTGGACGAAGACGGGGCTGGGCACCATTCTGGAAGACCTGTTCGGCGTCACGGTGGACAAGAAGCATCAGCGGGCAGATTGGACACAGCGCCCCCTCCCTCAGGAACAATTGCGCTATGCGCAGATGGACACGCATTTCCTGCCCGCACTGCGCGATCACCTCTACGCGGAATTGGTATCGCTCGACCGGCTGGAAGAAGCGCGCGAGATGTTCGACGCCCTGTGCACCGTCTCACCTGCTGAGCGTCCCTTCGACCCAGAGGGCTACTGGCGGATACCCGGCGTGCGCGACCTGACCCCGCAGCAAATCGCCATAGCCCGCGAACTGTATCTGCTGCGCGATACCATCGCCCGGCGGCTGGATCGCCCCCATTTCAAAGTCTTCAGCGACGAAGTGCTGGTCGCCCTGGCCAGATTGGGACCGCGCCATCCGGATGACCTGCGAACCGTGCCCGGCCTGAATCCCCAGGTGATTCTCAAGGAAGGGCCGGCCATTCTGGAAGCGGTCGCGCGGGGTCGCCGTGCCAGGACGCCGCGCCCTCCGACGCGCAACCAGAATTACGATCCTCTGGTGCACGAGCGCTATCAGGCATTGCACGAATGGCGCAAGAAGCGTGCCGCTGAGCGGGGCGTCGAATCAGATGTCATCGTCCCGCGCGAAACGCTGTGGGCTTTGGCGCGTCTGGCTCCCAGTAGCCTGGAAGAACTGGACAATATCCCCGGCCTGGGGCCATGGCGACGCGCGGCCTATGGCGCAGAGATGCTGGCTGTGCTGGCGCAGGTGACAGCACACCTGGCATCGCCTCATGAGGGTGACTGAGCGTTGCAGGAGAGGAAAAGACGTGAAGATCACATTCCATGGCGCTGTGCGCACTGTGACCGGCTCGCAACACCTCATCGAAGTGAACGGGCACCGGCTGCTGCTCGACTGCGGGCTGTACCAGGGGCCGCGGCGCGAGTCGTTCGAGCGCAACCGCACTTTTCCCTTCGATGTGGCCAGTGTAGACGTGATGATCCTCAGTCACGCGCACATTGATCACAGCGGCAACATCCCCAACCTGGTCAAGGCCGGCTTCCGCGGCGACATCATCTGCACCTTCGCCACGCGCGATCTGTGCGCCACCATGCTGCTGGACAGCGCTCACATTCACGAACGCGACGCCGAGTTCGTCAACAAGAAGCGCGCCCGCCGCAACGAGCCGCCCATTCAGCCGCTCTACACTACCGACGACGCGGTGAGCAGCCTGGAGTATTTCAATGCCATCGGCTATCATCGCTCGCGCGAGGTGCTGCCCGGCGTCACCGTGACATTGCAGGACGCAGGACACATGCTGGGCAGTGCCATTGTCACGCTGGATATCGAGGATCGCGACGCCGGACGCGACGTGCGCCTGGTTTTCAGCGGCGACCTGGGGCGCGCGGGTATCCCCATCATCCGCGACCCAGAGACGATCGAGCACGCCGATGTGCTGTTGCTGGAGAGCACCTACGGCGGGCGCAAGCACGAACCGTATTTCGACTCCGAAAAGAAACTGGAGCAGATCGTCAACGAGACCTACCGGCGCGGCGGCGCGCTGATCATCCCCGCCTTTGCCGTAGGCCGCACCCAGCAACTGGTCTATACCCTGCACAAGATGATGCTCGCCCGCGACATCCCGCCGCTGCCCATCTACGTTGACAGCCCGCTGGCAATCAATGTGACCTCGGTCTTTCGCCTGCATCCCGAAGCCTACGATGCCGAAATTCGCCAGTTCATGTTGCAAGAAGGCGATCCTTTCGGCTTCGACCAGCTACGCTACACCCGCTCCGTCGAGCAGAGCAAGGAACTCAACTTCCTGCGCGAACCGTTCATCGTCATCAGCGCCAGCGGCATGGCCGAAACAGGACGCATCCTGCACCATCTACGCAACCGCATCGGCGACCCGGCCAATACCATCCTCATCGTCGGCTGGCAGGCTCCCGATACGCTGGGGCGTCGCCTGGTGGAACACGAACCAGTCGTGCGCATCTTCGGCGAAGAACATCAGGTACGAGCGCGGGTGGAAGTGCTCAACGGCTTTTCCGGTCATGCCGATCACGACGAGCTGCTGGCCTGGGCGGCAGCCATCACCAAGCGCCCGCGCCAGACCTTCCTGGTGCACGGGGAAGAACCGGCGGCCCTGGCCCTGGCGGATGGTTTGCGGAATGAGGTGGGCTTCGAGCAGATAGCTATCCCTCAGCTCAACGAGCAATTCGTACTATGACAGAGCACGACGAGCGCAGTCCGCAGGGAAGACAGGCCGATTTTTCGGGGTGCGTGCCACATGGGTCAGGGGGTGAGCCGCGCTTTGCTTTATCTCACTCCCCAGCCTCACTGCGCTCGACGGTGAGGCGCGCCCGCGCCGAGATGCACCCCTTTTTTCGCCTGACGGTTGACGAATCTTTCCCCGTATGCTACACTGCTTGCCACGAATGACCGGCTATGCTGGCCCGTGATGCCACGAAAGGATACGAGACCATCAGCGCAGGAGAATACCGGGTTAACGAGCGGATACGCGCCAGGGAAGTTCGCCTGATCACCGACGATGGCGAAAACCTGGGCATCGTGTCTTTGCGAGAGGCGCTGGAGATCGCAGCGCAGCGCGACCTCGATCTCGTAGAAGTCGCGCCCAATGCGGTCCCGCCTGTCTGCAAGATCATGGACTTCGGCAAGTTTCAGTATGAGCGCGCCAAGAAAGAGCGCGAGGCGCGCAAACAGCAGAAACAGATCGAAGTCAAAGAAATCCGGTTGCGCCCCAAGACAGACGACCATCACCGCCAGTTCAAGGTGCGCGACGCGCGGCGCTGGCTGGAAGAGGGCATGAAAGTCAAGGTGCGCGTGCGTTTCCGTGGGCGCGAAATCACGTATCCTGAAATTGCGCGCGAAATGCTGCAGGAAGTGGCCGACGAGCTGAAAGATATCGCCGTGGTCGAGCAGGAGCCCAACATGGAAGGTCGTACCATGCTTATGGTGCTTGCTCCGGCCACCGACAAGAAGAAATAGACCGGTTTCGCCCTCTGGCGTGGAAAGTAACGGGTTAGTTCTGTGCCGCACCTTGGTGCGGTACTGGCATGTTGAGCGGGAGTCCTGGTCGTGGCCAAAACCAAGCAGAAGAAGTCCAAGCTGAAGACCTACAAAGCAGCAGCCAAGCGCTTCAAGATCACCGCGTCGGGCAAGGTCATGCGCACCAAAGGTGGCAAGAGTCACCTGCGTCGTCGTAAGTCGGCCCGCGTCAAGCGTCAGTTCGACCAGATGCTGGAAGTCACTGCCCCCGGTGCCATCAAGCGCATTCGGCGGCTGGCCCCTTATCTGAGCAAGTACAAGCAAAATCCCCCGGCCTGAACCTCGCGGGCCGGCTCTGGACCTAAGGAGCAAGCGGTATGACTCGTGTCAAGGGCGGTTTCGTCACGCGCCGCCGTCACAAGAAAATCCTGAAGATGACACGCGGGCAGTGGGGTACCAAGCACCGGCTGTTCCGTCGTGCCAACGAAGCGATGATGAAGAGCCAGTGGTACGCCTACCGCGACCGCCGCACGCGCCGTCGTGACTTGCGCCGCCTGTGGATCGCGCGTATTAACGCGGCTGCCCGCCTGAATGGCCTCACCTACAGCCGCCTGATGTACGGCCTGAAGCAGGCTCGCGTAGAACTGGATCGCAAGATTCTGGCGGACATCGCTGTGCGCGACAGCAACACCTTTGCATCGCTGGTGTCGCTGGTCAAGCAGGCCTGATCGCTCCTACCTTCGGACAGACAAAACCGGCGGCTGTGCCTGAATCAGATCGCCGGTTTTTTTGCTTTGCGATTGGCAGAAACGCCATCGCCTGGCGCGAACGGACCGCAAGCGTGATTCTTCAGCCATGACACTCATCACCAGCCCGGCCAATGAACGCCTCAAACAGATACGCCTGCTCCAGCGTCAGGCGCGCGCCCGTCGCAAACTGCGTCGCCTGGTGCTCGAAGGGGTGCGCCTGATAGCCGATGCGGTGTCGGCGGGGGTGCTGCCAGACTACGTGCTGCATGTACCCGCCCCCCAGGAAACTGTACAGTCGCTGATCCGGCAGCTTGCCGATAGAGGGGTGCCGTGCCTGGCGGTGACCCCTGCCCTGCTGAACGAGCTATTCGATACGGAAACCCCCCAGGGCATTCTGGGGGTTTTCCCCTGGCCTTCCCTGACCGCCCCTGCTGCTCCCAGCCTGCTGGTAGTCGCCGATGGATGGCAAGACCCCGGCAACCTGGGCACGCTCATCCGCACCGCCGCCGCTGCCGGAACGGATGCCCTGGTGCTCACCCCTGGTACTGTCGACCCTTTCAACCCCAAGGTGTTGCGGGCGGGCATGGGCGGTCACTTTCGCCTGCCGCTGCTGTGGACAACCTGGGACAGGCTGCCGGAACAGTTCCCCGACCTGACCGTGGTCGTCGCCGACGCTGCGGGCGATGTGCCCTACGATCTGTTCGACTGGAGTCAGCCGACATTGCTCGTCGTCGGTGGCGAAGCGCACGGCCCGCACAACCGGATACGTGCCCTGTCCCACACGACGGTTGCAATTCCGCTGGCACGCGGCGTTGAGTCGCTCAACGCAGCAGTCGCCGCCAGCGTGTTGCTCTTCGAGGCGCAGCGCCAACGCCGCCAGGTCAGACGCTGAGTTCCGCCCTCTGCTCTGCCAAGAAGACTGCTTTCTCCTCCAAAAGACGGGTCAGGACACCGCGTCCCCCGCCCTGCAGTTTACCCCTGCCGCAGAAACGATACACTTACCTGTACACGCGATTCGTGAACTTCGCCTTACGGGCCTATAATTCCGGCCATGGCGATCGTGTCCCAGGGGGAGCAGAGTCATCTATGATTCCGGATCACGCCACCCTGTTCGCCCGCGTGCAGGCCGCAGCCCAACGTCTGGAAGGGCTGGCACATCGCACGCCGGTGATGTCCTCGCGCACGCTCAACGCCTATGTCGGGGCGGAAGTGCATCTCAAGTGCGAGAATTTCCAGCGCGTAGGTGCTTTCAAGTTTCGCGGGGCATACAACACCATCAGCCAACTGTCCGCTGAGGAACGCGCGCGCGGCGTGATCACCTACTCATCCGGCAATCATGCGCAGGCGGTCGCCCTGGCCTGTCAGTTGCTCGGCGTGACGGCTCATGTGGTGATGCCGGACAACGCTCCTGCCATCAAACGGGCCGCTACCGAACACTACGGCGCACATGTGATCCCCTACGATCCAGCAACCGCCGACCGTAAAGCCATCGCCGAGGCCCTGGCCGCTGAGCACGGCTATACCATCGTCCCCCCTTACGATCACCTGGAGATCGTGGCCGGGCAAGGCACTGCCGCGCTGGAACTGTTCGAGCAGGTCGGCCCGCTGGAAGCTCTATTGGTGCCCTGCGGAGGGGGTGGATTGCTGAGTGGATCGGCCATCGCTGCCAAAGCAATCTGCCCGGCCTGCCGGGTGATTGGAGTGGAGCCGGAAGTCGCCGACGATGCGACGCGCTCGTTCCGCACCGGTGTATTACACACCGTGCACAATCCCCTCACCATCGCCGACGGAACGCGCACGCCGTCGCTGGGTGTGTTCACGTTTCCCCTGGTGATGACCTACGTAGACGACATGGTCACCGTCAGCGAGACGGCTATTGCCGAAGCGGTGCGCTTCCTGTTCTTCCGCACCAAGCTGGTGGTGGAGCCATCGGGAGCATTGGGCGTGGCCGCTCTGCTGAGTGGGGCCGTGCGACTAAACGGGCACGTCGGCGTAATCCTGAGCGGCGGCAATGTGGATGCCGCCACCATGCGCCTCATTCTCAGCGGTAACCTGTGACAGGCAGAGAACGTGCACGACATGGATTGATTATTCTTCACCCATTCGCTAGAATGGGGCTTACCGATATGTGGAGCGTGGAGTTGAGCAGGCTATGCCTCCCCTCTCTCCCGAAGACACGGAGCGCGTGACCCGCCTCATCGAAGACGCCATCGTCTCCAGCGAGAAGGTGCGCGATGGTCTGCATGACGACGAGGCCATCCCCTTCGTCGAATGGGGGTTGGCGCGCGCCCGTCACCTGGCCGCACGCCTGTCAGAGACTGCAGGTGCTCCACCCGACGAAGAGCAGATCGCCGATCAGGGCTATGTTCTGACGCGCCTGATGACGCGCCTCAACTGGCTGGTGACCTACCGCTTCAAGAAAGATGCTGACTGGCTGACGCGCACGTTCCAGATGATCAATCAGCTCAGCCGGGAACTCTATGGAGACGATGCGCCCACCTTCAGCGACGAGGAGATCGCCGCCTGGTTGGCTGACCATGCGCGTCACTCCAACGCCGAGTTACTCGCCAGCCTGATGGCCCGCCTGACGCCAGAGCGCCCGCCCGATGCATCACCGCCCGCGACGGCAGTGCCGCCGTTGCCAGGTCGACCATCGTCCCCCTCCGCGCCAACGACACCCCCCCTCACAGGAGATGAGTATGGATCGCCAGAGTAGCAGTCGCAGACGCCGTCGCCCGGTCCAGCGTGGTTTCCGTCAGCGCCTGACCCTGGGCGGGACGACAGGCATCATCTTGCTGCTGATCGTGCTGTTCGCGCAGTACGGCCTGGGTGTTGATGTGCTTAACACTGAGCCGAAAGAAGTGCCCCCTGCCACAGCAGCGAGTGTAGCCGAGCCAGTTACAGCGCTGGTGCCCATCCCCGGCGGCTACGATGGCGGCTGGTTTCAGCTTTATTTCACCGCGCCGGTACCGGGGGCCAGCGAAAGCACCTTCCACGACTCGCCCGTCGAGGCTGCGCTGGTGGCGGCCATTGATCGCGCGCAGCAAACTGTGGACGTGGCTATCTATGAACTGGAATCGCAGCCGATCACCGAGGCCCTGATACGCGCCAAAGAACGCGGCGTGCGGGTGCGCGTGGTCACCGACGGCGAGTACGGCCTGGAAGACCCCGACGCCACCTTCGATCAGCTCGAACTGGCGGACATCCCCGTCGTGTCCGACGGAGCGCGGCGAGGTTATATGCACAACAAGTTCGTGGTCATTGACGGGCTGTATGTGTGGACCGGCTCGACCAACTTCAAGCCGAACGGCTTTTATCGCAACAACAACAATTCCATGCTCATCCGTTCCAGCCGCCTGGCCCAGAATTACACGGCGGAGTTTGAGGAACTCTTCGCGGGCCAGTTTGGGGCCAGGCGGCTCAAGACCATCGCCAACCCTGTGATCACGGTAGAAGGCACGCGCATCGAAACTTATTTCGAGTCCGAAGGCGATCTCGGAGCACGACTGGCCGAGCTAATCGCGGGTGCGCGCTCGGTGCGCTTCATGGCCTTTTCCTTCACCGAAAGTCTGCGCTGGAAAGAAAACGGCACAGAACGCAGCGTCATGCTGCTGCTGCGCGATCGCGCCCAGGCGGGCGAACTCGACGTGAAGGGAATCATTGAAGCCAGCAGCCGCAGCGGAGTCAAGCCCCTGCTCTGCGCTGGCCTGGACATCCGTCAGGATGGCAACCCTGACGTGATGCATCACAAGGTTTTCATCTTCGACGAGGCCATTGTGGCCATGGGATCGTTCAATTTCTCCAATCGGGCGACCAGTGAAAACGACGAGAACATGTTGATCATCCACAACCCGGACATCGCCCGCGCCTACCTTGAGGAGTTCGATCGGCTTTGGGCCAAAGCGGGATCGATCCCCGCTTCGGTGACCGTTGACTGTGGATAGGGGGTGGTAAGCAACTATGACCGAGGCAGGAACTTCGCCTTCCAGTGAATTGCTACGCAGCCTGCAACTGCTGCGCAGCGCCGACCCGGAAGATCGCAAACGCGCCATTCGTTTCTTGAGCACGGTGCAAGACGATCCGCGCGTGTTGCAGGTGCTCGAACATCTTTACGAGAAAGACCCCGATCCGGGCGTGCGACAACTGGCCTGGCGAGCCATTCAACTCACCGATCCGTCCGTGCCCGCGCCGGTGCAGCGTCAGGCTCCCTCTGCTCCTGCGCCCCCGCCCCGCACTGCGCCCCCCGCTCCGCCCCGCATGATGCGTGCGGGGCGCGAACACTGGGTCTGGCGTGAGCCGTTCCTGCTCAACCCCTCCAACGCGCCGCTGGTCGAACAAGAGCGCGAGCGCCGCGCCCGCCGACGCAAAGTCGGGCGCTGGACGTTCGTGGCGGGCGCGGTACTGTTGCTGGTGGTCGCAGTGCTCTGGGGTGTGCTGGTGCCTTTCTGGGTGCGCTGGTTCGACTATGAGCGGAACGGGATCAATGTGCCGGGAGTCGTACAAGAGCGAATCCAGGCTGGCGAGAACGACTACCGCGTGCGCTACCGCTACACGGTGAACAACGCCGACTACGAAGCCGAACAGCGCGTCACCCGCGAGGAATTCGACCGCCTGGCAGAAAGTACGCCCGTGACCGCGATTGTCTTGCCGGACGATCCGGCTTCGCCCTGGCTGGTGGCGAACACGCCAGAAGGCTGGCTGCGCAACTGGCTGACCGCGCTAGTCGCCGCGCTGACCCTGCTGGCCTTGCTGCTGCTGCTGTCGGCCATCTTGCGGCGGCGGCGCGCCCTGCGCATCGAAGCGCCCGCCATCCTCACCGGTCAGTTACTCACCTGTGAAGGAGCGGTAGACGACGACGGTGACTTCAAAGTGAGGGTGAGCTTTCGTTTCCGCTCGCCCGGCGGCCAGACCCTGACCGGCCAGGCCCGCCAGATTCGTAACGATCTGCGGGCGCGCCCGTTGCCGCCAGTCGGCGCACCGGTGGCGATCTATTATCGGAACGATCGCTCATATCGGATGTTGTGAGCGACGCCTGTCGTCGGGTGCGCAGGAACTCTGTGCGTCCGGCTTTCACCGCGCGCGGCTGCGCTTCCGCGCCGCGACATGGTTTTGCTGTGCCCATCGTCGTGGCTTTGGAAAGGGGAATCCCCGATGATCGCCCGAATGGCCCTCTTGCTGCTGGTCGCCCTGCTGCTACCCGCCCTGACCGTTGCTGCCCAGGGTGAACCGCCTTGCTCGCCGGATGCGGGAACGGTCATTACCCGTTCTCTGAATAGCGCCGTGCTCGGCCAGACCAAACAGTACAACCTTTACCTTCCGCCCGATTGGTGCCATTTGAGCGACCTGCCCCTGCTGATCATGCTGCACGGCAGGAATGGCGATTACACAGACTGGGTCAACAAGGGAGGGCTTGACCAGGCCGCCGATACGCTCATTCGGTCCGGCGAGATCAGGCCGCTGATCATCCTCATGCCAGACGGCGACGATAGCTTCTATGTCAACGGGCCGCTCGGCGACTATGAAACCTACATCATTGAGGAATTGCTCAGCGCGGTAGAAGCCGACTTCCTCACGGCTGCGGCGCGCGACTCGCGCTTCATCGGCGGGCTGAGCATGGGTGGCTATGGAGCGCTGTACCTGGGCCTACGCCACCCCGACCTGTTCAGCGCCATTGGCGCGCACAGTCCAGCGCTGCTGAGTCCGGAAGAGGCTCCCCCTTGGCTCTATGGCAGTCAGCAGGAACTCTTCACAGAGCGCGACATTGTCAACCTGATCATGCGCGACGGCTGGCCGTCGCATATGCGCCTGTTTGTTGACATCGGAGCGGCGGACAAACTGATGCAGGGTGTGTATATCTTCTTCGGTTCGCTGTTCGGTCAGCCCTTGCCCTATTTCGAGGGGCACGTCTGGCCAGGTGGACACTACTGGGGCTACTGGAGCCTTCACGCGCCAGACTACCTGCGCTTCTACGCGGGCACTCCAGAAATGCCCTGACAGGCTGTATCCGTCTTAGAAAATCCGTGCTACTATTAGGGAGAGCGCCGCCCCATCGCGCCGGTGCTCAGCCACTGACAATAGCTCACTCCCGCTCCTGATTCAACTCACGAGGTCTGCCATGCCGTTTATCGAAGCTCCCACAACCTTTTACCTGGGCCGTCGGATTGACCCCGCTACCCAACGCCCCACCGACGAGGTGGTCTATTACGACTCGCGCGACCTGACCACCCATGCCGTCGTGCTGGGCATGACCGGCAGCGGCAAGACGGGGCTGTGTATCACGCTGCTGGAAGAGGCGGCACTGGACGGTATTCCCTCAATCATTATTGATCCCAAGGGAGACATCACCAATCTGCTGTTGGCGTTCCCGGAGCTTCGCCCGCAGGATTTCGCCCCCTGGGTGAACCTGGACGATGCCCGTCGGGCCGGTCTGGAAGCAGATGCCTATGCGCAACAGGTCGCCAAACAGTGGCGCGAGGGCCTGGCGCAGTGGGACATCACCTCCGATCGCATTGCGCGCTTCACCCGCAGCGCCAGCTTCGCCATCTACACGCCGGGGTCGGACGCTGGCGTGCCCGTCAGCATCCTGGACGCGATGCAAGCCCCGTCCACCGGCTGGGGGGCAGGCGAAGACGAGTTCTACCGCGAGCGCATCAACGGCCTGGTCACGGCATTGCTGGCGCTGATTGGCCGCAACGCCCAGCCGGTGCGCGACCGCGAACACGTGCTCATTGCCAACCTGATCGAGCACGCCTGGCGGCACGGTCAAAGCCTGACCCTGGCCGATATCATCCAGGGCGTGCAGCGACCTCCCTTCCCCAAGCTGGGCGTCTTCGACGTAGATACGTTCTTTCCGGAGAAGGAGCGCTTCGCCCTGGCGATGGAGTTGAATCACATCATCGCCGCGCCCAGTTTCCAGAGTTGGCTGCAGGGAGAAACGCTTGATATCCAGAGCCTGCTCTACACCCCCGACGGCCACCCGCGCGTCAGCATCTTCTACGTCGCCCATCTCAATGACGCCGAGCGCATGTTCATCGTCACCTTGCTGCTGGAGAACATGCTGGCCTGGATGCGCGCGCTCAGCGGCACCACCAGCCTGCGCGCCCTGCTCTACTTCGACGAGGTTTTCGGCTTCTTCCCCTCGCACCCCTATAATCCGCCCAGCAAAGAACCGTTGCTGCGCCTGCTCAAACAGGCGCGTGCCTTCGGCCTGGGTGTCATCCTGGCCACGCAGAACCCCGCCGACCTCGATTACAAGGGGCTGGCAAACGCTGGCACCTGGTTCATCGGCAAATTGCAGACCGAGAACGACAAAGATAAAGTGCTCCAGGGCCTGGAGAACGTAGCGACCGCTGAGGACGGCCTGAACCTGCGCGACGTAGATCGCCTGCTGAGCAGTCTGGGGCGGCGCGTCTTCCTGATGCACAACGTGCACAATCAAGGCGGCCCGATCCTGCTCCACACGCGCTGGGCCATGAGTTATCTGCGCGGGCCGCTCACCCGTCAGCAGATTCGCGATTTGCTGGCAGCGCAACGCGCGCAGCAACCCGCCGCTGCCCCTACTCCTACGCCGCCGACCTCGTTACCGGAAATGCCGCCGAGCCTGCCGGAGATGCCCCCGCGCCGTGCAACCCTGCCTCCCCCGACCCTGCCAGAAGCCGAGCGTGTCATCGAGGAACCGACTCAGCCGACCGGCCTGGGCGTCACGCCGCCGCCGCGCGAACCTGTTTCGCCCGCCCAACCGCAACTGCCACTCCCCGCAGGGCTAAGCCTGACGCCCCCCCTGCTACCGTCCACCATCCCGCAGTTCTTCCTGCCCCCCTCGCTCACGGCAGAAATGGCTGCGGAAGCGTGGCAGCGCGAACAGGGACGCCGTCTGCGCTACGAACAGGCGCTCGTCGCCTACGAGCCAGTGTTGCTGGCCCAGGTGGAGGTGCGCTTCGCCGACCGCAAGACGGGCCTGGCCGAGACCGGTTTCTATGCCTACCAGGTGCGCGACGTGCCTCGCGCCGGCTCGATCGCCTGGGACGAGCACCGTGCCCCCTACACCGATCCGCGCGAGCTGGCCCCAGAACCGGTGGGTCAGGCCGCCTACGGCGAGCTTCCTCCTGCCCTCAGCGATCCGCGCCGTCTGGCGGCCCTGCAGCGCGACCTGGAAGACTACCTCTACCGCACCGCCGCGCTGATCGTACTGCACAACCCCGAACTCGATCTCTACGGCACGCCGGGGATGACCCGCCGCGACTTCCTGGTGCAGGCGGGCACACTGGCCCGTCAGCGGCGCGACGCCGAAGTAGACACCGTCGTAGCTCGCTACGACAAGGTTTTCGACAAAATCGAAGATCAGTTGCAGCGCACCGCCCGCGCCCTGGCCGTCGAACAGCAGGAACTGCAGACGCTGCGCGACGAAGAGATGTGGACGACCGGCGAAGCCGTGCTCAGTCTGTTGCGCGGACGCACGACCTACACCCTCTCGCGCATGAGCCGGGCGCGGCGTTTCCGCGAGCGAGCACACGGTGACGTATACGAAGCCGAACAGCGCATCAACGAACTGGAAGCCGAACTCGACGCCACACAACAGGCCATGGAAGAAGAATTGCGCCGTGTGCACGAGAAGTGGACGCAGATTGCCAGCCTGGTGCAGGAGTACCGCATCACGCCCTATAAGAAGGATATCTTCGTCAATACCTTCGGGCTGGGTTGGGTGCCCTACTGGTTGCTGATCAGCGGCGATACCTCCCTGCTGGTGCCCGCCTGGCAGGCCTAGGCAGGCTCGTCTACCGGTCGCTTCAGAGAGTGGTGCAGCAGAGTTTTGATGAGTCTATCCCTGGGGGTATTGCATCGCGGATCGGAATCGTGCTACACTGAAAATGAGCTCCAGGCGAGACATTCCACGCTCTCGCGGTGTCCAACCTACTTGGGGCTGAGCTGGTGGCGCACTCCAGCCAGTCATGTTGGTGCTATGAAGCACATCAGGTGGACCGCGACCAGGAAAAGCGTTGGGAGATGTCTCGCCTGTCTTTTTGCGCGGTGACCACTACAGCTCGCCGTGTGCTTTATACCACTCGTAGGTCTCGCGCAGGCTCTGCTGCAGGGGAATCTGCGGTGGGCCGAGTTCCCGCCAGGCCTTCTGACAGTTGAAGAACATCATGCGCGTGCTCAGCCGAAGCTGATTGCCCTCGATCGGCAGCGCGACCCCCACCCGCCGCAACAGATCGGCGACCCAGGCCAGCAGCCACACCACCCACGCTGGTAGCGGAAGCGGCGTCATACGCCGCCCGACCGCCTCCGCCGTCAGGCGCAGCCAGGCTTTGTGCGTCAGGTCAACTGCGCCCAGCAGATAGCGCTCGCCGGTGCGACCGCGCTCCGCCGCGGCAACGTGCGCCGCCGCCACATCGCGCACGTCAATCACCGTCACTCCACCCGGCGGAATGGTTGGCGGGACTTTGCCCCGCGCCATCTCCAGCACTACGCTGCTGGAAATCTGATTCAGGTCGCCGGGGCCGATGATCACTGTCGGATTGAGGATCACGCAGTCCAGCCCACGCCGGATCGCGCGGTGAACTTCCGCTTCGGCCAGGAATTTGCTGTGCCCGTAAGGCGTCAGATGCTGATCCCAGTTGAAGCGCACCGACTCGTCCACCGCCCGCAAGTCCGGACGATAGCCGACCGCCGCCGCGCTGCTGGTGAAGATCACCCGCCGCACCCCGCACGCCTGCGCCGCCCGCAACACATTGCGCGTGCCGTCCACGTTGACCGTGTAGATGCGCTGCGGATCGTTGCGCCAGTAATCGGCCACCGCCGCCACGTGAAACACCCACGTCACGCCCTGCATGGCCGCCAGCAGCGAGTCGTAATCCAGCACATCGCCGATGGCGTGCTCGCAGTCCAGGTCGGCGACCAAGTCCAGGCGGCTGCTCGCCCGGCGCAGGATGCGCACACGGTATCCTCGTGCCAGCAACGCCCGTGCCACATGCGACCCCACGAAGCCAGTTCCGCCCGTCACCAGCGTGGTGATCATACATCTCGCTCCTTGAGTGAACAGCCGTCAGCCAACCGCTTTCGGCAGCCAACCTCCGGATCAAAACATTGGCGGTAAGCGAGAATGGCCTGTCGCTTGCCCTCCGCTGATGGCCGATGGCTGATCGCTGACCGCTAGACCAGATAGTCCCCGGCGCGGATCAGCACCTCCCCATCCACTTCGAGCGTGGGAGCACCGATCACACCGTCCAGATGGATTGGCGCGCGGTTCTGCCCACCGTAACTTTCCAGGGCATTATGGCCGATGGCGATGTGCACGGTACCCAACACCTTCTCGTCGGTGAGCACGTTGCCCTGCAGGCGCGCGTTAGGGTTGGTGCCGATGCCCAGTTCGCACACCACGCGACACCCTTCGCCATAGGGCTTGCGCTCACCGTCGCGGATGATCTCCAGCAAGCGTTGGGCTTCGCGTCCGCCGCTGATGTTCACCACACGCCCTCGCTCGACTTCCAGGCGAATCGGTTCTTCCAGCACGATACCAGGGTAGGATTTGTCAACCACGAAGACCCCATTCGTGCGATCCTCAATGGGAGCCACGTAGCACTCACCCGCCGGCAGATTGCCCGACTGCCGCGGCTGATGGAACAGGCCCGTGTCGCGCATCACCTTGCGCCCGCTGATATTGAGTTCCAGGTCAGTGCCCAGCGCCGTGGTCAGGTGCACACGCGAGCACCCGTCCAGTCGATCGCCCAGCCGGTTGGTCAGCGCTGCAATCTGATGGTAGTCGGCGCTCAGTTCGTGGTCGAGCATACTGGGCGTGATCATCGGGCCAGAGGCGAAGCGGGCGTGCCCACGTCCGACAGCCTCAACCATTTCCAGGGCGCGCGTCGTCTCGATCTCTGGAAAGCGCAGGTGCTCGAAGATGAGCACCACGTCTACCTGCTCCGCCAACTCGTAGAGACGAGCCGGATAATGAGCCAACGGGCGCGTCGCATCGGAGACAATGTATGACCACAGCTCACCCACCCCTACCTCGGCCATGCGCGCTGTCAACTGCTGTTGCATGATCGCCATCGGCTGATCCGTGATCAGCAACACGCTCTCACCAGGGCAGATCGCCATGCAGACGTCCACAATATTCTCTACCCAACGGGGATAGGCCATGAAATGCTCACTTTCTGTTCAGTCAAAGCCGTCAACCTGCATCAGCGGCCCAGTATATCGCAGCAGGCACGACGGGGCGAGCCGCAGTTGGTCACGACAGCGTTTCCGTTCGACCACGCAAAACCAATAATGGCCCCATTTGGTCTGTGAGCCAATCCGCTGGTGCTGCTACAATTGCTCATGTCGGTACTGGCTGTTCCCGATTCTAACGAGCAGCTACGCTTCCGAGGACACTGATCCCTATGGAGACCTTAGTGCACCTTTCTTCTGCGGAACTTATTGCCTTAGAAGAGCGCTACGGCGCACACAATTATCACCCCCTTGATGTGGTGCTCAGCCGGGGCGAAGGGGTATGGGTGTGGGACGTAGAAGGCAAACGCTATCTGGATTGCCTGAGCGCCTATAGCGCCCTGAACCAGGGCCACAATCACCCCCGTATTCGCCAGGCGCTGATCGAGCAGGCCAGCCGTCTGACCCTCACCAGCCGCGCCTTTCGCAACGATCAGCTTGGCCTGTTCTACCAGGAGCTGTGCGAACTGACCGGCTACGAAATGGTGCTGCCCATGAACACGGGGGCAGAAGCCGTTGAGACCGCCCTGAAAGCTGCCCGCAAATGGGGCTATGAAGTCAAGGGCGTGCCCGACGGACAGGCCGAGATCATCGCCTGCGCTGGCAACTTCGCCGGACGCACCATCACCATCATCAGTTTCTCGTCCGAACCCCAATACCGTGCTGGCTTCGGCCCCTACACCCCTGGTTTCAAGCTCATCCCCTACGGAGACGCCGACGCGCTCGAAGCAGCCATCACCCCCAATACGGTCGCCTTCATCGTCGAACCGATCCAGGGCGAAGGCGGGGTGATCGTGCCCCCCGACGGTTACCTGCGCCGCGTGCGCGACATCTGCACACGGCATAACGTGCTGTTCATCGCCGACGAGATTCAGACGGGCCTGGGGCGCACCGGACGTCTCTTCGCCTGCGATCATGAAAACGTGCGCCCCGACATGATCACCATCGGTAAGGCGCTCTCTGGCGGGTTCTACCCCGTCTCGGCGGTGCTCTCCAACCGCGAAGTGTTGGGGGTCTTCCGGCCCGGCGATCACGGCAGTACCTTCGGCGGCAATCCGCTGGCGGCGGCAGTGGGGCGGGCCGCATTGCGCGTCCTGATCGAAGAGGGGATGATCGAAAATGCAGCCGCGATGGGCGAGTACTTCCTGGAACAACTGGCCGAAATCAACAGTCCCCATATCAGGGAAGTGCGCGGCAAAGGGCTGATGATCGGCGTCGAACTGAAGCCAGAAGCGGGCGGCGCGCGCCGTTTCTGCGAGGCGCTGCAGGAAAACGGCATCCTGGCCAAAGAAACACACCGACACATCATCCGCTTTGCGCCGCCGCTCATCATCACCCGCGAGCAGATTGACTGGGCTATGGAGCGCATCCGCCCGGTGCTCTGTATGAAGTAGAACCAGGCAATCCCTGAGACAGGGGCGTATGGCGTGATACGCCCCTGAGTTTGTTTCTGGCCCACGTCATGGCTTGCTCTTGCTCAGCCGCGCGGATAGCCTGCCAGCACAATCGTGCCCTGGCGAAGCGACTGACTGGCGCTTAGCCCCATCTCCGGCAAATCCGGCAACGCCGGGTGGTACAGCCAGGCCTCGAACAGATCGCTCAGCGATTCACCGGCTACCTCTTCAGCCACAGCGATGAAGTCGGCAGTGGTGGCGTTGCCGTAGCGAAAGCGGTCATAGTAGGTGCGCAGGATAGCGAAGAACGCCTCGTCCCCCACGCGCAGGCGCAGCGCGTGGAGTGTCAGTGCGCCGCGCCAATAGGCACCGCTGTTGAACAGGTCATCCGGCGGTACGTTCCCCGGTGGAAAAAAGCGGCTCATAGGGAGAATCTGCCCACCAGCGCTCGGCCAATAGGGATCGAACAGGTCAACCAGCGCGCGCAGGTCTGCCCCCTGCAAACGGACCGCGCTGAACGGCAACACCTCGATCAGCGCGACGAGTTCCGCGCCCGTCAGATCGGTGCGCGGAAAGCGGGCAACGTAGCGCTCCACCGCCGCCGGTGACAGGGTGCCGCTCAGGAGCAGACGGGCAATCTGCCCTGCCGTCTCCCAAGGAATAACGGCTTCGGCGGGGATCAGATCGCGCAGGGTGCGAGCAAGCTCTGCGCGGGGAATCTGCAGCACAAAGGAGGCTTCATCCTCGGCGATCTCCTGGTAGACGCGCCGGACGAGGAGATTGAGTGTATCCGGCCCGCGATCGTGCTCGAACCACAGCCACGAGGCATAAGTGGCGAAGCCCTCGTTGAGCCAGATGTCATTCCAACGGGCCAGGCTAACGCTGTTGCCAAACCACTGATGCGCCAGTTCGTGCACCACAGCTTCTTCCGCCCGCCCCGTTCCGGTCAACCAGTTGCGCCCAAAGAGCGAGAGCGTCTGCGTCTCCAGGGCAAAGGGCAGTTCAGTGTCCACCACGACAGCCCCGTAGGCCTCAAAGGGGTATGGGCCGAAAAGTTCGCTGAAGAAGGCGATCATCTCGCCGGTGCGGGCAAAATCGGCCAACACGACCTGTTCCCGATCCGGCGGGTAATAGAAACGCAGCGGCAACCCCTCTGGGCCGGTGTCTGTGCTGAAAGCGAACTGATCAATGGCCACCGTCACCAGATAGCTGGCGATGGGATCGCGCGAAACCCAGTGATAGGTGACCTGTTCCCCCTGGGTCACTGTCTGCTGCAACGTCCCGTTGGCTGCAACGACATAGCCCGCCGGAACGGTGACGCGCACCTCATAGGTCGCTTTGTCCAGCGGGTGATCGTTGACCGGGTACCAGCCCATCGCCCCGTAAGGCTCGCTGGCGACAAACACACCGTCACCATAGTTCGACCATCCCACCAGCAGAGGAATAGCAGAGCCGGAAACCTGGCCAGGTTCGCCCTGGTAATTTACGGAGACCATGAATTCCTCTCCGGCAGAGAGCGGAGTCGGCGGCGTGACAATCAGCTCGCGCTCGCGGCGCTGCCAGCCGGCAGGCCGATCGTTCACCGTCACGCTCAGCACTGTCGGGCCAGCGAAGTCCAGGTTGAAGCGGGTCAGCTCCTGGGTCGCCAGGGCGGTGAGCGTCATCGTGGCATTTATGCGGTTGGTGACGAGATCGGCGGTCAGCTCGATGACATAGTGCTGGGCGTCGTAGCCCCCATTGCCCAGAGCCGGAAAGAAAGGATCGCCAATGCCCGCTGCCCCTGCTCCCAGCCCTTCCTGGGCCTGGACATTGCCAGTGAGCAGAGCGAGCACGAGCAAGACCAGCACAAAACCACGGGTCATGAAAAAGTTCCTTTCCACTCAAAACTGACGACGGCCAAGCTGCGCATTCGGCCAGCGCTGCCGGATCGGGATCGAAGCAGGGAAACGCGCCTGCCCTGTCCGCGCTCAACGGCCCTGCTGCGCCTTTCTAGCCGGACAGGCCGTCTCTCTATACTCCGCCCTCAGGTGATTATACGGATAGGGCGCGCCTGGCTACCAACCGACCAGGATGGGCCTGGGCGCATTTCACAGAGAGACCAGGCCGTAGCCCTCCTTCTGTAAGCCAGGCAGAAATGTCTTGACGGGCCTGGGGTCTTGACAGGGGCAGATAATCGTCCTATGCTATAGTTAAGGGCTTAACTAGAGCCGGACGTTTTTTAGGCCAGAATAGTTAAGCGCTTAACGAATTACGCTTTTTGAGAGCAATAAGGTTTCCGGGATATGCCCACGCTGGAAGACGTAGCCCGCCGGGCAGGTGTCTCGACGGCCACCGTATCCAAAGTCCTTTCCAATACGCCCTACTTCACCGCCGAAACGCGCGAAAAAGTCTTGCGGGCGGTCAAAGAATTGGGCTACGTGCCCAACCTGGCCGCGCGTGCCCTGGCCGCGGGCAAGACGCATATCATCGCCGTCGTCTTCCCCTACGTCTACGACGCCATCTTCACCGACCCGTTGATCATGCTCATCCTGCAGGGCATCGAAGCGGAGTGCACTCAGCAGGGCTACAACCTGCTCCTGAGCACGCCCCGCCTGTCCGACGAGGCCATTGATCCCATCTATGTGCAGTTGGTGCAGAGCGGCTATATGGATGGCATCATCGCCATTGACAACCATCCGCGCGTCTCGGCCCTGGAACCCGTGCACAAGCGCGGTATCCCTGCCGTCGCCATCGGGTATCACCCCACCCAATACTACGTGCGCAGCGCCGATCAGCAGGGCGGTTTTCAACTGATGCAACATGTGCTCGACCTGGGACATCGGCGCATTGGCATTATCAGCGTGCCGGAGACCATGCATCCGTCCATTCACTACCGCCTGGTGGGGGTGCGTCAGGCCGCCCAGCAAGCCGGTCTGGACGTGCAGGCCATCCCCGAATGGGACGGCGACTTCTCCACCCCCAGTGGCGCTGCTGCCGCCGCGCATCTGCTGAGCGAACACCCTGACCTGACCGCCCTGGTTTGCCTGAACGATCGTATGGCGCTGGGCGCGATCCAGCAGGCGCGCGAAATGGGCTGGCGCGTGCCCGACGACCTGACCGTGGTCGGCTACGACGACATCCCCTATGCAGCCGTCTTCTCGCCCCCGCTGACCACCATCAGTCAGCAAGCGCCCGAATTGGGACGCGCAGCCGCGCGGATGTTGTTCGAAGTCCTGCGCGGAGGACAACCAGAGCCCAGAGAAGTCTCGACGCATCTGATCGTCCGTCAGTCCTCGGCTCCCCCACGAATTGCTCAGTGAGTAAGGAGGCAGTGCAGCAGAAAGAAACCCATGTCAGTTTTCTGCTTTCGCCCGTTCTCTTTTGGCAGGTTTTCTAACAAGCAGGAGAAGTGAAAAATGTTCAAGCGTCTTCTAGTTGGTGTGTTGTTCCTGGCCCTGGTGATCCCGGCGTTTGCCTCGCTCTCGCCCACCAGCGCCCAGGAGGAGATCACGCTCCGTTGGCGCACCCGTCCCGACAACCAGGCCGAAGCCGACGTCTACCAGGCGGCCAGCGACGAAATTGACGCGGCCTGGGAAGGCGTCACGCTCAAGTATGAGCCGGGTGGCTCGGAGACGGCGTCCTACCAGGATGTGCTGATCACCGAGTTGACGGCGGGCACCGCGCCCGACCTGTTCTGGATTCCCGGCACCGATGTGGCCCGCTTCGCCAAGCTGGGGCTGATCCTCAACCTGGCCGATCTCGCCGCCGCCGACCCGAACTTCAGCCAGGATGACTTCTATCCCCAGATCATGCAGCACGTGACCTACTCGCTGGACGGCAATCCGGCGCTGTGGGGTCTGCCGCGCGACGTGTCCGCCTTCGTCATCTTCTACAACAAAGACCTCTTCGACGAGGCGGGCGTGCCCTATCCTACCGAGACCGATCCCTGGGATTGGGATGCGTTCTACAATGCCGCCAAGGCCATCAGCGACCTGGGTGAGGAGATCAAAGGCTTCGGCATGAACGCCTGGTGGGCCAACTACGGCTACTTCATCAATGCCGCTGGCTCCAGCTTCTTCAACGAGGACTTCTCCGCCTGTGGTTTGAACAACCCTGGCACAGTCGAGGGTCTGACCTTCGCCCGCAAGCTTTACCAGGAAGGTATCGCCGTGCCCTGGGGCGAGGACGCCGAGCCGCCCTTCCTGGCGGGCAACGTGGGTATGTTCTTCAATGGTCGCTGGGCCACCCCCGGCGTGATGACCAACGCCAAGTTCAACTGGGACGTGGCCGAACTGCCGGTTGGCCCTGCCGGGCCGAGCAACTGGCTGTTCTGGGGCGCATACGTCATCAACGCCAAGACCCAACACCCGCAGGAAGCCTGGGAACTGCTGATGAAGCTGACCAGCCCCGATATCCAGGGCAAGGTCGCTGCGTTGGGAGCCAACATCCCCAGCCGCGCCTATAGCGATCAGAGCGCCATTGATGCCTTCCTGGCCACCTTCGACGGCAAGATCAACAACCAGGCGTGGCTCAATGGTCTGAGCTACGGCGTGGCCGAAGCGCCGCTGTGGAAGGGCGACTGGCCCAAGATCGATGTGGCCTACTTCAATGGCGTGACGAAGGTGCTGAATGGCGAGATGACGCCGCAGGAATTCGCGGATACCATCTGCCAGGAAGCCGATCTGTACTTCGAGTAACGCGCGAGTGTTACGCAACTGGGGGGAGGGGTGACCCTCCCCCGTCTTGTTTCGGCTCAGCCAGGGGAGGCCACCTATGTCGCGAGTGACCAACACCCTCGACCGCCTGCGTATTCTCAAAACCGTCTGGCGCAGCCCCTCCTTCGTCATTGACGCCAACATCGCCTGGAATCATGTCATCGTGGCGGGCAGCGTGATGCTCTCGCTGTACCTCAACGGCATGGAGGGGTTCTACAATCTGGGCGACGCCGTGCAACGCTTCGTCAGTCTGGCGGCGCTGTTGCCAGCGATCCTGGCCGTCTTCAGTTCGATCCTGATCAACCGACGGCGGGCCATCGGGCGTACGCTCTCGCTGGCGGTCAACTACATCGGCATGGTGCTCTCGGCGGTGTATCTGTTGCACCTGTGGGGTGTCTTCATCGGGATCGACTCGCTGGCGCGCGCCCTGCACGCACACTGGCAATGGCTGTTGGGGTTCGCCCTGGCCTATGCGCTGTTCTGGCTGGCAGGCCGCCTGCGCGAAGACAGCCGCCCCCGTGCCTGGCTGGAACAAATCGCGTTGGGCATTGGCATGATCTCCCTGGTAGTGCTCTTGCTGGTGATGGGCGCTGCGCAGGCCATAGGAGATATCCTCAGCACCTATAGCCGCCCCCAGACCTGGCTGGTGACGCTGGTCATCCTCATCTTCGGCACGCTCGGCTATCGCATGTTGCTGCTGGGCGAGTACTTCGGCGAGACACCCGATCAACGCACCGCCTGGCAGGGCTGGCTGATGCTCTCGCCCAACGCCATTGGTTTCATGCTCTTCTTCGCCGGACCGCTGCTGCTCTCGTTCTACCTCAGCTTCACCGACAGCACCGGCGTCAACCCGCCCAACTTCGTGGGCACGGCCAATTATCGCGAGCTGCTGGCCCTGCAGGTCAAGGTGCAGGATTCGCCCGAAGGCGACCCGCAACAGGCCCTCGACCGCGGTTACCTGGTGCTGGAGACGTTCAACGTAGGCTCGCGGCGGGTGGTGATCGGGGCCAGGGATACGCAGTTCTGGCAAAGCCTGCGCAATACCATTGTCTTCTGCCTGATGCTGGTGCCGCTGAGCATCATCCCGGCGCTGGCCCTGGCGCTGGTGCTCAACTCCAAGATTCCGGGCATGAACTTCTTCCGGGCGTTGTTCTTCCTGCCCTCGGTGGCGGCGGTGGTGGGCACGGCGTTGATCTGGCGCTGGCTCTACAACGCCAACATCGGCTACATCAACTACGCCATCTCGCAGGCAGTGCAGTTCGTCAATGACACGCTGGGACTGGGCGTCAAAGACCCCAAATACAACTGGCTGACCGACAACAGCACCATGCTGATCTCCATCGTCTTTCTGGCGGCGTGGCAGCTCATTGGCTTCAACACGGTGTTGTTTCTGGCCGGGCTACAGGGCGTACCGCGCATCCTCTACGAGGCCGCCTACGTGGACGGCGCGGGGCGCTGGGGACAGTTCCGCCATGTCACCCTGCCGATGATCGCGCCCACGACCTTCTTTGTGGTGGTCACCACCATCATCACCGGCCTGCAGGTCTTCAACGAACCCTATGCCTTGATCCCGCAGCGCCCGATCCCGCTGCCCGCAACCACTTCGGTCTATTACCTGTACCGGCGCGGCTTCTTCAATTTCGAATTCGGCTACGCCTCGGCGGTGGCCTGGCTGCTGTTCGCCATCATCTTCGTCGTCACGCTCATACAGTTTCGCATCTCGCGCGCGGGCGCTTACGACTAAGGAGGGCCGGCCATGCAATATGGGACTCTGCTTCAGCGGTGGGCCACCCGGTTGGTCGTCTATGTGGTGTTGGGGATATGCGCCTTCTTGATGCTCTTCCCCTTCACCTATATGATGTTCACCTCGCTCAAGGCGTCCGGCGATGTGTTTCGCTACCCACCGCGCCTGCTGCCCTATAGCCCGGTGACCAGGGAATATCAGGGGCAGGATGTGCCGGTCTACCGCTTCAAAATAGACGGCCAAGAGCGCGAGATGGTCTTGACCGGTCAGAAAAAGGGGTTCGTCTTCCTCACGACCGAGGAGGGGATCAACGTCGGCGCGCCGCGCCAGAGTCAGATCGTGGCCCAGGTGCCTGAAGACGAAGCCATGCCCACCGGCGAGACAGTGACCGTAACCGATGCGCTGGGCAACTCCGCTCAGTTCGAGGTCTATCAGGTCACGGTCGAAGGGCAGACACAACGCCTGTTGTTGGCCTACCGTTCCCGCCTGGACGAGTTCGCAGACCCCGACGATCCCCAGGTGGTGACGTATGCGGTGCAGCGCACGGCCAAAGCGGTCGAACGGGTGGACTTGCAGTTCAGCAACTACGATACGGTGCTGGGCCTCAACCTCGATCGGGCCCTGATCAACACGGCGCTGGTGACGCTGGGCGTGACGGTGGGGCAAGTGGTCACCTCGGTCTTCGGAGGCTATGCTTTCGCCCGCATCCCCTTCAAGGGGCGTGATACGATCTTTCTGCTCTACCTGGGGTCAATCATGATCCCCTTCATGGTGCTGGTAGTGCCCATGTACAAGCTGATGGTCGCCATCGGCTGGGAAAACCGGCTGGTCTCGCTGATCGTGCCCTGGATTTTCACCGCCTACGGCACGTTCCTGATGCGACAATTCTTCCTGACCATCCCCAAGGAGATCGAAGAAGCGGCGCTGCTGGACGGCTGTAGCCGCCTGCGCATCCTGTGGACGATCTTCGTGCCGCTCAGCACGCCGGCGGTGGCCACTCAGGTGATCTTCACCTTCCTGTATGCGTGGAACAGCTTCCTGTGGCCGCTGCTGATCATCGGCGAGGGCAACGAACCAAACCATGTGCTGACGTTGTCGCTGATCCGGCTGAGCAACATTGCCGCCGACAAACCCAACTTGGTGATGACCGGCGCGGCCATCGCCATCCTGCCACCCGTCATCGTCTTCGTGCTGGCCCAGAAATACTTCATCGAGGGCATTGCCACGTCGGGCCTGAAAGGGTAATGTTAGCGGCTGTTGCCCGGCTTGCTCACTGGCAGTGCCGACCGTCCTGAGCGAGCCGGGTTTGTCTGCGGTGTGTTGCCTGTCTTGAGAAAGGGTGTCCTTATGCCCCCGCTTCTGGGCTGTGCTTACTACCCAGAACACTGGCCATCGGAACGCGGGTCTACCGACGCCGCGCTGATGCGCGAAGCAGGGTTGCAGGTCGTGCGGCTGGCCGAGTTCGCCTGGGACAGGATGGAGCCGCGCCCTGGCGTATACGACTTCGACTGGCTGGAGCGCGCCATTGAGATACTATCCGGCGCTGGGCTGCGCGTGGTGCTGTGCACGCCCACCGCCACGCCCCCACCCTGGCTCACCGACGCTCACCCGGAAATTCGCCGGGTGACGCTCGATGGGACGCGCGTCAGCCCAGGAGCACGCCGACAGGCTTGCGCCAGCGTACCGGCCTATCAGCAAGCGGCCCTGCGCATCGTCGAGCAGATCGCACAGCGCTTCGGCGAACACCCCGCTGTGATCGGCTGGCAGATTGACAACGAGTTCGGCGTTGGCGAAACCACCCGCTGCTACTGCGACCATTGTCGCCGGGCTTTTCAGGACTGGCTGGCCGAACGGTACGGCTCGCTGGACGCGCTCAACGCGGCCTGGGGCACGCAGTTCTGGAGCACGACCTATCACGACTGGCGGCACATCCCGGTTCCAGGCATCAGCAACGAACCCCAAAGCCCCTCTCTGCTGCTGGACTATCGCCGCTTTGCCTCGGACAACTGGCGACGCTTCCAGCGCCAGCAGATCGCGCTCGTGCGCCAATACGCGCCGGGGCGCTGGATCACGCATAACTTCATGATCCGTCACTGGTCGCTGGACTACTGGCAACTGGCCGCAGACCTGGACTTCGTCTCCTACGACAATTACCCGCACGGCCTGAGCGATCCGTGCGAAGTGGCGCTGAACCTGGACTTGATGTGGTCGCTCAAGCGCCGTCCCTTCTGGGTCATGGAGCAGCAGCCCGGCCCGGTCAACTGGCACCCGCAGCGCCCGCCTGTGCCGCCGGGACAGGTGCGCCTCTGGACGCATCAGGCCATCGCGCACGGAGCCGAAGCGGTCGTCTATTTCCGCTTCCGCGCCGGACGGTTCGGCCAGGAACAGTATCACACCGGCCTGCTGAAGTGGGACGCCACGCCTGACCAGGGGTACCACGAGACGCAGGCCGCCGCCGCCGACCTGGCAGCCCTGCCCGAACTGACGCGGCCCGCGGCCAGAGTGGGCATCGTGCTCGACTACAACGACCTGTGGAGCATCGAGCTGGAACCGGTGCGGCGTGATTTCCGCTATTGGGACCTGGTGCTGGCGCTCTACCGGGCGTACTGGGAAGCCAATGTGCCGGTAGACTTCCTGCCGCGCGGCTGCGATCCGTCCGGCTACGACACGCTGATCGTGCCCGCTGCCATCCTCATTCACCCCGGCGAGGCAGAAACCTGGCGCGCTTGGGTGGCGCAGGGTGGGCGCTTGATCGTCACCTTCCGCAGCGGCGTGCGCGAACCCAGCAATATCGCCACCGACACCCCTCTGCCCGGCGGCGGCCTGTCCGATCTGCTGGGCGTGCGCGTGCGCGAATTCTGCGCCGTGCCCGCGCCCGACTTCCCCGACTGGCCGGAACATCGGCCCGGTACGCACATCCAGGCATCGCGGGACGGGCACAGGCTGTCCTATCACCTGTGGGCCGAAGCCCTCGACCTCATCAGCGCCGAGCCGCTCTACCGCTATCAGGACGGCCTGCTGACGGGGCAGGTGGCGATCAGCCGGCGTCGGCTGGGAGACGGCGAAGCGATCTACATCGGCTGCTGGACGAGCAATTTCGCCGAATTATTCCGGCAACAGGGGTGGATCGCTGGCAATACATCACGGCTGGAGCGAGCCGTGTTGCGCAGCACCGACGGGGCCTTATGGCAGGTCACGCTCAACCACAGCCTGCAGCCCGTTGACGGGTTGAACGGCCTGGAAGTGCGCTACGAGCCGCTGCCCCCTCAGAGCGCGAAACCGTCCACGTGATAGGGCGCGACGATGGTCTGAGGGGCAACAGCGCGCAGGCGGGTCTGTAGTTCCTGGCGCTGAGCCTCCATCTCGGCGGCGCTCAGCGGTCGGATGCCCGCAGCGGCGGCCAGGGCATCGTATTCTGTGCCCGGCGCGGAGACATACGTGGACAGATAGACCTGATCGTCGGGGCCAAGCGCCATCGCTTCTACCGCTGCCACTGATCCAGCGATATGCGCCTCGGCGAAGCGATCCCCACCGATGCCCGCCATGAGGATCACCCCCACCGACACGCCGCCCGCCCGTAGCGCGCGCACAGCCTCGATGGCATCGGCGACAGTGCCCGGCTTGTTGAGGAAGCGCAACAGGGCATCGTCGCCGGTTTCCAGCCCCAGGTAAGCGCGTTGCAGACCCAGTTCGTGCAGTTCGGCCCACTCAGCGGCGCTCTTGCGTCCCACATCGAAGGCGCTGACGAAGGAGAACACCGGGCGCGGTCCTTCGGGCAGGCGGAAGAATTCCTGCGCGATGGCGAAGACAGCCCGCAGCCGCTCCATGGAGAGCACCAGCGCGTTGGCGTCGGCCAGGAAGATGCCGCGCCGCAGGGTGATCCCCTCGCCGAAGAAGTCGCGCACCGCCGCGCAATGAGCGCGGAAATCGTCGGCGCTGAGCGCGCGAAACGTCCGATCGCGGTATAGCCCGCAGAAGGTGCAGCGATTCCAGGAGCAGCCCTGCGTGGCCTGCAGCACCAGCGCCAGGTATTGATCGGGCGGCAGGATGCTGACAGGTTTGTAGAGCTGACGGAAGACCGCGCCGTCGGCGGTCAGGCGCTCTGGCCCGAAGGCGAGCACCCTGTCCAGTGCGTCGGCCAGCAGGCGATGATCCTCGCCAGACAGCGACAGCCGCGGCAGGGCGGCCCGCAATCCCTCCAGCGAAGCAAACGAGCGCTCCAGCAGCCCCTGAGCCTCTTCCGGCGGCAGTTCGCGGCGGCGGGGGCCATTGCGCCCGCTCAGGCGTTCCAGCACACGATGATCGAGCGCCCGCTGATAGCTGTGCCCGTCACGAAAGAGGCCCAGCAGGCGACCGGCGCGGTCGAAGCTGTAGCTCTCGCCAAAGCGCGGCGAGATGACCAGGGCACTGCCGGTCAGGCTGGCGGTGATGGTATCGCCGGTAAGGGGATCGGTGACGTGAATGGGCATGGTCAGAGCGATGGTCGGGCGCGATTGCACAGATTATACACACAACGGGCGTGACCGCGATGACAACGATCACGCCCGTGCTGAGCAGGTCAAAGCAAACCGGCAACCGAAGCCCTCGGATCAGGGCTTGAAGGTGTAGTAGCGGATCAGCGCGTCGGCCAGGTCGGGCAGGCAGGGAGTGATGTCGTACCACTGCGCGCCGGAGCCTACGTTCCACAGGTGAAACCCCTTCACATAGGGGTCTTCTTCGAGTTGATAAGTGTATTGCAGGGCATCGCGAACGATCATCTCACAGGAGGGCATGATCGTCCCCCCGCCAATGCCCATCTCCGTAATGTAGACCGGCAGATCGGCAGCCGCTGGCAGGGTGAGCTGCAACCGCTCGTGCAGGACACGATGCCGCAACGCGATCCACACGTCCGACTCCGAAGTCAGCACGTCGTCTTGCAGACTGTAGGCGTGCAGGGCGATGCCATGCGTGCGGCCCGGCGCGCAGGGATGCTCGGCGGCGTACTGATACGCCGGCAACAGGTCATTGAAGGTCTGCATATCCGGGTTGCCGCCGGGGAAGGAGAACAGCAACAGACAGCGCCCCTGCTCGTTGGCGATCTTCATCGCCTCGATCGAGAACTGCGCGATCCAGCGCAGCGGGACGGCGCACTCGTTCATCAGTTCGTAGTAGTCGGCATTGACCTGATCCCAATAAGGCTTCAGGCTATCCAGCCAGCGCTTCGCCGTTGCCGCCGGATCGGCTTCCTGACCATATTCGGTCGGGCAGTCGCGCATCCCGTCCGACGTGTGCAGCGAGCGATAGACGATCACCGTCTGCGGCGAGATCGCCTTCGCTTCATTGAGGGTGCGCTCGGCCCCGTTCAGCCCCTTGAGCGTCCCGACGGGAAAGCCCGCTTCTGCCATCCGCCGCACAAAGGCCAACACCTCGTCGTGACTGCGCTCGTTGAGCACATGCAGGCCCAGCAGGGTAGTGTTGGGCGTCGTGCCGCGCAGGATTTCGCACGCCCGCAGATCGGCCAGGTCGGCCAGGGTCTGTCCGTTCGCGCTCAGCGGTAGCCAGCCGTCCGGCGTGCTCACCCAGGTATTGCCCGCGGCGTCCGTCGTGATCTGCGAGACGGTCAGCACTTCCCAATATGTCGCCTGCCGGGTCACCGGCGCATTCAGGTCAGGCGCAGTGTACAGACTGACGCTCTCTGCCGTCACCCGCACCCGACACGGCTGCACGCTGACCGTCGGCGGCAAGGCTGTGTGTAGCGGTTCGGGCGTGTAGTTCGGCCCGGTGATCGGCCCGAAGGTCACGCCGGGTGGCGGCGGGGGCGGCGTAGGCAAAGGTGTGATGTTAGGGTCCAGGGTGGGCTGCTGCGCAACACGCACCGGCGACGGCGTAGCCGAAGGAGACGGCAACGCGACCGGCGTGGGTGTCACGTAGACCGCGATGGTCTGCTGACTTCCGCAGGCTGCCAGCAGCAGAACACCGCCCAGGATCGGCAGCAGCCACCAAAGTTTGAATCTGGTATAGGTCATCATGGGGAAAAGTGTATATCATCAGCCGGGTCGCGGTCAAAAAGACACGGCGCATCGCCAGCCTTCCGACTAGGCGGGGCAGTCCGTCAACCGACCAGCTTGTAGCCGATTCCCGGCACGGTGAGCAACAGCGTAGGATGACTGGGATCGAGTTCGATCTTCTCGCGCAGACGGCGGATGTTGACGGTCACCACCTGTTCGGTCTCCGGCGTATCGTCATAGCCCCACACGGCATCGAGAATCTGCCCCCGGCTGAGCGCCTGATTGGGGTGTTGGGCCAGGTAGGTGAGCAGGCGCAGTTCCGTAGGCGTCACGTTGATCACCTGGTTGCCGCGCAAGACGTTGCCGCGCAGCCGGTCAATGACCAGATCGCCCGCATAGAGCACGTCGCTGTTGCCCAGAGCCAGTTCGCCATAGGCGCGGCGCAACTGTGCCCGCACGCGCGAGAACAGCTCGCGCAGGCTGAAGGGTTTGGTGAGATAGTCGTCCGCACCCATCTCCAACCCCAGCACCTTGTCCGTCTCTTCCGCCTGCACAGTCAGCATGATCACTGGCTGCCGGATGCCCATCTGACGCATCTGACGGCAGAAGTCGAAGCCAGAGCCGTCGGGCAGGCGCACGTCCAGGATGATCAGGTGCGGGGCGTGCTCCCGCGCATAAGTCACGCCGTCCTGCCCGTTCGACACCCAGTGCACCCTGTACCCCTCGCGCGTCAGGGCTGTGCGCAGGCTGCCCGCAATGCCCGGATCATCTTCGATCAAGAGAATCTGGTAAACCGTCATGGCCTCGCCTCCTGTCACCCCTCCTGTGGCAGGTGAAAGACTACGCTCGTACCGGCAGCAGAGCTGTTCACCGCGATCTGCCCCCCATGGTCTTCCACAATCGCTTTGGCGATCACCAGCCCCAGCCCATTGCCTGGATAGGCCGCCGCATTACGCCCCCGATGAAAACGGCTGAACAGGCGCGGCAGGTCTTCGGCGGGAATGCCGATGCCAGTATCCGTCACCCTCACCTGAACCCTGTCAGCCGCGCTTTCCACAGAGACCCTCACTGTTCCGCCAGCAGGCGTGAATTTGAGCGCATTGTCGAGCAGGTTGCTCAAGACACGGGCGAGCTGCTCTTCGTCGCCCAGGACGAGCGGTGCCCGCTCAGGCAGCGTCACCGAAAGAATCACTCCCGTCTGCTCCGCCCGCGAGGCGAAGTTCTCATACACCTGCCGCACCAGCGCAGACAGATCAACCGGCGTACGCACACGCTCGACTCCGTGCGCTTCCAGACGCGAAAGAGTGAGTAGACTCTGCGTGAGCGTCTCCAACCGCGTCAGCTCGGCCTGGGCGCGTTCGAGGTCAGCCAGCCCCTCGGCGGATAGCGCACCGCCAGCAGCCAGCTCCAGGTTGGTACGCAGCGCCGTGATCGGCGTGTTGATCTCGTGTGCCGCGTCCGCCACGAAACGCTTGAGCGTGAGCACTGTTTCTTCAATGCGCTCGGCCATGGTGTTGAACGTCCGCGCCAGCAATCCCAGCTCGTCACGTCGTTGCAGATTCGTGCGGGCGGTCAGGTCGCCTTCGGCCATGCGACGGGTGACATGGGCCAGGGCCAACACCGGCTGCGTGATCCGCCGGCTGACCATCCAGCCCGCCGACGCGGCCAGCAGCACCGCGATCGCGCCCGCCAGCACCGCTTTCTCGGCCACGTCGTTGAGGATGTCCTGGCCAAAGGCCGGACTTTCGGATAGCTCGACATACCCCAGCAGCGTGCCCGTTCGGTCGAACAGGGGCACAGTCAGGCTCAGATCGGTATGCGAATCCATGCTGACAATCCCCCCGACCCACCCCTGATTCTCCAAACGACGCGGCACAGGTACAGGGTAACGGGGCGTGCCTTCGCCTTCGGGCAAGAGAGCCGGTTCCGGTTGCCGAATGCTCAAGAACGTCTCGAAACCCTGCGGCGGCCCAGCTTCAGAGCCACTGAACGGCTCCGCCGGCCCTCGCACGTTCACAATGACCGTGTCCGTGTGCTGCTCCGCGACACTGCCAGAGTCCGCCACCACCTGCTGCTCGACATCCAGCAGGCGCACCCGCGACTTCACCAGAAAGCTATAGATGCTGGCGGAAGACTGAAACACTTCGTCTGGCAGCGTCGCGCGGTCGAGGAACAGGCGCTCGGCGCTATGCGCAATGGCTTCGGCGCTGACCTCCAGATAACGGCGTTCCATCTCGTTGTAGTGTTGGCGCAGGGTGAACAGCAGCAGGCCACCCAGCGCCGCGGCAGCCAGCAAGGCGATCGCCGCATAGCTGAGCGGCAACCACCAGCGGATTGAATGCCGGTCGGGCAGAAACTGGCGAATGAGCATAGCCCCCTCACTTGCCGGTGCGTTACCCCGGCCTCGTCCCCGTAGACGAACTGCCAGAGGACGAAGTCACGGGCGAGGATGCCGGCTTGTAGAACGTCCACGGGCCACCTTCCAGGCACTCGACCTGCCGGAAGTCGCGCCCCAGTGGATAGACATACCAGGTGTAGAACCCCTCCTGCGGCAGGTAGGTGTTCAGGTCAATCGTCTCATTTTGCCGCAACTCGATCACCCGCTCATATACTGAGCCGTCGGGCCGATAGATACGGATCAGATTGATCGGAGCCAGCGGGCCGCGCCAGTTGAAGGTGATCGTCCCGTCGGCGGGCACCGTTACCGAGCCGTTAAAGGGCGTCAGCACTTCCCAGGGCACGCATTCTACCTCCGGCTGCTGAGGATGAGCGTCGCCAGGCACGCGCAACACCTGCCCCACCACAATCAGGTTCTTGTCGGTGATACAGTTGGCCGCGGCCAGTTCGTCCACCCATGTCCCATAGCGTTCGGCGATGGCGCTGAGTGTGTCATCGAATTGTACCGTATAAGTCAGGTGCCAGTCCTGGCGCGGAGTGCATCCCGGCGTGGAAGTCGGCGTAGGAGTCTCTGCCCCGTGCAGACCAGGAATTTCGACATTCACCATAATGGTGGGCGTCGGTGTCACGCTGGGCACCGGTGACGGCGTAGGGGTAGCCGTCGGCGGCTCGAACGTCGGCGGCGGCAACAGTGTGTTGGTCGGCGAGGGCTGCGGCGTCACCGTGGCCAGGATGGCGTTGATGTTGGACGAACGAATGAAGGTGGGCGGGGCTTCGATGGCCACCTGCCCCGCCTGTGCGGAAGGTGCATCTTGCGTGCCCGTCCCGCTGAACATCGAAAACAACGCGCCCGCCAGGGCCGAGACAGTCACCAGCAGCCCCATCATGCTCAACTTTGCCACTAACCGACCCATGCTTCATCCCTCCGTTCGCGGGTATCATTCTCAGAAACAAGTTGGCGTCGAACGACTTTGCCATCAACCAGGTCATAGACGGTGTCCACGTAGTCCGCGACAAGCGGATCGTGGCTGACAATCAGGAAAGCGGTGCCCTGCGCCTCGGCCACGCCCCGAAAGAGCAGCAGGATACGGCGAACCGCAGCGGCATCTATTCCGCTGGTAGGCTCATCGGCCAGGATCAGGCGGGGCTGCAACGCCAAGGCACGGGCAATGACAATGCGCTGACGCTGCCCGCCGCTCAGTTCTTCTGGCATATGGTTGGCCCACGCGCTCAGCCCCATCGCCGCCAGGGTTGCCTTGGCGCGGCGTCGCCGCTCGAAGTACCCCAGGCCGGGCAGGCGCAGGGCCAGGTCAATGTTCTCCAGCGCCGAATAGGTAGGCAGCAGCGAGGTTCCCTGAAACACAAACCCGATCTGCGTGCGGCGTAACTGTGCACGGCCTCGCTCACTGAGCCGCAGAATGTCCCGCCCCAGTACCATGATCTCGCCGGCATCCGGCCAGTCCAGCGCCCCGATCAGGTTCAGCAGAGTCGTCTTGCCACTGCCCGACGGCCCGAAGAGAGCCACCAGTTCGCCCTGGCGTACCTCCAGGTCTACCCCACGCAGCACCTGCAGATCACCGAAGCGACGTTCCACGCCGCGCACCTGTACTGCCAGCGTTGTGCTCATAGCCGTTCCTCCTGCGCCGCATGACCGTTGTGCCAGAAGCGCCACCAGCGTCGTCTGGGCACGGCCCGCGGCAACATGTCTTGCAACAGGGCGTCCGTGTCGTCCTCGCTTTCCTGTTCCGGACGCAAGAGCACGCCTTCGGGTCGTATTTCGACCGCAATACGCGCCGCGCTATCCAGGTGCGAGCGCACCAACGGCGGCAGGCGGATGCGCCCCTCTTCGTCGAGGGCGGGCGGCGTATCCGCCAGCGCGTGGCTGAGGTCTTGCCCCAGCGCCCCGTCCCGCAGCGTCAACACGCGGTCCGCATAGACAGCCATCTCCATGTCGTGTGTCACCAGCAAGATGGTCAGGTCATAACGTCGGCGCAGCTCGGCCAGCAAGGTCATCATCTGCACAGCGCTGGCCCGGTCGAGCGAGCCAGTCGGTTCGTCGGCCAGCAACAATTGGGGGCGATTGGCCAGCGCCACGGCGATAGCCACCCGCTGCTGTTGCCCGCCCGAAAGCTGGGCTGGGCGCTTGTGACTGTGCTCGCCCATGCCCACTGCTTCCAGCAACTCGCGCGCACGACGGGTGCGTTCGCGCACCCCGACGCCAGCCATCATCATCGGCAAGGTCACGTTGCGCAGCGCCGAGCGGTGCGCCAGCAAGTTGCGCTCCACCTGCTGCCAGACGAACCCCACCTGCCGCAACCGATAGTCGGCCAGGGCGCGCCCCTTCAGATCGAGCAGATTCAGGCCGCCCACGCTCAATTGCCCGGCAGTCGGTGTATCCAGGCCGCCCAGCAGGTTGAGCAGCGAGCTTTTGCCCGCTCCACTCGGCCCGACAATGGCGACCATCTCTCCCCGCTGCATGGTGAAGTCAATGCCACGCAGGGCGACGATCTCGTGATCGCCCACCGCATAGGCCTTGACCACATTCTTGCAACGCACATAGGCCGTTCCGTTGTGAGGTTGTGCGAGCATGGCCTGTCTCCTCTGCCCTGGATCAGGGCGCGATCACTACGTCTCCCTCGTTGACCCCGCTGACGATCTCGACCCGCTCGTCGGTTTGCAGGCCGAGCTGCACGTCCACAGTGCGCGGGCCGTCAGGTGTCTCCAGCACGACGAAGGTGCGGTTCTGGAAGGTGCGGATCACGCTGGGGGGCAGCCAGAGCACATTTTCACGTACTTCCAGGGGCATTTTCACTTCGATGAGCTGGTTGTCGGGCACATCGCTCAGTGAGGCAACGACGCGCGTGGTCTGATCGGCGTCCTTGCTGCTGAGGGGGATCGAGCGCACCGCACAGCCAACTGCTGTCTCCGGGCGATTCATCACCTGGCAGACCCCTACCATCCCCACGCTCAGCCGATTGGCATCGCTGATGGCCAGGGTAGCGATGATCTCCTTCGGTTCTGGCAGGGCCAGCACGATCACCGTATCGTAGGCTTTGACGCTATCCCCGACCTTGATGTACACGTCCAGGATCACGCCATCCATGGGCGCATAGAGCGACGATTCGGCGATGGACTGTTTGATCTGATCGATTTCAAGCTGGGCTGAACGCACATTCTCGTCACTGACCCCAGCCTGTGCGCTCTGGATGGCCCGTTGCAGATTCAGTTCGGCCTGAATAACCGCGTTCTCCGCCTGAGCCACGCTGTATTCGTATTTCTCATAGTTCTGCGCAGCGGAGAAATAGCTGAGCCGCGCCGATTCCAGTTGCTGCTGCGCGTTGATCAACTGCTTGTAGGCGCTGTCCACTGTCGCGGCAGAATTTTCTGGATGGCTGATGGCCTCGTAGTAGCTGCGCTGAGCATCGGCCAGGGACTGCTCGGCGGATTCGAGTTGCAGTCGCGCCGAGGCCACACTTGTCCAGGGGCTGCTCGCCCTGGTGTTCTCCAGCGAGAGGCGGGCATTGGCCAGGGCGATCTGCGCATTCTCGACGCTCTGCACCCCACTTTCGCTGCTGCTGCTCACGTTCTTCAGCGCCGTCTCCAGTTTGATCTGAGCGCTGGCGAGCTGACTCTCCAGGTCGCTGGTGTCGAAGGCTGCCAGCAGATCGCCCGCGCGTACCGCGTCACCGCGCCGGACATTCACCTGCCCCACCGTCCCGCTGATGGGGAAAGAAAGCATCATCTGATCGCGCGGTTGCCAGCGCCCCGTAAAAGTGAACACCTCCTCCACCGTGCCGCGCTGCACCACATAGGTCGGGCGCGCAGCTACCGCGGCGGTTGGAACCGGCGTGGAAGTCGCAGCGCCCTGCGCCTGGACTGCGCTGTCCCGCGTCAGATCACTCACCGTGGAGCATGCAGCCGTCAGCAGCGCTGCACTGCCGAGCGCCACAACGGCCAGCAGAAACCGCACTTTACTCATAGATCGACTCCTCGTTGCCATCACACATCCCCCAGTTTGACCAGAGTTGGCGCGTGCTGACGGCTGAGCAGCGCCGTAGTGAACACAGTCACGCCGAACAACATCCCCGCGAACACGGTATAGACCAGCGCGATCTCTCCCCATGCCACGCGCACCAGATAGGGCGGCAAACCTCCACTGAAGTCCAGCAAGGGCAGAAAGAGCAGCGTGGTGATCATGCCGATCGCCGTGCCGCCGCCGATCCCGCCGAGCGCGGCAATGCCCTGTGCAAAGAGCAGGTACACAGCCACGGCCAGGCTACCCAACCCCATCGCCCGCAGCGAACCGAGTTGCACTGCCTGGGCGCGAAACGACGCCGTGCTCTGGATCACGCTGCCCACCAGCGTCAGCAGGATGGCAGACACAAAGCCCACCGACAAAAACCCCAGCACCCCCCGCCGTGTTGGATCGGCCTGCGCCTCGGCAATCAGCGTCTGTGGATCGAGCCAGTCCAACACCGGAAAGCCCAGGGCCTTAACCTGTGCCAGCACGGCCTGGTCATCAGCGCCTGGCCGCAGGCTGAGCCAGATGTTGTGAGGCAGCTCCGTGCCGACCAGTTCGAAGATCGGGTCGAGGCTGGTGATCATGAAGAATCCCTGGCGCGGATCGAGGGTGGGGAAGTAATCGAGCAGCCCCACGATCGGCACCTGGGTAGAGTACCAGGTATTGAGCGCCGAAATCTGAATGGTAATCTCCTGCCCCACCTGCAACCTGTATTGCGCAGCAGTCGCCGCGCTGAGCAACACACCCGTCCGGTTGCCCGCCAGCCGGTTGAGAGCGTCGGCCAGCGGCTCCGGGCCGTAGTCCGGGCGGAAATAGGCGACGGCAGCCAGCGCCGCTCGGTCAACGCCGAGCACCGTACCGGACAGACGCTGTCCAGGGAGCACGATCTGCGCCTGGTAGCGTCCCACGCGCGAGGCAGCGTAGATTTCGTCAATCTCTGCCAGGCTGCTGACCGGCAACGTGTTGTAGCCGACCACCGTCAACTCCGTCCCGCTTTCGGAAGAAGTCCCCTCCTCCGTCTGTGCCTCCGCTGCCACCACCAGTACACGCTCCGCGCCAACCTGGTAACGCGCCACATCCTCGAGGCTGCGGTTGAGCGTGTCCGCCATCGAGGCGGTAAAACCGATCAGGCTCAGCGTGAAACAGGTCATGAGCAGCGTCCCACGATAGCGCCCGATGGAGCGCGTGAGTTCCCGCAGTGCCATCAACAGGGAGATGCTGCGGGTGAGGCTGATCAGGCGGGCCATCTGGCCGAGCAAAAACGGATACAGCCGTAACAGCAACAGGGTCAGACCCAGCGAGAACAGGGTGGGAGCCAGAAAGACCAGCGGATCGCTGAAAGGGTCTTGCGCGCCAGTCGCCAGACCTCCCTGTGCACGCAGCGTGTAGTACACATAGCCAGCGGGCACCAACAGGGCAATATCGAGATAGAGCCGCTGCCACCACGCTTTGCCCGACCGCGCCTGCACGCGCTTGAACTGCTGAATAGACTGTCCTGTCGCCCGCCAGGCCAGGGCCAGCCCGCTGCTGGCCGCCACCAACCCGGTCGCCGCACCGGCGAGCAACGCCTGGCGTGTGAAAACGATACGGAGCGGCGCAGCAGGATAGTCGAAACGCAGAAAGGAAGAAGTGCGCCCGATCAGTTGTACAACTGGCGGAGCAACGATCAGGCCAACGCCCAGTGCCAGCCCGGCCAGGATCAGCCACATCAGGGCGTGCAGGCCCAGCAGCTTGTGACGACTCATCCCCCGACTGCTGAGGACGACATCTTCCTGTTGCTGACGGCTCACCAGCATGGTAGCCAGCGTGGTCACGAAGTAGAAGATCAGGCCGGCAACGGGCAGCACGACGATCACCAGTTGGCTGGTCAGGCGGTTGACCTCGTCCTGGAAAGCCCGCAGCCCCTCTTCAGGGGTCACGTCCAGGCGCGTACCGGGCAACGCAGCCAGCACGGCGCGCTTGCCATCGGCGATGCGATCCAGCAGGGCGGGCACGTCGGAAGTGCGCAGACTGCTTCCGTCGAAGATGAGCTGCCAGTCTACCTCTTCGATCGGCTGTGCGAGCGCCCCCACCGCCCCCCAGAAGTCTGTAGCAGTCATCAGGAAGACCGTATCGAAGAACTTGGGCGTCAGAATCCACGAGGGGTCCTGCCCATCTAGCGGCGTCCACAGGGCGGCGATGCGGAGCGTCAGCGGGCCGCCAGCGCCCGACCGCGTGGCCGTCAGCACGTCTCCCACCTGCAAGCCTGTCTGATAGAGCAGTTTCTCTGCCATCAACACGGGGATGGCGTCCCCGTCCGCCTCAACAGGCGGCCATTCTCCCGCCGTGATCTCCATCTGTGCCTCGACGCCGTCCAGCGTGCCCAGGGTATAGGCTCCGAAGGCGATTGGCGTCTCGCCCTGGCGCACGACGTTCCAGTTGCCCGCGCTGACGAAGCGAGCCAACCGTGCCAGGGGCAGGCCAATCGCGTCTGCAAAACTGCCCTGAATGATCTCTGTGGCCCGGCTGACCTCCGCCGCGCTGATATTGCCTTCCCAACTGCCCAGGTACCGCAGGCGGAACGCATAGGGCGGGTCGCTGAGCCGCTCGGTCAACAGGTCAGTGTCTGAGACCCGGACGTA